>Ga0105164_10001087_pt1 | contig 17608 bp, 16 predicted proteins | sample VDWuncwatermetaG_FD_89674 | JGI IMG/M metagenome (GOLD analysis project Ga0105164, IMG submission 89674) | Wastewater microbial communities from Netherlands to study Microbial Dark Matter (Phase II) - VDW unchlorinated drinking water | ecosystem: Environmental > Aquatic > Freshwater > Drinking...
ATATTATTTTGCTTCTCATGAGTAAAAAGTATATAGCACTAAAGGCCTGCGGTCAACATTAAAGTGTATTTGACACCAATTACTTTTTATATTAAAATGACCCTACAATGAAGCTGACACTGCAGAACAGAATCACCAGCCTGATGATTGTTTCAAGTATACTATTGGTCAGCGCCTTCACTTTCATTCAGGTCAATAACCAGGTTCAAAATATCATCCGCTATAATTCCTATCAAGCAAACCTTTCCACTGTATTAGTAAAAAATAACCTTCAGACAATGATCAAAGATGCTGCTAATGAGGACATTCCGGGTTTTTTAAACACATCCATCAAATCACTTAATGAGGCAGGCATCATTAAATACTTAATTGTTTTTGACGCGGAAGGAAAAATTATTGCTTCGTCGGAAAAGAAAAACGCAGATGTCGTCCCCTATAAGGATCTCAGCAAGTTTGAAGATCTAAAAAGCTTCTTAACCCAAGACAAATGGTATATTTCAAGCATAGACCGCTTTAAACATCAGCTTAATATTTATATCGCACTGACAAAAGACAACCAAGGGATACCCGCCTATGTCGGAAAAATATCTTTACCATTAGCAAATCTTACAGAAGCCCTTGCCCAGGTATATTTGCCTGTAAGTATCGCAATTCTTGTAGTTATCATTGCCAATATTATTTTGGGTTATTTTCTTTCCCGTACGGTGATCGGGCCGATTAAAATGCTTAACGAGGTTACCAAGATCATTGCTGCCGGAGATCTCGCGGTTAGGACGAATATCCATACTAACGATGAAATCGAGGAATTGGGCTCTACTTTTAACTATATGACGGAAGAACTTGTGAAAATGAAAGAACGCGCGGAAAATGCTAACCCCTTAACAAAACTCCCGGGTAATATCGTCATCCATGAGCAAATTGATAAACGCATCCACGAAAATACTAAATTCATGGTTATTTACTGCGATCTGGATAATTTTAAGGCTTTTAATGATAAATACGGAATCGCTAAAGGCGACGAGGCAATAAAACTTACGGCTGATGTATTTAAAGATTCAATAAAGCTTAAAGGTAACCCCGATGATTTTCTTGGCCATGAAGGTGGGGATGATTTTATTCTGCTTACCGCTCCGGAAAAAGCCGAAGAAGTTGCAAGCTACATTACCTCAGAGTTTGATAAACGGGTACGCTCGCTTTATAACGAAGAAGACTTAAAAGCTGGTAAGATCATTGCCCATGCGCGTGACGGTACAATTAAAGAATTTCCAATTATGACAATATCACTTGCCGGAGTAACAAACACACACCGGCCGATAACTAGTTATGTTGAAGTAACCAATATCGCTGCTGAAGTAAAGAAAAAATCCAAGGCAATCCCCGGAAGTAGCTTTGTAATAGACAAAAGGAAGGATTAATTACCTGTGGTTTGTGCTCCCCGCAGCTTTCCTAATCTCTCTTTGGCCCGCGAATAATGTGGATCAATGCGTAAAGTGTTTTCGTAAGCCTGAATTGCGTTTCCATATAGGGCCTGACTTTCATAGATAATGCCTATATTATACTGTGCATCGGCGTATTCGGGATTTAACTGTGTGGCCTTATTCAAAGCCTCAAGCGCCTCCCCAAACCTGTTCTCATACCAAAAACAATAGCCAAGATTATTATAAGCATAGGCAAAATTCGGTTTAAGCGCAACTGCTCTTTGAAGCTCGCTTACGCCTTTAGCATAATTTTCCAATCTTGCATAGGCATAACCTAAATTATAATAAATCTCGGCAATTTTAGGATTTAGCCCGACGGCCCTGCGAGATTGTTCTACGGCCGAATCATACATTTCTAATTGCAGATAAATATACCCGAGATTAGCCGCAGAAACCCAATCACGCGAGTTAAGCGTCACCGCTTCTCGCGCCCGCTCTAATGCCTTATCTTTTTCTCCTAAACCCAAATAAGCCACTCCAATGCCGGTATAAGACTGGGCATCTTTATCATTAACCTTGATCGCATTCGAAAAGGAATCCCTCGCGGCATCGTAACGTTTTCTTGAAAGCAAATAATATCCGCGGCTGCGGTACTTTTTTGAAATAAAAGGCGCGACCTTATTATCGATATATTTAATTAATGGCTGCTCCTTCCAGGTCTCTCCTATTTTATCAAAGGCCTTGACTGCCGCGTCAAAATTGTTTAAATCATACAAATAGGTAGCACCCACTTTAAATTGCGCCAACTGTGCCACGGGGGAACCCGAATATTCACTAGCAAACTCTTCATTGGCCTTAATGGAATCTTCGACCTTACCCTCTTTATATAATATATCAGCGACCTCATATTTACTTAAAACAGCTATCTCTGAATCAGCAAACTCGTTAATAATTTCATCAAAGGCCTTTCTTGCCATTTCAAAGCTCCCCTTTTGTTTATAATCCCAGGCTTTGGTAAATTTAGTTTTTGCTGCCCTGTAACTCTTTGGATCCAATTCAATGATCTTTGAGGAAACTTCTTCTGCTTTTTTATAATCCGAGAGCCTTTGGTAAACAACGTTTAACTGCGAATATAATTCCTGAAGCTCTTCGGACTTAGTGGTAGTATTAATTTTTTCTTTTAAAGCCCGCTCTTCTTTTTTTAAATTATTAATGCTTTCTTTCTGCTGAATGGGCAAAACTGCCTTACTCACAGCATCTAAGGAAGCCATCAGGGGCCCCCTCTCCTGGCTTTTCTTTGCAATCACCCTTTTTAAGAAAAATTTCACATCCTCAATCTGATTCAAGCTCTGGGGATTAGCAATAATATCATTGATATATTCAAGATCAGCTAAGGTTGCCATATCAAGTTTTCCTTTGGAGAGTTCTTTACGTAACGGATAGCTCAGTGCCTGTTCGACTTTTTTCACATCTTCTAATGTACGGGCATCGGAAACTTTATCCAAAGCGAGCTTCAGGTTCACAAGGGAGTGGTCAACCAGATAAATATTATATCCGAGAAAAAAGATTACTGCGGCAATGATAACGGTAAAAATCAGGTAGGTCTTTTTTAAAAATAAAAGGAACTTATTTTCCATGGCTTAATATCTCAAAAATCGACTTCTTTTTGTACAGATATAAGAAATCATAACAGAATTTAGCATAATATTCAAGATGATTATGGTTGTTTGCCTGAATGAGTACTCTAATGAACCGAATAGTCCTGCAATATGTACGGCCGGATGGATATTAGCGGCATATTTTTCCAGAAACATCAGGATATTGTTAGAAATAAAAAATAAATGAAAAATAATTGCCACAAAAAATGCAGACCTTTTTAACCTAGGTAGGCCTATGAAGAGATATAGAGAAATTATGACAAACAATATCCTGATCAAATTAGCGGGAAAAACCGGCAACAGCATACCAAAAGAATAAATTTGGCTATAGAAAAAAAATGCTGAACACACAAAAAATAATGCGCTCAGCAAGTAAATAGCTGCAAATACCCGAAAGACCCCGGTTTTCAAGCTACTTTTTTCTGGAAGCAGCCGGTAAACTCTCCTGCACTGGCACTTCTTTCTCCAGCTTTAGCTCTCCTGCTTGTTCTTCTTGCCCAGCCTCCTGAAGTTGGCCTTCTTTTAACTCTTCCGGAGTTTCGCTAGGGCTTACAGCTTTAGCATTTTCCTCTACTTTTTCTTCATCTCCAGGAGAAACTACCATCGGCTCGCTTAATTCAAGCGGGGCACTTTCCATGGCTTTCTTTACCTTTTCAGCTTTTGTATCCTTTTCAGCCTGCTTCTTTTCTTCAGGTGTTGAAGGCGAAGCAGCGGCGGCAAAACAAACTCCTGCTCCAAAAAGGATCATTATTAGTATAACCAATATATTTTGCAATAATTTATAGTTTTTCATTTCTCCCTCCTTGCATAGTGATGCACACCGACCTTTCCGATAAGGTCGGGTGTCATATATAAAGTATACATCAAAAAGGCCTCTATGTCAATAAAGGGGCGGCTAGATAAATTTAAAAAGTAGCCTTCCCAAGATTTTCTGCACCCCTTGCAAACGTACAAGCCTTAAAATAATATCCGAATGACGGTCGAAATCCGCAAACCTTTCCAGGACTGCCCGGTTATTCTTTAATAATTTGAATACCTTTAAGAGGCTTTCATCGTCTAATTCTTCATAAAGATGCTTAATCTTCAAGCCTACCTCAATATCATGGCCAAATTTTTCCCGCCAATATCTTTCATAAAGATTCAGCCGGTTAGTAATGATACAATCGCAAAGTATTTCCGCACAGCGCATTCCATAATAAAGCCCGCCATGGGTAAGCGGCTTAATCTGACAGGCAGCATCTCCGACCAAAGCAATATTATCTTTCTGGGTTAAGCAATTCCCCAAAGGCAGAATACCCCCGAATTTCTCTAGGATTTGGCCTTCAATTTTCGTTTCCTTAATAAACCTTAAGAGCTCAGAATGCGGATTTTGGCCTATCAGGCCAACCCGGACAATCTCTTCTGTTTCAGGAACCAACCAGGCAAAATATGGTTTTTTCATAAAGACCTGGACAAAGTGCTGTTTGGTACCGCTTGTTTTAATCCTTGCCTGCGCTCCGTAATAATACTTTATATTTTGTCCATTATCGATAATTTTACGCACGCTGGAATTGGCTCCGTCAGCGCCAACAATGATATCTGCGGTAAAGTCTCCTTTTTCTGTCAAGACGATATACTTATTTTTAGTCCTCTCTAATCCAAGAAACCGGTTGTTATATATTACTTCAATATTCTGGCTTAAAAGATAATCAAACATCCTACGGTCCAAAACTATCGCAACATTTTTCTTCTTTATCAGAAAAAAATCGCCGTTCAAATGAAACTGTGCGCCGTCTATATGATTAACCACTGCATCGTGCGGAAGGTTAAAACGCGTCTTACTAAAAAGTGACTCGCTTACAAGACCTGTACAATGTAATGGCTGGCCCGAAGAAGGATGTTCTTCAATTACACTGATATTAATTGCCTTGTCTTTTTGTTTTAGAAGGTGGGCTAAATAACAACCGATAGGGCCTGCGCCGATAATCAATATCTTCATCTTAAAAAAAAGATTCGGGAACCACGATGGTGTCGCCGGGTAACAAAACTATATCGTAGGTTTTATAGCCTTTCATAATTGCGGATACTTTGATGGGAAGAGCGCGTTTTTTTCCGTTTTCTTCACGAACAACCCTTGTTCCGTCGATCTCGGCAATTTTAGTAAAGCCTCCGGCCAAAGCTATCGCTTCAAGCACAGTAAAGTCTTTCTTCAAAACAAAGCTTCCAGGTCTATTGACCTGTCCTAATACAGAAATCCTCCCGTATTCTTCAACGGAAATCACGTCTCCAGGCAACAACTCTAGATCCCGCGATTTATCCCCTCTCTCGGTTATTTTAGTAGTATCGATATCATATATCTTTTCCCTGTCTCCTAATCTTCGGATTACTTTTACCACAGCGGGATTTCCAGTTTCTGTAAAGTCACCCGCTAAAGCAATCGCCTCCATAAGCGTCAGGCTTGCCTTTAGCTCAAAAGAACCGGGTTTTTTCACCTGCCCTAAAACAGATATTTTACTGCCATATTCTTTTAAAAACACATGTACCTGAGGATTAACTAAATAATCTTCTGATAATAAATCCGCGATATTTTTCTCTAATGCTCGGACTGATAAGCCTCCGGCCTTAATATTGCCTAAAAGAGGATAATTAACCGTTCCTACCTCAGAAACCCTTACCGTCTTATCAAGATCCGGCTCACTATAAACACTGATTTCTAAGACGTCATTCGGATGAATAATATAGTCAGCTTCACCATTATTTTCTTTGGCAAATACTAAAGAATAAAAAATAAGTACACCTGCCGTTAAAGCAAAATTTAATTTTATTTTCATAAACTTAAAAGGTTCCTACCATTTTTATGGACGTAATATGATCGACATAGGAATTAAGATGAATATTAGAGTTGTTTTCTTTCCACTCGTATTTTAATAAAACATAAAACCACCGCTGTAAATCATATTTTAACTCACTGCTAAGACCATAAACATTATCCAGGCGTTTTTTTAAAGTAGCATCTATAGGCGCAGGATAATTATCATATTCATAGTAACTGCTAAAATGCAAATTTAATTTCGAATTAAAAGCGAAATCATGTAATAAGCCTAAATCCAATCTATTTATCTCATAATAGTTCTGATTAACATATTCTGATTGAGCTGCCGTCTTGTTTAACTTTAATAAAATTTGCGTTCTTTCCTTAAATTGATAATTCAAATCAAATCCTAGGACCGGTTTTTCCCAGTTGCCCCCATTATTAAACTTACGGAATTGATAACCGCCTTTCATAAAACCTGTCATTTTAGGGGAGATGTTGCCATTTAAGCCGAACCAAATTTGTTCGTATCTATTGTCCTTAGAAGGCGTCGGCTTCTTAGGATAACGCACGATTCCATGGTTGTATTCAAAAAGCAAGCTAGTCTTAGGAGCCAATTTATAATACCCGGTAAGAGTCGGGATGGTCTCATTATAAGAATTAGACTGCTTAACATCCTTTCTATAGAAATAATCATAACGCCTTAGCGCCGGCTCAATTGAAAAAAGGTTTAATTCTCTACCTGCTTTTAAATAGAAAGTATTGTACTGGTAACCGCTTATACCAGAGGTTCCGGCATACAAACTGCTATTATTTACAGTATCATATTTAAAGTTTTCAGTCAGCATAAAATAATTACGGCCAAGTTTCTTATCCCAAAGAAAAGAGATAAAAGGATTTTGCGTATTATTCCTCCCCTTATGGTAATAGTAAGTAAATTTCCCGCCGGTATCGATTTGAAAATTATTATTTTCCTTAAAAGATTCGAATTTTATGCCTGGGGTATAGGTATTGATGATATCGCTTGACCTGGAGGCTGTTTGGAAGATGTTGTCTTCGTATTTCGTTTCTACTTCGAGATACGGATGCCAATAACGCAGCAGTTCCTGCATCCGGCTGGCTCTTTCCCCTTGGTCAAAAGCAAGCACCTCTGCTTCTTTTTTTTGGGCTTCCTCAAAGCTCGCTTCCATTGCTAAGGCTCTGCCCTTTTCAAATTGATCCAGCGCCAAAACAATTCTCTCCTTTTTCTCTGGAGCCAGCTTTTGGGTTTCGGAAAAAGCAAAATGTGGAATGGATATGATCAATAAAATAATTAAGACAGTTATTCTCTTCATCCACCCGATTCTCTGACTTGCCTCCTTGCATAGTGATGCACACCGGCCTATCAGACAAGGCCGGGTGTTTATTTGTCTATTGATTTCGTTTTTTCGCTCTCAAGCTGCCTATTAACAAACTTAATTGCCTCGTCCATAAGCATAGTTTTTTGCTCATCGATATCAATAAATTGTACACCTACCTCAAAGTATTTCGGTTTAACCTTAGCTGCCCGAACCCTTACCACTTTTGCTACAGTATGTAGCGGTTCCTCTAAAGTAGGAAAGTTGATTTTTAGGTCCAAAATAGTACCTAATACTATGGGGCCATTTGATTTAAATAAAAGGCCGCTAGCGCTAATATTAACCACGGAAGATAAGATATACGGCCCCTCTTTAGATCGATCAAAGAACCGATATTTTACCAGGTGGTACCCAACCAAACGCTCTTTTATCCTTCTCTCTTTTCCTTCCATTTTTCCAGTTTAATATTTACATACTTAGACGAGAATGTCAAGTAAAATCACTTCCGCTCTAAAATCCCCAGAAAAACCATATGGAACCTGCGGGACCATAAAGGCATAAGCTCTATTATTTTATGCAAAATTGTAAAAAATGCGAAAAATGGTCTAACTTAGCTGGCTTTCTATCCTGCGTTTTAAAGTATTCCCCAAAGAATCAAATTTATCGCTTCTAACCTCCCATCCTCTTTTAAAAGTGACTAAAAAAGAGAGGATAATAAGATAAAGATCCAAGAATAAACTCTGATTTTTTATGTACCAAATATCGTACCTGAATTTATCCTCGCGGTTAATATCCCGTGGCGCAAAAACTTGAGCAACTCCGGTTAATCCTGGTTTTATTTTTGACCTCTCGCTAAATCCGGGGACATCGAATACGCTTCTGGCAATTGCTTCATTTGCCTGTTTTTCCCGGGGAACCAATGCCCTTGGGCCGACAAAACTCATTTCGCCCTTGACAATGTTCCAAAGCTGGGGCAACTCATCCATAGCTGTAGCCCTAAGGATCTCGCCAATTTTAGTAACCCTAATATCATTTTCCTCTGCCTGAATAAAACCTGCTGGAGTTTCGCCTGTCTTAACCATGGAGCGAAATTTTATGCCTTTAAAAATTATGCCATTTTTTCCTATCCTATCCTGAAAATAGAAAATTGGGCTGCCTTCATCTAAAAGAATAAGAAAAGCAATAATGATCCATAGTGGTAAACTTAAGATTAAACCAATGACAGAAAAAACATAATCAAAAATCCTTTTTATCCAGTTTTTCATCGCTGTCTTTAAAAAATGGTATTTGGTAAATTGACTTTTTTATCGGCCTAAGATAATTTTAAGCACAATAGAGGTTACATCAGTTTCCAGGTATTCCGCTGGTGGCACCCAGGAACGATTAGGCTGTGTAACTATTTTAACGGTCTCTAAAATATTCTTTGGGTCTGAGCCTGTCAAAATATTACTGCCGCAATCAATGGTTTCCGGCCGCTCGGTTACATCACGCAAAGTAGCATTTGCTACTTTCAAGATACAACATTCTTCTTGAACCGTCCCGCTATCGCTAAGAACACAGTACGCATTTTTTTCTAATTTGATGAACTCCAGGAATCCCATAGGCTTGCTCATGCGCAGCCTTTTTGATTTTACCTTAAGATTGAATTTTGAGATCTTGTCTGCCGTGTGCGGATGAAGGCTAACTATTATATCTTTTTTGTATTCTTCAGCAACCAAGATCAATCCATTTATCAACCTCTTAAGCCGTGCCTCTTCGTTGATATTTTCGAAGCGATGTAAAGTCACTAAAAAATAATCTTTTTCCTTAAGTTTAAGATCGCTCAATACTTTACAAGATTCTATTTCTTTAGAATTGGCATTTATTACTTCCAAAATCGGATTACCGGTTACAAATATTCGCTCCTGTTTTATGCCTTCGCGTAAGAGATTTTCCTTGCTCCGGTAAGTATACGGCATAAGTATTGTGCTACAGTGGTCAATAATGCGGCGATTAATCTCTTCTGGCACGCGGTCGTCATAACAACGATTTCCTGCTTCCATGTGATATACGGGTATACCCATGCGCGCTGCCACAATCGAACCTAACGCGCTATTGGTATCACCCAAAATAAGCAGCTTATCGGGCTTTTCTTTTCTTAATACACGCGCTGTTTTAATTAAGATCTGGCTTATCTGAGACGCGAAATCCTCTATCTTGATCCCTAAGTGAATATCGGGCTTACGTAATTTTAATTCCTTAAAAAAGATATCACTCAGGTTGGGGTGGCTGTTTTGCCCAGTATAAACCAAAACGTGTTTACAGGCTTTATCAAGTTTTTTTATAAGCAGGCTTAAACGGATAATTTCTGGCCTTGTTCCAAAAAGAGTCAAAATCTTCATAAACACATTCCTTTTGAAACATCATTTTTGAAATATGATACAAGCATATTCCTGAGCCCTAAGCGGTTTATTGTTACTTTAGCTGATGTATATTCACTACTTAATGCCGGTTTTTTTATAGTTACCTTTCCAAGTTCCGGTAACATTGGGCATATAACATAATACCTGCCTCGCTCTATGGTGCGGTAGCGCTCTTCTTCAGATACAAGTACTTCATGTATTTTTTCACCCGGGCGTATTCCGGTATAGTTAATTTTTATTTTTTTCTTATTCATCAGCGCTTCTGCTACATCAGTTATTCTTGCTGATGGGACCTGTGGCACATAAATTTCTCCGGGTGAGGCATAGCGGATCGCATCAAATATCGTCGCAGCCGCCAGTTCTGTTGTAAGCAAAAAACGCGTCATTTCCTTTACTGTAATTGTAATTGGCCCGCCGCGGGCAATCTGGTCTAAGAATAAAGGCACTACTGACCCGCGCGAGGCAAGCACATTGCCGTAACGAACGCATATAAATCGCGTCTTTGGACAATCTATATTAGCTTCTATAAAAATTCTTTCCATGAGCGCCTTGGTCATCCCCATCACATTGATCGCTTTACATGCTTTATCAGTAGAAACACCTACTACAGTCTTTACGCTCTTGTTACTTTCATGTATTGCGCGAACAATATTTTGCGCACCGATCACATTAGTTAATACTGCCTGATAAGGAAAATACTCACATGAAGGAACTTGCTTTAATGCCGCGGTATGTATAATCACATCAGCTTCAGAAACCGCTTCGGATACGGAAGCAAGATCGCGAATATCGCCGATACGAAATGTAAGCAACCTTTTAAAGTTATTATATATAACCTCATCTGTAGAGGCAGGACGTTTAAGATATAGAACCCGCATATAATGTTGCTTTGCCTCATCGCGCGAAAAGACTATGATCTTCGAGGGCTTGCCCATTTCACAACCAAGCAAATGGCGCACTATGACTTGCCCAAGTGAACCTGTTCCGCCGGTTACAAGGATCCTTTTATTTTCTAACGGTTTTTTATTCAGCATCAAACGCTCCTTTCATTGTATGAAGTTTTATCCAGTTTTAATTCTTCGATCATTTCATCCCAGCTAGGAATTTTATATCCTGTAGCTTTTATAAAACGTGAAGCATCCAAACTAAGGTCCTTTGATACGCCATCAAAAGGCTCTATCTCGATGTTTAATTTCATGGCATCTTTAATTTTAACTAATAGATCATATTTAGTAATCGGCTGACTTGCGATTTGATAGACTCCCCACAGGTTGGGAAAATCAGATATTAAATCTCCTATAATTTTTGCTAATGCCTGTGTAGTTAGGCCAGCATATATCACCCGAGTAAATCCACGTATTGTTTTGCCCTCTTGGTTAAGAAACCATTCTAACAAAGAAACTTTTTTGGCAAAATCCCTGCCGATTAACGATGTACGCACAGTAAAACACTCGGGGCGATTAACTTCACCTAAGAATTTTGTCCGGCCGTAAAGATCAGGTGCATCAGCAAAATCTTCTTCCCTATAATTTCCTTTCTTCCCGCTAAAAACACAATCCGTACTCATATGAAACATGCGTATCTTTTTTGCCGCGCAAAATTCTGCCAGCTGATGAGGAAAAAGCGAGTTTACAGCTATACTGATCAATGGATTTTCCGCTTCTTTAACCTGCTTTATAATGCCGATACAATTTATAATTACGTCTGGCCTTGCCTTTTTAAAAACCTGTACCAGTGTTTTAAAATCCATCGCATCTATGCCGGTAAATATCCTATTACGCCTTATCCCCTCAAAGATAGGATATTGCTGCCATGGGCCTTTGTGTTCCCGAAAACCAGCTTGCGTATCAAAGCGTTCGCTCAACACCTGAAATACCTTATGTCCCAGCATTCCATCAGCGCCTAAAACTAGAACTCTCATACAACCCTCTCATTTTAAATTATTTCTCGTGCCCAGTTAAAATATTTTACAAGCCCTTCTTCCAAATTAATCTCTGGCCGATAGCCAAACCCCTTATGCGCTTTTGCAATATCTGCCAAACTGTGCCGCACATCGGCCTTTCTTGATGCGCCATGCTTTACCCTTGGCTTCATACCGCTTGCCTTACTCATTAATTCAACTAATCTATTAATAGTAATACGCTTGCCGCTGGCAATATTAAAAGCGCCCCATACCCCTTTTGCCATAGCTGCCTGATAATTTGCCTTCGCCACATCTTGCACGTTGACAAAATCCCGCGTTTGTTCTCCGTCGCCGAATATAATAAGCGGCTCTTTATTTAGCATGCGATGGGCAAATATAGGTATTACATTCCCATACGCGTCATACCTTTGGTTTATACCATATACGTTAAAATAACGCAAGCAAACACATTCCATTGAATACAACTTTGCATAGACAAGGCAAAGTTTTTCAGCTGCAAGCTTGCTGGCGCCATATGGAGAATCAGGTTCGGCAGGATGGTCCTCTTTTATCGGTAAAATCTTTAATTCCCCAAATATGCCTGCCGATGAAGAAAATACTATTTTAGAGACCCTATTATTTCGTGCCGCCTCCAATATATTTAAAGTCCCTAAAACATTAACCTGGGAATCATCTATTGGATGCTCAATAGAACGAACATTACCTACAGATGCAGCAAGATGAAAAATTACATCAACACCCTTAACAACTCTAGAAACTTTATTTTTATCGCGTACATCGCCTTTAAAAAAAACGACGTTGGGGAATGGCTCAAGATTACACCTGTATCCCGAAGAAAGATTATCCAAAACAACTACCTTGTGCCCCTTGTCAACTAAAAGCTTAACAATGTTAGAACCTATAAATCCAGCGCCTCCGGTAACTAAAGCTTTCATATTCTTCTGCCTTTCATTTTTCTTTGCACGATTTCTTTAAATAAAGATTCATAGCGTTCGATGAGTAATGTTTTTTTGTAGTTCCCTAAAAAAAATTCTCTGCCCGACTGCCCCATGACTTTAAGTTGTTCTGCCGGCATCGCATAAAACCTACGTACGCTATCAGCTAGAGCCTTCGGATCTTGCCCAAGACATGTTAAACCCGCCTTTGCAGAATGTATGATTTCCGCAGCATCGCCTTCAACACAACCAAGAATTGGTTTGCCGCATGCCAGATATGACATTATTTTAGACGGGATCGTGATCGCAAAAAGTGCTTCGCGTTTTAAATGCACCAGCAGCACATCGGATAATGCATAAAAATAGGGCATTTTTTCTGCCGGCTGACGATCAATAAAAATGACATTAGTTATTTTTCTTTCTTCTGCTAAATTGCGTATGCGCGGCGCATCAATACCGCCGCCTATAAATACAAACTGCACCTTTGGTAGATCGCGTAACAATTCCGCTGCATCCAATACATTGTCCAATGCCTGAGCCAATCCTATGTTGCCGGAAAAAATTACATTAAAATGGCCTTTTAACCCATATTTCTCGGCCAATACATTGTCTTCCAATACCGGACGGTACAATTCTTCGTCTACCCAATTATAAATAACGTGGATCTTTTCTTCCGGAACGCCTTTTGCAATCAGATTGTGTTTCAAGCCATCCGAAATTACTATAATAGCCGCTGCTTGGGAATATATGAAAGAATTTAAAGCGTTAATTGCTTTTACGAACCATTTAGGCGGTTTCATACCCGTAGCAATTATGCTTTCCGGCCACAAATCTTGTATTTCATATACAAATGGTGTCTTACGTAAAAGCTTGATCCAGTATAAAGGCAACGCTGCGCTGGGCGGAGGAGAAAAAACCCAGCTGATATCAGACTTTTCGCATAATAATGGGCTTAAGAGTGAAGCTGAGGCTGCAAAACTTAAGCTGTTTAATGAACGCCTGAACAAAGAACGATCGTGGCTAGGATAGATTGGAACTCTTAAAATATTTATGCTATCGCGATTTTCCCACTTGCGCCAAGAAAGCTGATATCCTGGATAAATGCGGCCGTTTGGATAATTAGGAAACCCCGTAACTACAGTAACTTTATGGCCTACAGTATTCAAAGCACAAGCTAATTCATGCGCCCTGAAACTCGGCTCTGGTGGATACCATTGAGAAGTAATTAAAATTTTCATTCTTCCTGTCCTTTAGCGATTTCAAATTGCCTAATTGTTTCATCTACAGCTTTATCCCATGAGAATACAGATGCCCTTTTTATGGCTCTTTCTGATATAGTATTACGCTTTTCTAAATCCCAGGAAAGAACTTCTGTAATTTTATCTGCTAGATCTTTCCCTGAATATGGTTGATAATAAACTGCGCTCTCTCCATAAATTTCAGGAAAAGGAGGATTGTCCGCAGCAATAATCAAGCATCCATGAGACATTGCTTCCAGGGCAGCAATAGGCATACACTCTACTCTACTGGTAATCAAAAATAATGAACAATTCGCATAACACCAATTTATTTCCTCTTCATTTAGATACCCTGCCCAGAGGATTTTGTCATCAAGGCCGCTATTTTCTATCATTTTTTTAAATTTGCAAATATAGCCATTCATAGATCTCCTGTTTGAACCGGCAATTACCAGATAAGGGACGTCTTTTTTTAAAACCTTAATATTCTTTAGCGCAATAATTATATCATCCAGCCCCTTATAGGGCTCAATTAATCCTGCGGTAAATAAAAAATTCCCTTCTGTGATTTGCGCAGGCAACAAAGACGGCTTCCTGACATTTTTATTTTCGATTTCACTTCCAAAACCAATAACACCGATCTTATTTTCCGGAACTGCCCATTCCTTAATTAAAAAATTCTTGACAAAAAGAGACGGCGCTATAATGCGCGCGGATAAAGATACTGATTTTTTTACAAGCAGACGATCAATTTCTAGTCTTATGGTCTCAACTAATGGGATACCTGTTTTATATCTTAAAAGCGGTAACATGTTTTGAATCATATTAACTACCGGAACATCTTGATGTACAATGGCCCTGGCCGTAGGAATAAAAATTACATCGGGTGCAAATTTGCTTAATTCTTTTCGCAGATCAACTGTTAACTTATATTTTAACGAAACTGAGGGTTTTATTTTTACCCAGCTGATATTATGAAGATCATTTTGGCGCATGGAAAAATCTATTGCTTGCGGAATACCAACAAATAAAGCCTCCACTTTTTTATGCCTTGCCATGCGCGGTATTACGTTTAATAAATATTGTCTGTACCCGTCGCTCATGCCGCCTGCTGTAATATTTAATATTGCTATTTTCATCGAAATTCCCCGTGTGAAACCCAGGGTACCTTAGGCCTCTCTAAACAATTTCCAGAAGAATTAATCACGCTGAGGATATACTCTGCTGCACGTTTACCGCTTATACATTCTGACCATATTCTTATACGGTCTGTTTCTGCCTTTGTTTTCTTGCCTTTTTTTATCCAAAATTCAAGGATACGGCTTAAATCAGCAACAGATTCGGATTTAAATGCGCTTCCGCGCCAGCTTTCTTCTAAAAGATCAGCTGCGCCGCATTTATCGCTACAGATTACCGGAACCCCTAGCATCAATGCTTCATTAACCACTGCTCCCCACCCATCAAACCTGCTAGGAAGTACCAACAGATCGCTTCCCGCTAAGAGGCGCATCGCATCTTTATGTCTAAGCCCCTGGAAAAATTTAATTTTTTCCGATATTCCCAGGTCATTGGCTAATTTTAAAAGACTAGCTTTTTCACGGCCTTCTCCAATTATTGTTAAAAACCAATTTAGGCCCAATAGGGGCTTCAGTGCCTTTAAAAGAATATCCAATCCTTTTCTTTTTATGCACTGCCCAAGAAAGATTAATTCAACGGTATCCCCATAATTCTCCTCGCCTAAGGAATTGTTTTTTTCTAACATATCTTTGTCGTCAATAATATAGCCGAATTGATAAAGTTTATCTGTCTGCCAGCCTGCCATACGAAACCAGCGTATCGCAGGAGCCCCCATTAGTAACATGAAATCTATATATCTTTCATTTATCAGAGCATCTATTTTACTCCGCACCAGCCTCATCGGTCCTCTTAATCCTTTATCGTCAAAAACTTCACTGATACAGCCTATTCTTAAAGATTTATTTTTACAAAAACGAAAGGCATATTCAACTAATGGATATACCCCTCTCCCGGAAAAAATATGGATACTCTCCTCTGGTTTATAATTTATAATACTCTGGATAACTTTTCTGTCAGGGGCGATCAGAACCTTAACTTTGCTAGGCTCCAAGACATCAATCCCTATCCGTTTTTGTTCTTCTGAGGATGATTCCTGAGCGATCAAAGTCACCTCTATACCTGCGACTTCTGCTAAGGCGCAAATATATTTATTATGTATCACTGATACAGGTTGCCAGAATACGATATGCATTAGATATTTTCGTTTATAGCGTTAACTAATCTGACACGAAAATTTTCCCGTACCAATGTCGCATCATGATTAGTGGCCACTGTTTTACGCCCTCGTTCAATCAGATCTTCACAGATTTTCTTATCATCCAATAATTTAATTACTGCGTCTCTTAAAAGATTCTCATCTCTTTTTTCTACGACATAGGCCCAGCCTGATTTTTTCGCATAATCTACTACACCGGCATACGCTGGGCCATAGGCCAATATCGGCCGCTCGCTCATCATATAAAGATGCGCCTTTGTAGATATAGAAAGATGTAATAATGAAAAAAGCTCTTTATCAAATGACTCCGGTAAAAATAATAAATCAGCACTTTTTAATACGGATGGTAATTCCTCATGAGAAGGCAAATCAAAGAAATAAATGCCTGGTTTATCTAACAATTCTTTTTTTATCTCAATTGGCACCCTAAAAGAAAATAGATTTAGGGCAAATTTTTTCCCGTTAAGATCCAAGTCTTTTATTGCATTATATAAATCTAAAATAGACTGCCACCGTCCAGCCCCTAAGCCACCTGTATAAATAATAGAGAATACCCCTGAATTTATTGCATCTTTTGGCGCTGCTTTAAAAAATCTTTGAGTCTCATCGGCAACCATCATCGTCTCAAAATCCACATGGTAGCGCCTCTTATATTCTTGGGTCATTAATTCAGATACAGAGAATCTTATGCTAGAATGCTTAATTAATTCTCGAAAATTATGCTGCAGGGCAAATCTTGTAACTGCTGAGATTTTACTATTTAGATAAAGAACTAACGGCCAGTCGTCAGTCATGTGTAGGCAAATCGGAATTTTAAATATTTTTTGTAACTTCAAAGGCAATTTGATAAAAGAAATATCCCATCCCTGCATATATATTATTTCCGGAGAAAAATCTTTTACCCATTGAGCCAATTCATAAGAAATCCGAGGGGGGAAAAATAATTCCCAGATACCCGATTCTATCAAAAAATTATTTTTTTTTGATTCGATATTAATGCCGAACTTAGAATATTTGAGGCGGTCAAAGAACCAACCGAACAATTTATCATGGCCTCCAAATAAATAATTATTCCCGCAAAACTTCTCAGCAATAACGCCCTGGTATGAATATATCTGCGCCAAATTTTCTTTTGGCCACTCATAAAACCAATTGCGTAAGGCTGCGCTTGGGCCGTCTACTTGATTAATGCGGTTCTTTACTATTATTAACACTTTTGGGAATTTTTTGTCGGTCATTTTCTGTTTTCGTATACACTACGGATAAAATCAAATGTTTTTTCCGCACAATGTTTCCAAGTATACTCTTGGCTATATTTATTTGCTTTTTGGCCGCATTCTTGCCTTTTTTCCTTACTAGAGATAAGGCTTAACAATGCATCCGCTATAGAAGATGGCTTTTCCGGATCAAAATATGTACCCGCATCCTTTAATTGCTCAGATAAGCCAGACCTGTCTGAGCAGGCAATCGGAAGCCCTGTGCCCATCGCCTCCACTAAGGCCACACTACCAGCCTCACAGGAAGAAGCAAAAATAAATAAATCGGCCCTTTTATATTCTTGCAATAAATCTTCATGCTTTACTTCTTCTCTAATATCTACATAATCCTCTAA
>Ga0105164_10001088_pt1 | contig 17606 bp, 14 predicted proteins | sample VDWuncwatermetaG_FD_89674 | JGI IMG/M metagenome (GOLD analysis project Ga0105164, IMG submission 89674) | Wastewater microbial communities from Netherlands to study Microbial Dark Matter (Phase II) - VDW unchlorinated drinking water | ecosystem: Environmental > Aquatic > Freshwater > Drinking...
CGGTGGTAGGTGTCATCAGAACGTTTTGGCATGGCATTCACTCCTTGTTAATGCATCGCTCCCTATTGTAGTGGTTTTAGTTGGGATGCGCCAAGTTGAGTCGAACCTCCATGACATGATCTAAATCTCAAAAATGACAACGGTTTTAGGATTGTGTTCATTACCGTGAGGAGAATAAAAAATTCAAAAATTCCACAACTGTATTAGGGGCTTCACTCTTGGTTTTGGGGGGTATTGGCAAGCCGCCGGGCCGCCATTGCCGCCTTTCTTTGAGATTGGCTCTGGAGCCGTGAGTGAATCGACGCGATCCTTTTCATTTCCCGCCAGAAACTAGCTAAAGTGTTAGAAGTCTTAGGGTTTTATGAGGCATCTAAAAAACGCAATGATTTCAACGCCTAACATTGTGTTAAGTATGTTGAGGATAATCATAAGAAGGTATTTTCTCCTACTAAATTAGGGGGTTCAGATCCCCCTTTCGGGTCATTTTCCGACGAGGCTTTGCGACTAAAAATTACGCGACATATCATTGAACTTGAGCGGCGATGCGTTCCGTCGCTTTAAGAGGAGTTGATATGCGTTACTCAACAAAAAAAATCATTAGCCTTTTATGGTTGCCCCTCATGATGGCGCTTACGCAATGCCGACAGGATGAAACTTTTTACGTGAATACGTTCCGGGCTGATGTCTTCTATCAAGAGTATGAAGACCGTCAGTATGACTTTCTTTGGGTATTTGATAACTCTGAGAGCATGAGGCCTCGACGTGAGTTCGTGGTGGATAATCTTCAGGGTTTTTTAAGTATTCTCAATAGTCGTAAGGCGATTGACTATCAAATGGCGATGGTGACGACAGATTTTTTTAACGACAACGGGGCTTTAGTAAAGGACACATCCAATCGAGATGTCGTAAAAAGCGCGTCGTCATCGAATCCTGTCGGAGATTTAGCGGGGATTATCAATAATATTCAAGATAGTTCGACAAGTTTCTGGGAGCAGGGTCTTGAGTCAGCCTACCAAGCGATCTATCAACATGGGGCAGATTTTAGTCGAGTCGGAGTGCCCTTAATCGTTGTGTTTCTGACGGACGAAAACGATTTCTCCTGTAAGGACGATTGCTTTGGGCCGGAACCTGAAAATAATACGACGTACCAACGTTGGGAGATGGATCGGTATATTAATTATTTTCGACAAGCCAAAGCATCTCAGAACGTAGATTTAGCTGTCTTTAATATTGTGGGAATGAACCTAACCGATTGCGCGTTAGCGAGCGTTGGCACTCGCTACATTCAATTGCAGGAAGCGATTGGCGGGTATGGTGCGTCGGGGAGCGTGTGTAACTCGCAACTCAAAGACAGCTACGAAAATATCGCTCGCCAGATAGCGAACCGAGGAAGTGTGTTCACGCTTTCTAAGAAAACATCAGGGCTCGGCCTTGCCGTTTACGTGAACCAGGTTCTTGTGCCTTTTTCCACGGACAACTACGTTTTTGATACTGAATTAAATGCGATTATTTTTACTGGAGCTGCGCCAAAAACTGGCTCCATCATTGAAGTTACCTATTCCGAATTGAATGACTAAATCCAGGATGGAAGAAAGTCGAGGCTATCCCATGAAACGAAATCTACAAATCACGTCGATTGCTTTAATGGTCGTTGCCCTTGTGAGTTGTCAGAAAAAAGGGCCAGAAATTTCAGCCGAGGACCTTTCGGTCTTAGAGAAGAGTTCATTTTATCCGGGTGAGAAATCTCCTGAATCAACTTTCCTTACGGCGTCCTCAGCGACAACTGACGGTGGTACGATCGCTGGGCCAGGCGCCAATGGTGGAAGTGATGGCGGATTTATCAAGACTCCTGGAACCTCAAGCGGTGGATCGACTGGATCTACTGGATCTACTGGATCTACTGGATCGACGGGCGCTACGACTCCCACAAATCCCCCTGCGCCTTCGACGGATCCGGTGGTCACTGTGGACCCAAGTCTTCCGCCGACCACGGAGGATGTCGCGGTAGTTCCAAACCCAGGCTCGACTTCTTCGGGCAGTGATTCGGGAACGACCCCGTCGACAGGCTCGTCCAATTCGAGTGATGGCGGGTCGATTCCAGGGCCGGTAGCCGGCGGTGGAGGCGATACCGGAACGATTGGTGGTGGAAGCACCGGTGGGAATTCTGATACCGACACTTCAGGTAATACTGGAGGTAGCGGTGGTTCTTCTGGTGATGGGTCGTCTGGTGGCACGACGGATGTCGTGGGTAACTCAGGCTCGGGTAATGGAAACCCGGGAAACACGGGCGACGGAACATCCAATGGTGGGTCGAATACTGGATCAAATGATGGAGGTTCAGTCGCCGATAACGGCGGTGGGTCATCCGATCATGGGAACAATGGTGTTGGCAATGGCACGGATCCTCAGCCTCCGGGAAACCCTCCCGTGAATGATGGTGGCGGTACCTCGCCTGGAAATCCTGGGAATGGAGGCGGTGTGGCGTCTAACGGTGGTGGATCATCTGACGACGGCGAGCACCCAAGTTGCAAGCCTCCTGTGTCGAAGCGAAATATGGAAGTCTCCTTGCATCGAGTGTGTTCGGAAATGCGGAGTAAGATCAAATACCCCGACTTTGTTTTCTACGAAGAAGCCAAACGTCCCGTCCTGGTCTTTGAAGCTGTTGGCGCTGCTGGCGACGATAAGGTGCTCAATCGGAAATTGGCTTCGTTGGGGTTTGTGCTTACAACGTCCAAGACGAAAAGATATACCGGTGGGCTCGTTAAGGTTCTAAAGGCCATTGATCTGAGCTCCATGGACATCTGGTCGAGCGATGTTCGAGGCCAGGTTAACGTGTCGACGACTGATCTTCAGAAATCGCTCAAGGATAAATTCAAAAAAGTGACTGTGAGAATGGTCGTCTGTGATGATTCCAATGCCAATGGAACCTGTTCAGACGAGAATAAAGCTAATATTCTTTCGGTGAATAGCCCAAGCTATCAGCTCAATCGCGTTCCGAAACAGGTTCGGATCGACGTATGGGCCGGTCGGTTTTCAACTCTCAAGGCAAACCCTGAGATCTGTGAAAAACAATATAGCCCGCTTCTCTTAGATCTTAATGGAGATGGGTTCAATCTTACTGGGATTGAAAACGGTGTGTATTTTGATTTAAATGACACTGGCTCCAAAATCCTTACAGGTTGGATGGGTGGTAATGATGACGTCTTGTTGGTCCGCGACCTCGATGGCAATGGCAAGATTGACAGCGGCCGCGAACTCTTCGGTTCAGCGACGGTGCTTGCAAACGGCCAGCGTGCCGCTAATGGTTTTATCGCCCTGGCTGAACTTGATTCGGATGGCGATGGTTTTTTCACCAAAGCCGATGATGCCTATTCCGAAGTGATGGTCTGGACGGATCGGAATCACAATGGCATTTCAGAGCGAGGCGAGCTCTATTCCCTTCGCCAGGCAAAGGTGAGTCGCATCAGCCTCGGGTACATTGACTCGAATGAAGTGGACAGCTTTGGAAATGAAACCCGGCAGCGCTCCACTTATCGACGCATGGTTGGCGGAAAGTCTGTGGCTCTGCAGATTATCGATATCTGGTTCAATTCAGTGACCAGTATCGCGGCTAACTATTAATCCAGCTTTGGTCGCTTGGGTCTTACTAGGAAGGTGAGATTTGAGCGGCCCCCCGTGGGGGCGCGATCATCCTAAAGTGAAGCCGCCTTCGACAGTTAAGCTCATAGAATCAACACAATTACCTATCCCACTGGTTTTATTATCCTAATGGGCTTGAGTCTATTTCCAATACCCAAAAGTGATCAGATAGTAGACGCATGTTTCGACCTTAGTCAGCCTGCTAAGCTTTGGCATTGGCTTTGCACCTTAAACACTTGAACGCTCGTGTTTGGAGGTCGTGATGGGTCGCATTGGATTATATTTCTTAGCCTCATTGGCAATCCTATTTAGTCTCTCAGGTTGTAGCGACGATAAGTTTGTCGCTACGCCCGTTGCAATACCAGGTGATGTCGGCCTAGAAGATTTGGGTGGCGAGGGTGATGGGGGTGGTGAGCGTAAGGACGCTGCGTACCGTTACTTTTCGGCGGACGATAGCTTCACAGGGGCCTTCACGCAGAAGCAGGATTTTTTATTTGTGGTTGATAACTCAGGCAGTATGGGCGAGGAGATTGCCGCCGTTAAAGCGGGGCTCAATCAGTTTGTGGCAACGCTAGATACGGCGCGGGCTGTGGATTATCAGATTGCCGTTGTCACAACCAATATTCGGCTAGATGTTGGACAATTGCGTTCAAGCTCGACTGGAATCAGTGTCGTAAAACGAGCATCAACTTTAAATCCTGTTGCCGTCGCTCAGGATATTTTAAGTCATATTGAGGCGGGTAAGAGTCAATTCGATTCTGACGAGCGGGGATTGCAGGCCGCGGAACTTGCGATTAAAAATGGGGGCTCATATTTTATGCGGCCAGATGTCCCTCTGGCTGTGATGATTCTCAGTGATGAAGAAGACCATTCCTGTCCTTTTGTCGATAGATCATGTAACGCCTCAGAGTTTTACGCTACGACCTATTTTACGAGTTTCTTTAAAGGTTTAGCGAATCCAATCCTTCTTTATCCTATTGTGGGCAAGCCAGGTTCGACGACATGTACGAATGCGTCGGGCGGTGAACGCTACCGTAGGGCTCAGGTTGAACTAGGTGCCGGATTATCAGGGGATATTTGTACTGATTCGCTTGGACCAGCCTTTAATCAAATCGCAGCAACGCTTTCAGCGCGAGGGATCTGCTATAAGCTAGCGAAAGAAGCCACTGGCAAAGATATCTTGGTTAAGGTCAATAACGCCTCCGTGGTTGAATCCCCAACGGATGGGTATCGCTTTGATGCCGGCACGAATTCAATCTGCTTTTCTGGTAGTCGTAGCACGGTGGATGGCGACGTGATTAAAGTAACTTATGAAGCCAAAGAACTCATTCAGTAGCGCTTCTTAACATAATGTTACTTATGCGACACTATGGGGGCTCTTAGGGTGAAGTCGATTCGCATTTTCGAAACCACACCCCTTTAAGGTACTTAGACATTAGACCTTGGCGTCTAGATTAATTTCATAGTGGCGAGAGGATTCAAGCCCTTGAATCGCAATGGTGGCGTTAAGGCCAAGAGACCGGATATCTCGGCAGTGCTCATACCATTCAACGAAAAGATAGCCTCGATGGGATTGCACATAAGCTAAAGCGTCGTTGTATCCAATTTCGTTAAGCATCCGGTCGTTGACATGGTCCATGCGGTAGAGATCAAAGTGGTCAACTGGGGGCGTGATATCATGATAGACCTGATGAATGACAAAAGTTGGGCTGACAATCCTTGGGGGTTTCTTCCCTTGATGATTTCGAATCAGCTTTTCCATGAAAGCGCGCACGAATGTGGTTTTACCCGAACCCAGCGCTCCACTTAATCCAATCACCGACCCAGGCGGGATTTCATTCATCACCTGATCAACGAGTTGAGGCAGATCAGTGACGGTACTTTGAACGACTTTCAACACAGACGTCGTGTGTACCGCAGCTTAACTAGCTTTGGCAATACGACTCTTAGGCTGGCATGAGATGCCTGAAGGCCTCTTGAAAATAACTAATGATTTCAGACGCAAGGCTCGTGTAGCTCTGGCCCTTTTTCTCGGTGAGCTTTTCCGAAGCAAAACCGTGAATCCATGCGCCAAGCCTTCCCGCGACTTCGCATGAAACACCTTGAGCCATGAGCCCCGCAATCAGTCCTGAAAGTGCGTCGCCTGATCCACCTTTGGCGAGTCCTTGGTCACCTCGTAACGAGACAATGGTGGCTTGTTCAGAATCATGAATCAGAGTCCCGCGGCCTTTGAGCAGTACCGTTGAGCCATAGGTCTGACTCAGGAGTTCAACGGCAAGGTAGCGGTCCATTTCAATGGTTTCGACGTTGTATTTCTTTCCAAGGAGTCGGGCGGCTTCTTTCGGATGAGGGGTTAGAATTGTTTCGAGCTTCTTCTGTACGCGGCTTCTCATGAGTAAAATCGATTGGGATCGATTCTCACCCATTAGTGTTAAGGCATCGGCATCAAGGACGAGATTGGATTGGGAGCTCAAGAAAGTTTCAAGCGACTGCCAGGCATTCTCATCTAGACCCATGCCCGGTCCCACCACCCACGTTTCGTTAGGTTGAGGCTTATGGGAGTCTAAAGTCATGAGTTCGGCCGGGCATCTGGGAAGGAGGGATTCGAGTTGGTTTTTGGGTGCGACTAGCGTTGTGCGCCCTGCTCCGGATTTCATGGCGGCGGTGGCTGCGATGATGGCAGCTCCTTCTTTATCCCTCGGCCCGGCCCACACAAAGACATGGCCGAAATCACCTTTGTGGCTAGTGGGTCGACGGCCAGGAAGGTCTTTCTTGGCGTCTTTTAGATCGTACGCCTGGGTCCCTGTATCCTGAAAAGGATGGTTTCTTGGAATTTGAATTGAGGCCAGCCCGACTTTACCGACGTAATCGGCGGCGGATCCTGTCACAAGGCCGCGTTTGAGAGCACCAAGGGCAACCGTCTGGTTCGCTCTCACGCAAGTTCCCCTTGCCACTCCAGTATCGGAATTAAGGCCGCTTGGAATATCGATGGCGATGACCCAACTGCGGTTGAAAGAATTGTCTAAACGTTCGATCCAGTCCTTGGCACGCCCGTCTAATTCACCCTTAAACCCTGTGCCGAAAAGACCATCAATGATCCAATCCAGTCCTTCGGTATCTTTCTTTGAGAAATCCTCATGGATCGGAATGTCGAGTCCTTTTAAAATCTGTGATTGAATGAGATTCAACGGGGAATAGTTTCCATGAGTGTTCAACAACACGAGTCGAAAGCGGCATAGATTCCATTGATGGATAAGGCGCGCAGCGGCCATCGCATCCGCGCCATTATTGCCCGGCCCACAGAGGATGAGGCCTTTAGATTGGTTGAGAGCTTTTTTAAACCGATTCTTAAGAGTGGTTGCCACGGCCATGGCAGCGTGCTCCATGAGCAGGATTTCTGGGATCCCAATCTCTTTGATGGCCCAACGATCGAGGGCTTTCATTTGTTCCGATGATAGAAGTGGTTCCACTTAGGTTAACCCAATTGTGTTCGGATGCTCTGAGCGATGTCATAAACATGCTGTTGGATCTTCTGATGGTCCTCGCCCTCAACCATGACTCGAGCGAGAGGCTCCGTCCCTGAATATCGAACAAGCACCCTGCCCGTTTCACCTAGGTCTTTCTCAGCTTTACTAATCGCTTCTAGAATTTTTGGATAGCCACTGAAATCCTCTTTTGTGCGCACGATGACATTTTCCAAAATTTGTGGGTAATGGGTCATTTGGTTTTTGAGTTCGCTCAGTTTCTTTCCCGTGCGCTTCATGATGGAAAGTATTTTTAAGGCGGCAATCATGCCGTCTCCCGTGGTGTTATGGTCTAGAAAAACAAGGTGTCCCGATTGCTCTCCTCCCAAGTTGAGATCATGTTTGCGCATTGTCTCAACGATATAACGATCGCCAACCTGGGCTCGGATAAGCTTTCCGCCAGCCTTTTTAATTGCGACTTCAAGGCCCATATTGCTCATCGGGGTTACCACGAGCGTCTTTTTCTTAAGAGTCCCTTCTTTCAGCATTTGCAGAGCACAAATGGCCATGGCCTGATCGCCATCCACAATCTCGCCCTTCTCGTCTGAAAGGATCAGTCGATCAGCGTCACCATCTAGGGCAATTCCAATTTCAGCTCGGTGTTCGTGGACTTTTTTGCACATCGCTTGTGGATAAACAGCACCGCATTGGTCATTGATGTTTTTTCCGTCTGGCTCACAGCCAATAGGGAAAACTTCTGCTCCTAATTCCTCAAATACAGTCGGGGCAATTTTATAGGCGGCTCCGTTGGCGCAATCTAAGACAACTCGAACACCGTCAAGAGTGAATTCATTGGGGAAAGTATCTTTAATATAGACGATATATCGCCCAATTGCGTCTTCAATTCGGGTGGCTCGCCCGACATGTTCCATCGTAGGGCGAATGGCATCTAGTTGGGGCGAGTGGATGAGGGCTTCAATCTCTCGTTCCATATGATCGGGTAGTTTGAATCCATTTCGGTCGAATAACTTGATGCCGTTATATTGGTAAGCATTATGGCTTGCTGAGATAACGACGCCGGCATCGGCACGCATGCTACGAGTGATAAAGGCTATGCCCGGAGTCGGAAGTGGCCCGACTAAAAACACCTTGGCACCCATGGAGCAAAACCCAGCGGCAAGAGCATTCTCAAGCATGTAACCCGACAGTCTTGTGTCTTTGCCGATCACAACTTTAGTCGTTTGAGGCAATCCATTATGGTCGCGGTGAGATAGCAGGTATGCGGCCGCTCGTCCGATTGCCATCGCAATTTCGCTTGTCATGGGACTTAAATTAGCAATGCCTCTAACTCCGTCAGTGCCAAAAAGTTTCGTCATGGAATTCCTATTTCCTTTCTGAAAGGACCCGAATCCTTACCACTCGGTCCTTTCCCAGGGAGAATCCGTCCGCCTGGTCTATCTCTATCGAGGCAACACCATCTCTAACACCATCTAGCGCTTCGATGCTAAAGGGCTCTGTATTAACAAAATCAAGCACGTCCAGATAACTCTTTGGTCCGATAACGGTGACTCGGTCCGGAGTCAGTATGACTTTCCTAATCTGATAGCCCGGGGCGGGAGTCCCCATAAGGACCGGCTTAACCCGAATAGACCTTTCTACCAGCTCCTCAAGCCGAATCAAGATATTCGGTGGGGAAAAGGCAATGACCTTAACTCCATTTGGCAATTTGCCAATCAGATCCTCGGTAATTGAGAAACCAATTGTGGTCTCTCGAGTGCGTCTAAGATCAGGCCGAATGGGGCCAACTCGAGAATGAAGGTCTCTGAGCAATACACGCGGTCCAGAGACTGTGAATTGAATACTTGAGGGGATATTATTGGTAATGACCATGCCTGGTGGGAGAAGCGGTTCGAGATGAATATCGAGTCGCTGCTCTTCACGTTTAAAGCCCAAAATCGTGATCCAAAGAATCAAGGCGAGCAGAAGGCTTACTGCCTTAAGGGCGAGCCCTTCAGAGAAACTCACGACCACTCCACGTTGATTAAGTTTCATGTTCTTGCCCCCTCTTCTGGTGGGTGGCGTTGTTCAAACTTTCTTAAGCCAAGTTGCTCAAGTAAGTGGTGCCGAAGGCCATTGAGGTCAAGATCTCGTAGCATCGTTCCATGGTGGACAAGTGAGACCTCTCCGCGTTCCTCAGAGACGACGATCACCAGAGCGTCGGTCTCATGGGTTAATCCTATGGCTGCTCGGTGTCGGGTGCCAAACTCTTTTTGAATGGTTGGGTCTCGTGAAATGGGCAATAAGCAGCCTGCCGACGAGACTCGCGAATTGCGGATAATCACTGCACCGTCATGGATCGGAGACGTCGGGTGGAAAATACTGACGATCAGATCGGCCGAAACTCTCGAGTCAATGAGTGTGCCCGCTTCGACGTAGTTCTTAAGGCCTGTTTCTCTTTCCAGCACAATCAAGGCCCCCACACGTTGTTGAGCTAATAGCGCGGCTGATTGGCAGAGCTCTTCAACGATACTCACTTCTTCAATCGTATTGGTGCTGCTGAAAAATGGGTTGCGCCCTACTTGGGTAAGCGCTTTTCGGATTTCATCTTGAAAGACAATGATCAGAACTAGGATCAAATTATTAAAAAATTCAACGAGTATGGTATGCAGAGTGACTAGCCTAAAACGCTCCGAGACAAAATAGAGAATGAGGATGATCCCAAATCCGGTGAGCATCTGCACCGCGCGAGTGCCTCGAATGAGAAGCAGAATGCGATACACGATAAAACAAACCAAAAGGATATCGATCAAATCTTGCCAGAGCAGAATGGCTCTTACATTTTGAATGAATTCCAGAAGGTTCGTCATATTAGCTGGTTCGTGCCTCAGTGTTCAAAATGAAGATACACCTCATCTAACATTTCGGCATATTTCCCCCTAAGCTTAATAAGGTATCCGTTACCTAATGGTCCATGGAAAAAGGACCATTGGTAACGGATACCGTATTAGGGACCATTAGGTAACGGATACCTTATTAAGCGAGTTTTGCTTTGATTTGATTGATGGACGGGGTGTCTTCGGTGGGTTGGGCAGCGGCTGGAGTGGCTTTAACGGCTCTCAGAGGCAGCATCTTTCCATCCATGAGAAGGGCGATATCGGCAGCGTCAATGGTCTCTCGTTCAAGAAGCGCATCGGCCATTCTGTGAAGCAACTCCATTTTCGCGGTGAGAATCTCAACGCCCCGTTGGTAGTTGGTATGAATAAACCTTCTCACTTCTGAATCCACCATTTCAGCTGTTTTCTGGCTCACTTCCTGAACTTGGTGCATTTCTCGCCCTAAGAAAATATTCTGATCTTTACGACCAATCGCAATGGGCCCAATCAATTCGCTCATTCCCCATTCGCAAACCATCTTACGGGCAAGTCCAGTGGCTCGTTCGATATCGTTTCCGGCTCCGGTGGTTTGTTGCCCTAATACGATGGACTCCGCGATACACCCGCCCATCAAAAACGCGATCATATTCTCCGCTTTTGTCTTGGAGAGGGTCAAAAGGTCTTCTTTGGGTAAAGTTTGGGTAAGGCCGAGCGCCATCCCACGAGGGATGATGGTAACCTTATGGACTGGGTCGACATCCGGTAACGACAAGCCGACGATCGCGTGGCCTGCTTCATGGTACGCAATCGCTTTTTTCTCTTGGGGTCCGATGTACATGCTACGTCTTTCGGTACCCATCAGAACTTTGTCTTTGGCTTGCTCAAATTCTTCCATGCCGACGATCGATAGATTTTTGCGAGCAGCAAGAAGAGCCGCCTCGTTCACAAGATTCTGTAAATCAGCTCCGGAAAACCCTGGAGTTCCTCGTGCGATAACCATGAGGTCCACTTCGGGGGCAAGTGGGACTTTTCTGACATGAACTTTAAGCACGCCTTCTCGGCCCCTGACATCGGGTTTACTGACGACAACATTACGATCAAAACGCCCTGGTCGCATTAAGGCTGGGTCAAGCACATCCGGTCGGTTGGTTGCAGCAACTAAGATAACGCCTTCCTTAGATTCAAAGCCGTCCATCTCGACGAGTAATTGATTTAGGGTCTGCTCTCGTTCATCGTGTCCGCCGCCTAATCCCGCACCACGTTGTCTTCCTACCGCGTCAATTTCGTCGATAAAGATAATACATGGAGCGTGTTTGCGACCCTGTTCAAAGAGATCACGGACGCGAGACGCTCCAACGCCGACGAACATTTCCACAAAGTCAGATCCGCTGATACTGAAGAAGGGAACCTTAGCTTCTCCGGCAACGGCTCTTGCGAGAAGTGTTTTTCCGGTTCCAGGGCTTCCTACTAAAAGAACGCCCTTAGGAATACGGCCGCCTAGGCGCGTGAACTTCTTAGGGTCTCTTAAAAATTCTACAATCTCTTCAAGCTCTTCTTTGGCTTCGTCGCAACCTGCAACATCACTGAAGGTGACGCGAATATGACCTTCGGTCAGAAGTTTTGCGCGGGATTTCCCAAAGGCCATCGCTTTGCCACCACTGGCTTGCATCTGTCTAATGAAGAAAATCACTAAACCGACAATAAACAGGGCGGGAATCCAACCTAATAGGACCTGTACCCAGACGCTGTTGCCATCTTGAATTTCGTATTTTGGAGTGAGGTTATGCTCGGCCATCAATTTCAAGTAGTATTCGGACCCCGTTTCTCCAACCGTCGTGAAAATCTGCCCTTGTTCAACGGCGTCCTTAAATTTGCCCTCAATGCGACCGTGGGCTTTGAAGGTGACTCCCTCGACCTCGTTCTTTTTAACGTGCTCAATGAATTGATCAAAATCAATCCGTTTTTCCAATTTGGTTACCTTCGCTGTTTGGAAAAGAAGCACAATCCCTACGAAGAGAAAGACCCAGACTATAAATGATTTATAAGTTGATTTCATGAGGTTGGTTTGCCCAATATACTTATCGTCCAACCTCGCGCCGGGCCTTATCGAAAAATTGAATTTACGGTATTTTTTTTGGGGGTGCGCTTAATCGCGATGCTTAGTGCGCGGCAGCATTGGCTATTTTCGAGAATCTGATCGGGCCGGTTGACGCCACCTGTCTATTAGATCGCTGAGCGTTCCCCGAGCTGGGATCGAGCTTGCATCGTCAATCTCATCCTCTCCATGGGTTTCCGGGGCGGCTTGAGGCGCTGGTAGTCGGAGCTGAGGGATATTAGTTGGAGTGGACTTCTCATCAATGGGGACATCAACCTGATGAGACTTGGCTGGAGGTTCTGTCCCACAACTTGCGATGACCAAAAACACAACTAAATAAAGCCTATGAAACCAACTTGTTAACTTCAAGTCTCCTCCTCAGTTCAACTGTCCAGCCTCCCCTTCTACCGTCTTCTAGGCACGAAGTCCAATCATGATGGGGCAGTGGTCAGATCCCATAATGGAGGGAAGTAATTCACTACTAAGTAGCCGAGGCAGAAGGCTAGGAGAGATTCCAAAGTAATCAATCCGCCACCCAATATTTCTTTGGCGAACACCGAATCGTTGAGACCACCAGGTATAATGACCACCCTCTTTTTGGAAAATTCGGAATGTATCCACAAACCCCAGATCGATGAGACGTTGAAACCCCGCGCGTTCTTCATCGGTGAATCCCGCGTTGCCACGGTTTGTTTTCGGATTAGCCAGGTCGATTTCCTGGTGAGCCACATTGAGGTCTCCACAGAAAATCACGGGCTTTTTTGTTTCCAGTTTTCTGAGGTAGCGCGCAAACGCGGGATCCCAGTCCTGGGATCGGTACGGCAGCCGAGATAAGTCTCGTTTTGCGTTGGGCGTATAACAATTGACTAGGACGAAATCCTTGAATTCAGTGGTGAGTACGCGTCCCTCCGTATCATGGCCAATGGAGTTAAGACCTCGGTTGACCTTCAGTGGGTCAATTTTGGTTAGGGTGAGTGTGCCGCTATAACCCAGTTTTTCAGCGGGATGCCAATGGGGCTTATAATTTGAAAAGGCAGTTAGAGAGACTTCGTGGGGGAGCGTTCTTGTTTCCTGAAGGCAGATGACATCGGGGTCTTTTTCGAGGATAAACTCCGCGGCCCCCTTTTTGAGCGCGGCACGAAGGCCATTGACGTTCCACGAAAAGAGTCGAGTTGGTTGTGCCTTTGATGCCATCTTTCATTCATATCAAGGTAAGCTCTCAAATGTGAACGGAAATCCACGTTCTGTGATTGCCACCGAGGCGCTTGCCCCGCCGACGTAATGCCAAATAACTTCCTGAGTCTTGAGATTCTTTAAAACGGGAATCAAAGAGCGTTCAAGACTCGGGACGCGGTTTTCTAATAGGGTATCGCTCATTTTCTTAGAGCGACACCGATCCCCGGGCCTAAAAAAACCGAGTTCATGAGTCTCATGATATTCTGCCGGGATACGAAGGCGTAGATTCAGCGAGGGACAATGGGCTTCGTTCTGGTTCCAATTAAAATGATGCTGTTCTTCTTCAGAACGTTGCCGTTGAATATGAGTTTGAAGAAAGTGGTAACCACAGGAATAACTTCCTTTAATTTTTCCCGGACCTTCCCAATGAGGTGTTCGCTCGGAGATGCTCTCACCTAACGCTCTGACGCGATCCCGTGACGGGGTTTCAATGCCCTGCTTCAAATAAAAATAGGCGAGCAGTTGAGTCTGTTCAATCGACTTAAGCTGATTCCACTCCAAATGACTCCATGCAAGCCAATAAGCCGTTGTGATGGCGTGGGTCTGAAGCCATTTCTCAATTCGGTGCTGAGTCATTTGATTGGACTCTCGAATATCGTCCATTAACCCGAGTAGTCGTTGGCTTACGGCGTCGATCCCACCATGATCCACGGCAAGATCCGACAGCACCGGCATCAGAGTTTTTCGCAGACGGTTTCGAAAGTATTGATTGGAATGATTGGAAGAATCCTCTCGAAAGGGAATATTGAAATGCGTCGCATAACTGACGAGATCTTTTTTACTCACCCTAAGTAGCGGTCTTAAGAGCCACCCAGTTTTAGGCTGCATCCCTTGTAAACCGCTCATTCCCGTGCCTCGGATGAGCCTCCAGAATAGCGTTTCAATTTGATCATCGCGGTGGTGGGCTAAAACAATATAGTCTGATTTAGATTCGCGCCGCGCTTGTTCAAGGAATTGGTAACGATCTTGCCGCATTTCGGCTTCACTAGAATCCGTTGAAGAAGCTCTAGCCTTGCTGATAAGCCTACACTCAGGAAAAACTCTGAGATAATTTCTGAGAAGGTCGAGATCGAGAGGGCTATCAGCTCTAGTGCCATGGTCATAGTGGGCAACGGTAACTCTTTCATGAGGGATCATGGATAGGCAGAGATGCGTTAATGCCATCGAATCCACACCTGCCGATGAGGCCACCACGAATCGAGCGTTCTTCGGTACTAAAAAATCCGCTAACGATGCCCCAAAAGATTCGATTAGCCTAAGGTGGTCCATGCCCTACTTGGTAGCATAATCTAGGAAAGGTTGTCAGTTTTAGCGTTTCTCAGAAGTGGGCTCAGAGCCCAACTGGCGCTCTGGTTGGCGGGATCTGAGAGAACGAGTGGCTAAGATAAGCATTAAAATCATGACGGTTCCCACGGCAATGATTTTCCACAATGGACTTTCTTTAGCTAGTCTAGGGTCGATCCGTTCCAAATCCTTCTCGATATTACCTTCAATATCGGTGGGGATAAAAAGGAAGGGTTCGGTGCAGGGTTCTGCTTTTTCGATGATATCGGCGGTATTCTGAAAATCGGGAGGGACTGTGCAAAGCGCTCTTATTTTTAAATTGTCTGAATTGACGGGTTCTCTGCGCTCGGAAGTCGGTGGGATAATCGGTTCTTTGCCCCACTCCCGTCGGTCGAATTCCAGAAATTGCCAAAGAAATTTCCAGTCGGTCTGGGGACTCTTGGAACCTGAACCAACGAGCACGGCAGTGTCTCGGACCGTAATCTTTCCCTGCGACAAGAGCTCCTGCACTTGAATCTCGGTGAGAGGCCCAAGCGGAAGGTTATTGACCAGGACAATCCAACGTTTGTCGTCTGTCAGTGGTGGCATGAATGCTATGGGGTTAGTAACCGAACCATATTTGAATGGGTGAGCCGATTTGTCGCTAAGACTTCTTTGCTAAAAATAGTGGTCGGCTTCCCAGTGTAGTCTGAGATTTTGCCGCCGGCCTCAGTGATAAGTAAGTAACCAGCAGCCACATCCCAGGGTGATAACCCGCGCTCCCAAAATCCATCATACCTGCCTGCGGCGACATAGGCTAGGTCTAGAGCAGCAGCTCCGGGTCTGCGGACTCCCAAGACTTCTTCGTTCACTCGATGAAAGAGATGCATTTCATCGCTGAGTTGCTTACCTTTGGCGTAGTAAAATCCCGTTCCAAATAACGCCATGCTCATCTTCTTGACCTTTGATACGTGGAGTCGTGTCTTACCGAGAAAAGCGCCTTTTCCTTTTTCAGCAAAGAAGCATTCACCTGACACGGGGTGGTAAACCACTCCCGCAACCGCCTCTTTTCCACGGTATAAACCGATCGACACACAGAAGAAGGGAAAACCATGAGCAAAATTAGTCGTGCCATCCAGCGGGTCCAAGATCCAACAATATTCCCCGCTTCCCATCGATTCACCACTTTCCTCAGCGATGACAGAGCTCTCAGGGAATTGCTTTCGAATCCTTTTAAGAATGAACTCTTCTGCCGCAGTATCCGCGTCGGTAACGATTCCAGCTCCCCTTTTAATGGATATTTGTAACGTTTTTCTGAAGTACTTAAGAAGAACTTTTCCCGCTCCCTCGGCGGTTTGGGTGAGAAAGGATTGCCATGGTGATTTTGTCATTGAGTGCGAACTTTCTTTTTGGCCGATTTGGAAATATCTGAAAAAATTTTATTGGCGTCTTTTTGAGCCTGGGCCTCAATGGACTGAACCACATGCCGATTCTTATCGATCTGCGACTCGAACGCGTCTCTCTGGGCTTTCTCAAGTTCGACTAAAAAGATAACCTCTTTGGTCTTCTCTTCCAGTTGGGGCATTGATTTTCGCACGTAGGCGATGATTCTCGGGTCGCTGTAGGGAATAACGCCGAGTGGGTCTGTTTGCTGACGGTAGAAGCAGAGAGTTTTTCGAATCAATCCGTCAATGGGGTTTGCGTCCTTTGCCCATCCCTCAGCAAGTTTGTTTCGAAGCGCAATCGTATTGAGAATGCGGCGAGACAGGCTCTTATCAGCGACGGCCTGCGACTGGGCAATGGCCTCAAAGAATCCCAAGAATGGCTCTGGATCAGGGATTAGTTCAGAACAATTCATTGGGAGAAGATAGGTTGGGGAACTCGAGGGCACAGCTAAGGCCCCGGTGGCCGCAACGAAGACCGCCTGGTATGCTAGAATCCGAAACCATGAACTTAAAGAACGATAGATCATCATCCTGTTTTTATCGCATAAAACCGTCGGATCGGAAAGGGATGACATGTCGAATCCTTGAGAGCGTCATAGTTGCTCTGGTTTGCCGATCAATCTGGATTATGAGATGAGTCAATCAATGAGTGTGCCGGTTTTTGATTTTGTTGTGGTTGGAGACGAGCCCTACCAACATTGGGTTGCATGGGAGTATGCGAGAAGGTCCGAGGCGCTTGGGCTTGAAAGTACCGTTGCTGTCGTAACTTTGGGTGGTGTTAAGAAACCGACCCTCGTACCAACGGTATTTAAGGCGGCACTCGGCGGTCAGGAAAACGCCTCGGTCTCGGAACCCTTTCATTTTGATTTTGTGGGCAAGCGGTCTTCGTTTGCCTTTTCACAAGTCAGTTTAAATTCTAAAATCAAAGAACTTCCCACTGCCCCTTGGAACTCAACTTTATTTCATGACATTTGGGAGATGCCAAAGGGAGTCATGAGTCTCATGACGTACGTGATTCGTGAGTGCCCTGAACTTGTCTATTGGGCTCAGACGATGTGGCAAGCCATTGGTCGCAGTGAGCAGCCCTCGGCTGAGTATCTCGTCTGGGGAGCCCTGATGTTCCATGAGGCGTCGTGGTGGCATCCGGAAATTCTATCAAAGGGGGTGTCTCAATGGTCATTTGCCCACGAAGAGCTCAAGCTTGTGGTTAACGAAGATGGCATGGAGATTCAACGAGCTGGCGAGCCAGTGGCTCGGGCTCGTTATGTTCTGCTATGCATGAGCCCCGAGGGATATCTGCAGAGCTATGATGGTATCGGGAGCCATATGCTACTCGATCGTGATTCTGTGTTTGGGCTGATTAGCTCAGGGGTCACTAAAATTGATTTGAGCTTGGAAAAGTGGGCAATCCCTAAGATATGCCCTCCCGTTCTGTTCTTTCTGCCCGAAACGGGGCTCTGCGATCAGAACCAAAGTTTTTTTGCGACAAGCCAAATTCAATCCGATGGCGCCTCATTGGCTCTTTGGTCGAAGCAACCTAAAGAATTAAGCCTTGAAGCCTACGCAGAGAATTTCCGAAATCATTTGGGTA
>Ga0105164_10001089_pt1 | contig 17598 bp, 8 predicted proteins | sample VDWuncwatermetaG_FD_89674 | JGI IMG/M metagenome (GOLD analysis project Ga0105164, IMG submission 89674) | Wastewater microbial communities from Netherlands to study Microbial Dark Matter (Phase II) - VDW unchlorinated drinking water | ecosystem: Environmental > Aquatic > Freshwater > Drinking...
CTATTAGCAATGCGCCTCCTCCGTCACCTCCAGAAGCACCTGGCTGCCAACCTGGATTTCCAGCATCCCCACCTCCTCCACCACCAGCGCCCACGCAGGATAATATACCTTCTTTTAAGACATATTTGGCAAAATTCTGTTTTGAAGAATCTGCTGCGAAACCATTCTGAGCAAGATTCCCCCCTTTGCCACCTGACGAACCGCCTGAGTTAGGAAAATAGACCCCGCTGCCGCCGCCTCCACCGCCGCCTGTGGAAAAAACTTGAGCCTCGAGAGATAAAGTTCCACCGGGCTCTGGCAGTGTATCTTCAGGTAACCAAACACCGTACTCTTTCACTTTATTAGGCCTGCCCGGCCCGCCTGGCAATCCGCCTCCGTTGACAGAAATCCTGCCTTTTACCGTCAAGGTCCCTTTTACTCCTATGATACAATTCTTAGCGGTCAAAGTAACCCCCGGCTCAATGGTCAAATTATTATACTGCTTGGCGCTGCTTGAGATGTCCGTATTTCTTGAAATAACCGCGTCGCCATCCGAACCGTCGCCGCCGAACACGCTGAACGCGGAACTGATTGCATCAAACTTAAAAGAAACTTTATCTATTTTGATAGAATTACCCGTTTTCTTGTTCAGATAATCGGGCTTCGTGTCTTCTGGGCTAATCACAATTTTATCCGATGCGTCGGCTCTTAAGGCGTATCCGCCTGAAGTAATCTGCTGCCTTGGCTTCATTACATCTTCGCCCACCTTGATTTCCAACCAATAGGGTTTGTCAAAAGGAAGATCCAAGACTTTAACTGACCCCAAAAGGATGCTGAATACGCCTTTTTGAATAATTACATTTGGCTGGACTTCCTCCCAGGGCTCCATAGTCCCAGGGCCGGTTTCGGCGTCATAGATTTTGAGGGTTACTTTGTAAGAACCTTCCAAAGGCTGGCCGCTTTTATCAGTAAGCCGGCCCTGGTAGTTAATCAAGTGCGGCACGGCGGCATGGGCGCAGGCAACAATCCCCAGAAAAAACAAAACTAAGACCAAAATACGCAATTTTTTCATCCTACCCCCCTTATAAATTATCCCCAAATCAACCTATTTGCTTATTTAATGCCGATGATTATATAGGTGGCATATGACTGGCCGTGTTCAGTCCCGTGCCTGTAATCATGCACGGTGACAACCCTGTTGGCATCCACTGAAACGCCGATATCAAATTCCGTGGCATGCTGATCATCATTCCAGGCGATTCTGCCAAGGCAGGCCATCCATTTGCACTGGTTTTGAGTATAACCGGTGGGCAGAGGAATGGTCCCTCCGTTGCTGATGGTCCCGGTCAAAACCACGATGTTGTTCCCCAGTAAGCCCTGAGCGGAAGGCAGCTTTCCGTTTCCGTCCAAAGGTAATAATTTATTCGGAGTGGGTGCTGTGTTTACGCCGACATTAGAGATAGTATCCGCGTTATTGGCCTGCTCGGCCCTCTCCGCCCGGATCGCGTATCCGGAACTGAATATCTGCTGCCTCGGAGCCATTACGTCACTGCCTACTTTTATTTGCAGCCAATAGGGCTTGTCAAAAGCAAGGGTTTCAAAGTTATATCCGGGATCGTTAACGTCGCCTAAAAGGATATTAAATACGCCTTTAGTGATGGTCACGTTGCTATAGGTGCCCTGCCAGAACAGATTGCCTGATGCCTTAGCGTCATAGATACCAAAAACCAGCGTAAATGACGCGCCATTTAAAGGTGTGCCGCTCTTATCGGTAATTCGTCCCTGGTAATTGATCAGCCTCGGCACCGCGGCGCAGGCACTCGATAACCCACAGATTGCCAACAGTAAGTATAATATCAAAGAAAATATTATATTTCTTTTCATCTCGACCTCATAGATTTATTGCGTGGCTCTTAATTCCTCAACTGTTTTTTTAAAAACACCTCTCCATCTCTCCGGAATGTTTGTTTCACAATCGACCTGTTCATCTTTTCCAAAAACATTCTTTATCTTAAGATTAGCTAACGCTCTCGCCGAATTTATCCTGAGTTCACGGTGTATACCAGGATCCGTAATTTTATTCTTTAATAAATCAATCCCAGTCTTATCCCCGAGCCTGATAAGAGCTATTCCGAGAGATCGTGTTGTTGCACCCCACAAATCAGTCCGCTTCAGCATTTCCTTTAAGTAAGGGATAGCTCGCCTGTCGCCTATTTTACCAAGCATATCAACAACCTGAAATATTATGTATTGATTTTCATGGTTAAGCGCGTTAACCAATTCACTAAAGACACTTCTACCCATAATAAACAATGTCAACTTAGCGGAAAAATAATCCAAAAGTCCTACCCCAAATTTACCGCCCTTGCTCAGATTTTCAATATATGTCGTGGTCCTTTCTTTATTCATGTTTTAAAATCCTTATTTACCGAATATTGGCGGATGTGAAGGATCATTATAAATCGGGTATGATCCGCCACTATACACTTGTTCAATACCATATCTGTATGAATTCCAGACTTGGGGATTTGCATATACAGAAGTAGGTACCCAAACATCAACATATGTTTCAGCGCTGCTAGGCCCTACCCACGATGACGGAACCCATTGCCTGGTAAAATAAACGCCTGCGCCATAATCTGCATTTTTACCGCTAGGAAAGATATCGCCAGAGCCTTTAATGCTCTCCTGATTCATCCGGCTTGTATAATGTCTATAATATCTGCCCTCGCTTCGTGGTAATCGTTTTGCAGCTTCCGTTGCAACGGCTATGCCAATTGTAACCATTAAGGCTTTCGCAGCTGCTCCAAGCAGAGTAAGCAATTCAGCACCCACATATTCAACAGCTGGAATCGCAACTGCTCCAATACAATTTGTTGTATACGCGATAGCTGATGTTCTTGCGCCTTGCGCGGCTCCTTCACCAAAACTGCCGCCCATTACAAGGGATGTGCCACCTCCCAAGATTGCACCCACGAGTGTTCGCTGAACTCCACGCCCTGCGATAGCTCCGAGACCGTCTCCTTTGATGGGAAAAACGCCTCCAACCCATGCACTCGCACCCGCACCTATACCGCCCACCGCCGCATTAAAACCGACGTCTCCGCCCGTAGCCAAAGCACCTAATGCACCAGAAGCAGCGCCAGCTATCGTATGTACGCCAGTCGTAAGAGCCGTCATTGCTGCGCTATTCGCAGGAATAGCCATAGCCTTAGATAAAATTCCGATTACCTGACCAGCTCCCCAAAAAATTGCGCCGCTAATGGCGCCCATGAGCGCACCTTGACCGATATTGCCACCAGTAGCGGCAGCTACCGCAGCTCCGAGGGCTGCGCCAATAACTGCTGCTATCAGCGGAGCAAACCAGAAAAAGTGCCCGCTCGGATCCACATAGTTTATCGGATTATTCCGGCAATATGCGTAACGGTTAAGACTTTGAGAATCATAAGGAGCCTGAACAATGCTATCGGCTGTGATGAAACGGCCGGTCACCGGGTCATAAAAACGCGCGCCATAATGATAAAGGTCAATACTGACAAAGAGCTGTTTACCCGTAAACTTATAATCAGTTACATTGTTACCTTCGGAGCGTGAAGTCGCTCCGTATGGCGCGTATTCATAATACGCGGACTGATTTCCGACTTGGTCGGTAATAACATTACTTGAGCCTAAATGGTCAGAATGAAAATAATACGTTGGACCACTTGATTCAACGGTACAAACTTTATTTGCACCCGAAAAAATGTGTTTTCTGGATTTTCCGCCGGATTCTTTTTCATAAAGACTTCCTATGAAAACCTTTTCTACCGGCTGCGCGCCGCCAACCTTTGATTTGACCAATCCTCCGTCGCCGTCGTAGACAAATGAAGCTATTGTAGAGCCCTCGGTAACCTGCGCCAGGCGGTTTTCGGCATCGTAAACAAGATCCTTATTGCGATTGCGGATCATGTTGCCATTAGCATCGTATTGATATGTATAACCGCCAGCAGTTGTGACGGCATGTGGACCGGCACTCTGGCCATAAGTCATTGTAAGCGGCACACCCATTTCCGACTTATAGGTCATATTACCGATAGAATTATAGTCGTAAGAAGAAACGACAGCATTATTCTTTAGTTCTTCGGTAAGGCGATCCAAGCCATCGTAATGGAACTGGCGGTTATTCCTGCGGGCGGTTATGTTATCGGTCAGGCTGGTAACGTTGCCGTTGGCGTCAAATTTATAGATCAAATCCTGAAGGACCACACCTTGATTGTTGTTCGTTTTTATGTTGGAAAGACGCAAATCCGGACCGTAGTCGTACGTGGTAGAAGTATTATTTCCATATTGGATAGCAGTGATCTGCCCTTTGGCGTTATAGGTAATATCTTTTACATAGTTTACAGCTGAGGCCCCGCCGGAAACGGATGAAACCCTTTTTAACAACCCGGAATTAATACTATAGACATAATTTACTACCTCACCGTCAGGGTAAGTCAACTTTGCCAACCGATCCAGGACATCGTATTCCCTTTGAACCATAAACTCTACGCCATCTACTGTCTTTATGGACTTTGTTTCCCGGCCCAGTATGTCATAAAAGAAATCAGTTAATCCACTCTTGTCTTTGACCCTAGAAAGCCTGCCCACGCAGTTTGCTTTAGAAGGGTCGTCATAATAATATTCCGATATTACTTCGTCGCTTGTCCCCCGTAGCAACTTCTTTGTTAATCTATTGATCTGATCGTATTCAAAAACCAAAACCTGCCCTTTGGCATCGGTTTGCCTGACCAGATTACCGAGAACATCGTATTCATAGGCCCATGTCCCCATATCCGGATCGATCATCCGGGTCTTGCGGCCGATGGAATCGTAGAAAACCTGTGTAATATTACCCTTATTGTCGGTGGTCTTGGTAAGATTATTCTGAATATCGTATTCGTAATAGGTATGGAAAGCGCCATCGGCTTTGGCTTCTGGCTCACCGGAAACAAATTCTCTTATCTCAATAATGTTGCCATAGACGTCTTTAAGCGCGCCTTTACGGTGGCCAAGGGAATCGGTTGTTTCAGTGTAAAGTGGAGTAATGTAGCTGACACTTGCCTCGGCATCAGAGGTGGTCCCTGGAAAATCAGCACTGGTTTTTTTAATCCTGCCCCTTCGATCATACTCGTATCTGGCATAGCTAATCTTAGCTGAATCTTCATCAACATAATGCGGTAGAGACTCCTTATCCTTGAGGCCTCGTTTATTGAAGTACGTTTCAGATGAAACCAGACGGGATCTTACGCCATCTTCACCGTTTGAGATCACCTTATATGTCCTACCCAGGCCATCGATGTATTCTGTTTTAAACAGGCCTAAAGCGTTAGCTGAAGTTTTACTACGAAAATCATCACCGTAATTAAACGTTGTAGTTGCTTCGCCAAGAGCATTGACAGCCTCTAGTGGCCGACCAAGCGTGTCATAGGAAGTGGCTGTTACGGCACCATTAGCATCGGTGGCAGTTCTAATTACGCCGAACTTAGGCTCATATATATAGGTAAAACTATAACCCAAAGCATTAACGACACTTTCGGGATACGCATGAAACTTATCTTCATAATTTGTGATAACTTTATTACCTAAAGCATCAGTTGAAGAATTAAGGTTTCCGTAGCTATCGTAGGAATATTGCGTTATGTTTGTTTTAGCTACTTGATTTGCTTGGCTCGCTGAATTAATAATGTAAACAGTGTCTCTATAAAGATTGCCTTTTGCATCATACTCAAAATCCTTCTTAGAAACAGTATTTTCATCTTTGTCTTTAATGTTAATTTTTAGGGGTCTGTTATAACCGATTTCATAGGGTTGAGAATATATAGTGGTAGTTGAGCGTTTATCATCGGCTTTTGCGCCCAGAGAGATCGCCTCAATAACATTACCGATATTATCATAAATAAGATTATCAGTGGTGATAACAGAAGCACCATTTTCTTCATATACCGTTGAAACCACGCCCGTCAACGCCGGGAATCCCAGGAAGCTTTCCTCAGGCCCGGATTTCTGGACAGCATAGGTATTTACTACTTCACTGATCAGATGGTTATCGCCGTCATAAGCGCGGATCATCCTGATCTGGCCTTTTTTAGCGCCTTGATCGAGATCAACTGCGCCTGAGTCCGACCTGCCCTGGTAAAAATAGGTCTCGGCATAGCTGTGCTGAGCCGGGTCGGGATCGCTGATGTCAGTTACTTTAACTTTGGCAAAACCGCGGAATTCCCGCTCCACCGCGTCAAAATATCCTCCGGAGAAGCTGAATTCCTGGGTATAGGTTGCCGCTCTATCCGCAGGATAGGTGTTTACTAAACTGATTTTAGACGCCACACAAACGGGGAATGGCAGCAGGACATTTTCCGAAGTTGCCGCGTAGGTATAGCTGACTTTTGTCTGTCCGCCGATGCCGTTGTCAATCAGGTTCAATAGGTCAGCGGGTTTATTTGTAGAGAGTTTTATCTTCCAACGATTGATCCCCAACTGGTCCTTATCAAAAACCGCGGCGTCGGTAATGCCGTTACCGTCAAAATCACCGGTGGTAGCGGACTCGTCGGAACTGGAACCAAAACCATCCCACCACACCCCTTTATTCACAAACTTTTCACCTGTTGAAATAGCGTAATACCATGTGCCGGTATCCTTGTTCCAATATCCAACGTCAGTCAATCCGTCATTGTTAAAATCAGAGATCAAAGCGTCTTTGTCATTGGCAAATCCCGACAACCACACCGCGCCGTCCACAAACGCTTTGTTATTTGAAAATACCACTTTAAATTCACCGGATGATTTCCTGAACAAACACAGGTCCATGAGGCCGTCACCGTTATAATCACCGCCGAGCACGACGCAATCACTGCCCGAGGCAAGCGTGGCCCACGCCTTGAAAGCGCCAAACCCGTCCTTACTGCCTAAGGCTACCCTTACTTCCCCTGTTTCCTTATTATATAGGCCAAAGTCGGTGTATTTGTCGCCGTTAAAGTTCCCGGTAAAAGGCTGCCAGGAATAAGATGCCTCACTAAACTTAAACACTACACCTTTATCGGAGAAACCGGCTCCCGTTGAGGTGGCGATCCTGAACTCACCGGTAATGTTATTATAGAGCCCGGCGTCAGTGAGCGCGTCACCGTTAAAATCGCCGCCCATCGGCCACCAGTTCTTGTCTCCCGTTAGCGCATCAGGCATATTTAACCAGACAGATGCGCTCTTAAAGATCTGGGCCTCCGGGGCCAGCTTATCCGCCAGGCAGATTTCCCAGGCAGCCGTATCCGAATTATATAACCCCAGGTCCGACAGCGCGTCGCCGTTAAAATCGCCCATCACCGGGTTAATAGCGTCACGGTTGGCATTGGGATCGGCCACATCCACATCTTTTGTATCGGTAACACTTGCTCCCGCCGCGTCGGTTAGCGTAACTGATATTTTATGGTTGGCGATATTAGAAAATGACGTGGTTGATGAATAGGTTGAAGTAATACTGCCGTTGGCGATCTCTGTGCCGTCTTTTTTGAGCGAAAAAGTCATTGTGTCGCCATCAGGATCGCTGACGGAAACAGTAATATCAATCTGCTCGTTGGGCCTGACCGTATATTTGCTTAATGTCAGGTTGGGCTTAGGCGGACGGTTGGTGTGGTTAACGGTGACCTTGGCCATCCGCGTCACCATATCTATACCGTCCGCGGCGCTGACTGTTACATTATACACGCCTTCATCATCGTAACCCGGGAACCATTTCCCCTGAGTGTCAAAAGGTACTGAATAATAATAGAAGATCACGTCATTATCCGCATCTGTGGCCTGCGGCTTAATCTGGACCGCCTGAGCCTGGCCTTCACTGGCGGTGATGTCTGCGATCGGCGGCAATACCGGCGGGTTGTTGACATTTCCGACGTTAACCACCAGGTCCCGCGCATCAGATAACCCGGCCGGATCTTCGGTAATGGTAATTTTCAAGGGATAATGCTTGCTGCCCGAGGTAGGCGCCTGCCAGGCGGCCCGGGAATACCAAAAAACTCCGTCCTGCCAGGTACTGGCCTGGACAAAATACGCGCTATAGGCAAAGTTCAGTTTTTTGCCGTCAAGATCAATGGCCTTGACGGTCAGGGTCACCGCGTCGCCTTCTTTCACAGGCATAGGCGATAATTCAGTGTCAATAATCACCGGTTTATTGGGCGTGCCGGAGGCTGCGGCCACCTGCAAAACAATATCATTACTGGTAAACTCATTGCCCTCGGTATCCGTGGCAATAAAACGTATCGTTTCAACGCCAAACCAGCCCGCGTTGGCTGAAAAAATCACCACATGAGTATTCGGCTCAATAGTTACTTTAATACTATTGTTTCCGCTCGCCCGGTAAGTCAGCGCGTATCCCTCGGGGCTGGTGAAATAGTCATCCAGGTCAAAGGCGTTATTTTTGGCTGAATCAACCGGCCAGGAGTAATAATTGGGGATTTCTTGTTTTAGCGTCGGGGGATTGGATTGGATCACCGGGATAAAGCCGGCGTTTAGAATATAATTCGTACTGCTTGATTCGCCGACGCAAGGCTCGCCTATAGAATCAAACTGGATCTTATTCGGCGAAGCGGCAGTAGTGCGTTCTGTGCTGCCGCCTCCGTTTACGTCCGCATTAAGGTTGTAATTTGCGCTGGAAGAAACATACGCCAGCGCCTCGCGCATCGGCCCGAAGGTGGCGATGTGCAGAAGAATTAAGGTTAAAGATAATATGCGTTTAAACATAATTATTTCGCGCTTTGATACTCAAATGTCTGCACCGGCAGGGCCTTGCCGTTTGCGCCCTTCTGGGTCACGGACTTAAGCTGCGAACGGCCGGTGCTGGGGCTCTCAATATAAGACAGGTCGTATGTCCAGACCGGCTCGCTGTCTACGCTTACCTTTATTTGGCTCAGGCGCTGGCGCGTGATGATCTTGGAACCGCTGATATAGCTGGAGAAGACATCCGTCCTGTCTTGTAAGTAAAAATCTACCCCATTTAACGGTGGCGTTCCGGCGTTCTTATTGCCGGTATATTCAATGCGGCTTAAATAACACTTATTTTCCTGATCATTGCGCGCGTATTTATATGTAATATAGTTCCCATTAGTATCCACGGCTTCGGTCAAATACCAGGCAAAGGCGCCTTTAGAGCCAACTTCCCGCGAGTCTGCGGAATTACCGAAGAACAACTTACTGCCGTCTTTAGCGACTACTCTCCATGAACCGTCATTCTCTTTGTAGAACTTAGTAAAACCGGATTCGATCTTGGCTTGATAAAGTTTTCCGGAAGGACTGTCAGTGAGCAGGGTCATTTCGGTAGTGCCGCCGTCGGTAACAAGATAAAAAGTGTCGTCATCGCTATATTTGGGCGGGCCAAGGCGCGTGGAGCGGATAATGTAGCCGGGATTAAGGCTAAAACCTACACCTACCCAGGAATTGGAGTTTGAAGAACGGTAGTTTAGCCCCAGGCTGGGCTGCATGCCTTTTCTTCCCGGAGGCACGAAGATGGCAACGGAATGGCTGAAGGAGCCGGTGAACATATCGGGAAGCGGGATCTTAACACCTCCGCCAATTGGCGCGCCTTGGGAGATCATGCTCTGCAAAGCCCCGTATGTGGAAAAATGCCCGATCTTAAAAGTCAAGGTCACGCCGTCTTCAGGAACCAATGAAGGATCTCCGATTATATCCATTTCCTTGCCGTCATATAAACCTAAATTCACCGGTGTTCCCGGAACTTGCGCCTTCTCAAGCAAATAAATCAATGTAACAAGCTTGTTAAAGCTCGCATCAGGCTCAGGATAACGCTCGCACCTGACCACGCTTAAAAGAGTCTTATCGGAAGATTTGAATTTTTCTAAAATCTCTGGTTTTATATTAGTTGATGCTTTAATCCTGGTGGGTTTATCTACAGCCCCGGCCGGGATGATTAATTTGGCTCTGCCGTCCGGTGAGATAACCTCTCCTCCTTCCGGCCCGATGAGCTGGCCGGTGTAGTAATTAACGGTTATGGAAGTAGCAGCGCTGTTGCCGGCGGCATCTGTTGCGGTCTTAGCCAAAGTATTCTGGCCGTCGCTTAAGGTGCGGCTTTCAGAAAAGGCCGCGCCGTCCACCGTGCCTTGGAATTGCACCGGGGCTTCCTCTATGACCTCACCGTTTTGCGGAGCAGTAATGATAACTGCCGGCCGCGTCTTGTCTATGGTAAAGTTAACCGTTGCTGTTGAGGTGTTGCCTGCCGCGTCTTTGGCGCTAAGTGTAGCTGTATGAGTTCCCTCGTTAGCGTAGGGCGAATTATTGCCTGTGACCGTGATCTGATTGGAAGGCGTGAGGTTATCGCCAACAGTATAAGCTATAACTACGTTTTGATTTGTCGGGCTCTGCACCGGGCTTAAGGTAAGCACCGGAGGAATTGTATCTAAGGTAATATTACTTATATAGGCCTGTGACCAATTCCCTGCCTGATCGGAAAACTTTACATAAACCGTCTTTTGCCCGTCGCCCGGGCTAAGCGTCCAGGTTTTTGCGGAAGGATAACCTTCCGCAGCTGACCAGTTAGCCCCGTCATTAGAAAAGCGCATTTGTGCCAGGCCGCTACCGCCGGTATTGTCCTGCGCGGAGAGGTTAAGCGTGACGGTGGTAGAATTGGTATATTGGGCGCCGTTATTTATCTTAATAGAACCTGTAGGCGCTATGGTATCCGGAGGGCTGCCAAATACCTTAACTTCATAGATAACGGGATAGTATTTTTGCGTATTATTGAGGTACAGCCTTATATAGCGATAGAGGCCGGCAAGATTGTGGTCTTTTTGATAGGGGTTAACTTTGCCGCCTGCGGAAGATTGGCCGGTTTGCAGGTTAATCCAGGCTTTGTTGTCAGTAGAGCACTGGATGGAATAATTGGTGGAACCGTAAGCATTATGCCAAAAAATGGAGATCTTGCTTAAGGAATAAGTCTTGCCTAAATCAAAAGCAAGCCACCAGGAGGACGGCCGCGAAAAGACATTACCGCTTCCCTGCCAGTAGGTAGAGAGATTCTTGTCTATAGTCCTAGAAGCAGGGTAGGATTTGTTTGAACTGGACGCACTGACAGAGGAAATAGCAAGTTCAGAGCCATTCGCTGGAGGCGCCGGCGGCGGCGTTGGTGGAGTAGGCGGAGCCGGTGGCGGCGTAGGCGGTGGGGGCGTAGGCGGCGAAGCGGCATTGTTTACCGTAACATTGACTTCCTCCTTACTTTTGTTATTGCTGGTGTCGTAGGCAATGGCTTTGAGGGTATATGCTGCGTTTGAAACCGCTGAAGTATCCCAGGAATATGCATATGGTGAGCTGGTGTCGGTGGATTTTAGGCTGTTATCCACATAGAATTCTACCTTGGTGACCCCCACATTATCCGTGGCTGTAGCTTGGATATTCACAGTTCCGGAAACGGTACCGTTATTTGTTGGAGCGGTGATGGAAACCTGGGGAGGTGTGGTATCGGCTGGAGGCCTGGGGCCCATACCCAGAGAGAAAAAAGCCGCTAAAATCAGAACAAGAGTTGATTTAGGCGATATCATAATTTTTTCATGCCACACAGACAAAAAAAGAGGGTCATTAATCTGACCCTCTGGTTAACCTCCATTAACCGCGAGTTTTGCTATCGGCATAAGACGTCCCTGTTGTGATACGTCTCAAGCGCTGTAGGGTCGGGTTTCAAACCCGCCCCTACAAATCTTCGTCGGGACAGCATACTATGCTGTCCCTACACAACAGTCTTTGTAACACATAACTGCTTATTTGTCAAGGTGTTTTATGCCTGTGAATAATGGGGTCAGAATTAATTATGGCCCCATTATTCACGGTTAGCTGCCGTCGGTGAGCTTAGCGTTGATCAATATTCCGCTGGCAAAGACCTTGATCAATACCGGGATATTTTCCCCGTCCTGTTTCAAAAGATACATAGTGACCTTTGACTGATGATAGGGATTATTCTTATCACGCCGGTGGATCTTACCCTCAAGCACGGTGATCTGATACTCCTTGTCGTGTATGTTTAAAACCATAGACCTGGCACTTCCCTCCAGGACATAATTCTTCTGGTTAGTATTCACGCTCAACTCGAAATTCTTATTTTTAGTAAAATCCATTTTGCGCAGGTTAAATATGGCTGACAGCGGATCCTGGGTGCCGTAAGGCATCTGGCGCTTGAGCCCTGCGACCTCAATAACTCCGGCTTTCTGGTCATAGAATACTTCCTTATATGTATCTGGGCGGCCGGACACAGACAGCCTCTGGCTGAAAAATACGGGATTAGAATCCTGGGCGTCTACGTATGAATCAAGGACGGCGCTTACCTTGCGCAGTTTGTGATAGATCTTGAAGTTCTGGGTGAAGGCGCTCAAATGGTATACCCGGACGCCTTTATAATCAGTAAGGCCCTGGTTTGAAAAAAGCGCCTCTCCTACCGGTATTATGCCGAGGAAATTGACCACGTACCTTAACTGGCCGGCCTCCATTTTTTTAGTCTTATTCCAATCTAGAATAACGCTCTTTGGATTATTGTTATCACGGTAAACAAAAAACAACAATAAGCCGATGACTGAAAACACCATAAATGTCTTTTTCACTTACACCTCCTGCATACTTTGACCGTTAGAATAAAGGATAAATAAAAGGCGCTACGGCGCTGCCCTGCGAAAAAAATATCAACAGGCCCAGAAGTAAAAGTATTATAATGATCGGCGCCAGCCACCATTTTTTGCGCATCCGTAAAAAATCCCAGAATTCCTTTATGATGGAAAGTTTACCCATACGGTACTAGAACTGCCTTTGGCAATCTAATTTAGAAAACGGCTTTTTCTCTTTTTTCTGCCAGTAAGAATCCCTGCCCTTTTCAATCTTGAAATCGAGCACATCCTTTCCGAATAGCCTCATTATAAGGCCAATAGGCGTCAGGACAAGATAAAATAAAATAAACAGAATGATCCGGGTATTGATCCAACTCAAAACAAGAGCCGACTTCATCCAGAAAGCGTAGACAGGTTTTAGAATCGCGGGCGCTGTCGCTCCCAGAACAAAAAACGACCCCGAAATAATCAACAGGGATAATGGCGCATGACGCTGCCTTAAGAAAACAACAACGGCTATGACTAAAAACGCCATGGCCATGGTCATGCCGAATTTTTTCAGAATTTTTTTATCAAAGCTTAATTTATCCATGGCTTAATCCAGCTCAAATTCCTTTTGCCAGGCGCTATGTTTCGGTTGAGACGCCTGCTCCCTCTTATCCAGGAGGATATTTTCCATCACCAGGTAATCCATTTCCGTGCGCATAAAGCAGGCAAAGGCCTCTTGCGGGCTGCATACCAGGGGCTCGCCCCGGACGTTAAAGGAGGTATTTATTATAACAGGACATCCGGTTAATGCATAGAATTTAGAGATAAGATTATAATAAAGCGGATTGTCCTTTTCTTTGACAGTCTGCACGCGCGCCGAAAAATCCACGTGAGTAACCGCAGGAATCAAAGACCGCTTTATTTTCAATTTATCAAACCCGGCGGCAGAAATTTCCGCGCTGTCTTGCGTCACTCTTTTACCAGCGGCCACAGGCGCCGTTAATAGCATGTAGGGGCTGCTGCTGTTTAACTCAAACCATTCCGGTGCAGTATCCCACAGCACAGACGGGGCAAAAGGCCGGAAAGACTCGCGGCATTTGATTTTTAGGTTCATCTTTGACTGCATTTCGGGGTTGCGCGCGTCGCCGATTATACTGCGCGCCCCCAGTGCGCGCGGCCCGAATTCCATCCTGCCCTGGAACCAACCAATAACATTTTGCCGCGCTATCAAATCTGAAACCACATCGGAAATCTCGGAATATTGCATTTTCCGATAAGGCACGCCGCGTTTAATCAGAAAATCTTCTATCTCCTGCGTGCTGAAACTCGGGCCCAACAGAGACGCCTTTTGCGCGTCATTAATACCGTCAGCAACGCGCTCATTGCCGGCGTATTTATACCAGCCAAGCAGTGCCGCGCCCATTGCGCCTCCGGCATCTCCTGCAGCCGGCTGCACCCAAACCTCCCTGAAGGGGCCATCGCGCAAAATCCGGCCGTTACCCACGCAATTAAGGGCAACGCCGCCGGCTAGGCTTAGCCTGTCAAGGCCTGTGACTTTGTGCGCCTGACGGCTCATCCTTAGCATTATCTCTTCGGTGACTTTCTGGATGGACGCTGCCACATCCATATAAATTGCCGTTATCCTTGTCTCTGGACGGCGCGCGGCCGCGCCAAAAAGCTTTTCAAAACGCCGGTTGATCATCTTCAAGCTGTCGCAGAAGCCGAAATAACACATATTCAATTTAAAGGAACCGTCGTCTTTAAGGTCGATCAACTCATCCAGGATCAGTTGAGTATATTTGGCCTCGCCGTACGGAGCAAGGCCCATTAATTTGTACTCTCCGGAATTTACCTTGAAACCGGCGTAATAGGTGAAAGCCGAATACAACAGGCCCAGTGAATGCGGAAATTTTAAAGTATAAAGGATCTCAATATCATTGCCGCGGCCTATACCAAAGCTGGTGGTGTCATGTTCTCCGACGCCATCCATGGTTAGGATTGCCGCTTCCTTAAACGGTGAAGGATAAAACGCGCTTGCGGCATGTGATTCATGATGCTCAAAGAATAAAACTTTGCCGTCAAACCTTAGTTCTTTTCTGATAATGTCAGAAGTCCAGAGCTTTTGTTTAAGCCATAAAGGCATGGCCTGGATAAACTGGGATACTCCTCTCGGCGCCACGGCAAGCGATGTTTCCAGGATGCGTTCAAATTTAAGAAAAGGCTTGTCGTAAAAGCTAACCAGATCAAGCTCCCGCAAGCTGATGCCAGCCTGCTTCAGGCACCACTCTATGGATTGGGCGGGGAAATTAAAATCGTGTTTTTTGCGGCTAAACCTTTCCTCTTGAGCCGCGGCGATAATCTCACCATCACGAACAAGGACTGCCGCGCTATCATGATAAAAACAGGATATACCTAGTATGTTCATTTTGTCGTCCGTCGTCCGTATATCGTCGTTCGTCTGTAGGGACAGGTTTTAAACCTGTCCCTACAAAAGTTTTATATTAACCCGTATTTCCAAAAATCAAAATTATATCGCACAAAATTGGTCAAAGGCAGCGTCAATCTAGTCTCAACATAACAGACAGAGAAGTTTTTACGGCAGAGCCGGCACTTTGTAAGCCGCGATACGTCGTCACGGTATTGACGGCTGTTAAAAACCTTTTTCAGGCCTCCCCGGATATCGTAGCCGCCTGTCCAATCTTTACCGACAATGCAGGGATACATCAGGCCGTCCTGGGTAAATTCAGCGCAGAAAGACGGATAAATACAATCCCGCTCAAATATATCTTTTTTAAATTCCCCGGCAAAAAAATCCGGGATGCAATTCAAGAAGTAAGCGCTGTTTGAAACGCTCTTTTTCTTTAGGAGCCCTGCGATAACCGCTTTTACTTTACTAATATCTATTTCCTGTGCCCTTGGCGCCTGATAATTTGCTGCCTGGCCGTTAAATTCCGGATGAACATAGACCGGCTGGAACTTTTGCAACGCCCCCATTGACGCCACCAACTCTGCCAAGGCAGGAATGTCATCTAAATTCCAGGGGGAAATGACTGTGTTTACGGTAATACCGGTTGCCGGAGAATGCTTCTTCACTAGCTTAATCGCGCTAATTGCCCGGTCAAACGCGCCAGACACCCCTCTTATGGCGTCATGTTTAATTTTAAGCGCGTCAATACTGACCGATAAACTATCCAATCCGGATTTGGCAATGCCAACGGCAGTCTCCTCGGATAATAGGTAACCGTTGGTCACAAGATTTACAAAGGGGATCTTTGACTTAGCGTAAGTTACATAATCCAGGATATTTTTGATCAAAAGCGGCTCTCCTCCGGAAAGCGAAACAAACGCTGTTCCCATATCCGCTAGATCGTCTATAATACGCTTAAAGTCCTCAAGCGGCAAAGTATCCTGCCGGGGATTATTCTTGATGTTGCACATCCGGCAATTAAAATTACACTTGTTTGTCAGCTGAAACGTAGCCAGGAGCGGAAAATCCTTTCCAAAAATATAACGGCTGATGTGCCACTTGAGCAAACCGGCTGCGATGCGTAAAGTAGACTTGTTAATATTGATAATTTTATTCATGTGTCGTCCGTTGTTCGTATTCCGTCGTTTGTCTGAAAATGTGCATCAGATAATACCTTAAATAATCATTCGCCCGGGGATGGCGCGTTTTAATCGCAGAAATTACTTCACAGATCAAACCAAAAAAGCGCGGCAGGAAGCGAAGTAATTTATATTTCCCGCTTTTTACCAGATACTGGTTGAATTTTTTCGGCAGGAGCGGCGCCAAAGAATACAATTTACGCAGGGCGTAAAATATTTTTAAGTCCCCGCCCTTTAGAGAACTGCCATAGACATAAAGCCGGCCTTTACCCGCTTCTATATCTTCTATATCTTTATCGGTCAAGATACCGTTCCTGCGCGCGATCTCGGTGATATTCGTTTTAGGATAATAGAATAACGCGTAACAACACAACCTGTCCGCTCCGGTCGTAACAAAAAATTCCGCGGTCAGCTCAAACTCCGCGGCACCTTCATAAGGGATCCCGAAGATATGGTCCAGGGAATAAGAAATACCCATTTTATCGCATATGGCTATTGCCCTTTTAATATGCTCCGTAGTCTCGAAACTGCGCGCCAACACATTCACCCGCGTCGGCTCATGCATGGTCTGGATGCCGAATTGCAACCGGCTGCATCCTGAATCTCTCAAAGCCAAGGCTGTTTCTTCATCAATGACATTAGTAGAAGTCATACAGCTGTACGGCAAATTTATCTCGGCCTTATATTTGGGGATAAATTCCCTAAACCAGGCCTTATTCCCCACAAAGAGATCGTCCATAAAGGCGACTGATGTATAATTGTATCTCTTCTTCATCACCCTTAATTCTTCAAGCACATTATCCGGTGTGCGCTGGCGCACAAATTTGCCTAAACCTGCGTAGAAATCCTTGAGCACATCGTTATAACAATAAGTGCATTTATAGGGACAGCCACGGCTGGTCATCAGCATGTATTTACCTTTTTTAATCGGGATGACTCCGGCAAAAAGTTCCTTATCCGGAAAAGGCAGGCGGTCAAGGTCCGCGGCCAATGCCCGCACGGGATTTTTAAGCACCTGGCCGTCTTTCTTGAACCAGATATTATTAATGGAATAGTTAATAGCGCCCGCGTCCAATGAATCCGCCAGCTCCAAAAGGGCCTCTTCCCCCTCACCCAAACAGACCATATCGACACATTCGTTTGCTATGACCCTCTCCGGAACTGCCGTTGCATGCACCCCGCCGAATATCACCGGGACATTCAACGCCTTTTTAATATCCCACGCCATAGACAGCGCCCAGGCATAGATGTCCGTGCCCACGGAAAAGGCGACCAGATCCGGTTTTGAGGCCACGACGGCGCTAATCAGCCGTTTGCGCGCGGAAAACACCTTGGCTAGCGCCGGCACATAGAGATATTGCTTATCATCAAAGAGCGCCGGGTCAAAAGCAAGCGTTACCGCGTGTCCGCGCGCTTTTAA
>Ga0105164_10001090_pt1 | contig 17596 bp, 18 predicted proteins | sample VDWuncwatermetaG_FD_89674 | JGI IMG/M metagenome (GOLD analysis project Ga0105164, IMG submission 89674) | Wastewater microbial communities from Netherlands to study Microbial Dark Matter (Phase II) - VDW unchlorinated drinking water | ecosystem: Environmental > Aquatic > Freshwater > Drinking...
CAATCCCTATCGTAGTAATCTTCATTTCGGATGCCTCTTCCTTGTCGTGGTTAATAAATATTGCCACTTTGGCACACTGATGCCGTCCCGGAAAGCGGGCATCCATTACATTATTCCCGCGCATAACCAGCGACTTTGCTGGCGCAGTTTGCCAGCTTAGTCGAATGGCTAGTTGTTCTATCAGGCGGGAATCCAGTCAGACAAACACTCCGCGTAGCGCGCCCACCTTAATATTGACCCGCTGCGCGGGGATTTTTAATCCACTGGATTCCCGCCTGCGCAGCTGACAATTCCGCATTCGCTTTAGCGGATAGCGGATTGAGCAACTTTGTCGGAATGACGTAGTTTTGTTCGTGGGATAATCTGGGATTAAAATGACCCCCGCTAAAAAATTAAACTGATTTAAGTTTTTCAATAATCTGTTCCTGCGTATAGGGCTTGGTTACATAGCCTATCGCGCCTTGCATTTGCGCCCATATTTTGTCGGCCTTTTGATCTTTGCTAGACACAAAAATGACTGGGATGGATTTTGTCTCAATAATTTTTTTAAGCTCACGGATGGTGGCAAAGCCATCCATGTCCGGCATATTAATATCCAAAAAAATTAAATCGGGTTGCTCAGAATTCGCCTTGGCGATGGCCTCTAAGCCAGAGCTGGCTGTCACCACCAGCACGCCCGTACCCGCCACCATTTTTTCAATGTTCATTAAATCTGCTTTTACATCATCGACGCACAACACTTTTTTAACTGCCATAAATTCCTCGTATATTTTTTATATAACCCACATTCCAACAACTCATCTCAACCCCATCGCACAACCTTTTGCGGCAAAAATTTCACGATGGTTTCAAGCAACTTTTCTTCATCCACCGGCTTGGTCAAATAGGCATCACAGCCCGCCATCATGCCACGAATTTTATCGAACGGCGTATCTTTGCTGGTCAGCATCACCACCGATGTTTTTCTGGCAGATTTTCTTGACTTGATGATTTTACACACTTCATAGCCATTGATGCCCGGCATGATGACATCCAAAAAAACGCAGGTGTAATGCTTGCCTTGCGACAATTCAACTGCTTGCTCGCCGCTCTCCGCGTAATCCACATTAAAACCGAAAGGTGCGAGTTTAATTTTCATAAATTCGCGCACGGTGCGGTTGTCATCTACCACCAACACGCATTCCGCATCGCGAATCATTCTATCTGCTGGGGGCGGGATAGCCTGTTCATCTTGACGCAATGATGCAATGGGCGCAGGGTGGGGCGACTTCGCCAACGGTTCCGCGCTCGGTGGGGCAACCACCGTATCAAACGCCTTAAACAATTTAGCCCATTGCATAGGCCGCTTAAGAATCGGCCCAGCGATGTTGTAATCATTGTCCCCAATCAACACGGCGGGGGCATGATGCGCGGCATTGCGCTCTTTAAACGAAGCGATCGCTTGCTCGGACGCAGTGTCCACCAAATACATATCCGGGAATTTGGAAATTTGCTCATGCCGAACAAATTTAGGGGAACGGCGCGCCGAAAGACTGAAGATGCTGGTTAATACCGCACGCTCTGTTTGACTAAAGCCAAGTACCTCGACGGAGTAAGTATTTTCTTCCATGATAATCCCCGCAAATAACATACCTCACCTTAAGGCCTTAAGCTTGGGCAACCTTAAGAAATAAGTCAAGTGCTTCTAAAAGTTGAGCTATTACAAACATTTAACTAATGCTGGCCTTAAGAAAAAGCATTTTTCATGCCTGCACTTTAAATTTCTAAAATCGCATCCTACAGGCAAGTAATATTTTGTATCTATTTGAATATTTACACCTTAATTTTAATTCGGTCGATCACACAACTTCATGAACACAGATTTTGCCTCATCTTTCACTCTCACTTCCAAGAACACCATGCCAAAAATGCTGGCGAAAAATTGCAGCTTCAGGCTGATATAATCCGGCTCTTGCTAAAAACTCACTTATTTTGTGAAGCCCTTAGAAAATGTCTGAACTGCCCATCACACTCATCATCGCTTTTGTTTTAATGTTTGGCTTCATCAACACCCATCAACGCCATGTAAAAAATTTCCAAGGCGCAAATTTGCAACATCTTTTTGCGTTAAATATCAGCTTTATTTTGGGGATGTTAGTCGGCCTAGGCCTACTGATATTTTATGGCTATATGGTGGCATGGTATTGGCCGATTCTGCTGTTGGCGATCGCCATGCTGGGCGGGAGTTTGCTGTTTGGTTTTTTGGATGCCCAAGTCGGGCAACGCGGCTTGAGCGCAATTTCTTTTACTTGGCCGCTATTTGCCTTGCTGTGCTATTGGGCGATTACTGAGTTGACGCCGTTAGGATAAACCACCAATACAGGGGCTTAATTGATGATGGTAGAACGCTCGTTTTTAGCGGTGCGCTCCATCCATGTCTTGATGCGATTGGCATCGCCGATACGGGTATGCTTTCCATATGAATCAAGTAGTACCACGATAACTGGACGCTCCATAATGTGCGCTTGCATTACCAAACACCGGCCCGCCTCTTTGGTGTAGCCAGTCTTACTAATGCTTATATCCCATGAAGCATTTTTCACCAGCGGATTCGTATTTCCAAAACGCTGCGGACGATGGCCGGGGGCTTCCAGCATGTGTGATGGAGCCGTGCTGTACATATGAATAATGTCGTAACGCTGCGCCGCCATGAGCATCTTCACCAAATCTCGTGCGGTAGAGACGTTATGACTGCTTAACCCTGCACCATCCACAAAGCGCGTATTCATCATACCCAACTCACGTGCTTTGGCATTCATCATCGCCACCGCTGCTGGCGTGCCGCCCGGAAAAGTGCGCGCCAATGCCAGCGTGGCACGATTTTCAGAGGCCATCAAAGCCAACTTTAATAACTCCGCCCGCGTGTAAGACATGCCGATACGCATACGCGATTTAGTGCCTTTCACCCTGTCCAGATCCTGCGAACTCAGCATAATTTCTTCATTCAACGGCAACTGTGCATCCAGCAACACCATCGCCATCATCAGCTTAGTGATGGACGCAATTGGCACCACCGCATCGGCATTTTTACTATAGATAGGGGCACTATTTTGCTCGTCGTAAATAAGGGCAATGGCGGATCGCAACTGCGGCACAGAGTGATATCTGGTCGATTTTGTCAGCAGCATTTCTTCATTCGCGGAAAAATGATTGCCGCGCTGCGCGGCCTGCACCGCAAATGCTTGGCTCAGCAAAATCAGTAATACTATTTTTTTCAGCATATATTTTTACCCAAGGTTGCTCAAAAATTGCTGTATGGTTGCGTAGAATACATTAACATTTGAATTAAGCAAATGAATTAAGCGGGTGAATTCAGTGCAATTTTCAAAAACCGCTGCACAATCGGCGAGCGGGAAGGAGTGCAAGGCGCAAGGCGCGCAGGCACTGTGCAGCGGTTTTTTTACCCTTCTTCTTGCTGTTGCAACGCCCACATCTGTGCATAAACGCCCGCTTGCGCCAACAACTCGCGGTGCGTGCCGCGTTCCACAATCCGCCCTTGTTCCATCACCAAAATCTGCTCAGCATCAACAATGGTAGATAAACGATGCGCGATAACCAGCGTGGTGCGGTTACGGGCGATGCTGCGTAGCTCGTCTTGAATAGCCTTTTCCGATTTAGAATCCAGCGCAGAAGTCGCTTCGTCGAATATCAAAATGGGCGGATTTTTTAAAATCGCACGCGCGATGGCGACGCGCTGTTTTTCACCGCCGGATAATTTCAGCCCGCGCTCGCCGACGGTAGTTTCATAGCCCTGCGGCAAAGATTCGATAAACGTATGGATATGCGCCGACTGCGCCGCTTGCAACACCTCCTCGCGGGTTGCGTCGGGTCTGCCATATGCGATGTTGTAATAAATACTGTCGTTAAACAACACGGTGTCTTGCGGCACAATGCCGATAGCAGCGCGTAAGCTGGCCTGCGTCACCTGGCGGATATCTTGCCCGTCGATCAAAATACGTCCTGCGGTCACGTCATAAAATCGAAACAACAATCGCGACAAAGTAGACTTGCCCGCACCACTGGTGCCCACCACCGCCACGGTGTGCCCTGCTGGAATGTCAAAGCTGGCATCAAATAAAATTTGTCGATCGGCATTATAAGCAAAGGTCACTTGCTCAAAACGAATCGCACCTTGATTCACGCGCAGCGGTTGAGCGTCGGGCGTATCTTCAATTTCACGATTTTCATTCAGCAGGCGGAACATTTTTTCCATGTCCACCAAAGCATTTTTTATTTCGCGATAAATAAATCCCAAAAAATGCAGTGGAATATAAAGTTGTAGCATAAAAACATTGACCAGAACCAAGTCGCCCAGTGTCATTTCGCCTTTAGCCACGCCATCTGCGGCCAACAACATGAGTGCGGTCAAGCCAATCGCGATGATAGTACTTTGCCCAGCATTCAGCGCGGATAGCGACACTTGGTTTTGCACCGCAGCGGTTTCCCACGTCCCCAAATGTTGGTCGTAACGGCGCGCTTCATATTGCTCGTTACCAAAATATTTCACGGTTTCATAATTCAGCAGGCTATCAATCGCGTGCGTATTGGCCTTGGAATCCATATCATTCATGGTGCGGCGAAACACCATACGCCACTCGGTAATCGCCAGCGTAAAAACAACATAAGCGACCAGCGTGATGAGCGTGATGAGGGTGAACCAAACATCATATTTGTAGTACAGAATGCCGGTCACCAAACAAATTTCCAGCAGGGTCGGCAAAATATTAAACAGCATAAAATTCAACAAAAAACCAATGCCGCGTGTGCCGCGCTCGATATCGCGTGACACCCCGCCCGTTCGCCGATCCAAATGAAAACGCAAATTAAGGCTGTGCAAATGCATAAATAATTTGAGTGCGACGCGACGAATAGCGCGCTGCGTCACCTTGGCGAACACCGCATCGCGCAATTCACCAAACAGCGTACTCATCAAACGCAACACGCCATAGCTCACCACCAAAAACACGGGCACTAACAATACCGCTTGCGTTTTATCCAGCGAATCGACAATCTCTTTAAAGACTAGCGGCACCGAAACATTCGCCAGCTTGGCTAAAATCAGCAAGACAATCGCCAGCGCGACCCGCCCTTTAAACTCCAACACATACGGCAACAGCGTACGTATGGTATGCCAATCCCCACGCGGCGCGGCGGTTGTTGTAGCGGAAGAAACGGGCGGAGCAGAGGATGCAGCAGAAGATCGCATGTTTTAATGAGTGGGGGATAAGGTTGCGTGAATTATAACTGCGCGGGGTGGCTCGGTGGGCAAGTGCCGCGATATAGTTGCATAGAGTGCTGCCTCCTGTGTCGGCGGCATCCTACGACACTATTTTATTATCCGCGTGGGTAGATGAAACTTGCCCACCCTTGAGCTATGACCTCTAAACAAGGGAAATCTTGCTGCGTCAAAAATCGCTCAAGGGATGCAGCGCAAGGCAAATCTCCCCGTAAAGGGGAGGCCGGTGGGTACCCGGCGACAGTGCCGCCACCCTCCCGCTCTTAGTGAGGAAGCGGAGTGGACTCGAATGTCTGTCGCTTCGCAACTCCGCATTCCGAGCTGAGATTTGACACCGCCAAAATTAAACGTGTAGCTCGCCCTTCAGCGGTTGATTGACACAGCAAGATTAGTCGTAGTCGCGCCCCCCGGCATACCCACTCACCCCCGCCAGCAATCTCACTATCGCATAGCTGGCACGCATTAACATACGTTGCAATATCCCACGTTCACGCCATTCCAAATGTTGCACAGGCTTTGCACCTTGCGCCATTTCATGCATTAAGCTGGCGCGTAACGATTCTGCGAACCCTGCATCATGCACCACCAAATTGGCTTCTCGCGCCATCCATAAACTCAGTGGATCAATATTGGACGAGCCGATTGTTGTCCAATTGCCATCTATTATCGCCACCTTGGCGTGCAAATAACTGAGGTGATATTCGTAAATTTCTACACCCACACCCAGCAATTCGTCATACAACGCGAGCGTGGCGTAGTGTTGCAAGCGGTATTCCACTTTACCTTGCAATAAGAGCAGCACCCGCACGCCGCGTCGCACTGCGTCGCACAGTGCTTGGCGCAATCGTTTGCCTGGCAAAAAATAGGCGTTGGCGATGATGATTTCTTTTTGCGCGCCGCGTATCGCTTGCAGATACGCTTTCTCGATGTCATGTCTATGTTTGAAATTATCGCGCGTCAAAAAAAACACTTTGTTGTGCGAGGGTTTTTGCGGCGGTTGAAATTTAACGCGCCTGCGTTCGCGCCGCCTGAAATTAACCCACAACACCAGCGACCACAAACGCTCCATCGCCACTTGCACGCTCTCTACCACCTCGCCTTGCACCTGCACGGTGTAGTCCAAACGCGGTGCAGTAATCGCTCCACCGGGAATGTCGTCATTAATATTCATGCCGCTAATAAAGACCAACCGCTCATCCACCAACGCTAATTTTCGATGTAATCGGCGTAACTGATAACGGCGTATGGGCAGCCACCCCAGCCACGGGCGAAACCATAGTACAACGATCCCTGCCGCCCGCATTTCTCTCAACCACGCGGGCGGCAAGTCGGCAGCGCCAAAACCATCCAGTAGCAAATGCACCGTGACGCCACGCCGTGACGCACGCTGCAGTGCCTCAGAAATAATACGTCCGCTGTTATCCGCCGCGTAAATATACGTTTCGATATAGACGAATATTTTTGCGTCATCTATTGCAGCAATCAGGCGTGGGAAATACTCCGCACCATTACGTAGCAGCGTAAGAATATGTCCATCTACAAAATGTGCTTTACTCATACCCGATGCCTATACTTGGTTTTCATATCAGGCTCAGCGTGGTTGACAAAGCTGCATGATCTGAAATTTTATTCCACGGGTGATGCGCGTGAACCTGCGCACTTTGCACGCTCAGCCCGCGCACATAAATTCTATCCAAGCGTAACATCGGCATGGCTACCGGATAGCTGCGTGCAGGCTTACCTTGGGTGATTTCAAATGCTTCGTGCAATTGCAATTCATGCGCGAATAAACGGCCCGCATGATTATTCCAATCATTAAAATCACCTGCAATAATAAGCGGCGCATCAAGAGGGACCATTTTTTTAATGCGCGCGATAAGTGCGCCAAATTGCTGCCTGCGCCCATTTTTGAGCAACCCTAAATGCACGCAAAAACAATGCAGCAGCGGCCTGTTTTTATGTGCCCCAACGTGCGACAAATCCAGCTCACAATGCAATAAACCACGATTCTCAAAACGGTGGGCAGAAATGTCTAAATTTTCCCAACGTGCAATTTCAAAGCGACTCAAAATCGCATTGCCATGATGGCCGTTGGCGTACACAGAATTTTTCCCATAAGCATGGTGCGGCCACATTTGATCGGCTAAAAATTCATGATGAGGCATGACCGGATAATGTTGATGCCGCTGCACGTTTCGAATATTTTCGCCCTGAACCTCTTGCAAAAAAACGATGTCCGCATTTAATTCGCGCAGACGATCACGCAACTCGTGCATCACCATGCGCCGGTTGAAGTGCGAAAATCCCTTGTGGATGTTATAGGTGGCAACGTTAAGTTTAATCACAGCGTGCCTTTAGATAGACTAAGCGTTACCGATTCCACGAGTCGGAAAATTAATTTGTCGGGCAAAATCCAACATGCGTGTAATGGATTTTTTAGCTCTACGCCCCATCTCTGGGTCAACATGAATTTCGTTGCGCCCCATTTCTAAACGTCCGGCTTCCAAACTTCCTGCCTCCAAAACTGCCGCCAAATTTTTAAGCCCGTTCATCGCCATCCACGGACAGTGATTACAACTTTTGCAAGTCGCGCCCTCACCCGCTGTGGGGGCTTCGATGAAAATTTTATCGGGTGATAATTTTTTCATTTTATGCAAAATGCCGTTGTCCGTTGCCACGATCAATTCATGCGCGGCTAAGCTTTGGCTCGCCTTAATCAGTTGTGTAGTCGAACCCACCACATCGGCCAGTGCGATTACCATAGGCGGCGATTCTGGATGCACTAATATTTTTGCTGCCGGATGTTTTGCCTTAAGCACCGCTAATTCGCGCGCTTTAAATTCATCATGCACGATGCACGCGCCTTGCCACAACAACATGTCCGCACCCGTTTGCTGCTGGATGTAGTGCCCCAAATGTCGGTCCGGTGCCCATAAAATTTTCTTGCCCTGTTCATGCAAATGTTTGACGATAGGCAAGGCGATCGAGCTGGTCGCCATCCAATCTGCACGCGCCTTAACAGCTGCGCTGGTGTTGGCATACACCACCACCGTGCGATCTGGGTGGGCATCGCAAAAATCATTAAATTCAGCTATCGGACAACCCAAATCCAGCGAACAAGTCGCATCTAAATCGGGCATCAGTACACGTTTTTCTGGGTTCAATATTTTGGCAGTCTCGCCCATAAACCGCACGCCTGCCACGACTAAAGTTTGCGCGGGATGTTGGTGTCCAAAGTTGGCCATGTCCAAAGAATCTGACACACAGCCACCCGTTTCCTCAGCCAAATCTTGCAAATCTGGATGGACATAATAGTGCGCCACCAATACGGCATTTTGCACTTGCAACAAATGCTTGATGCGTGCGATTAACGCAGGCCTCTCCTCGCTGCTTGGCTCACTCGGCTTGCGCGCCCACGCTTGTACGGTGTCGCAGCTTGCGCCGTGCGGGTGATCGTAAGTAACGGTTATTTTTTCATCCAACATAATTTATTCCTTAATTGCCGCGTTTTTGTTGGCACACATTCTTTCCGGTAACTGCAAAATAGCCGCTTGATTGCTTGGCGAAAAAACCCTCATCGCGGCCTCTTGCAAGGGTATCCATTTGTAACTTAAATGCTCACGCGGTGACAGTGTGATCGCTACAGTGTGCGGTAATTTCAAGCCAAACACATGCTCGGTATTGTACAAAGTGCCGGGCGGATAACGATGCCGCCACTTGTCATAAATTTCATACACATTTTGAATCTGCCAATCGGTGAATCCATATTGGGTAGCCTCTAAACCGGTCTCTTCACGCACCTCACGCATGGCGGTGTCTCGCACAGACTCGCCCCCGTCCTGACTCCCCGTTACAGATTGCCACATGCCTGGGTGATCTGCGCGCTCTAATAACAGCACTTCCAAGGCATCTGTGTAAATAACAACCAGCACAGAAACAGGTTGTTTATATTGTATGGGTTTATTCAAACGAAACGCCCCCGCATTTTACTTGGCGATGCGGTATAAACGTTTTTCCAACGTTTTTCCCCGCACCTTATCGAAGCGTTCATCCATGATGGAACCGAGCTTATCTAAACGATCATCGGGATGTGGGTGGGTTTTAAACAACAGCGTGACATTGCCTTCGTCCTTTGCCACATGGCCGAGTTGTTGCAACACCGCAGGCAGGCCGAATGCGTCGTAACCCGCACGCGCAGACAGCACGACGGCAATACGATCCGCCTCGTACTCGGCATCTTTATCCAGTGCGCGTGATGCGATTTCTGCGCCGCTGCCGATCAGCCCTTGCACTTTTTCGTTGCCGCCCACTTTTTTAACGAGATGTTGGCTGCCTAAATCCAGCAGCTTGCTTTGCTGCAATATTTTTAAGTGATGCTGGCGGATAACGTGGCCAATTTCGTGACCCAACACACCGGCTAATTCTGCCTCACTGCGTAACGTTTGATACAGACCGCGTGTCACAAAAATGTAACCGCCCGGCGCAGCGAATGCGTTCACATCACTCGCTTCAATCACGCCGAAATGCCAAGCCAGATCAGGACGCTCGCTTTGATCGGCGATCCAACGTCCCACTTGGTTAATATATTTTTGCAGCTTGGCATCTTTCACCAATGGGGCTGCGCCCAGCAGATTACCCGCGATCTGCCGGCCGATTGCGATTTCTTCTTCCCGTGTGATGGCGGGTTTGCCTGTTATTTTTTCTTGCGCGTTTTGTTTGATGTTTTTAAGCAGCTCTTGTTGCAGGGGATTGGCCGCCCAAGCACCACCACAGCTTAGCGCGAAAAAAATAATCCCCAACATTTTGACTATCGCTAAATTTTTCATGGCCATATTTTTCATTTGGCAACCCCCAAATAATCTACTCTCCGCGCGACTAACTTTCCTTGCGCGGCATACTGCGCCGCCGCCACTTTGCTACTGGCATAGGATTCGGCCAACTTCACCTCATCTTCGTTAAACTGCGCCTGCTTTAATTCTTCTGTGGTCAGGCCACGTATACCCGTGGTCGCCACCACCTTGCCTGTTCCGGCGCGTCCCGACGTGAGTGCCAGCACGCCCTTGGCATTCGTCCCGCCTTTGCGCACATCGCCCCGCCGTATGCTCAACATACGCACCCAACCGCGACTTTTACCTTTGCTGATCTGCAGCCAGCCGCCGTCTTGTTTGATGATGCTTACTGCATCTCCCACCGCCAATGTCGTTACTGATTTCGCATCGCGGAATGGTTCCCTACGGATATCGTCAGCCTTAAGTACTGTTCCGCTTTCGGCGGCATATAGCAATCCGCTGAACAAAGACACGGCCAGTAAAAATATCCCGCGTAAAAATATTCTGCGTGTTAAATAAATTTTGGTTGTGTTCATTTTGCTTCCCTTTTTAATTTATCTCGGCTCTGCTTATCCCACGCCAACAACGCCTCGGCAAAAATTAAACGCCAACCCGCCGGTGCATCCGCGCCGCCATCCATACGCCCACTATAAATAAAGTGACTGGCCGCATTCTCAGGCTGCACCAGATACTGCTGCAGGCTAGACGACAATACCGCTAACACCGCCTCAATGTCGCGCTGAATTGCGCTATGCGCTGCGACATCTTGCACGTCCTCCACCCAAGAAATCGCCAGCGTATTTTCAAACAATCCCCACAGTCCTTTTTGATCGCTCGTCAACATCTCCACACTTTTATTGACCTGCCCAACGCGCTCCAAACTGTGCCGCATTTTTTCTAATGTCGCCGGACGAATGACATTGCGATCGCTATCGAGTCGTATCAACAACAGCGTTGCCTGTAATGTTCCCTGGCTGGCGCAAGTAACGCGCACCATATTTTGTCTGAGTGCTTTACTAGTCGCCATGGCGTACAAACGCGCCAACGTAAAGAACAACATCCCCACCGCAACGGGCCCAGTGAGATTGATATACGTGGTGGTTAAATTAATGCTCGCGTAGGTAATCACAATCAAAATAAGTTGCGACAAACCAAACGCGCTGTCGATTTTGTCGCGCCCCACATCGCGATAAAAACCCCATGCGGTCAGCCACACAATGCCGAGCGTAATCAACAAATACCACACGCGCCCTTCTGGAAAGCGCAGCGCGTCCCCATGCTTAAAATTGTCAATCGCCGTGGCGAGAATTTCCACACCGGGAAACATTCTGTCCATCGGCGTGGCTTTGATATCAAACAAACTGGGGGCGGTGGAACCGATGAGGACAATTTTATTTTTGAATTCATCCGCCGGACGCAGCTTTTCTTTATTGCCCATGTCCATAAATACATCGCTAAAACTCACATATCGATAGGTAAACGGCTTGCCGCGCCAATTGAGCAAAACTTGCTGTGCGGCTGGCTCTTGCCAACCCAACTCACGTGCAATGCGCGCAGGTAAAGTGGGAATCTTCCAACCGTAATCTTCGCGATAAACGTTGTAGCGGCGCGCTACGCCATCGCTATCAGGATAAATATTATGCAGACCAAGGCGACCACCATCGAGCGCAGCCTGAAAGTGCGGCAACACTACTGCCACCGTTTCCTCCGCCTGAATTTCAGAATCACGCGGGGTTTGAACATCAGTCGAGGATTCAGGCAGGCGCGTCACACCGGGGATCATGCCCGGCTTAATCTGGCTTAACTTATCGCTCGTGGGATCAAGCCGCAAAATAGGGAAGTAAGTATTTTTGGTTTGCGCGATCGCGGCATTAAAATACGCATCACTGTCAGGATTAAAAACGTCCGCATCGCTAAATAAAATATCAAACACCACGGCCTTAGGTTGCTGCTTTTCTAATTGTTCAAGAAACTCACCCATCACCTGACGCGGCCACGGCCAGCGGCCATATTCTTGCGCCATCGCGGCGAGACTGGCCTCGTTAATGTCTACGATGATAATGTCTGGATCAGGCTTAGGCACGACAATACGATAGCGCACCATCATGTCAAACGCCCCTTGGCGCATCTCGCCCGTGAGGTGCAACACCGTCGCATCCAACACTGCAAACACGCTAAACAGCCCCGCCAAATAAAGATAAAAACTAAACTTCAATACCTGCGCGAGCCGCTCGGAAAAACGCTCACGCACTTGATGCAAACGGCTGGTGAAATGCTTTAGGGACATGGGAGATAAACTAAAATTGGAGATGAGGCGTTAAGGAACCTCAGCAAAAACACGCACAAATTCTTCAACAAAAAAATATCCAAAACGGTTTGTTTTGCGTTTTCCAAAAATCCACGGTATCGGCAAAAATTTCATTCATGGTGTTGTAGTCGGCTTCCGAATGATCCAGCGCAGATAATATCTGCTGGCCGGTGCTGTGATGCAGCAACAAGATGTATCCCGCAGCGGGTTGCCAAGAAAAATCATCGAGCGCGTCGGCCATCGCATCCCAGTTCATACCAAACCAATCCGGTGCGTTGATCGCCTGTGCAAAGGCGGCGAGGAATTCACCTTTGCTTTGCACATCCGCCAAGTCCATTTCAAACAACGCAAACTCAGCTTGCCGTGCCGCTGCACGCAGCTCATCCACGGTGCAATTAAGCTGGTGTATGCCAGCCTCGTTGATGTCTTTTAGGCGCACTGACAAAGGGTTCATGTCACTCCCGAATACGTTTAAACGTTCGATAATGATCGCTACTGTAATAACACTCCGGCAGGATACCGCATACGATGCGCCGCGCACCGCGATGGCGTAATCCCGGAGTCGGCACGGTGTATTCGCGATAATAACCGCGCGCTTGTTCGGGTAAGCGTTGTTCAAAATTTTTGAACACCAGCCCATCGCGTGGGTAGGGAAATGGCCCGTTTTGTTTGATGAGTTGCAAGGTGGCGCGGGCTTCGCTGGGTAGCTCGGCTACCGTGATGGTTGCGTCATCCACCGCCGCCGCATAATTACCGCGTGCTTGAACCGAAAAAGAAAGCGAACAAAATAAAGCAGCAATACTGAAGAGTATTACTTTATTTGCTAGCCGCATTTTTACTTATGCCGCACGACTACTCTTTTGCAGCATCCGCCTGCACGGGTTGGCGCAAGCGTATATGCAGCTCTCGTAACTGCTTTTCGTCCACCGCTGACGGGGCTTGCGTGAGCAAACATTGTGCGCGCTGCGTTTTGGGGAAGGCAATCACGTCGCGTATGGATTCAGCACCCGCCATCATGGTCACGATGCGGTCTAGACCAAACGCCAAACCCCCGTGCGGCGGCGCGCCGTATTGCAACGCGTCCAGCAAAAATCCAAATTTTAGTTGTGCTTCTTCCGCACCAATATTTAGCGCACGAAATACTTTGCTCTGCACTTCTTCCTTGTGGATGCGAACCGAGCCGCCGCCAATCTCCCAGCCGTTTAACGCGATGTCATATGCCTTGGCCAAACACTTGCCGGGATCGCTTTCCAGAAATTGCAAATGTTCGTCTTTAGGTGCGGTGAAAGGATGGTGGCAGGCGTTCCAACGCTTGGCTTCGTCGTCGTATTCAAACATGGGGAAATCTACCACCCACAGCGGTGCCCAAGCGAGGCCGTTGACGTAACCTTTTTCGTGGCCGATTTTGGTACGCAATGCGCCGAGCGCGTCGTTCACCACTTTTGTTTTATCTGCACCAAAGAAAATAAGGTCGCCATTTTGCGCGCCCGTCATTGCCATGATGGCTTTAAGCGCGGCCTCGTTTAGATTTTTAACGATGGGCGATTGCAAACCGCTTTCATTGAGTTGCGTAACATCATTGACCTTGATGTACGCCAATCCGCGCGCACCATAGATGCCGACGAATTTAGTGTACTCATCAATCTCACCGCGCGTGAGCATGCCGCCACCGGGGATACGCAGGGCTGCCACCCGCCCATCGGGTGAATTAGCGGGCGTAGAAAATACCTTAAACGCGACCGCTTTTACAGCATCGGTCACGTCGACAATTTCCAGAGTGACGCGCATATCGGGTTTATCCGAACCAAAACGCGCCATCGCCTCGGCGTAGCTCATACGCGGGAAAGGGTTAGGCAGCTTAACGTTCATCACCTCTCTAAACACGGTGCGGAGCATTTCTTCAATCAGAACGATAATTTCCTCTTCGCCCATAAAGGACGTTTCAATGTCGACTTGGGTGAATTCAGGTTGGCGATCTGCGCGCAAATCTTCATCGCGAAAACATTTGGTAATTTGATAATAGCGATCAAAACCTGCCACCATCAACATCTGTTTAAATAATTGCGGCGACTGTGGGAGTGCAAAAAATTCGCCCGCATGGACGCGCGAAGGCACCAGATAATCCCGTGCTCCTTCAGGCGTAGATTTGGTCAGCATGGGCGTTTCGATGTCGATGAACTCGTGTGCATCCAAAAATTTACGGAAGGCCATCGCGGTTTTATAACGCAACCTCATGTTTTTTTGCATCTGTGGCCGGCGCAAATCAATGACGCGGTGCGTCAAGCGCACGTTCTCTGAAAGATTGTCATCATCTAATTGAAAGGGCGGGGTAAGCGCAGCATTCAATATCTCGATGGACTGGCACACTACCTCGATCTCGCCGCTGCCAATATTGCTGTTGGCACTGCCCTCAGGACGACGGCGCACGCGGCCAACAATGCGCAACACAAATTCATTCCGCACCGATTCGGCAATGCTGAACATGTCGGCGCGATCTGGGTCGCACACAACCTGCGCAATGCCTTCGCGATCACGTAGATCGATAAAAATCACGCCGCCGTGATCTCGGCGACGTTGCGCCCAACCGCATAAAGTAACGGTCTGGCCTAGGTTTGAAACATTTAATTGCCCGCAGTAATTGGTTCGCATAGTTGATTTCTATTCAGTTCAGTCTAAATTTATTGATCGGTAATTTTTTGAATAAATACGTTAGGGGAGCTGGCATCTTGTGCCACCACGCCCATCGAAATAATTGTTTTTAGCGCGACATCGACACTCATATCAAGCTCGATGGTGTCGGCTTTACGCACATAAAAATAAAACCCGTTCACGGGACTGGGAGCGGTTGGGATAAACACGCCCACATATTCCTCTGCAAACTGCTGCTTCACATCGCCAGGGATGCTGGTCTGAAAAGCAAGTGCCCAAGATTCTGGATGCGGGTAACGCACCAACAACACTTTGCGGAATGCTTGCCCATCGCTGGACAACAGGGTGTCGCTGACTTGTTTGACGCTTTTGTAAATGCTGTTTACCACGGGAATGCGGAGGAGCAAGCCTTCCCAATAGCGCAGTAAATGTTGCCCCAATACATTACGCACCAACAACCCGGTAATCAACACCACCAGCAGCGAAAGAATCGTACCCAAGCCGAGAACATGGAAGCCAAGCAGCCTCTCTGGTGTCCAATCAATTGGCAGCAACAGCAGTGTTTGATCCAAGGTGCTGACCACCAAATTGAGCACCCACAGGGTGATGCCAATCGGTATCCAAACCAGCAAGCCCGTCAAAAAATATTTTTTCACGCGCCGCTACTCACAGTTGGACTGCTGCCACTCGCGCTGCTGGCTGGCGCGTCCACTTTAGTAGACGGCTTGCTGCCCGAATTTTTAAAGTCGGTCACATACCAACCACTGCCTTTTAGCTGAAAGCCTGCGGCTGAAATTTGCTTGCTGAACGTTGCGCGGGCACAAACAGGACAACGCTCCAACGGCGCATCACTCATTTTTTGCATGACATCTTTTTGCGCGCCGCAACTACTACAACGATATTCATAAATAGGCATTTTTTCTCCTGCAACAATGTAATTAACTTGAGCCGCGCATTATACTTCAGCCATGCCCCAGATGCCTGCCCTGCCCCCATCTGGTGGTTTGAATGGTAGTTAAGCCGTTTATGGCGGCGGCGGGGACTACATGAAGCGCGTTATAATTCTGCTCGCCTAACCAAGCAACGGCCTCGCAAAAAAATTATTTCGGAGAAAAATTAAATGAGTACACATATCAAAATTCCCGCGCACGGGCAAAAAATTACCGTCAATGCAAACGCGACCCTGAACGTTCCCGACCACCCCATCATCCCGTTTATTGAAGGCGATGGCACGGGCGTGGACATTACTCCCGTTATGAAAAAAGTGGTTGATGCGGCGGTGGCTCAGGCTTATGGCGGCAAACGTCAAATTGCGTGGATGGAGGTGTATGCGGGCGAAAAATCGGTGAGTATATACGGTGATAATCAATGGTTGCCCGACGAAACCGTGCAAGCGGTACGCGACTACGTGGTGTCGATTAAAGGCCCGCTCACCACGCCCACTTCTGGCGGCATGCGCTCGTTGAATGTGGCCTTGCGGCAACTGTTGGATTTATATGTTTGCCTGCGCCCAGTGCGCTGGTTCAATAGCATCCCCACACCCGTCATTGCGCCAGAAAAAGTGGACATGGTTATTTTTCGCGAAAACACCGAAGATATTTATGCGGGTATCGAATGGGAGGCGGGCTCACCTGAAGCGAAGAAAGTGATCGATTTTCTGCAAAACGAAATGGGCGTAACCAAAATCCGCTTCCCGGCTTCTTCTGCCATCGGCATTAAGCCTGTATCAACAGAAGGCAGCGAGCGGCTGATCCGCCGCGCCATTCAATACGCCATTGACAATAACCGTCGGTCGGTAACCTTGGTGCATAAAGGCAATATCATGAAATTCACCGAAGGCGGCTTCAAAAAATGGGGCTACGAATTAGCCAAACGCGAGTTTGGCGGCGTGGAAATTGACGGCGGACCGTGGGTAAAATTGCCGCCTAGCAAAGATGGGACGGGGGGCATCGTAATTAAAGATGTTATCGCCGATGCGTTTTTGCAACAAATTTTATTGCGCCCCGCTGAATATGATGTGATCGCCACCTTGAATTTGAATGGTGATTATATTTCCGACGCGCTGGCAGCCGAAGTCGGTGGTATCGGCATCGCGCCCGGCGCAAATCTATCGGACAGCATCGCCATGTTTGAAGCCACACACGGCACGGCACCAAAATATGCGGGCAAAGATTACGTGAATCCAGGCTCGTTGATTCTGTCTGCTGAAATGATGTTGCGTCATATGGGCTGGCTAGAAGCGGCTGATTTAATTATCAAGGGCATGAACGGCGCGATTACCGCCAGGACCGTGACCTACGATTTTGCGCGGCTGACCAAAGATGCTAAGGAAGTTTCTTGTTCGGCATTTGGCGAGGCGATGATAAAACATATGTGACGCTTGACAATCTCAATAAAAAAGCCCGCTAATTGCTTAGCGGGCTTTTTTGTCGAACTCAGAAACCGATTAAGGAGCCTGAATGTTTGAAGCTTGCTTACCCTTTGGTCCTTGAACAATATCAAAAGTCACTTTCTGACCTTCTTTAAGCGATTTGA
>Ga0105164_10001091_pt1 | contig 17573 bp, 13 predicted proteins | sample VDWuncwatermetaG_FD_89674 | JGI IMG/M metagenome (GOLD analysis project Ga0105164, IMG submission 89674) | Wastewater microbial communities from Netherlands to study Microbial Dark Matter (Phase II) - VDW unchlorinated drinking water | ecosystem: Environmental > Aquatic > Freshwater > Drinking...
GCCACCATTCCGGGCTTATTTACCTACAATGCGGTCTGCATTATATCTGATGGAATGGAATGCAGGGCAGGAAGCGTTTCAGCGGGGTTCAGCCGCTTTATGACCTGGAAAAGCGCTGACGGCAAAAAAGAAGCATCACGGTTTATTCCACAGTTAGAAATCCTGATAACAGGGATGTTGAACCTCACTACCTTATTAGACCTTGTACGCAACTTTATAATATTTGAGAAATCAAAGAAAAAAGACCCCAAAACTGGCATTACACAGGTTGAGACTGAAAAGAAGTTAGCAGCCTATCATCAATACTACGCAGTCAATAAAGCAGTAGAAAACACGATCAAAGCAGCTTCTGCAAATGGAAACCGTAAAGGCGGTGTTGTATGGCACACACAGGGCAGCGGCAAATCCATTTCAATGGTTTTCTACACAGCCAAGCTGGTTTTAAGCCTGAATAATCCCACCGTTGTAGTTATCACAGACCGCAACGACTTGGACGACCAGCTATTTGACACCTTTGCATCCTCAAAGCAGTTGCTGAGACAGGAACCGGTACAGGCAAGAGACAGGGAGCATTTGAAAGACCTGTTGAACGTTGCATCCGGCGGTATTGTGTTTACCACCATTCAAAAGTTTTTACCCGAAGCAGGTAAGGCAGCATACGACAAGCTCTCAGACAGAACCAATATTGTTGTCATTGCAGATGAAGCGCATAGAACCCAGTATGGCTTTGAGGCAAAGTTGATTGATGAAAAAGACAAAGAAACAAAAGAGGTAATCGGCAAACGCATAGCCTACGGCTTTGCCAAGTATATGAGAGATGCCTTGCCAAATGCGACTTACATTGGTTTTACCGGCACACCCATTGAAGGAACAGACGTAAACACCCCGGCAGTATTCGGGCAATATGTTGACATATACGATATTTCACAATCAGTTGCTGATGGCGCCACCGTTAAGATTTATTACGAAAGCCGCCTGGCAAAAGTCAATCTGGATGAAGAAGGTCGACGCCTAATTGAGGAGTTCGATAAAGAGCTTGAAGAGGATGAAGAAATAACCGATAAGCAAAGAGCAATGGCCAAGTGGACAAAACTTGAAGCCATTGTAGGGAATCAAAAAAGAATTAAGAACTTAGCAAAGGATATTGTTACACACTTTGAGCAGCGTCAAGCAGTATTTGATGGTAAGGCTATGATTGTGGCTATGAGCCGTAGAATTGCGGTTGACCTCTACAATGAAATCATCAAGCTAAGACCGGAGTGGCATAATGATGATCTGACCAAAGGCGTAATCAAAGTTGTTATGACTGCATCAAGCGCAGATGGCCCTGTCATGCAGAAGCAACACACCACGAAAACACAACGCAAGGCTTTATCGGATAGAATGAAAGACCCGGCAGACCCGTTGAAACTTGCCATTGTTAGGGATATGTGGCTCACGGGTTTTGACGCGCCTTGCTTGCATACGCTGTATGTGGATAAGCCCATGAGAGGCCACAACCTGATGCAAGCCATAGCAAGGGTGAACAGGGTATTCAAAGACAAGCCCGGTGGTTTAGTGGTGGATTATTTAGGCATTGCAACAGACCTCAAAAAGGCATTGGCTTTCTATGCTGATTCAGGCGGAAAAGGCGATCCAGCAGAAAGTCAGGAAAAGGCGGTTGAAATGCTTATTGAAAAATTGGAAGTAGTACGCCAGCTTTTCTTTGAAGAAAGCAAAACAAAAGGGGCTATCCTTGCTGCGGAACCTACCGCTTATTATGGCAACTATCCGGGAACAGGCTTTAATTATAAGCGTTTCTTTTCGGCATCGCCCAAAGAAAAGCTCTCCATTATCTTACAGGCAGAGGAACACATCTTAGGTTTGGAAGATGGCAAGAATCGTTTCATCAATGAAGTAACATTGCTCAGTAAGGCTTTTGCTTTGTCCATACCTCACGAAGAAGCATTGGCAATAAAAGATGAAGTTGCATTCTTTCAGGCAGTAAAGGCAAGGCTTATAAAGTTTATAGGTGGCGGCACAGGCAGGTCAGATATAGATATTGAAACGGCCATAAAACAGATAGTTGATGAGGCATTGAGTTCCGACCAGGTTATTGACATTTTTGATGCGGCAGGTATAAAGAAGCCTGAAATATCTATTCTGTCAGAGGAATTTTTGTTAGAGATAAAGGGGATGAAGCATCAGAACCTTGCGCTTGAATTGTTGAAGAAAATCCTCAATGACGAAATCCGAACCCGTTCAAAAACCAACCTGGTGAGAAGTAAGGCATTGCTTGAAATGCTTGAAACTGCCATCAAGAAATATCAGAACAATTTGCTCTCAACAGCCGAAATCATTCAGGAATTGATTGAGTTAGCCAGGGAGATTAAGGCATCAGACCAAAGAGGCGCAAAGCTTGGTTTATCCGAAGATGAATTGGCTTTCTATGATGCGTTGGAGATAAACGATAGTGCAGTGCAGGTTTTGGGTGATGAACAGCTCAGATTGATTGCGCGGGAAATTGCAGAGAAGGTAAAGGCCAATGCAACCATAGATTGGACCATTCGGGAAAGTGCCAGGGCAAAGCTGATGGTACTGGTAAGAAGGACTTTAAACAAATATGGGTATCCGCCGGATAAACAGCAAAAGGCGATTGATACGGTCTTGAAGCAGGCAGAGTTATTGGCAGATTATGTTGTGAGAAGGCAATAACATGGCACCTCCGCCTTTGGTTACAGTGCAGAGAGGGGCGCGCCACCTCGTCTAACGGCGCATAAGCGCTTCGGTCTTCGTCATACAGGGGCCGTTATTGCGATTACGGGAAGTGTGAAACAGGGGAATAAAAAGGTTGATGAGGTTTCTATTTATTTATGTGGAGTTCGCGGATTTTTTGCTGAAGGTTCTGCCGGTGCATGTCGAGTGCCTCGGCGGCGCGGCTAACGTTTCCGTCACATTCATCTAGTTTCTTTTTTATAAAATCACGTTCAAAATTTTCTACGAGCATCTTTTTTGCATCCCGGAATGAAAGGCTATGGTCAATGTTTTTTAATGTTGCTGTGTTATTTTCTGGATGTCTTATTTCTTCCGGCAGTTCTACCGTATCGAGGATTTCACCATTGGCAAGGACTACGGCGCTTTCAATGACGTTCCTGAGCTGACGCACGTTGCCCGGCCAGTTGTAGGATATTAAAAGCTTCATTGCTTCATTTGAAATTGATAGAACCCGCTTTTGGTGTTTTTTGGAGAAGTATTCTAAAAAGCGGTTTGCTAACAGAGGAATGTCTTCCTTCTTATGCCTCAGCGGAGGCAGTTTTATGTTAACGACCTTGATTCTGTAGTACAGGTCTTCTCGAAACTTTCCTTCTTCGATTTCTTCTTCAAGATCGCGGTGGGTAGCGCTGATGATTCGTACGTCCACGGCAAGTGTTTCCGCACCGCCCAGCCGTTCAAACTTTTGTTCCTGTAACACGCGTAGGAGTTTTGACTGCGTGTTAATGCTCATGTCTCCGATCTCATCGAGGAATATTGTTCCCTTGTCGGCTAACTCGAACTTCCCTAATCGCCTTTCCGTGGCGCCTGTAAACGCCCCCTTTTCGTGTCCAAAGAGTTCGCTTTCTATCAGCGTTTCTGGCACTGCGGCGCAATTCATGATAATGAGAGGTTCGTTGCACCGCTTGCTGCGCTTATGAATTTCCATGGCTACAAGCTCCTTACCGCTGCCGCTTTCACCTTCGATGAGTACCGTAACGTCCGTTGTGCCGACTTTTTCGATCTTGACAAAGACCTCCTTCATAGCATCACTTTGGCCAATGAGTTTGCCCATGCCTTCCAATCGCCCAATTTCCAACCGAAGTCGTACATTTTCTTCCTGTAAGTTAAGCTTTTCAAAGGCATTTTTGACAACAATTCGAAGTTCATCAATTTCATAGGGTTTTGCTATATAATCATAGGCTCCCTTTTTCATTGCCTCAACGGCAATTTTTTCAGAGCCATAAGCAGTAACAATAACCACCAATGGAGGATTTTTCATAGCGGTGATCGTCTCAAGGGCCTTCATTCCATCAAGCTGTGGCATGTTGATATCGAGAAAGACCAATTCGGAATGATGTGTCTTGATAACTTGCAATGCTTCGGCGCCGTCTTTTGCCTCGTATACGGTATAGTTATCCTTTTGAAGGATTTTCTTCATCCCGTAGCGTGCAGCCTTTTCGTCATCTACAATTAATATGGATGGTTTTGGCATAGGCTTACGTTGGCATTAAAATGGGTTCTTCGCTTAAAGGAAGATTTACGATAAATCTTGCGCCGTTTCCATTGCTCTCGACATGTATGGTAGCATCCATATCCTCTAGTTTCTTTTTCACGATAGCGAGTCCCAATCCAGTGCCGGTTTGTTTCGTAGTATAGAACGGTTCGAATATTTTTTGCAGTGACTCTTGTGGTATACCAATTCCCGTGTCGGTAATCGCCACCTGAATTGAATGGCTATCGGGTTGGTAATTGGCGCTGATATGTATTTTTCCGCCGGACGGCATTGCCTGGATAGCATTATGGAGCAGATTAAAAAACACCTCTTTTAATGCCCCACCATCGGTGATAATTGCTGGAAGGTCTTGGGGGATCTGGCAAAGGGTTGTAATTTTGTTTTGTTTTGCTTCGTGATTGAGCACAACCAGCGTAGAGTTAATAATCTCTCCAATCTTGACGCTGTTTTTTACCTCAGTGCACGGTTTTGCAAATTGCAAGAGTTGGTTGACAACCTTGGTCAACCGATCTATTTCGTCCACGATAATTGCCAGACCTTCCTGTAAAGGGTCGTCTTTCTTCAAATCTTCCCGCATGACCTGGACGATGGCTTTTATAGAGCTCAGTGGATTCTTAACCTCATGCGCAACGCTTGTAGAGAGCCGCCCGAGGCTGGATAGTTTTTCATTTTCATACATCTTTCTTTCCAGACAGAGTTTCTCCTCTATGATTTTTGATTTTTCTACCGCAGAACCAATTTCATTAGCGATAATCATTAATTGGTCTAAATGTTCAGAGGCAATCGGTAAACCTCGCCTGGCACGTCCTAGACATAAAAGGCCTGTAAGGTTGCGATTAACAAATATGGGAAATATAAAAATAGCGTCCAACAATCTCATTTCGTTTATGATCGCAACGTCCTTTACTTCGAAGCGGTTAAGCACTACAAGTTCACCAGTAGCAAAAAATTGCACAATATGCTGTATATCCGGTTGGTTAATGAATTCGTATTTTTTATCCCCAATAATTTGAACCCGTTCACCTCCCTTTTCAGGGAAAGGGACAGGTTTAAAAAGGAGTAGGTTCGTAGATTTAATGGCTGTGGCTTTTTTAATGGACTCAACCACATGTTCGAGTAACTTCGTAAAGTTAATGAGCGGATCAGTACTGATAACGTGGCTCAATTCATTCAATAAATATTCGCTGTCTGCAATGAGGCGGAATAACAGTTTCCTAAAAAGCTTTTGTACGTTTTCCTTGAGCGTTGGAAACCAGAATACAAGACTGATAACAAAGACAGACTCCAATATCTTTGCATTTACAAGATAGTGTTGTTCAAGGGACTTGCTCAATTTCTTGATTCCAAAGTAATAGAGACAGATCAAAATGAGGGTAAGAAACGAATAAAACACACTACGGCGGAGTACAAATTCCATGTAATTATATCGATAGACATAATAAGAAAATATGATACTTGGAAAGATTGAAGACAACATGGAAACGAGTACGAGATAGTCTCCAACATAAGCAATCTTATTTCCCTCGAAGAGCAATGTGAACCCAATAAATGCTGCGATGGTAATCACCGCCCCAAAGATGGCCATATGAAATTTTCGCTCTTCCTTTTCCTCTAACCTCTTTGCGAGCCATCGGGAAATATTTGCTGAAATAAGCAGTGACGTTATCAACCATACAACAAAGGGCTTGACATAAGGGGTGGCAGTCGTCATCAAATGAGTGTCTTCCGACAGTATGAAATTTTTTATGACTACCGAAAAGGGAATAACGGGAAGATAAATAGCAAAGGAAATGAGCCGTTGCCGGGATTTTTTAATATGAGGATTGTTTTCAAAAAGAAACAAAACTGCCGTGTGCAAGAGAAGGCTGGGCATAAAACCAATACCGGCGTAAGAAATTGCATCTGCAACAAGATCGATGGATGCGATATCTTTCCCAAATAGGAGAAAACTAAAGAGGTAAACGGTATTCCCCCAATGCCACATAGCCACGCTAATAACAAGAAAGAGGAAAAGAATCTCGCTTCTTGTCTTCTGTTTTCGCTGCACAATCAGGATTGCGAGAACTATGTGCAGAATGGTGCCGAGTATAAAACCTATGAGAGATATAATTTCGTAGAGTGACATATGAATCTAATAATTTATTCCTAAATAATTCTTCCAGTATTTCTGTGTGGAAAAGAATGTAATAATTCGGAGAGTCAGGGATTGGGAATTAGCTATCCAGTTTCCCTTATATCTGACTCCTGACCACAGAGAATTGTTACCCCGTAAGGTTTATAATATTAGCGAAGGAAGCCACTGTCAATAGAAAAAGCAGTATGGCCAAACTACACGGTGATGGCCGTCTTCCTATTTAGGAATTTTAAAGATGGGTACGTTGCAATGTACCCTGAAACTTTTTTGACCAATAATTGCTGAAGGTATAATTTACACTAGATGAGAGGAAGGTAAACAGATGAAGAGAAAGTTTTAATGCTGAAGGAAATAAATATAAGATTAGAAGATTACTTGAATAGCCACAGGATATAGACACTGTATCCAACCAACAAAAATATCCCTTGTCCACGCGTAAGTACAAATTTCCATGTAATCATTGGGATGAGTGCCATGCTGAAAAATAACATGACAGGCATATCAATTCTGAGGGAAATAGGGTTGATTTGTAAGGGTTGAATAATCGCAGCAATGCCAAGTACGGCAAGGATGTTAAAGACGTTACTGCCAATCACATTACCCACGCTGATATCAGATTCCTTACGGATAGCGGCAACCATCGAAGTTGCTAGTTCTGGAAGGGAGGTGCCTACGGCAATAACGGTAAGCCCTATGACAAGTTCGCTAATCCCTACAACCCTTGCGATATATATGGCCGAGTGAACCAGCAGATACGCGCCCCCCACAAGAGCTATAAGCCCGATAATAATCCAAAATATGTCCTTTAAAATACTATCATAGGCGGCGCCGACAAATTCCTCATATTCTTGTTCTACAGCCTTCGATTCTTTTAATGCCATGCGATACACATAGCAGGTATAAGTCACAATACCCACAAGCAGTATGCCTCCTTCCAAACGACTGAGAATGCCGTCCCATCCCATAAAGTATAAAAGCAACGAGATACCAATCATAATCGGTATCTCACGAGAGAGGAGTCTCATATCAATGGTGAGGGGTTGAACGATGGCAGCCAGGCCCAATATAAGACCGATATTGGCAATATTACTTCCGACGATATTTCCCACAGCAATATCGCTTAGATGATTGATACCGGCAACTACGCTAGTAACGAGTTCTGGCATGGAGGTTCCGAACGCCACTATTGTAAGACCTATAACTATTGGCCTGATATTGAAAGAACGGGCAAATCTGGATGCGCCCTTTACAAGCCACTCAGCCCCGAAATATAACACTGTAAGACCTGCAAGAAGTAGAATGATTTGTAATAACATCAGTTGTTGAGAATAAAGAGTTTATGTAAGAAGAATATAAATCGACATGGAGATATATTTATTAAGATTTGAGATGCTCGTACCCTTGTGGTTTTATATGGCGGGTACTACCATCGGTATATTCCATCTGAATGCCTCGGCCATTAATGATTTCTCCAATACAATGGACCATTCCTTTCGCAAACAGGTGTGACTCTATAACCCGTTTTGCTTGCCCTTTAGGTAATACTATCAGCAACTCATAATCTTCACCATCAGATAGAGCATGGCAGAGGGGTGTATTTCCTGTTTTCCTTGATATTGTTACCGCCGCTTTGGAGATAGGAATTCGATCTTCGTGCAGGATGGCACCGACGCAGCTCTCTTCTAAGATATGATTTAAATCTGCTGTCAATCCGTCACTGATATCAATCATGGCATGAATCTTAAAATTCTTGTTTAATATAATACCTTCTTTTTGGCGCGGTTCAAAATGAAGATGCTTGCCGAGGATTGATCCGCCAAGGGTCCCCGTTACCAGAATCGTGTCTCCTATCCTTGCTCCTGAACGACTGATTGGTCTTAATCCGTTATCTCTTCCTAACATGGCAACGTTGATACATAAAGGACTACGACCGCTGATAATATCTCCACCAACGATTTCGATATTATATTTATCTGCAATACTCCATATACCTTTATACAGTTCTTTTGCAAATTTTTCGGTGGTGCGGTCAGGGAAGCAAATGGAAATTACTGCAACGGTAGCTTGGCATCCCATGGCCGCCACATCGCTAATGCTGCATGCGATTGCTTTTCTACCCACTTCCCTTGCCGTGCATTTTTTAAGATTAAAATGTGTCCCATCTACCAGCATGTCTGTTGTGATGAGGCACAATTTATCTTTAGAAATAGCTATTACCGCGCAGTCATCTCCTATACCCAGAATAACATCTTTTCGTCTTTTCTGCTTTTGTCGAATCCATTGTATGAATGAGAATTCACCCATGTAAAACCTTATATTTATGTTTAGTCAAGATAACCGTAATCACTCATTCCCTCTGTGTAAAAAGATATTCAGAAGAATTTTCATCCGCTTTTTGATACCTAGTCGGTATTGGTTTCTATGCAAATTTATTCAGAAGTTTACTTGAATATTTCTATGATTTTTCGGGTATATCTACATTCAAGTTGGCTTTTGGAATAATGCCATTATAAGTCTTTCGAGTAAATATTATAATAGCATTTAATACACTTTACAATAATTTGGTATAATAATTTGCGCGTTGTTTTTTGTGAGAAGTTAAACTATTTTCATGTTTCTGAATTTCAATACTAAGAGGCTTCATTCGCTTTGCACCTTAAAAAATAAAGTAGGAAATTGTAAGGATGAAAAGAGAAGAATTTTTTAATGAAGACATCCTATCGGGCAAGTTATACGATAGGACAGTTATTAGAAAACTTTTATCGTACGTTCTGCGTTATAAAGCGTCAGGTTTGTTGTCCATCTTTATGGTGCTGACCACTACCGTGCTATTTCTGATGGGTCCGTATCTTTTTGGATATGCAATTGATCACGGCATCAATAAAGGAGATAGGGTAGTAATATATAAAACCGCATGGGCCTTATTAGGAATTGAAACCTTGCGGTTATTATTGGTGGTACTGCAAAGTTATAACATCCAAGCCATTGGGCAGAAGGTAATGCTAGATATGCGCATGGAACTTTTTAATCACATCCAATCGCTCCCAAATTCTTTTTTTGATAAAAATCCTGTAGGGCGGATTGTTACACGACTCACCAATGATATCGCTGCCATCGGGGAACTCTTTTCGGCAGGCGTGATTGTGGTCATAGGAGATATTTTCATTATTATTGGAATCTTTGTGGTTATGTTCATGTTAAACCTGAAACTTGCTATTATTACCCTTTCTGTTTTTCCAATTATTGTGATAATTGCTTTTAAATTTGGCGCTCGCATGAAGAATTCCTTTCGGGAAATACGGCGCAAACTGGCGCGTATTAATGCCTATCTTAATGAAAATATCACCGGCATGAAGGTCATTCAACTTTTTAATCGTGAGGGGAAAAACTATAAAAAATTTGATGAGATCAACGATGACTATTTAAAAGAACAGATCAAATATATCCGTTATTTTGCCGTGTTCCAACCGGCGATTAATATGGTTAGTGCATTGGCAGTTGGTTTAGTTCTTTGGTACGGCGCCATAAGGAATATGCACGGATTTCTTACCCTTGGGGTTTTAGTGGCATTTCTTGCTTACATTCATGACTTATTTGAACCAATACGAGATATTGTGGAAAAGTATAATATTTTTCAAGGTGCGATGGCGTCGTCCGAGCGCGTTTTTGGCCTTATGCAAGAACCGTCTGAGGTTGATTATACTATTCCCAACCCTAGCAGAGAAGTTCCCAAAAGAGATTTTAATGGTTTGATAGAATTTGGAAACGTATGGTTTGCTTATAATAATTGTGATTATGTATTAAAAGATATTTCATTCAAGATAAAACCGGGGGAATCGGTTTCCCTGGTGGGTATGACTGGCAGTGGAAAGACGTCGATTGTGAATGTATTGACACGGCTCTATGAAGTCCAAAAAGGCACAATCTGGCTTGATCACATTGATATTCGAAAAATAGAGAAGATCGGGTTACGATACGTTATTGGGTTAGTCAGTCAAGACGTCTTTTTATTTGCAGGTACCTTACGAGAAAATATTACTCTATTTGATCCCATACAAGATCCGAAGTTATTAGAAACTATCGAGGCATTGGGATTAATGCCTTTTATAAACCGCATGCCAAAGGGATTGGATATGGAAATTTCTGAGCGGGGTGCCAATCTTTCCGCAGGTGAACGCCAGTTTATCTCCCTCACCAGGATTTTTATCTACGATCCAAGGGTAATAATACTTGATGAGGCAACCTCAAACATCGATCCTATCTCTGAGGTCTTAATTCAAAATGCTATTCAAAAGGTTATACAAGGTAGAACGTCCATCTTTATTGCCCACCGACTATCTACCATCCTCCACTGTGACAAGATTATCGTTTTAAATAAGGGAGAGAAGGTGGAAGAGGGAAGCCACGAAGAACTGCTGCGGTTAAATGGTCTTTACAGTCAGCTCTATAAGGTGTACATGAAGGAAGAGTTGATAAGTCATGCTAGGGGTTAATATTTTACCGGGCATTTGTGCCGCCTTACATTAGGTTTTTGAACTTTCTGAATACAAATACTTATCCAGATTTCCAACAACTATTTTGTATCGTTTGTAAACTATGGTTTCAATTTTTTCATTGGTCTCTCAACAGCACCTTGCGAAAAGATTACGTATGGTACTCTGCATTAATCGTAACATATTCATGCGACAGGTCACACGTCCAGACGGTGTCAGTGCAATTTCCCAGCCCAAGTTCGAGTCGAATCTTAATATCGTTACCTTTCATGGTGGTACCCAATGTGTTAAGGTCGCATTGCGTTGGCATTCCCCTAGCAAAGATCAGAATATCGTTAATATGAAGGTTAATCTTGGATTCGCCCAGTTCTACGCCTGCGTAGCCTGCGGCGGAGACAATGCGTCCCCAGTTGGGATCTTCTCCATTAATTGCCGTCTTTACGAGCGGGGAGTCTGCAATTGACCTGGCAATTCTTGTGGCATCGCTATGAGATCTTGCGCCTATCACGTCGATCTGGATAAATTTCGTAGCGCCCTCACCATCTTTTACAATAGCTTTTGCCAGATAGCCGGTAACATAATCTAGACCTTCTTGAAAGGCCTGTAGCTCTGTGCCGGAGGAGAGGATATTTACTCCGGAAGCTCCATTGGCAATAATGGCTATGGTGTCGTTAGTACTCATGTGGCCATCGATAGTAATGCGATTGAAAGAAGATTCTACGGAATTTCTGAGGCATTTATCAAGGAGCGGGGCGGGTAGGGAGACGTCTGTCGTAATAAAACATAGCATAGTAGCGAGATTAGGGGCGATCATTCCCGCACCCTTAGTAATTCCGCCCACAACCACATCTTTATTGTTTATCTTTAACCTGACAGCAATGTCCTTTTGTTTCGTATCCGTTGTCATGATAGCGCGCGCCATATCATTGCCGTGTTCTCGGGTATTCCCCAGGGACGCCGTTGCCATTTTAATACCAGCAGCGATCTTATCCATGGGAAGGGGTCTTCCAATAATTCCTGTGGAGGCGATTAGTATTTCATCCTCAGAAATTTTTAGATATTTTGCTGCAATCCGCGCCATTTCTACGGCATCTTTATAACCCTGTTCTCCTGTGCAAGCATTGGCGTTGCCGCTATTGACAACAAATGCCCGTACGCATCCCTTTTGTGCAACTTTTCTACTGAGCTTTACAGGTGCTGCATAAATTTGATTCGTGGTAAATAAGGCTGTGCCAGTTGCTGGATATTCTGAAAAGACAATCCCCAAATCGAGACTGTCTTTTGTGGTTTTTATCCCACAATAGGCAGTTCCTGCTTTGAATCCTTTTGGTGCAACAATACATCCGTTAGTTATTACTTCCATCGTACAAGGCGTCCTTTCCTGTATGCTATTATATTGTGCGAAGGCATGCTTGATGAAATTAAATGAAATATACGAGGTTTGTCCTGCTGAGGATTTTTTGGGGGGTTAACAATAAGCCACTTAATCAGTTTAAAGAAAGTCGGTAAATTACATTTAAAAATATGGTCATAAAATAAACACGGCAGCGGCAACTACCGTAGTCCACAGGCCATTTTTATCTCCTCGCGCAGCTTGGGTAATATTTCTGGTTTTTACGATTTTACCACTCATTCTGTAGGTTTCTTTACGCTCATCATAGTTTTTTGCAGGGTCAAATTCGATACCCAGAGTACTGGCCAGCATGGTAGCGGCAAGGTCTTCTGCATAATCGCCCGACCTTTCTTCGGTTTCGCCATACGCATGGTGTTCGCTGAGATATCCATAATGTTCGTGCTCGGCAGGGACAGCCATACCTACTGAGGCAGATATCATTCGATTGGGTTCGTTGGTAGAATTTTCACTCATTACACAGAAAATTACCTGCCCAGCCTTAAGCATTGCAACTCCTTGTTCTCTGGTAACAATTTTGCAATTTGGCGGAAAGATACTCGAAACCCTTACTAAGTTGCATTTTTCAATACCTGCTTTTCGTAATGAGAGCTCAAAGGATTGTAATTTGTCTTTGTGTTTTCCTACGCCTTTGGTAAAAAATACCAACCTCGGTATCATCATAATTGATTGGTCCCCCGGACTGTTTAAACATTTATTAAACGTATAAACATTAATAAGAAAAATTTTGAGTGATTAGTGAAACAAATTTTTAAATGAAATTCAATAAAATTTTCAAAAATTGAGATGTTTTTCTACGTGTATCCGTATCAATATAAGAAAAGAGTGGAATATAGAAAGGCGAACATGTTCAATCCTGTATAGATTCGAGTAGAATAACTTTTGACTGAAGGAGATTCTGGTGTTATCTAAAACTCTTTGGCGAATTATTTTTGATTTTATCTTTGCTTGATGTTATTGTGTTATCACGATCTTCTGTAGAAGCAAGAAATAATGCATTCCAAGGAATTGTTCCTGTATATGCAATCGGTAGGTATCACCTTAAGACTTTGTACGATACAAAGACCATCCGTTGCAAGAAATCGGTACTATTATTTTTCGTATTGCTTTGGAAGCCATAATAGTGCAAAGGTGCGTGATAATGCTAATTTTCATACAAACCCATGACTACAAGAAGCGTGTAAGATTATGAAAGTAAAAGATATTATGGACCCGTATCCCAATATCATCCGAACCTCCGATACCTTTGAACATCTGATAAGGAGACTCGATGAGATTAAATATCGCAGTGTTTTTGTAGTCGATAAAGAAGATAAACTGGTGGGGATCATAACCGAGGGGGATATTATAAAGGTTCTTATCCCTAAGTATTTATCAATTGATGAATTCCTTATTTCAGCAATGGATGAAAACTATTTTGAAAAAAAATGTATAGAAAATAGAAATTTGACGATTACAGAATTTATGACAAAAACAATTTTATCGGTACATGAAGACGATACGGTAATCAAAGCAGCCGCCCTCATGGTTGTTAACAAGATACACACTCTTCCCGTGGTTAAAGACAGTAAAGTCGTTGGAATTGTGCATCTTATAAACCTCATAAAATATATAATGAATATCCTCACGAAAGATTAAACATAGATCAACTTTTATTTATTAAGGAAGCTAATCTCATGTCATTTTGGATTGCCACGGGCATTTTTATTGTATCCTTCGGATTAATTATCTCTGAAAAAATCGATAAAACAAAGATAGCATTAATTGGCGCTGGTTTGATGATGGTACTTAAAATAGTAAGTCAACACGAAGCCTTTTATGAAGAAAAATATGCTATTGATTACAACGTCATATTCCTCCTTTTCGGCATGATGATTATCGTCAATATCCTCAGCAAAACGGGTATATTCCAATTTCTGGCAGTAAAGTCTGCAAAACTGGTCAAAGGGAGACCTGTGTGGATCCTTGTTCTTTTCGCCAGTATTACGGCAGCCTTTTCTTCCTTCCTCAACAATGTAACCACTGTTTTGATCCTCGTTCCCGTTAGTTTATTTATTGCTGATGAACTGGGATTGGACCCTTTCCCATTCTTACTATCAGAGATTATGGCTTCAAGCCTTGGTGGCACTGCCACACTCATTGGTGGCCCACCCAATATATTGATTGCCAGTAAGGTACAACTTACATTTATGGACTTTATCTACCATTTGACGCCAGCAATCCTCTTCGTTTTTTTATTCTTCCTCTTAACCATAAAACTTCTCTTTGGCAAAAAACTCCACGTCAAAGAGGAGCTAAGACAAAAGGTACTGGCCATAAATGAATATGAATTGATTAAAAACTATAGTTTGTTAATTAAGACACTTAGTGTATTAGGAATGGTTATTCCGGGATTTGTCTTCCACGATAAACTTCATCTTGAACCTGCAACAATTGCAATTTTAGGCGCTGCCATTTTACTCATTATTTCAAAGGAAAATCTACATCATGTATTGAGGGAATTAGAATGGCCAACCCTCTTCTATTTTATCGGTCTTTTTATTATTGTAGGTGGGGTTGTTAAGGTGGGGTTGATTTCTAAGCTCTCGGATAGCATGATTTCATTAACAAAACCAAATGCAGAAAACATGTTTGCCACAGCAATTATAACCTTGTGGTTTTCTGCTATTGTTTCGACAGTTGTTGAAAATACCATTTTAATCACCAGCATAATACCCCTTGTAACAGATATGGCACATACCGTATTGCCGTCCGGATTGGGTTTAAAATCAATCGTCCAGCATTCAACGCTTATGCCCGTGTGGTGGTCTCTAGCGCTTGGAACTTGCCTTGGAGGGAATGCAACCCCTATTGGGGCTTCTGCAAACATTGTTACCCTTGGTCTTGCAGAAAGGGCGGGATACCCCATATCATTCAAAAAATATCTCATTTATGCATTACCCCTTACCATTGAAATGATTGTCTTATCAACCGTGTATATTTGGTTACGGTATTACGTCTTTAAGTTTTATTTGTAAGTTAGCAGACTGATTGTGTTACAAATATTTTCAGATTACATATATCTCTTTGTAAGGAATTGGTGCAATTTATTAAGATTGCCAGCTAATCTCTACTAGTTTGTTTAATGCGTTTTTTGCATTGCCTGTGTCAATAGATTGGGCGGCGTTTTTTAGACCTTCCTGAAAATCCTCTGCTAGTTCTCCAGCAATAATTGCAGCGGCTGCGTTTAAGAGTACTACGTCCCTTTTTGGACTGTGGATGCCATTCAATACTTCTCTGATTGCCATAGCACTTTCGTCGGGAGTGTTTACTGTCAGGTCAGAAAGTTTCGACTTTTTTATACCGAAATCTTCTGGGGCTAAATAATAACTCTTCACTGCGTTTCCAACAAGCTCACAGACTTTAGTTTTGTCAGTAGTTGTTATTTCATCCAAACCGTCCAACCCATGCACAACAAACGCATGGTGGTCTCCAAGTCGCCTTAACGCCTCTGCCATAATGAGAGTTAGGTGTTCGTTATATACGCCGAGGATACGGTGAGTGGCATTAGCAGGGTTTGCTAGTGGACCGAGGATATTAAAAATCGTACGAATGCCAATTTCTTTTCGAGGACCAGTTGCATATTTCATTGCCTGATGTAGCATGGGAGCGAAGAGAAATCCAATATGAGCCTTTGCAACACATTTTTCTACTGTCTTGACATCGGCTTCAATATTAACGCCTAATCGTTTCAATACGTCCGCGCTCCCACAGTTGCTGGAGGATGCTTTATTTCCATGTTTGGCTACCTTCAGACCTGCACCGGCAACAACAAAGGCTGCTGCAGTAGAAATATTGAAGGTGTTTTTTGCATCACCACCCGTTCCACAGGTATCAATTATGATTCCGTCTCCCGCCCTGATTTTGATAGCCTTTCTTCTCATTGCCATGGCACACCCTGTAATTTCCTCGGCAGTCTCCCCCTTCATACGCAATGCCGTAATAAAAGAGGCTATTTGCGCATCCGTGGCATTTCCTTCCATTATTTGTGTCATTACGGCAACGCTTTCTTCCAGATTTAGATTTTGGTTGTTTACTAACTTGGATATTATTTCTTTTATAAGCATGTTTTAAATATAAGTTTTTACTTGACGTATAGTATGCTATAAATTAAAATCAACTCTCAAGTTTAAGCAAAATAATCTTTTAAAGAAAGGATTACCGGTTTATTTATGGCAAAAATACAAATAACGTCAAATGAAAATGTAAGAGAAGCGTTAAGAAGGTTTAAAAAAATGTGTGATAAAGAAGGTATCATTAATCAATCAAAGCGTATCGCTTACTTTGAAAAACCTTCGGAAAAAAGACGCCGTGAAGAAAGCCGGAGGATTAAAAATATTAAAAGGTCGCAAAAATTAGGTATCTCGGGAACAGCAAATTCTGTTCGTTCTCAAAAGAATAGTTATTAAAATAAATTAGGCGCTCATTGATTTTTATTAAAGAAGCGCTTTATAAAGTAGGTTTCCACTGCAGCTTCGGCGCGTCGCCCCACAAGAGTTCTAAATCGTAAAATTGACGCATATCCTTATCAAAAAGATGCACGATCACATCGCCGTAATCAACGAGTATCCACAGGGCATCTGCATATCCCTCCATACCTATCCAACGAATACCATAGCTACCAAGCTTTAATTCTATATCATTTGCAATGCTCTGTAATTGCCGTTTATTGAAGCCGCTGCAGATAACGAAAAAATCTGCAATAAAAGTTAAATCTCCCACACCAAAGATTAAAATATCTTCGGCTTTTTTATTGTCGGCAATTCTTGCACAAAGGATTGCAATCTCCTTTGAATCTAACGTTTCTGTTCCTCCAGAAAACTTATCTCTTCTGTTTGATAATGTTAAAATCATCTTCCGCTTCGTATGTGGCTGAGGGCTTAACTTCTGATAGGCTGCTTCCACAATAGTAACAAAATCTTGCGTATCGTGGATTTACCTCCACACAGTTTTCACATCTATGATACAGAAGTGTACCGCATAAGACGCAAAAGTTTGCCCCTTTCGCATGATTATCATATTGACAATTTGTATTAGGACATATTCTGTCATCCCTTTCTGTAATTATATTGTCCGGCATACTACCTCCTATTAGACTGAATTAAAAAACTTAAGGATTAAAGTTTATAATCCCCCCTTACCTTTAATTAACACGATAAGGGGGAATTCATCTTATGTCTTTTTTTCTTCTTTTTAATGAAGATGTAATAGTGCGCTTATTTTTGGTGAAAACTTAATGATAATTCCAGA
>Ga0105164_10001092_pt1 | contig 17569 bp, 19 predicted proteins | sample VDWuncwatermetaG_FD_89674 | JGI IMG/M metagenome (GOLD analysis project Ga0105164, IMG submission 89674) | Wastewater microbial communities from Netherlands to study Microbial Dark Matter (Phase II) - VDW unchlorinated drinking water | ecosystem: Environmental > Aquatic > Freshwater > Drinking...
TAAGATAGGCTCAAGTTTAGGGTGAGCGTACTCAATCTTTTCTTTTCCCGATCGCCTTCTTAAATAGGGATGAACCATATCTCCTTGAATCGGCCCAGGCCTTACTAGGGCGATTTCAATCACTAGATCAAAAAAATTTCTTGGCCGTAGTCGAGGGAGCATATTCATCTGGGCTCTGGATTCGATTTGGAAAACCCCAATGGTATCGGCGAGGCATAGGGTGTCATACACTTTGGGGTCTTCTGCTGGAATGGTCGATAGATTCAAATTGATATGGTGTAATTGTTTCAGCATCACGAAGGATTTTCTAAGACAGCTCAGAGCTCCAAGCCCTAGAATATCAACGCGGACAAATCCGAGGGCATCAAGATCATTCTTATCCCATTGGACAATGGTTCGGTTAGGCATCGAGGTCGGTTCGACGGGCATATTACGGGTTAGCGCCTCTTGGCAGAGCACAAATCCACCGACATGGGTGCCGATATGGCGAGGAAAGCCTCGGATTTCATCGATGAGTTGATTGCAACTTTCTGATGGAGCGTCGGATTCATTGAGGTTAAAAACTTTTCGGACTTCTCTGAGCGCAGAACGCCTTCTAAAACAAATCACTGTGGCAGTGATCGCGGCTCGATCTCGCCCATAACGTTCGTAAATATACTGAATGACCTCTTCTCGGCGTTCGTGTTCAAAATCAATATCGATATCAGGGGGCTCCTTCCGCTCTTTGGATAGAAAACGTTCAAAGAGTAAGTTCATCCGGACAGGGTCGATCGCTGTGATGCCTAAAAGATAACAGACAATCGAATTAGCCGCTGAGCCTCTGCCTTGGCATAAGATTTCTTTGGATTTTGCAAACTCGACGATATCCCAGATAGTTAGGAAATAATCACAGAACTTAAGCTCTCCGATGAGGGCTAGCTCATGTACTATCTGTTCTGTAACTTCCTGCGGGATCTCAAGCCCGTATCGCTTCTGAGCTCCCTGCCATGTTAATTTTCTTAAGTAAGTTTCAGCCGTCTCTTGGGCTGGTAGCCATTCAGTGGGGTATTGGTAGCGGATATCATCTAAAGAAAATGAGCATTCTCCGGCGATTTCTGCGCTCTTAAGAACCCAATCGGGGTGTTGGGAAAATAGGATTTCAATCTCAGTCAGTGGTTTGAGATGGCGCTCGTGGTTGGGCAGCAACCGAAACCCCGCTTCATTAAGAGAACAACGGTGTCGGATACAATTTAAGACATCATGGAGGCGTTTGCGTGCTGAGGTATGAAACAGAGGTTGGTTTGAGGCTACGCAATCCACTTCAAATCGTCGAGAAAGGACTTGGGCCCTAGTGATCCATAACTCGTCCTGACCATCCAGGAACTGAGAAACGATGAGATGAAGCCGCTTAGAGAAAATCGCTTTAGCTTTAAGGATATTCTCTTCTGTCGCGGTGAGTGTGGGGAGAAAGAAAAAAAGTCCCGATGACTTAGACTCAATGATTTTCCAGCAGGTAAGGTCGATATCGTCAGATGGATTGGCTAAAGTCTGTGTCAAAATCTCGCAGAGGTTGCCGTAGCCTTCACGGTTTTTGGCGATTAAAAAAGCTGGGTTCTGATTATCAAGATAGATCTAAGCCCCTAAAATCAGCGGGAGTCCGAGCTTTTTGGCAGCCACATGCGCCCTAACGACGCCATAGAGTCCAGTGCGGTCAGTGATTCCAAGCCCCTGATAGCCTAATTGATGGGCCTGAAGAACCATCTCTTCAGGGTGCGAGGCTGCTTCTAAGAACGAGAAGTTGGTCTTTGCAAAAAGTTCAATGAAAGGGAGCTTAGAGTAATCCATGGGTGAAAAACGCTCTGAGTTTGATATCCCAATAAACCCATGCCTTTTCTCCAGAGCGGCTTGAAGCGATATAATATTGGCGTTGCCCGGTTTGGTTCCACCACTCAGTGTCTAATTTCTCAGAAGGTTGTAATGTCCATTGGAGGCCAGGGGTGAAGGGGCGGGGTTCGTTGAATAATAATAAAGGTCGATGAGAGAGGTTATGAGGATGGGTCTCTGTCGTTGGAATTTCTGTGGGCGGCCAAGATTTTTTCCAGGAGTGTTCTGGTAAGTAACTTGGGACTAACTGAGGGGCTCCGATGGTTCTTTCCCCCCATCGGTTCTTGATGCGTTGGACATATTGATTGGCTTGAGTGAATTTCTGTTCGGACTGATCCCATAGAGAGAGTTGTCCTCTTTGATGGGAAACGGTTTCTAAGGTCTTAAGTTCTAGTTGGTAGGGTGGGGAGTCCCAGTGGATATCGTTGAGACGATCTCGTAGGGATTGGAATAGAGTTTGGCTTTCCTGAGTGGGTTGGTCGAATACGATGCGATAGCTTTTTTGAAGTTTATTTGAAAAAGCAAAGACCATCTCAAGACTCTTAGCAGCTAGGTGTCGTCCTCTCAGTCGTGCTTCCATCCGCACGAGCTGCTGTTTGATGGCAAAAAGTAACTGGTCCATCTCGCCAATCTCTTCCATGTCGAGGGTTGCATGGATCGGAGCTTCTGGAAAAAAATCTGGCAAGCTCAGATGCCGTGTGCCGCTGACCCATTCCTGCAGAAGGATCCCCGTTTTACCAAATCGTCGGCTAATGGCAGAGAGGGGTAAGTGTAAAAAATCTTTAATGGCTCGTAGACCGACTCGTCTCATGAAGGCGATGAGTTGATTTCGTTCCGGGAGTTCTGAGTCTAAGGTTTGTGGGTCTCCACAATAGGATAGCCGATCGATGGGAAGGGATAATAAAGCGGAATAGCTCTGTTGGGGAGCTAAGATGGTGTTGCAACTCTGTTCAAAAGCCTTTGCCCACTCAGGCCGATCCGTGAGAACGAAGGGGACTTCAAATTGAAACGCGCTCAGAAGTTCCTGAGTCTTTTGGAGGATGATATTCTCTCCTCCCCACCAGTTTGTCGTGTTGCTGATTTCAACGTAGATATTTTGGGTGAGGCATAACGAAACTTTTGGGCTCAGAGATAGAAAAGCTTCAGCTAGCGGTGCGGCAGTGCTGGGGGTATGCAAATAAAGAATTCGTTTCATCATAGAGGGCCTTTGTGGGTGAGAAGGAAAATTTTCGCATCCAGGGTGGGGTGTTGGTGGGATTGAAGAGAATCATCTGAGTTTGAGTTTTCTCAGCGCTGAGTTGTAGTCTCCGCCATTGGGCCATTTGCTTTAGGGCGGTTGCCTGCATCCAAATCGTATGAAAAAGCCCAACTTGGCTGGCCTCTAGGGCTGCGTGGAAAGAATCCTCAGCCGAAGGAGGGTTCAGAAAGATCCATTCTGCCAAAGGGGTAGGTGAATACTTTGCGAGAGTGGGTGGGTAGGGGTTGAGCTCATGGGATATCCAAAGGGAGAAAGGGAGGTCGAGTTCGTTTTTCTTGGGGGAAAAATGGCGCGTTATTAGCCAAGGTATCGACCTCCCTTGAGAAGTCTTTTGAACGATGAGTAACCTAGGGGTCTTGTTTGATAAAGCCAACCCAGAGGCTAAGTGTGAAAAATCACTGGACAAATCATCGTTCATAAGATAACCATACATGTGTATGGTATTGAGGTCAATAGAAAGATTTGCATCATATTTTTAGAAGAGGCCCTATGCTGACCGACACCCAAGCAGATATCTTGAAGTTCATTAAGAGCCAACTTGCGAGCCGTGCGGTTGCGCCGTCTTACCGAGAGATTCAAGAACATTTTGGTTACCGATCGATCGGCACGGTGCAAGACCATCTCCGAGCGCTTAAGAAGAAGGGTTACCTTGAAGAAAGTTCTGCCAGCGCCAAGCTTGGCTCTGCCCGCCAACTTATCCCCAAAGGCTATTCCCCACAGTCAGCCAAACGGCTTGAAATCTACGGTGAGATTGCCGCAGGAAGTCTGAGAGAGAGCGAGCAGATTGTCTTAGGAAGTCTCTGGGTGACTGAGGAACTTGTGAAGCGTGAGAGCTTTGCGCTCAGAGTTACCGGCGATAGTATGACCGATGTTGGGATCCTAGAGGGGGATTTTCTGATCGTTGAAAAAACAGAGCGAGTTAAGATTAACGATATCGTCGTGGCCTTGGTGAATGGCGAAACGACGGTGAAGCGTCTCATTGAAAAAAACGGCAAGCGATGGTTGAAGCCCGAGAACACTACCATGGCGCTCATCGAGATCGAGGGGAAAGAGGTCTCCTTTCAGGGGAGAGTCGTTGGCTTGCAGCGGAAGTTAATCTTGTGATGGTATAATAACCCTGTTACAAACGGTCTTCTTAAAATGAACCCCAAAAGATTGATTTGCCTGAGTCTGATTCTTATCGCATCGCAGTGCTGCGGTGCCGTCGAATTTTGTAAAGCGTATTATGGGAAGCTCAAGTCCATGGAGATGGGGGGCGTCATCCCCAGTCGGACCATTGAACTTCTGCTTGAGAAACTTCATCGCTCCGGCGAATTGCCTTCACCCTCATTAAAAGAATTTGAGGCTTTGCTCTCTCAGGCAGCGCAAAATATTATGACTGGAAAAGACGTGGGGATTGATTTCAGTAAGATGGAATCACGGCTTATCGCCGTTGAGGATGATACCTTCCGAGCTTACGTCAATCGCACGATGGCAGAAAAGATTGAGGCCGGTGATCTCAAAAAGCGAGCGGCATTCACTCAAGCCGATGAAGTTGTGGTGGCTGTGCATATGACGCCGGAAATTCAACGCAAGGTTCTGCAGCATGGGGTTAAGGACGCAGCGTTTCGAAAACTTCCCAGATTAACCCTCATCCATTCGGGTTACGCCTCATTACTTGCCGAATACGCAAAGAAATTCCCCGTCCTAGATTGGTCGGACGGTGGCGGTACGGATACGAAACATTCCGCGACCACGGTTCATCTTGTGGGCGGAGCAGCGGACGCTTGCATGGTCCAGTCTATGGCAAGCATGGCGGTCGCAACGCTAAAAGACCATCCGACCATGCGCTTTGTCATTCATCCCGAAATGACCTATACGGTCGTTCCCGAATCGGGGTCCTCTGCGGCGCCCCTTTCACTTCCCGATTTTTTTAATGGGAGCAAAGAGTCGATCTACCTAACGGCAAAAGCAGATGAGATTGGCATTCAGAGGAGAACCGCTAACGCGATTACGGCGGAAGCTCGCAACATTACCAAGGCAGAAGCCATTCATGAGTACTATGAGAAATTATATTACGAAATGGCTAACGAATTTGGTGGCGTCGGATTCGAAATCAAAGAACTCGCTCCGACGTTACCTAAGAATCCCGAGAACTTTGGGTTTGAATTTAAATTCACCGGCCGCGATATTAATAAGACTATTACCGTCGAATTCGCAAAGCCATAGCCCGGGCGCGACCCGCTGTATAAAAGAGAAAAATACCTAGGCAATTCTTCAATATCGCTATCTAAATCAAATACTTGTGTAATATTTATTAGTTTAGTAAACTGATAACTGGCCGCGGCCAGTTATCAGTTTACTGAGAGGTAATGATGCGTTCTCGCTATTTATCAAATACGATTCAAGACGATGCGATCAAAGCTGGGAAAATGGCTTTTATTTCTGGTCCTCGCCAGGTTGGGAAGTCTACCATGGCTAAAGCGCTACTGACCTCATCGGAGCAATATTTCAATTGGGATAGTTCTCGGTTTAGGCGGCAGTGGGTAAAGGACCCGGCTGTTGCGATTGGAGACGAAAAATCGGGAACGATTGTGTTGGATGAGATTCACAAGGATCGTAGATGGAAACAGCGATTGAAAGGGGTCTACGATGTGTACGGTAGTGAGTTGAATATCATTGTTACAGGAAGTGCTCGATTAGATTTCTACCGTAGAGGTGGGGATAGCCTAATGGGGCGCTATTTACCGTATCGACTACATCCGTTTTCAGTTGGAGAACAGGCCTCCCCTCCACCTCCCAGCGATTTCATCGAGCGCTCTCAGAAACCCCGTTTTGCTTGGCGCGATCTGATGGCTTTTTCCGGGTTTCCTGAACCCCTTTTGCAGGCGAATGTGCTACGGGCTCAGAGATGGAGCCGACTGCGGTTGGATCGGCTTGTGCAAGAAGACGTCAGGGATTTTCGCAGTGTCGAAGATATTCAAGCTTTGAAAATTCTGGTTGATCTACTTCCCGAAAGGGTTGGTTCACTACTCTCAATCAATGGTTTACGCGAAGATATTGGAGTTGCGTATGCTACTGTCAGAGAATGGACGCAGATTTTAGAGGTTCTCTACCACTGCTTTCTGATTCGCCCGTATATTGGCAAGCTCAATCGGATGGTACGAGCCGAACGAAAGCTCTATCTATACGATGTGCTTCAAATTGAGAATCCAGCCAAACGACTAGAGAATTTGGCGGCCTTACACCTTTTAAAGGCATGCCACTACTGGACGGATTCAGCGATGGGTGATTTTCAACTTTTTTTTCTGCGGACGAAAGACAAAGTTGAGGTCGATTTCTGTATCACCAAAAACAAGAAGCCTTGGATGTTGGTCGAGTGTAAGTCAAATTCAAGATCGCTTAGCCCTGCGCTTTGTCGCTTCCAAGAGCAACTCAAAACAGAATGGAATTTTCAGTTGGTTTCCGAGCTTGATTATCTTAAGCATCACCCTAGGCATGAAATCTATGTTGGGTCATATGACCGGATTTTGTCATCGATGGTCTGATTCACACTAGGTATGGGTTTTCCGTAAAGTCCGTTCAGGCGCTCTAATGGTTAAAGAATCGTTCTTGATTTGTCCAATAACCTTTGTTACATGCCCCCTATGAGATCACTGATACTTGGGGTGGTTTTAGTAGCTGTTACGACCAGTTCATAACCTTCATGGCCCAAGTCCTTGGCACGGATTTGATCCGAGGCTCGCTGAATTCTTAGGTCGGTTCCATTTTGAAATTGGATCGATAAAAAGAGGTTCCGATATCGTTCACTCCACTGCTCTCGTCGAGGAGATTACTCTCGTAATGGTTGAAAGGCCCGATTTCAACAAGGATGAAGAAGTCTCTCCGGATTGTCGAAGATTACCCCCAAAGCTTGTATGTCTTAATAGCTCCACTTAGAGCTATTAGAAATTTAAAAATATGTGCTATAATAGTTCTAAAAGAAGCTATTATAATAGAAATATTGGACAAGGACTCTAAAGGAGACTTTTATGAAGCAAATACTGGCCCCAGAGGAATTAGAAGCCCGCCTTGGTGAAGGGATCAGGGCTATGCGACTTCAGAAAAACCTTGATCAAAAAAGTCTTTCTGTAAGAGCGGGGATTAGTGTTTCTGCCCTAAAGCATCTTGAGTCTGGGCAGGGCTCGGCCGTCAAAACACTCGTTAGAGTCATCAAAGCGCTAGACCGGGAAGATTGGCTTTTCAGTGTTACGCCTGAGATTTCCATTAATCCATTACATATGGTGAAAAAAGTGGCAGCCCGCCAGAGAGCCTCAAGGAAGTTAAATGGCAAAAGCAAAAAAAACTAAACTCTACAAAAAGGTTGAGCGCATCGAAGTGTACCTTTGGGAAAAGTTTGTGGGAGCGGTGGCTCTTGATCCCAAACTAGGCTATTACGTATTTGCCTACGATAAGACATTTGGAAGAAGTGGCATTGAGCTCTCTCCGATTCACATGCCCCTTAATGATAGAGAAAGATTATTTGTTTTTACAGATCTTCCTGAGCTAACTTACAAACGTCTCCCAGCGCTTCTCGCGGATTCTTTGCCAGACGATTTTGGTAATGCCCTGATAGACCGTTATATGGCTGAGAAAGGGATTGAACGAGCGCAAATCACGGCTCTAGACCGGCTTGCCTATATGGGAAAACGCTCCATGGGAGCATTGGAATTTCGTCCTGCCCGTGGCCCCAAAACAGAAAAACCAGCTGCGCTTGAAATGAATGCCCTCGTGACGGAGGCCAGAAAAATGGTCAAAGGAGATTTAGCTAACGATAAAAATACGAGTGCCGCTTTGAGAAATATGATTGAAGTTGGAACTTCCGCCGGTGGCGCGAGAGCTAAAGCCGTCATTGCCTGGAACTCTGAAACGAATGAAATCAGAGCCGGACAAATGGACGCCCCAGACGGTTTCGAACATTGGGTTCTGAAATTTGACGGCATGGGGTCAGATCGAGAACTCGGAGTGTCGTTGAACTATGGCCGAATTGAATATGCGTACTACTTAATGGCGAAAGAGGCTGGCATTTCCATGTCGGAAAGTCGCCTGCTCGAAGAAAATGGACGAGCGCACTTCATGACAAGACGTTTTGACCGTGAAAAAAACCGTATCAAGCACCATGTGCAAACTCTCTGTGCAATGGATCATCTTGATTACAAAAAAAAATCTACCAATAGCTACGAACAATTTTTTATGACCATGCGAAAATTATCGCTTGGGCATGAGTCAGAAGTTGAGGCATTCCGGCGAATGACAATGAATGTGATGGCTAAAAATTGTGATGATCACACTAAAAATATTTCCTTTCTCCTTCGTGAGGGCAGTACCTGGGAACTTTCTCCAGCTTATGACATTACCTTTACACATAGCCTCACGGGAGAGTGGACAGCTCAGCACTTAATGTCAGTTAATGGAAAGTATCAAGATTTTGTTGCCCAGGACCTATTGGCGTTGGCCGAGCGCTTTGGGGTTGGTGAAGCAGTATCCATTATCAAAGACGTGAGGCGTGTCGTCAAAGAATGGCCTGCTTTTGCAAAAATAGCGGGACTAATGCCCAAAGAAATCGCTAGAATTAAGAAATTTCACCTTCTTCTCTGACCGAAACTTGGATGGGCCCAGAACGGTTGAATCACGATTGTTTAAAGCGCTTCTTTAATCCCTGCTAGCATTCAAGCCGAGAAGGAATTATGAAGGCTGTACCCGCCTGGCGCAAAGCCCTCTGATTTTGCGTCGTAAACGCCGCGGATGAGGCCTATGAATTCGCTCATGACGTTGCGATGGTAATACGGCGGGCGAAAGGTGTCTTCGGCGACCATCCACCGGGGTGGAAAAATCACAAAATCAATATTCGCTGTTCCCGGCGTTGCAGAGGGTGAGGTGAGCACGGTAAAGATCGACGGATCGGGGTGATCAAAGCTTACGGTATTAATGACATTGAATCGTTTGAGGTGTACTTACGGGGGTAGAAGTTGCCATGCCATTCCACGACATCAAACGGGGAATGGTGGGTATGTGACTTCCAAAATTTTCCATGGAATTTCATGATGAGTTCGTGTCTGAGATTGTTGTCTTCAAACCGAGCCACCGGTGCTAAAAAATCTCTTGGGTTGGCGAGTCCGTTCGATCCAATGGGGCCCAACCCTGGCAGTTGGAACGGTTTTCCTTTTTCCGGGACCACCAAAAGATCGCCGTCAGCGTTACTGAAAGCCTGCTGTGTCATGTTAGCGTTGCAGTAATAGGTATGGGCCGCGCATCTTCGCCGAAGGCTATTCACAGTAGCGTCTAGTCTATTGAGGCTTTTAACCAGAACGGATCGAGGCGCTTATCATTAAGTTGGCTTCTGATTACTTTCGGGATTTCTATCTTAAAAGATTCAATGGACCGAATCTCCCAGGTAGCGCCTTCGTTACTCAGGTCGTAAAGCCACATTCCGAAAACCTTGGGGTAGTCTTTAAAAACTAGGACTCCCCAAAAACCTCCGTAGGGATTGGGTTCCGCCTCCAGGACCAGGAATGGTTTTCTAAAGAGAAAAGACCATTTCTTGGAACCTTCGAATGGCTCCGCCACCCTTGGGTAGTCTGGTCTCGGTTTGAGCCTCTCGCCCAATCCGTGCTGGATAGCTCGCGCCTCGGTGGACTTGTTCCATCGGGTGAGGTTTTCTATTTGAATTGATAGTGGTTTTTCGTAGTTTATCGAGGCGCTCAGCTGGCAGGCAAGCACTAGGAGCGCCGAGCAGAGCGGTAAAATGGGGATGTTTAATGACGACTTCATCTACTTATCCTCTACGAAAATATGTCTCCCTTCCAAAGTGATCCAGTGGCCCCGCTCCTCCAACTTTTTAACCTTTCGGGGTGGTCCTGTCTTAACGGCCTTGTCAGCCTGAGACTTGGATGCGAACTGGGACTCATAATCGAGCACTTTTTCCACATAATCCTCAGCCTCTCTCGCCTGGCCCTCATTGGCTCCCGCCTCTCTGAGGTATTTCTTCACGTTGTCCCACTTGGTTGGGTTGAGGCCAGCTTTTTCTGCTAGCTTTTGAGCCTTGGCGATTCTTCCCTCGCCGGCATTGAAAGCGGCCAAGGCAAATTTTTTTCGCTCCGCGGGATCGGCGACTGGCGTGGAATTGATATCCTTTGTAAGGACGGTCTTCTTACTGAAAATACCGTCGTTTATTCTAAGCAGTTTCGCTGCCGCCGCGGAAGCGCTGTCGACATCGAACCTTTCATCATTCTTCTCGGTAACGATTAGTCCCAACCGCCTAGCAGTTTCCTTTTTTAGTTGAAAGTCTCCAGCGGCTCCGGCACTCCCCCGTTTGCCACGGGTTTTACCGAAACTGCTCTCCTGGCCATAGAGCGCTTCTAATGTATTAACAGTTAGGTCATCCTTTTTGGCGAAGTGTCGGGAAGCGTTTTCGAGTGCGGCCTGTTTATGCGGGGTTTCTCTGTCTAGCCAAGTCTCTAGATTCGATCTTTTCTTAGCGTTAGATTGTACTTTCGTGGGAGCCATAGTCCCCTAAGTTACCCATCCCAGTTGGAGGTTGCAAATACTTTAGGGTGCGTAAAACTCCAGAATTGTCCTGATGGAGCTATTCCTAACAAAGGCCGGATCAATGGCCCTTCCGGTTTCAGTAAGACAGCAAAGCTTTGGCGAGAGCCTTAAGAGTTACGCCACTCGCAATCCTTCCGAAACTATCCTCTACCGCGTAGTTCAGGAAAATGTTGAGACGTTCATCCAAATGGCCGAAATGGATCCCAATCGCAAGGGATTACCTAAGTATGTGAGGCGGGAATTTTACGAGTACCTACGGTGCGGGATCTTGGCGAACGGCTTTTTGAGACTGCAGTGTACATCTTGCCGGCATGAAAGACTTGTCGCGTTCAGCTGTAAGGGGCGAGGATTTTGCCCGAGTTGCGGGGGAAGACGCATGTCGGAGCTTGCGGCATTTTTGGTCGAGGAGGTGTTTCCGCACGTGCCGATTCGGCAGGTCGTGCTTTCCTTCCCGTTTCCGATCAGGTTCTGGATGGCGAAAAATCCGAAACTTCAGTCTGAGATTTTGACTATTACCATTCGCGCGGTATCTGGGTTACTCAAGAAAAAGGCGAGGGTTTTGGGCGTTAAGCAAAAACTCGACTATTTTGTCGCTTCCAATTATTTTAAGCCTGAACTTTTGCTTATTTAAAAAGCACTTACCAGTCGCCCCTTGCATAGGTGATGTACTAGTGTTACACTCCATATTGGAGGTCCAAGAATGCCTACTGCTAAGAAGCGGATCAATATTACCGTAGACGATGAACTATTCGATGCCCTCGAATCGCTTTCGAATAAAAAACGAAAGTCTATTTCGGGAACGAGTCTGGATCTCATTGAAAAGGCGATTGAGCTGGAAGAAGACTCCTACTTCTCCAGGGTTGCCGATGAACGTCTCTCCAAGAGCCAGAAGCGAATTCCTCACAGTAAGGCCTGGAAGTAGATGTTCGTCATCGAGTATCTCGACTGTGTAGTTCAAGAGGACATTCCTAAGTTAGGTTCGGCAAAGAAAAGAGTAAAAAGGGCAATTGAAGATAAGCTTGCTCGCAATCCTGTCGAGTTTGGAAAACCACTGCGGTATAGCCTAAAGGGTTGTAGAAGGCTGAGAGTGGGCGATTTCAGGGTGATTTATAAAATATTAAATGAAACCGTCTTGATTGTAAAGATTGGTCATTGCAGAGAAATATACGAGGGCTGAGCTGCTCGTTCCGTAAGTTGGGTTTAGATTTATTATCTATTCGTGCTTTTTCTCATTTCTTGCGAGTGTCTTGGACAAATTACTCAATCAATGGCTGTCTTGAGTGCTCCCGTCATAACAGGATGCGCTGAGGTGAAGTCAGGTGGAGTACTTCTTCTTGGTAGTTTCGGTTTTAGTGGCGGACAGAGCGGCACAATTCTTTTGTCTCAGGAGCCTCAGTTGCGTATAGTTCACGAATAGCCCTTTGAAGTAACGCTCAACTACGATTCAAGCCGCCGCGATCACGACGAGGATAATGGTTTTCATTTTAGGTCCACTCCAGGTTGGAAAGCCTCTTTGGCTAACCCATTTTTTCCCTGGCCTTGATTCGGCTTAAGCCACCACCGGCCCAAATATCGAGGTGGAATCGATTCATACGCAGATCCCGCTCCCACGGATCTTTCGCACTGTCTCGAATCTTTTTTTCAATGTGCTCAAGCCCAAAGTGTTGGGTTGCCATCAGCCTATTGTGGGACCGGCAAAGAACGCGAATATTCTCTACGTCATCGGATCGGCCACCGAGGCAAAAGGGGACCTCGTGGTCCCATTCCAGAAAATGCTTGGACTCACAGGCCTTGCCCTCGGCGCTTACATAACTGCATTGGGCCTGATCTCTTTCCCAGACTTTATCTTTGATTGCCACTGGGATGTAGCGTGAATGAGTGGAAAGTTTCTTGGGCAGCACGGATCTTTTTGATTTCGGCTTTTCTTCAAGAAGCGCCTCGAGGGCTTCGCTAAAAATATCTCTGAGCTTGCCTTCGGGAAACTTATGGCTCAGGCGGGCCTTGGCTTTCTTCAGCAACTCTTCAAATTCTCGGTTTGCAGTGAAATGAAAGCTTAAGAGATCCTGGTCAATGGCCCTGATCTGATCAGGCTTAGCTTTCCCAGGTGAGATGCCGGCGATCATTCTCTCAACCTCTCGAACTGATTTGCCTAGGCAACGGCCTAAGAGTTCATGACGATTAGAAAGCTTCAGATGCGGCGCTAATCTCATCAGGGCGGTCATGGAGATCTTGCCATCGCTGAGCAAGTTGAAGATTTCGGGAAATCGACTTAGTAACCTCGCAACTTGAATACGCTTAAGGCTACTGGCTTCGGAATAGCCCAGCACCTCAACGAGATACTGAAAGAGCGAGGGATAGCCCGCTTCGGCGTAAAGCATCCGTCTCTCCACTTCAGCAATCATCGCGAGCAAATAGCATTGAATGGCTCTTTCCTCGGAGCGAGCCTTCTTCAGTGAGGCGATTAAGTTTTGGTCATTCATTTTTTGGGCCAGTTGAGTGTAGTTCATATTAAGTCCTCCATGAATCGATCCTAACACGGTGTTTTTGGACGCCCTGTGATCGTCCTAGTAGCGAAAACTCAACTAGGGGGTTTGCCGAGCCTACTGTGATCTCTGCAAGCCACTCAAGGGGCCTTGTCGGACGTAGGGTAGGTGATTACGATGAACTTACAGAATCTATCGACGGTACGCAAAAGTATCGAAAAATATTGTCAACCTATTTCCGATATTTTACGGGAAGCTTTGCGGTTTTTCTCTAGAATTCCACTAAACGGCCTTTTCCCCAAGTGCAACGTCCGGCGACGGCCGCATGCTTCAGCGAATTTCTACTGGGCCCAAGTTGCGAGTTCCCCAAGCTTTAAATCTAATTTCTCCAATAATAGTGGAGTCCTTCTTAATCTTGAAGCTCTTTCCATAGCTGAAACTAACAGCATAACTCGTTCCCATCGGCTCGGCCGAGGGCTTTCCCGAACAGATGGAGATTCAGACTGCAAATGCTCTGATTTTGGTTGTGTCTGAGTCCGCCTTGCCCGGCTCGGCCAATTGGAATAATCTAATTGCGATGCAAGTTGCGAATACCCTACAGATCGTGAAGACTTACCTCGGTGGTATCCCTGAGGTTTTGGTTGCTGTGGTCTATGGGTCCTTCAGTTCTGGAAAGCAAACTCCAAGCAGTGATATTGATTTGGGTGTTGCGGGAGTGACGCCGTTTTCGCTTGAGTTCATGGTACAACTTCAGACTGACCTGTCGGTAAAAACGGGACGAGAAATCGATTTGATTGATTTGAGGGTTGCAACCGGCACCGTCTTAAAGCAAGCCCTGACCCAAGGTTCATTTATGATTCATCGTGATATGACGCTGCTTTCTCAGATCCTTAGCCGGATGGTTACCGATGAGGCCGATTTTGAGAGGCTGAGAAATAAATTGCTAACAGAGAAAAGAAAGAAGGTCTTCGGTGTCTGATGAAGTGATTCAACAGAAGCTCAATTCTTTGGCGCGCTGTCTAGAAAGGCTTGAAACGAAGAAGCCAAGTTCTTCAGTGGCGCTTGAACAGGATGTCGACCTTCAGGATATCGTGAGAGTGAACCTTGAGCGGCTCGTCAAGCAGTTTGGCAGAACGATTGAGTCCCTGAAATAGTGTTACGGGTTTTTAAAGCGTTTCTTTAATCCCTGCCAGCATTCAAGATAATCCGCCTGTCGAGTTGAGGATCTCATGGCCTGTTCTGTCGGCGTGAAAGCTAAACAACTTTCAAACATAAAGGCTAGGGTGTCCTTTTGGTAGACGGCCGCGTCCTTAGCGTGAGTGGCTATTTCAAAGGTTTCAGCGTCAGGGCCATGGGCCGAAAATGAATTGTGCAGGCTGTACCCACCCGGCGCAAAACCCTCTGATTTAGCGTCGTAGACTCCCTGGATGAGGCCCATGAACTCGCTCATGACGTTGCGATGAAAATAGGGTGGGCGAAAGGTATTTTCAGCGACCATCCAACGAGGTGGAAATATGACAAAATCAATATTAGCGGTCCCAGGGGTCTGAGACGGCGAGGTGAGTACGGTAAAGATCGATGGGTCGGGATGGTCAAAGCTTACGGTATTAATGACATTGAATCGTTTGAGATCGTACTTACAGGGATAGAAATTGCCATGCCATCCCACGACATCAAACGGGGAATGGTGGGTATGCGACTTCCAAAAACTTCCATGGAATTTTACGAAGAGTTCGTGCTTGAGATTATTATCTTCGAACCGAGCCACCGGCGCTAAAAAATCTCTGGGGTTGGCGAGTCCGTTTGATCCAATGGGGCCCAACCCTGGTAGTTGAAATGGTTTTCCATAGTTTTCAAGAAGGTAACCACGTGATCCCTTCTTTTCTGGATTGATTTGGTATTTGATACCGCGAGGCAGTAGTGCGATCTCAGTGGGTTCGACGACAAACTCGCCCATTTCGGATTTAATGGTGAGTTTCCCTTTTTCCGGAACCACTAAGAGGTCACCGTCAGAATTGCTGAAGGCCTGCTGCGTCATGTCGGTATTGCAGTAATAGGTGTGGACCGCGCATCCGGTTCTCGCCGATGGGCCGCCGTTGGTCGCGATGGTGAAGACACTTTCTAGAAAGGTCGTAGCTTTTTTGGGTTCTGAAGATGGGTCCCATCGCAATGGATTGGGCGTGGGGGCTTCTAGGGCGGAGCCCGTCGACCATCCCGTGAATTGTGTCGGACTGAATGTCTCATGAACCACCGATGGCCAGATTCGATAGCACCAAGTTCTCAAGTTTTCATGCCGTGGCGCCGTGAACGCGGATCCGCTTACCTGTTCCGCGTAAAGGCCCATGGGCGGGCATTTTGGCGAGTTTTGGAACTCTGGGAGAGCCCCTTCAATGGCTTCGGTTTCGATTAGATTTCCAAAACCACTGACGTGATTGGTTTGCATAAATTCTCCCTCCGTTAGCGCCTATAGTTTAAGTTCTTCTTGGAAAATGTCATGCGAATTGAACTCAAAGTCAGTTGACAGGCGTATCCACTCTGCGACATTCTCTTATGATTGCAACTTTGAGACAACAATGAGGGTGCATCTTGGGATATCTGAATAAAGTTACTGCCCTTTTGCCTCAGTCTCGTTTAAAATTTAGCTCAAACTTCTTTGTGGGGGAGAACTGAGTATGGAAGAAAATTTTCGTGGAGGGTGGCTACCTCTTGATATCTCAACCCATGGTCATGAGATAGATCAGCTCATTCTTTACGTTCATATCTTAATGTTTGTCCTCTTTATCGGATGGGCGATTTATCTGGTTTATGTGTTGGTTAAGTTCCGTGAACGACCGGGCCATCAGGCGGATGTCTCTCCTAAGCACTTCGGGTTACCAAAGCTTCTTGAAGTGGGTATTATTTTAGTTGAAGTGTTCTTGTTAGTTGGGATGTCGATTCCAGCTTGGTCATCGTATCGCGGATCACAACCTCCGACCGAAGGGGCTGTTGTTGTCAGGGTGATAGCGGAGCAATTCGCCTGGAACTTTCATTATCCGGGAAAAGACGGGAAATTTGGGCGCACGGATATCAAGCTAATGGATGGGACTAACCCCGTCGGTCTTGACCGTGAAGATCCGGATGCCAAGGACGATATCACGACGATCAACAACTTTAATATCCCAGTCAATACGCCAGTGATTGCGAATATCCGTAGTAAAGATGTGATCCATAGCTTTTCGATCCCAGTGATGCGGGTCAAGCAGGATGCGATTCCTGGGATGGAGATCCCGATATGGTTTCAGGCGACTCAAACAGGCGATCACGAGATTTCGTGCGCACAACTTTGCGGCAACCTACATACCACAATGAAAGGTATGTTCCATGTTCTGAGTAGTGCAGATTATCAGGCTTGGGTTGAGGAAGAACTAAAGGCTTTGGCAGAGTAATCTGTGGAATTTTAACGGAGGGCATTATGTCCGATCATTCACACGCGTCCCATCATCCGATGCCATTCTGGAAGAAGTATATCTTCTCGACAGACCATAAGGTCATCGGCTTGCAGTATGCCATTACGGCAATGGTTTTTTTACTTTTTGGCTTTTCATTAGTTCTTCTGATGCGCTGGCAGTTGGGTTTTCCTAATCAGCCCATTCCCATTTTAGGCAAATTACTCAGTGATGCCTTGGTGATCGATGGTGTTATGACCCCTGATTTTTATAACCAATTAGGTGCCATGCATGGGACCATCATGATCTTTCTGGGAGTGGTCCCTTTGGCGGTCGGTGGCTTCGGGAACTACCTGCTTCCGATTCAAGTTGGCGCGCATGATATGGCCTTTCCTAAGCTCAACATGATGAGCTACTGGGTTTATTTTGTGGGTGGCGTGATTATGTTATCAAGCTTTCTCATGCCCGGCGGCGCTGCGGCTTCGGGTTGGACGTCCTACCCACCGTTGTCGGTGATAGCACAGAACGCGCAGTCAACTTGGTTGGTTGGGATGGTGTTCTTAATCACTTCGTCCTTATTAGGTTCCGTGAATACGATTGTCACAGCGCTTCAGTTGAGTGTGAAGGGGATGAGTTTCATGCGTTGGCCAATTTTGGTATGGGCTCAGGTCACGACTGGTTTCTTGCTCTTATTAGCCTTTCCCCCTCTCGAGGCTGCGGGCGTTTTGCAGCTCATGGACCGAGTGTTTGGTTCAAGTTTCTTTCTACCAAGTGGATTGGTCGTCGGTGGGAGCAACGAGTTGCTGTGGAAGGGCTTCCCACAAGGGTCTTCCCGAACAGGCCGTCACACATGGTATTTGTGAGCGAGTTCTTGCGGACGTTCTATCGTGATGCTGGGCTGTCTTTTCCCTCCTCAGAAATTATCTTTGGGGGGGTGCCGATCGAGAGATTCTCCTCTCCGGTGCGCAAGCACA
>Ga0105164_10001094_pt1 | contig 17540 bp, 14 predicted proteins | sample VDWuncwatermetaG_FD_89674 | JGI IMG/M metagenome (GOLD analysis project Ga0105164, IMG submission 89674) | Wastewater microbial communities from Netherlands to study Microbial Dark Matter (Phase II) - VDW unchlorinated drinking water | ecosystem: Environmental > Aquatic > Freshwater > Drinking...
ATCAGCAAGGCTTCACGCCCGCTTCGTATGCCGACGCGCACAAAAAAGGCGTCCGCGCGCTCACCGATTGGCACGAACGCAACAAAACTAATTATCAATTCCGCGTCCTCTGCGAGAAAAAATTTGAGGTGTATATACCCTTTCTCCCTCTCCCTGGAGGGGAGAGGGTTGGGGTGAGGGGGGAGCTCATACGGGTGCTTCTGCGCGGGCTTATTGATGTTATTGAGTTCAATACTGATGGCTCGGTGAGCGTGATCGACTACAAAACCGGCAAACACAAAAGCCGCAACGAGCTTGAGGGTGCGACAAAAAACGCGACAGGAGATTACAAGCGCCAGCTCGACTTTTACTGCATCCTGATGGAGCTCGCGCAGATGGAGCGCCCCGCCCGCCTCACTCTCGAATTCATCGAGCCGGATGCGAGGGGCAACACGGCGGTGCATACCTTCCCGTACGACGAATCGGCGGTCAAAGAATTAAGAGCCACTATAGAGCGTGTCGCAGGGGAGATCCATTCGCTTGCCTTTTGGGATAAAAAATGCGAAACAAAAGATTGCGAGTATTGCGCTTTGCGAGAGCTGATGAAAAAGTAGGAAGAAGTCTTCGGAGATTATAACGGAAAACACCGCCCTCGCGAGCGGTGCTCCCTCCAAACCTTGAGTAGCTAGAGCGCTACGAGGAAGGACTTGACACACTATGAGTATAGACGACCATATTGTGGAAGTCAAGTGCAAATGATTACCCTGTGGACAACTAAGCCGACGGAGGGACTCGAACCCTCGAGGTATGGAGTGTCAAGTCCTTCCTCGCACCATGCCGCCGGCGCGGGTGAGTATATCATGAAGCGGGTGTGACAACTTACCGCGCACGGACCTTCAGCTTGGTCTGCCGTTTTTTGTTGACCTTTGGCAGGCGGATCATGAGGACGCCGTGTTTTTCGGATGCTTCGGCAGAGTCGACATCGACTTCTTCGGGCAAGAGGATGGTGCGGGAGAAGGCGCCCCAGTACAGCTCGCGGAAGAAATAATCGTCTTCTTCGGATTCGCGCTCATCGACGCGCGTGCCCGAGATGGTGATCATCTCGCGGGTGAGCGATATGTCGACGCTCGCCGGTTGCACCCCCGCTACCAGGGTCTTGACCACGATCGCGTCGGGTGTCTGGTAGACGTCGACGGCGAGCTCGCCCTCGGGCTCGTCTTGCGGCGTGCGGCCGTCGCCGCCGATCTTCGCGTGCAGATGTCGCTCGTTGCCCTCGCCCTCAAAATGCGCGGCTTCGCCCGGCACCGGATCGCCGAAATAATTGTCGTCTTCGTAGGAATTGGCGGTGCCCATGACGCGAGAGAAGAAGGATTTCTTTACCATACATTTCATTATACCTGATGTCGCTTGAATGCCAGACGCTATTGTGTGTATATCTTGCGCGGACGGTAGCCCGCTTCGCGACTACACTTGGATTCTCTAAAGAGGACTACCTCTAAGAGAATCTCGGCGAATGCGCTTGATGAATTCCAAGAGGGCGAGCAGTACGATGACGCCGAGCCAGACGAACCCGAAGGTGCGCAGGACGCTTTCTTCCGGCTCGTTCAGTATGAAAAAATTGAACGACGCGTGTAAAAGCGTGGCAATGATGACGCCGGAGACCGCGTGATAGAGCTTGTCGATGCGGGAGCCGTAGAAGGAGAACGCGATGATGGCGCCGACGACGGCCGACGAGAGCACATGCAGGAGCGTCGCGCCCACGAAGCGCAGATTGCCGGTGATGATCGTCTGATACAGCGTGTTGCCGGCAAGCGGCGAGAGGAGGAAAAGCGTATTTTCGGCCGCGGCGAATCCGAGCGCCACGATAATCATGTAGATCACCGCGTCGACCGGTTCGTCGTCTTCGCGCCGCCACAAGACGGTGGCGAGCGCCGCGAGATATTTTGACAGTTCTTCCACGCCCGACCAGATCGAGAATAGGACAGTCTGGTCTTTGATGAACGTCCCGATGTAATTCTCGATCGGGATGACGATTGCGACCGTAACCGCGCCGGCGAGGAAGGCGAGCGCGATCAACCGGCGCGGCTCGGGGTGCTTGGAATCCTCCCGCAACCAAAACCACAGCCACGCAAGCGCGGGGAGTATGCCGCCTGCCGCCGCCGCGAGGATATGTAAGGGTTCGTTTGGCATTCGTTTAATTATACCGCGCCTATGCGTTTATTCGGTTCTCGGCCACCGTGCCACCATCAACAATGCAGATTCTTTTTCAGGTAGTTCCTGCCAGATCGCCTCGGTGACGAACGGCATGAATGGGTGGAGGAGTTTGAGGCTGTCGGTAAGAATCGAGTATAGGAGTTTCTTTCTTGAGGCAATAAATTCGGGACCATTTTCATCGGGACTCTCACCGGCAAAAATTGTTTTACTGTGCTCAATAACCATTGCTGCAAACGTATCCCAAAGATAGTGGTAAATGTTGTCTGCTGCCAAATCAATTCGGAACGCTTCAATGTTCTTTGTTACTTCCTTTATAACTATTTGGTTGAAATAACTCCTTATTCTTCGATCGTTTTCGGAGTAATCCACATCCAGATCAACATCAGTAGTATTCTCCAACACAAAACGCGCGATGTTCCAGATTTTATTCGCAAAGTGCTTATACCCGCGCACGCGATCTTCGGAGAGCTTCACGTCGTTGCCGGGGCTGGCGCCGACGATGAGCGAGAGGCGCGTGGCATCTGCGCCGTATTTCTCGATCATGTCGAGCGGATTGAGAATGTTGCCGAGCGACTTGCTCATCTTGCGTCCTTGCGCATCGCGTACGAGGCCGTGCAGATATACATTTTTAAACGGCACAGTGCCGAGATGGAATCCCGTCATCAAGATCATCCGCGCGACCCAAAAGAAAAGAATGTCGTAGCCCGTCTCAAGCACCGATGTCGGATGATAATTTGCCAAGTCGTTTTCTGGTCCGGGCGCGCCCTTCGTAGCGCTTTGCGCGGAGTAGGGCCAGCCGAGCGTCGAAAAAGTCCACAGGCCGGAGGAGAACCATGTATCGAGCGTGTCGGTGTCTTGTATAAATTTTGCGTCGCAATATTCGCATACGGGCTCCATATCCGATACGACGATCATCACACATTTGGAGACGTCTTCTTCGCGCCCGGCTTTGGGAATGCATTTGGACTCGTGATACCACACGGGGATGCGATGCCCGTACCAAATCTGCCGCGAGATGCACCATGGGCGCAAATTGTCGATCCAATTATAATAGATGTGCTCGAAGCGCTCGGGTACGATCGTGATCGCACCGGATTCGACGGCCGCGCGCATTATTTTTTTCAACGTCGTCGAAGATCCCGACGGGATGCCGGGAATTTCGGAATGCGGAATGGCGAATTCTTTGTCAACCGCGACCCACCATTGCAGTTTGGGCAAAGGCTCGACGATGCCACCGGTGCGCTCCGCGGTGGAGACGTTTTGTTTGATCGCTTCTTCCTTTTCAAGCAGACCTTCTTCTTTGAGCCATGCCACGACCGCCTCGCGCGCTTCGGTGGTCTTCTTGCCGTTGAGACGGCCTTCGACGGTCATCTTGGCGTATTCATTGATCACTTGCGGGCGCGGCAGATCATGGCGATCGGCGATCTCCCAGTCGATGTGGCTGTGCGCGGGGGTAACGCCCAAGGCGCCGGTGCCAAAATCTTTTTCCACGCTCTTGTCGGCAATGATGCGAATGTGCAGAGGGACATCACAAAAAATCAGATCGTATTCTTTGCCGATGTATTGCCGATAACGCTCGTCATCCGGATGCACGGCGACGGCGGTGTCGCCCACCTTGGTCTCGGGGCGCGTCGTCGAGATGCTGATGGGGAAGTCTTTGGAATATTTAAATGTGTAGAGTTTGGCTTCGCGTTCTTCGTAGACGATCTCGTCGTCGGAGATGGTTGTCTGGCCTTTGGGATCCCAATTGACGATGCGGTTGCCGCGATAGATCAAACTCGCATCGTACATGCGCTTAAAGGCGGTGTTGACCGCCGCGTTGCGCGCAGAGTCGAGAGTGAATGCTTCGCGCGTCCAATCGACCGATGCGCCCATGGCGCGGATCTGATTCACGATCGTGTCGTGGCTCTCGACGGCAAATTGCTCAATGCGCTTGATCAGCTCATTGCGGCCGAGATCGTGGCGCGAGAGCTTTTCTTCTTTCAGTATCTTCTTTTCCACCACCGATTGTGTGGCGATCGCCGCATGATCGGTGCCGGGGAGCCAGAGCGTGCGGAATCCGCGCATACGGTGGTAGCGGATCAAAATATCCTGGATCGCAAGCATCGAAGCATGCCCCATGTGCAAGGTGCCGGTGACATTGGGCGGGGGCAATACGATAGAATAGCTTTCCGCATCCGCCTTGGTGACGCCCTGCTCAATGCAAATATCGGGATTGGCAAAACCGCTCTGGTCCCACAACATATTCACCCAGGGCTCGCGTTCGAGAGAGTTGTAGGGTTTGAGGAAAATCTCAGGAACGTTAGGTTTTTGGCCGTCTTTTGGCATTTAGGCATGGTAGCATGAGGTGAAGGACTTGACAAAAATATGGTTGGATGTATAATTCTCGTTGAACTCAACGGAGGAAAGAAGATGATCGGTGTTCTCTCGATTCCTATGGCGGTGGTTGCGTTCGGGATCGCCTTGGTGTTGCAAGGCAGTGCTACCGAGGAGATCTGCAGAACAGCCAACCAAATCCGCAGAATGACCAATACGCCCGAGTGGGCTATGGAGGTATACAATCGATGCGCGCGCAGGCAGCGTATCGCCACGTACTTCTTTGTGGCCACCGTAGTTATCTTAGCGACTGGCATAGTTGCTCATTATTTTGGGTGGTAACTGTGCCACCTGTGTGGCCGACGGTGCATCCGCCGGCCATTCCCTTTTATCCCAACTTCAAATTCCCATTCGCCCGCAGGGTCTCTGCGTCAGCGAAATCATTTTTTACAGCATGAAAATATCCGGCAAGCGCGATCATAATCGCATTGTCGGTCGCAAGATCGGGTGGGGGAACTAACACCGTGATTCCGCGAGGCTTCGCCTCGCGGAAAAGTGCCGCGCGGATATAGGTATTGGCGGAGACGCCGCCGCCGACTATGATCGTTTGCGCACCATACTCTTCCGCCGCTTTGATCGTCTTCTCGACGAGGACGTGCGTGACCGCGTCTTCGAACGCGCGGGCGATTTCTCGCTTCGTGTCGTCACTGAGAGGTTTCAAACTCTCGACGAGCTTGCGCACCTCGGTTTTGATCCCAGAAAAAGAAAAATCAAAATCTCCACTATGTAGCATCGGCGGTGTGAAAGAAAATATGGATATCGCATCTCCATATTTTCTCGCTTCGGCGGCAAGGCGGCTGATCTCGGGCCCGCCGGGATAGGGGAGATCGAGCAGGCGCGCGACTTTGTCGAATGCTTCGCCGACGGCGTCGTCGCGCGTCTCGCCGATGCGCTCGTAGTGCATCCAGCTTTTTGAAAGTACGAGCTCGGTGTGCCCGCCCGATATCAGAAGCGAGAGAATGGGAAATTCAAATGACGCGAAGCCGCCATCGTGTGCCATCGACATCAAGATGTGCCCTTCCATATGATTGATTGCGACGATCGGTACATTCCATACGGTAGAAAGTGCACGCGCAAAATTGACTCCGACCCAAAGCGCCGGTTCCAGCCCCGGCCCCGCCGTGACCGCGATTGCATCTATATCGGGTTTCTCGTATTGTTCAAGAAATACCGAAAGCTGTTCCAAAAGCTCTGGTTCACGAGCAAGAATATTTTGGATCACTTCATGATCCGTCTTTGCGAGGCTTTGCCGAAGCAATCCAGAGTCGGTGTAATTACTCCTGGATTGCTTCGCTTCGCTCGCAAAGACAGAGGCTTCTTTCAGCGCTTGGGTAAGGAGCGGAACGAGATTCTTGGCATGTTCGCGCTTGGCGAGATTGGGAAATACGCCGCCGTAGGGGGCGTGGATCGCCACCTGTGAGTAGAGCGCGTTGCCGAGGATGCGGAATTGAAATGGGGCTTGGGTGCCATGGGCACCATTGCACTGTGGTGCAATGGTGCCCATTGCACCACTCGCTTCGATGATGCAGACGGCCGTCTCGTCGCAGGATGTTTCGATGCCGAGGACTTTCATCTATCCATTTATAGCGCATAATAGGGACTTATGGAATCGCATTCTTCTTCAAAATCAAAAGTAGGTTCTGTGTTTCGTATATATAGTCGTGAAGTATTACGACAGCCGCTCACCCTATCTCTTATTATTTTTGGCGCGATTGGTGCGCAAGTGGGAAGTCTGATTATTCCGATCTACATGCGGCAATTATTGAACACACTTGCTTCAGGAGATCGGGGTCCTTTGGTGGTACATAGTTTGTCGATCACGATTGGTATCATTGGTGTCGTTATGTTGTTGAGATGGGTCTTTTCCCGTATTGAAATGTGGAGCCTATCCTTTCTGGAGATACGCATCATGTCGAATCTCACACTCTCTTCGTTTGAATATCTCATACGTCACTCACATCATTTTTTTGCATCGCAATTTGCCGGCACACTCACTCGTCGAGTCAATCAATACGCACGTGCCTTCGAGCTTGCATTTGACTCAGTAATAATGAGTTTCTTTCCGGCCGCTTTTTTTGTTGTCGGCGCGATAGTGGTTTTATTTGCGCACAATCACGTGCTCGGTGCCATGCTTGGGTTTTGGTCGATTCTTTTTGTGATAGTGCAGGTTTATCTTTCGCGTATGCACAGACCCTTGCGTGTTTCCCGTGCGGAGTTGGAAAGCAAATTAGGCGGTGCGGTCGCTGATGCAATAGGTAACCATAACACCATTATACTGTCTTCTGGTGTTGGATACGAACACGAACGTCTCGGACAATTCACCGACAATCTGCGTGCCGCCCGACTGAAAGGCTGGCATTTCTATGAATACGCTCTCGGTATACAGGGGTTTCTCATGATCGTGATCAACATCGCGCTTTTATACGGTGCGATGTATTTTTGGCAGCGTGGCGAGCTGACTATTGGAGACTTTGTTCTCATCCAGACGTATCTCATTGGTACATTCGAAATGCTTCACAATGTCTCCATTCAACTTAGGCGTTTTTATGATTCAGTTGCCGATGTGGAAGAGATGGTTGCAATTCTCGAAGAACCACATGAAATACAAGATGTGCCGAGTGCTCTGCCGCTCTCGGTCTCGCGCGGCGCGATTGATTTCAAAGCCGTCGGTTTTCATTTCCACGAGGAACGCTCGATCCTCGATCATCTCGATCTCTCTATCCGTCCGGGCGAGAAGGTCGCGCTCGTGGGGCCTTCGGGCGCGGGCAAGTCGACGATCACCAAACTGCTTTTGCGCTTGTACGACGTGAGCGACGGCGCAATCGAGATCGACGGGCAAAATATCGCCGAGGTGACGCAAGACAGCTTGCGCGAGGCGATCGGTTTCGTCCCGCAGGAGCCGGTGCTCTTCCATCGATCGCTGATGGAAAACATCCGCTACGGCAAACGCGACGCCACGGATGAGGAAGTGATCTCTGCGGCCAAGAAAGCGCATTGCCATGAATTCATCGCGGGTCTGCGCGATGGCTACGATACCTTCGTCGGTGAGCGCGGTGTCAAGCTCTCGGGCGGCGAGCGCCAGCGCGTGGCGATCGCGCGCGCCATCCTCAAAGACGCGCCGATCTTGGTGCTCGACGAAGCGACGTCGAGTCTCGATTCCGAATCGGAATCGCTCATCCAGGATTCGCTCAAGACACTGATGCAAGGCAAGACCGTGCTCGTGATCGCGCACCGGCTCTCGACCATCATGCATATGGATCGCATTGTCGTCCTGCAAGACGGCGCGATTGTCGCAGACGGCACGCATATGGAGCTCCTCGCGCACGGCGGCCTCTACCAAAAGCTCTGGAGCATCCAAGCGGGCGGATTTTTGCGCGATGAGGAGGAAATAGCGGAAGGTGTTGCATAAATCCTGTCAAGGGGTTATGATCCGCTTGGAAGCAATCGTCGTTCACCCATAAAGGAGGTTCACATGGCAGACTTTCTCGCCGCGCACGCGCAGATGGTATGGATTTTGTCTGTTTTCTTGATCTGTCTCGCATTCGCCTTCGGAGACAAGATCAAGGCACGTCTTTGGCCCCAGCGATCCCCGCGATCGGTCATCGCCGTATCGAAAGAAGCGGTTCGCCTCTTCAGCAAAGAATACGAGGCGCAGAGGGAATTGGACAAAACATTGACGTGGGCGGAGTTTTTTGCCAAGCACTACAGAGACGATGACGTTCTGCGCCGTATTCTTTGTGAGAAGAAGGGTGCAATCGGCCGCGAGGTGTGGTTTCGCGCACCCGACGGTAGCGAGGCACCGCTCTCCTTCGACGAGGTATGCTGAAAAACAGGCCGGCATGAGTACATGCCGGCCTATCTCTTCATAATTTGCTCTCGTGAGACATTTTATATATTGTTGCGCCAGGTGTTCTATTCAAAACGAAAGGGAAGCGTCATGCGTGTGTTGGTATATGGCGGCGGAGCGCGCGAACACGCGCTCTGGGAAAAGATACATGAAAGCCCGCTCGTCGGGAGCGTGATCTGCGCGCCCGGCAATGCCGGCATTCGTGCGGAGCATCGTCGCGCGGTCAGGTTGGATGATATGGCAGGCCTTGTCCGTCTTGCAAAAGACGAGCGCATCGATCTTGCGGTGATCGGGCCGGATGCGCTACTCCAGGCGGGTCTCGCGGATCGATTGCGGGAAGCGGGTATCTTGGCGTTCGGGCCGAGCGCGCAAGCGGCGCGGATCGAATGGAGCAAGGTGTTCACCAAGCTTCGGTGCAGGGAGTGGGGCATACCTACCGCGGATTTCGAGATCGCTACCACCCCAAACGACGCGGCATACATCATCAAATACAGAGGATTTCGCGTAGTCAAAGCCGATGGCCTTTGCCGCGGCAAAGGCGTGATTGTTGCCGATACCGAAGACGAAACGATCGCGGCCGCTCGCGCGCTTTTTGAAAATGGCGCGGGCAAGGTCGTTCTCGAAGATTGTCTCGTCGGTCATGAGCTTTCGGTGATAGTACTGACCGACGGCGGCAGCTCGCAAGCGACTGCATTTGGATTTTCTAAGACGGAGTACCGTCAAGAAAATCTCGGCAAGCACATCGTCTTCCTGCCGTTCACGCGGGATCACAAGCGATTGCTGGATGGCGACAAAGGTCCCAACACCGGTGGCATGGGAGCGTATGGCCCGGTGCATATCGACGAAGCCACTCTCAACAGGATCAAGGATGAGATCCTCGTGCCGACGCTTCGCGGCATGGCCGCACGAGGCACGCCTTTCCGAGGCGCGTTGTATGCGGGTATCATGCTCACGCGGGAAGGGCCGAAGCTGATCGAATACAATGCGCGCTGGGGCGATCCGGAAACGCAGACACTGCTGCCGCTCATCGAGTCGGATATCGTCCCGTATCTGTGGGCGGCTTGCGAGAAAGGCGGACTCGCCAAGATGCCGCCGCTCAAGGTGAAGCCGTGTTGCACCGTATCCACCGTGCTTGTGCCGCGGGGATATCCTGGCGAGTGCGAGACCGGCTTTCCGATTATCGGCGTAGGGGAATCCGATCCGCATGTTCGCATCCATCATGCGGGTACGGAGCGAATCGCGGGCGGCATGCTCGTGGCATCAGGCCACGGACGGACGCTCTGCGTGACCGGTCTCGGAGACACTTTTCCCGAAGCAAGGAAGAGATCCCTCGATGTCGCGATTGCTATCGCGAGACGCTCCTGCGGCATGTTGTCTCATAGGACGGATATCGCGGAAGGCGTCGAATAAACATGCAACCGGCGACAGGGTACCACCTGTCGCCGGGTTTCTTTTTGTGGTGGGCGGTAGAGGGTTCGGTCACGGATATTTCGCTTGCCGTCGCAAGCGAAATTCCGCGACCCCGCCTCGCGACCCGTTCTGCTGAACGGGTGCCCCGCTCCGGCCTTCGAGTCCTCTACCACACCTACAAAATAATAGTCGCCCGACGCATGCGTCGGACTCGTTCATTTTGTGGGCGGTAGAGGACTCGAACCTCTGACATCAACAACGTCAATGTTGCGCTCTACCAACTGAGCTAACCGCCCTTTACCTATTAGGGTAAATATATACCCATTCTCGGGTGATTGCCACTTTTTCCGTCTAGTTTTTGAGGAGTCTCAAAAATTCTTCCGCCGAAAGTTTCGATTGTTTCAAGATGCTTGCAAGCGATTTGCGCGAGATGTCTTTTGAGTGGCGCGCCACCGTCGCGCGGCGCGACGAGTCTGTCTGGTGACGCAATTGCATATGGCTACCACTCTGACGGACGATGACGAGACCGGCTTTCTGGAGCGCGCGAATGATATCCGTGGCACGGAGCATCGGCAGGACACTCATGCGGCAACGAGTCTTGCCGGTCCCGATAGGTGAGCTAATTTCCCGCGCGCAACAAGATGCTGTTCATCGTCGATCAGTACTTTGCCATCGTCAAAAGCGCACAAGGCGAGTAGTTCGATCAGATCCTTCGCCATGTATTTCGCATCAGCGAGCGTCGATCCCTGCGTCATAGTATTGTCGAATGACGGAACTTCGACGAGATACAGCCTCTCTTTTGTCTCACGCCAAATACGCGCATGAAAATTACCGTATTTCGTTTTGATGAGGTATTTTTGTTTTGACCTAATCATACACATCTAATATACCATAATTGAAGCATTTCGCCACCGAGACTTGCAAAATACGCCCGATATGACGTGTTGCGGTGGATTTTTTGACAGAAATCACAGGTGCACTACACTGGGGGGACGGTTCTCTCATTATTTAACGTATTTAATTTTTTGAACGCATATGGAAACGGTGGAAACGAATGATACGAAGGGTTGGATTATCGGGGCGATCGTCTTGGTCGTCGTTGTCGGCGGCGGATGGTGGATGATCAAGCATGGCAAGGCCTCATCATCGGTCATCGGCAAGGAAGCTTCGACGACCGAAGCGGTCACGGGCGATAATTATCCGGTGCAAGACGAGGGTGCGGTCATCAAGATCAATACGAATGCCGCAGTAGCGCATACGACGGCGACGATAGCCGCGAGCGGAGAGAAGGTCTCGGTGCAGGATCAGGCGGGAGGTTCTTCGGTCGCGATTGCGTCAATGAATCTCACCAAGGCAAGCTGGGTCGCGATCAAGGATGTGAAGGGTATTCTGGGTGCGGCGTGGTACCCCGCAGGCGCGACATCCGGCACGGCATCGCTCTTGCGCCCGACGGTGAAAGGCGGCGCATATCAGGCGGTGGTCTATGTGGATGACGGCGACAAGAAATTCGACATGCACAAGGACACGCTAGTCACGGGAGTGGAAGCGAGCTTCACAGCGAAGTAAAAAAGACCGCGGTTTTATAACACGACAAACAGGACGACGCTTGACGTGTCGTCCTGTTTGTGATAATCTCTCTTTTGGCCTCGAAAGGAGGGAAAATGGATAGGGGGTTTGTCCTCAAGCAACGCGCGAGAATCCGATCAAGGATTGAATCGACGAGACGCTTGATTCAAGACGGAAGAGAGGATTCTTCTTTCAAGCATGATCGCGTTCTGCCGGCCCTGCGCATTGCGCTTACGCGTACATACACAGGCCACTATGGACAGTGTATGGATTGTGCAAATCCGATCGATCGCGGTCGACTCGAAAGAGTGCCTGGAGCGATCAGATGCGTCTCTTGCCAAGAGCTTTGTGAGAAATAGCCGTCGCACTGAATTGGTGCGACGGCTACTGTCTTTTGAGATTCTTGGTAAAGAGAAAACCGCGGTGAATGAAAGCAGGAATAGCGTTTCCGTTGCGATCTCGTTTTTCATTGTAGGTGTCGCGTATTTCCAACTCCCGCTCAGTGAGTTCTTCTTCGCGAAGAATATGGGAAGGAATGCGTACCGAAACAAATACGACATCCTCCGCGTGCACGGGTCCTTCGACCGAACGCACGAATGTCCTATCAAGGCCGGCAAAATGCTTGGAGGCATCGGAGAGTGATTCTATACTCAGGGACTTATTTGGAGCAAAACCAATAACGGTTACGATGCCGTTTAGTTGCCCGTATCCTTCCATGTATGCATTTTCAATCCCGCGTGATCCGAGGGCGGGATTCCATATGACCGCATTTGAATAGCGTTGCCCTTCAGGGAAGTCAATATTCAAGGAACTGTTCGTTTGTACCATCTCAGAAATTCTTTCGGGTGATTCGCGCCTCACGATAACGTCCATCCCTTTGAGCGCGGCGTACATATCCGTGATTTCCTTGTATTCAACGGCGCCGGTAGCTCTAAAAATCTCAAGTATGCGGCGAGCTGTTTCATGTATGACTTGGTCGCGTTCAGATTTTGGCAAGCGCGTTAATTCTTCGGTGTTCATCGCTCGTGGCAAAGAAGATTTCCCAAGTATCTTGTGTCCATGTTCGATATGTCGTGAAAAGAATTCCATATTGGCATTATACCTCGTCTATATGCCCTTGACTTGCGCTCCTCGTTTTGTAAGCTCGGTCCAGGCTCATTACATGCAAGGAGAGGTGAATCGTGACTTCACGAAGCAAGAAAAAGCAAACCGGAGCAAATGTGATTTTGAAAATCGCCCAAACGGCGGAGGCGGTGGAGAAATCCTCGCGCGCATGCAAGAAAGGGGGAGGGGAATCCAATGTCCCGGCGTATCCGACGCCGCTCAGTGAGCCTCGCCGTCCCGACGAACCAAAGGAATCTTGAGATAGCTTTTTTAGCCGGGTCGCGCATCTTAACAACCCGAGACGCATGCGTCTCGGGTTGTTTTCATACGCCTTGCTTATCAACAGGTACGCTCCGCCGCGCATTGCCTTGCGGATCGCCGGTTTATAATAACGGTAGTATCTTAATCTAATTTTTTCATATGGATGTCATAAAAATCAGCATCGGGATTTTGATCGGGGTGATTCTGGGCGCGGGGAGCGGATATTATCTGGGAAATGTAAACGGCGTTACGCAGGGCATCGCGCAAGGCGTCGAGCGGGAGAAAGCCGCCGCGGCGCTCGTACAAGCAAGTGCCAACGCGAATCAGCCTGCCGCGGCAAATCCGCTCCAAGGCGTGAAGACCAATCCTTACTCGGACGTGCAGACTAATCCATTCCAATAATTCCATGTCCGCAAAAATCACGATCGCAATACCGTTGCTCGGTATTTTGCTGGCAGGCGGTGTCGTGCTTGCGCAGGAGAGCGCAACTTCGCGCGATTCCGTATCGGAAGGGCCGAAGATCACGTTTCCCATCGCCGAACTCGGCAATTGCGCTTCAAAAGATGAGTGCAAGGCGTATTGCGATGATCCGACGCATGTGGATGCCTGCCTCTCCTTCGCTTCTTCGCACAAGCTCATGAAATCCGGCGATGTGGAGAAGGCGCGCAAACTTGCCGTGATGAAGGGGCCGGGCGGCTGTGAGGGGCTGGCCTGCAAAGCGTATTGCAATGATTCCGAACACGCCGACGAGTGCATCGCGTTTGCGCAGGAGCACAAGCTTATCTCCGCCAAAGACGTCCGGATCGCGCAGGTCATCAAATCCGGAGGCGGCCCCGGCGGGTGTGATTCGATGAGCGCCTGTTGGAATTACTGCTCCGATGCGGCGCACGGCGATGAGTGCTCGCGCTTCGCGCGCGACAACGGTCTTGAGCCGCCTCGGCCACATCTGCCTTCCGGCGTACCGAGCCGCGAGCAAATCGATCAGAAAGTCGACCGTGAAGGGCCACGCATCGATAAAGAGAAGGCTCGGCACATTCTTTCCGAAAAGAGCGGTCCGGGTGGGTGCAAAACGATGGACGAATGCAAAGACTACTGCGAGGCTGACGGGCACATGGATGCGTGCATGCGATTTGCGCAAGAGAACGGCCTCATGAGCTTGGATGATGTCGCCCGTGCCAAGAAATTCGTCAATCAGCCGGGTCCGGGCGGGTGCCGCGGCAATGCCTGTCGCGCGTATTGCGAGGACGAGTCGCATGCGGACGAGTGCGCGGCGTTTGCCGTCGAGCACGGATTCATGAGTAAGGAAGAAGCCGCGCACGTCAAGAAATTCCACAATATCAAAGGGCCGGGCGGATGTGCCGGCGAAGCCTGCAAGACGTATTGTGAGGATCAGTCGCACCGCGAAGAGTGTGTCGCATTTGCGATCCAAAACGGCTTTATGACGCAGGCGGAAGCCGACCGGATGAAGAGTATACAACAAAAAATGACAGGCCCCGGCGGGTGCAGAGGAGAAGAATGCAGAGGTAGAGATCACGACTCTCCTCGGGTGGAGGACAAACAATTTCCAGACGACGAACGGCAATCCGATGAAGGCAAGCGCGGACCGACACGCATGACCGGCCACGGCGGATGCAAGTCGCGCGCGGAGTGCGAGGATTTCTGCAAGAATAATCCGGATCAGTGCAAAGGTGCTCCCGAGGGAGCGCGCGATGAATCTGCCGCGCAAGGCGATCAACGATCAGGCCGGCCCGAATCATTCGACGCCGCTCGCAACAGACCACTGCAACTGCCCGCCAACATGACTTCGGAGATGCAAAAGCGATATGAACAATATCGGCAAAACGCGCAAAATGCTTCGACGGAAGTCGATCCGAATCAATACCGGCAGTATCAACAATACCAAGGGCGCTATGAAGGACAACAGGAAAGACCCCCTCGACCATATCCGGATCAACCGGTGCCGTCGGACATGCCCTATCAAGAGTATCATCAAGGACAGTACCCGCAGGCCCCTTCGGCGCCACCCGCGGGAGGAGATTTTCAAGGCGCGTCTCCGCCATCAATGCCGCCGCCACCTCCTCCGCCCACTCCCGCAGGCGCCCCGACATCTCTCGGCTCTTACAATCTCATAGCCTCCGTTTTCTATATCTTCTCGCAATTGACACGCGGGCTTTAAGTGGCCGCGTCCCGCCCTTCACCTCCCCGTGAGGCCTACAAAAATATAATCGCCAAACGCTCCGCGTTCGCCTCATTATTTTTGTGACCTCACGGGGAAGCTGTGCGGATCGGTCACGGATAATTTCCTCGCCGTCGCTCGAAAATTTCCGCGACCCCGGCTCGGCATCGCGGCGTGCTGGCGGGTCCCGGGCCTGCGCCTTTCGATTTCCCGTGAGGCCTACAAAAATATAATCGCCAAACGCTCCGCGTTCGCCTTATTATTTTTGTGACCTCACGGGGAAGCTGTGCGGATCGGTCACGGATAATTCGTTCACCGTCGCAAACGAATTTCCGCGACCCCGCCTCGCGACCCGTTCTGCTGAACAGGTACCCCGCTCCGCCTTTCGATTCCCCGTGAGGTCTGCAAAAATATAATCGCCGAACGCTCCGCGCTCGTCTCATTATTTTTTGTGACCTCACGGGGAATCGAACCCCGATTTACGCCGTGAAAGGGCGCTGTCCTAGCCGTTAGACGATGAGGCCTTATTATCAATTCTAGCAAACAATTCTTTACGCGCACGCGCAGTCCCTTTTAGGAAAATCTCACGCTTTCGTGCCGTAGTTTTATCATCATAACTCTCTGCGCACAATACATGCCACGGTCGGTAAGCTTTTGTCGAGCGAACATCACCTTTGTTGTGTTTGAGCAATCTGTTGGTGATGTCTTCCGTGATACCGATATAATGTCGGCCTTGCCTACTTGTAAGGATATACAGATACCACATAGATAATTGATGCCGTGTCCGCCGGAGGCGGATCCGCCTTCGGCGGAAAAGGGCGCTGTCCTAGCCGTTAGACGATGAGGCCCTTCTTCGCTAAAGCTACGAAGGGCAGGCCTCCAAAGCGATGCGAAATAGGAACATGTGCATAATACCCTATTGGAACCAAGAGAGAAAGTGTGTTACTTTATGCCCTAGCCTGATCTTTTTTATGGCCGATTCCGGCAATGCAAGGAACGGCTCGACCCGGGACAAGATCTGTATACATTTATGGACTCATGTGTCGGGTCAACGGAGAGGTGGCTGAGTGGTCGAAGGCACCGGTTTCGAAAACCGGCATACTCAAAAGGTATCGAGGGTTCGACTCCCTCCCTCTCCGCAGATTGAAACTTCCTCGCTCGTGAGGGCCGCCGCGCGAAGCGCGGCGGATGTATGGGCGGGCAGAAATGCGCGCCGCTGTGCGGCGAAAAGGAATGGGGCGGCTACCGAAAAGCGCGGGGATTTGTCACCCAAAACAGGGTTCGTTCCGATCTTGAGCACAAATCGCTTGATTGCGCGCAGATCGTCCGAAGATGCGAGAAAATCGGCTTGTTTCAAATCCAAAATCCATTCCTGCAAGGGTTCGATCCGATTCTTTCTTCCGCGTTCAACATCTTTCAATTTGTCCCGCAAAGCGGCGATAGAGCGCATGAGTGTGTCCTTGCGCTTCAGATACATTTCTTTCGGTACATCGCCGTCCAAGTACGCGGACACCAATGTTTCCATGCGCTCCTCGTCCGCTTTGATACTTGTTGAAAGATTTTGAACCTCGCTTTGCGACGCGGACACCACCTCTTTGTCCCACGTATCCACTTGTCCCAACATCCAGTCGGTATACCGCTCGCAAAGCGAGATTGTTTGAAGCCGTGCCTTTATTTTGTCCGCAAGATCGGCCTCGCGCACATACGGTTGCGAGCAATGGCCGCGCTTCTTGGAACACCGATAGTAGCGATACCGCCCGCCACACTTGCCCGTGGCCCACTGCGCGGAGATCATGCCGTTGCACTCGGTACAGTGAAAGACGCCGACAAGCGGAAAATCGTGTTTTACCTTGCGTGTGCGCGGCCGCTCCTTGCCCGACACGACCTTCTGCACGGCTTCAAACAATGCGGGAGAAATGATCGGCTCAAAGTTTCCATCAAACCATTCATCGCCATGTTTGATGAAGCCCAGATACGCACGATGAGTCAAAAGTCGTTTGATGGAAACTTTGGCAAGTGGCGTTCCGTTCGATGACACCACGCCCAAGTCCGCCAAAAATTGCGCCAGCGAAACGAACGAGTGCGCGCCGCTCAAATATTCCTCATACGCCAATTTTACAATACGCGCCTCGGTAGGATGCGGCTCGATATTGTGCGTGCGCGCATTGTTCACATACCCGAATGGCGCAAGATTGAGCCACTCGCCCCGTCGCAATTTTTGGCGGATGCCGCGCTTGATGTTTTCCGCCAGATTATCCGAATAATACTTGGACTGGCCGAACGCCACTTGCAACATAAAGAGCCCTTGCGGGGTGGGTTCAAACCAAAATGTCGGAAAGCGCAAAGACTGGATGTGCGAAGTGTCTACCGCATAGATGATGCGTCCGCCGTCCATGCTATTGCGAGCAAGACGATCAGGATGCCACGCAAGTACGCCGCTCGCTTCGCCCTGCTCCAGACGCATCATCATCTGATTGAACACTTCGCGTCCCGGATTCTTTGCGCTTTTCGACTCTTGAAATTCCTCAAGAATTTCACTATTTTCTTTATGCGCATACTCTCGAAGCTCAAACAACTGCGCCTCAATGCTCATCACCTGGCGATCAT
>Ga0105164_10001095_pt1 | contig 17535 bp, 23 predicted proteins | sample VDWuncwatermetaG_FD_89674 | JGI IMG/M metagenome (GOLD analysis project Ga0105164, IMG submission 89674) | Wastewater microbial communities from Netherlands to study Microbial Dark Matter (Phase II) - VDW unchlorinated drinking water | ecosystem: Environmental > Aquatic > Freshwater > Drinking...
GATGGAAAGACTGCCGGAACTTGAGGCTGGAGGCTTTAAAAAATGATCCAGCTGCATTTGGCAGCTCGTATGAGGAAGAGATTAAAATTCCAGAATCAGGATGGAAAAAAAGGATGAAAAATGCATTATTTGCATTGAATAACAATATGCCAATTGGAATTATTACGTATGTATTTGAAAGTAAGAAGAAAACAAAACATATTGCAAATATATACGGAGTTTACGTCAAAAAAGAATACAGGGGCCAGGGCGCTGGCGATAAATTGATTGAATGGGCAAGAGCATCATTAAAATTAATTTAAATGTGAATCCCAAACAAAAAGCTGCCGTGAAACTATATGAGAAACATGGATTTAAAGCCATATGCACTTTGAAAAAGGATTTATATGTTAATAAAAAATTCTATGACGAATTGGTTATGGAAAAATTTGTTTAGTTATGAGAGAACAGCAAAATGAAAGACAAAAATCTACTCATTGTAGGGATTGATCCAGGAATGACCACTGCCGTTTGTGCTTGTCAGCGCGAAAAATCTTGAGATAGATGAGGACAAATATTTCGGCTTCGTAAGCAAGAAGCAGCTTGACATGGAAAAAAACAGGATAGAATGGGCAAAAAAGATAATAGATGAATATAAAAAAGAAAGGCTAATTTGGTAGGTCTTCCCTTCTTATTTTTATTCTCTTTCCGGTCTTCAGGTCAAGGGCAAATATCCTGCCTCCAACCTGCAAAAGCTTGACATTATCCCCCCTTACATTGACTATGTCGCCTCTTTTGTATCTCGAGGGCCTGTAAAGGACATTGACCCGAAAAAGGTCTTTTCCGGTCTTGCTCCTTGTGTGCAGCTTCGAGCTTGTCTTTATTTCGCCGCCAAAGCTTTCCTTCAGCTTTTTGCCGAGAATCTTGATGAATTTTTGGGATGTTATGTACAAGTCGAGGCCATTGGGGTATTTCACGGTTTTTGTAACTGCGGCATCTTCCCTTCTGTCAATCTGGATGCGCACGAATTCATATATCTCCTCATTCACATCCCTAAGCTGCAATACCCCCTGATAATAGTTCGGCCTTGCAAATTTCAGTTTTTTTTGCTCCATTTTATGATTCTTTCAATGATAAATGAAAACCTTTTTATTACTTTTGAAAAGACAAGGCATATGGATGGCTATATGAAGGCATTGAAAAAGGCATGGCATTTCATTTGGGATGACAACAGCGTATGGAGCTGGATTGCCAACATAGCTATTGCGTTTGTCCTTATAAAATTCTTGGTTTATCCTAGCCTTGGGTTCATTCTAAGCACGACACATCCTGTGGTGGCTGTTGTGAGCGAGAGCATGGAGCATAATGGCAATTTCGATAAGTGGTGGAAAGGTGCGCAAAAAGGCTACACAATTACAAAAGATGATTTCATGAAATTTCCGCTTGAAAATGGGTTTAACAAGGGAGATATAATGATATTAAAGGGCAAAAAGCCCGAGAATATCAGGGTAGGGGATGTAATTGTATTCTGGAGCAGCGGGATAAGCCCTCAAACAGGCAATAGGGAGCCTATAATACACAGAGTTGTCAAAAAGTGGGATGAAAATGGAGTATATTATTTCCAGACAAAAGGGGACAATAATCCTGCTTCGATTAGCAATGCCTATCTTGATGAGACTAAGGTCAGCCAAAACCAGGTTGTTGGAAATGCTGTGTTGAGGGTGCCTTTGCTTGGATACATCAAAATATGGTTTGTTGATATTATAAAGTTTCTAATCCGCCTGTTTGCCTAAATTCGCTAGATTTATATAGTATAACTCTGCTGGCAATGTAAAATGTTCTGCCCAAAATGCGGCTCAATACTGGTGCCAAGGAAGGAAGACAGCAGGAAAATGATGGTTTGCTCCTGCGGGTACAAGACCAACCAAATACAGGGAGCTACAATAAAAGAGACTATAATAAACAATGAAAAAGAGGTTGCTGTTGTTGACAAGGGTGAATTGCAGACACTGCCCAAGACAACTGTTGAATGCCCGAAATGCGGCCACAAGACAGCCTATTTCTGGCTTGTGCAGACAAGGGCAGGAGATGAGCCAGAGACAAAATTTCTAAGGTGCGAGAAATGCGAGCATACCTGGCGAGATTATGATTGAAATCTATCTGCAGCCCTTGCTGCTTCCTGGGCTAAATATTCAGTGACAAATTTCCTGTGATCCTGTCCTATTGCAACTTTTTCTGCAATTCCCTTTATTAAATCCAGGTTAAAAGGCTTTTGTAAAATTCCGTCTGGTCCAAGTTCTCTAAGTTCCTGTTGCAGCCTAGCATAATCCTTACCGTCTACATATCCAGTAATCACATAAACCGGCGTATTTGGATTTTTTAGTTTAACAGCCTTAGTTACATCAACCCCGGTCCCATTTTGCATAGTAAGATCCGTAAAAACTAATTCGTAAGGAGTTCCTTTGCTGTCTGCTTCAATATATTTTTCTATCCCTTCATTGCCGCTTGAAGCAGTTGTTACTCTGTGACCGCATCTGACAAGTATTTTACTTAACAAACTACTCAAAGATATATTATCATCGATAGAAAGTATTTCTAAAGATTTTATTTTTTCTGCCATATAAACGTATATAAAACCCACATTTATAAACCTTTCTATTTTTGTTATTATAAAGTAGTGAAAATAATACTTAAATAAGTTGGTTTGGCTTTATTGCATATGATTAACTCAAAAAAATTCAAAATAATAGTAAAAGCGAATGCAAAAGAAAACAAAATAGAATGTTTTGATATCAATAAGAATGCCTACATTGTCCGCATAAAGGCAAAGCCGGAAGACAATAAGGCCAATATTGAGATAATAAAGTTCCTGTCAAAATACCTTAAGAAAAAAGTAAGGATTGCTTCCGGGCTTAAATCAAAGGAAAAGATAATAGAGGCAATCGGCTAAAACAATAAGTATTTATAATAAAATAAAGATTATAGTGTAAAAAGAGGTTAAAATGCTTAAATCATTGTTCTTTAAACACAGAGTCACGTCAGATGAATTGCTGCCTCCTCCTCCGCCATTCCCAAGCCTTGAGCTTGAAGAAGAAACCGCTAAACCAGGAAAAGAAAGAATACGAGCTTCTAAAGAAAGTTTTGATGATCTGTTTGAAGATGAAGCGCTTGAAACAAAACACAAAGCAGGAAAAAGCGGGAAGAAATCCAGCAAGCTGAAGAAGGAAAAAAGAAGCGCTAAGGACGTTCTTAAAAATCTTGGAATTGAGAGCATAAAGCCTGAAAAAATAAAACCGATGAAAGGCTTTGAATTTCCCGATAACCTGGAGAGCATGGAGATGGATATGGATTCAGAGCTTCAGGACTTGATGCAGGAACCGCATGAGATATCTTTGGATGAACGGGAGATAATGGAAGCTATAGGGAAAGCAAAGATCAGCCAGAGGGGATTAATAGGCAGGCTAAAGCAAAAATTATATTTAATAAGGCAGAAAAAGGCGAAAACTGAGGAGAAAGTGTATGATATAGGGCAAAGGCAGAATGCAGAAATTAGCTATGGACTAGAGAACATACAAAAAAGAATAGACGATGCAAGGAGCGCATTGATGGATTTCAACCTTCAGAAGGCAAGGGAAATGTACATTGAAATCATGAACATCTACAACCATCTCAAGCCCGAAGAGCAGGCAAAGGTGTATGGCGAGATAAGGGACCTTTATTTTGAAAGGAAAAGCGCAGAGCAATTAAAAGCCTGATATTTCTATTTTTCATAACTTTAATAAATCAGCCGATAATCTCATCATTATGAAAAACAACATTTTTATTGTTGTTGACGGCATTGACGGCAGCGGCAAAAGCGAAATAATCAAGCAGCTCCATAACTACCTTTTCTCAAAAGACAAGAAATACAGGATACTTACCACAAGGGAGCCGACGCATGGCGCTTATGGAAGCAAAATAAGGGAGATGCTGAGGAAGGAGAAAAATCCAGAGGAAAGCAGCAAGGAGCTTGTGGAATTGTTCATTAATGACAGGAATGATCATTTGAATAGCACGATAAACCCATTTCTGGACAACTCCGGAAAGCATGAAACAAATATAGTTCTTTGCGACCGCTACTATTATTCTACAATCGCGTTTCAGGGAGCACAGGGATTGGATATAAAAGAACTGGTAAAAATGAACAGCAAGTTCAGAAAGCCTGATATTTCCTTCATCCTTGATGCAGAGCCTTCAACCGCATTAAAGAGGATAGAGCACAGGGCAAAGGAGAAATTCGAGCAGCTGGAGTTCATGAAAAAAATAAGGGAGAATTTCCTAAAGCTTCCCAGCCTTCTTGAAGATAATATAAAGATTATAGACTCAAATAAGGGGCTGAAGGAAGTATTTGATGATATAAAAAAAGAAGTAGACAGAATTTTGGAGCCTTAATCCACTTTTGCCTCTTCTGGCATAGCATTGATGACTGCATCTTCGCCTGCAAATTCAGCAAGCTTGGTGTTTTTCTGTATTGTCTTGAACCTTATTGGCTTGCTTGTATCTTTTGTCATAAAAATTCACCTCTCTTTAATCCATCCCTGTGCTTCCGAAGCCTTTTTCATTTCTTGATGTGACATCGAGCTCTTCCACTTCCTCTAACAGAGCTTCCTCGACCTTGATAAATACTATCTGGCCGATTTTTTTGCCCTTTTCAATGCTGTAAGGAGTGTCGCTGAAATTTATCATTGGAACTTTTATCTCTCCCCTGTATCCTGAATCTATCGTGCCTATGCTGTTGACATGCCCTATGCCATGCTCAATTGCCAGCCCGCTTTTGGGTCTTATTTGGGCCTCATATCCATAAGGAACTGCTATTTTAATGCCAGTTGAAATCAGCTTTCTTTCCATTGGCTTGAGCATATAGTTTTCAGCAGCGTATAGGTCCATTCCTGAATCTCCCTTATGCGCATAAGACGGGGTTTTTACATCTGATATTTTTTTTATCTTGACTTTCAGCATTTTGGACAAAGAAAACATGCTTTTTCACAGCAAGCAAGTATTTAAAGAAATCGCAAGTTAAAAATATATATTTTGAAAGTATATGTTTGCTAGGATAGGTTTTAGTTATGTTTGTATTATTCTTTCCTTAAGGAAAGTATGGATGAAAGATTATATGATATCATTCTGCCTGTTGAAGCATCTATTTTCATATTCAGCATGTTAAAGGACTCTGTGATGAAGGTTATGTTCCATATATTTCCCGAGCCTGCAATGTTCTGGAGTATGGCTATTGTCTTGACGCTCCTGTCCTTTGGGTAGTTTTTTGACTGGAATTCTACTGCCTTTGCCAATGCCTCCTCCAAATCAAGCTTTATTTTGTCCATTTCCAGCTGGTGCACTTTTGCCTCGTCTTCCTTGAATACGTCATCTTCCTTCCTTATGTCTATGGAATCTTCCTTCATGACGAATGTGGTTATCTTGTCGCTTTTGCTGTCATAGAAGCCAAGCTGCCATTCATTTTCCTGCATCTCCTGCGGAATCTTGAAGGCGTAAGAGAAGTAAGTGTTCTTGTTCTTATCCTGCCATTTCCGGAAGCTGGGGCTTTGCTGCAGCTTCTTCAATGCCGGTTTTAAATCCATAAGCAAGCCTGAAAACTCAAAATTTATATATATTTGGGTCTTGCATAGCATACAATAGCTAAATAGGTAATAAACTGATAAAAATGATAACCGCAGATGTCCAATTAAGGCTTAAGAAGCAGCAATATGAAGTTGTTGGCAATCATTCAAGAGTCAAGACATGCCACTGGACTAAAAGCGATCTTAAAGGGGAGGGCGGCTGCTACAAGCACAAGTTTTACGGCATCAACTCGCACCAATGCGTCCAGATGACTCCTACTTTTGTGTGCAACAATGCCTGCGTTTTCTGCTGGAGGGATTTAAGATACCATACAGAGCCTGCCATGGAAAATGGAATAGATGATCCTGCTGATATTGTGGAAGGAACTATTGAGGCGCAGAAGATGCTGCTTTCCGGCTTTGGGGGCAATTCAAAGACAAGCGAAGAGAAGTTTGAAAGGGCAATGAACCCGCAGCATGTTGCAATTTCGCTTGACGGAGAGCCTACATTGTATCCAAAACTGGCTGAATTGGTAGGAGAATACCACAAAAGGAATTTCTCGACATTTGTTGTTAGCAATGGGCTATTGCCTGAGAGGATTGAAAAATTGCTTGAAGAGCCACCAACCCAATTGTATATTTCTGTCGATGCTCCAAATGAAGAGCTGTTTAATATAATTGACAGGCCGATAATAAAGAATGCATGGCAAGGCTTGATGAAGACATTAAGCATGCTTCCTAAGATAAGGGAAAAATCAAGGACTGTTTTGAGGTTTACTTTAATCAAAGGAATGAATATGGCATTTCCTGAGCAATGGGGTGAAATAATAAAGCTAAGCAATCCAATGTTTGTTGAAGTAAAAGCATACATGTGGGTTGGGATGTCAAGAGAGAGACTGGAGCAGATGAATATGCCAACGCATGAAGAAGTAAAAGAGTTTGCTTTGGAGATTGCAAGACATGCTGATTACAAGCTAATTGATGAGCACGAGCCTTCCAGAGTAGTTCTTCTTATGAAGGAAGATTTTGAAGGAAGGGTTATGAAGTTTGAATAAGGTAATAATATATTGTTAGAAAGACTTAACATGAGGAAGATGACTATGAGAATATACTTACTGGGTCTGGGGCTTGCTGCAGCAATTGCAAGTGGGTGCGCAACGCTGGCAATCAGAGAAGGGCAAAATATTACTCAGCAGATAACTTCTAGAATGCTAGATTATAGAGGTTATAGAATAATTCCTGCGTGCCAGACCAGTCATGGTGAACTTAAGGTTCTTGAACCTGGCAGATATGGTAATCCGAACCCATATGAAATAGATGTTATTCTTGAGAACAATGAAAGATCGATTGAAGCCCTTCTATGGACACCTGATAGGGTATTTGGTGCCGACTCTGATAACAGAAATCTTCAAATTATTCTAACAACATTTGACCATGATCTGTTCAAAGAACGTGGAGGGGAAATTGTTGGAAGACGCGGTGTCTTTATAGGAAGAGAGAATCTGTACAGCGATTTTAACCATGATGGTAAGGTTGACGACGGCTATTTGAACATTCCTGCTAAATCTTCGACATACAATAGTGGGTCTGATATAGGCCCTCCTTCAGCAGGGGACTGGAAAACAAATCCGGAATTTCAAACAGAATTCGAAACAAATGCTAGATTACTCTTGTCTGCCATTGTAAATTGTAGTCGTGAGGTAAGGAAATGAGCATACCCTTAATCTTATTGGCAGAGAAACTATTTTAATAGCATGGTCAAACCTCAACAATCTTCCCAAACGGCCCGGGATTCATTATTTTAGTTTTTCTGATTTTATCCTCTTTTCCGAAATTCTCGTGGAGATGGCCGCAAATGTGCAGGCCAATGTTGTATTTCTCAATGAAATTCCTGAATGACTTGTTGCCGGCATAATCTTTTCCCAATTTATCGAGCTTTGTCCTGTAGGGAGGCGCATGTGTTACAAATACTATTTTTTTGCCTTTATTATTTTGGATTAATTTTTTGAATGTAGTGGCTGCCAATTTTTCAAATTCTCTATCTCTTTGCGAAAAGCCTCCGCCGCCATAGCCAAGAAATAGAATATTGTTTTCTACAAAATGCCTTTTGTGGATAAAAATGATGTTTTTGAATACCCTTGAATATTTCATGTATGTTGAATCGTCCTCATGATTGCCATGGACTATTATTATTTTTTTGTTTAGCCTGTTCAATCTCCTGAATATGCTTCCTATGCCATGCTCGAAAATGGAAATATCTCCAGCGCATACCAATAAATCGGGGTTTTGCGACCTAACTTTTTGCTCTATTCTTTTCAAGGCTGCCAGAGAGCCGTGGATGTCTGTGAAGGCTAGGAGTTTCATGGGTTTTGAGGATTAAAAGGTTATATTTAAAATAAGCGAAATATTAATAATGACTATAATATAACCTAAGTTATGAAACAATTACAATTTAGGGGTTGCTTTGAAATTCCCATATTGGATGGTAGCGTGGTCCTGCATAATAATATGCCGAAGGATATTTTTTCCAATGGAGTTTATTCTGCAGTTCAGGAGCAGAATGACGGATACAGATTCTTGGGCATGCGGAGAAAACCAAGACTGATGCTGATTAGGGAATGGCTCAGAACGGATGAGGAAACACAAAAAGGAAGCTTAGAAATCCGTATAAGTGAAGGCATTATGCAAATACCTGAAAGTTTAGTTCAATATATTGTATTAGTGCCTAAGGACACCATCGTAATTGCACCATCATTAGATTATAATTTTGATATTTGGGAAAAGGGGGAGTTTATGAGGCACCACCAATCCCTAAGCGAAACTGAGATGATGCAGATTATGGCTGAAATGGAAGTTTCTTTACTCAGACAACACTATAATAATCCTCCAGCACAATCTGGTCGACATTCTCGAGGCTTCTGACAATATACAGCCTGCCTTCGCCGAGCTCAGTAATTTTTTCCGCAAGTTTTCTTCCTTTCTCATCAAGATTGATGCCGATCAAAGATATTGTTATGCCTTTGCTCCTTGCAGAAGAGACTTCCTCCAAGGTTGATTTTTCAGGATCATCGCCTTTTGTGGGCAACGCATCTGTGAGCAGGATAAGGTGCTTGGTTATATTTTCTCCGGGAAACATCTCCGCTGATTTTTTCAGGGTTGAAACAATGTCAGTCTCCTTTGAAGCTTTTATTCTTGTTATCTCCTTCAGCAGCCTTGTAAAATCCAATGTAGGCTCTATGGACTGCTTGACATCAGAGCCGAAGACTATCAGGCCAACCTTGTCCCTTCCGCTTATTGCCTTGTACGCCAGTGCAATCCCTGCCTTCTTGCAGGCTTCGATCTTCTTTCCCTTCATTGAGCCGGAAGCGTCCAACGCATAGATTATGTATGTCTGGCCCTTGCTTTGCTTCTCATGCACCTGCAAATCCTTGGTGCTGAAATCATCGTGGCCGCGCCTTATCGCGAGCTTTATTGATTTTTTCAGCGCAATGTCTCTATATCTATCGCCTTTCTTGTACTGCCTTGAATCATCCTTTTCCCCATATACAAACAGCTTCCTGCTCTGCTTCTCGCCTATGAATCCCTTCGGCACAATCTTGTCAAGCTCCTCAAAATACAAAACCAAAGAAGCCAGTTCAATCCCTTTTTCAGAGATTGAATCGTCCTTGCTTACAAATCCCTCGTCCTTAAGGTCCTGTATCTTCTGCTGGATTTTCTCCCTAAGTTCTCTCTGGAATTCCGGAATTCCAATGTTCTTTTTTACATAGTCGGGCTCGTATCCTGAGACAAGCCTTATTATTGACTCACCATAAATCTGCTTTGCCAGGGTATAGCTCTTGACCAGCTGCTCGAACATCATGTCAGGAGTGAAAGAAGACATGCCCTGGTTTATCGCGTCGCTGATTAATTTTCCAGAATCAATTACTTTTTTATCGTTTTCCAAAACAGAATGCATGAACTTGTCTTCAAGCTGCTGGAAGGAAAGCTTGCCATCCAGCTGCTCGGCTTTGCTTATTTCTTTAAGCTCGATCTCCTCGCTACCGGTAATCACTGCTTTCTTGCTCTTCCAGCTGGTTCTGCCACTTGGAGTTTTCTATATTCTTTTGGAACTGGTCTTTTATGAAATTCTCAACAGTCTCAAGGTATCTAACTGAGGGCTTCAGCCTTATCCTATGGGACAATACAGATATCAAAACGGATTTTATGTCCTCAAACTCGACATTTTTTCTTCCCTTTAGGACGGCATTTGACTGGCTTCTTTCGTACAATCCTATTGAAGCCCTTACGCTCGGCTTTTTCTCAAGCTTTTCATCCACTCTAAGCAGCCTGACAAAATGAACTATCAATGCAAGCATTTCGCCGCTTACACTGCATATCTTCTCTCCTTTCAGCGAGACTATTTTTTTCTCAAGCTCCATGCTTTCGGGGTAATTCATGTACACAAGATCAAACCTGTCCAACAAGACGTCGCTTAATTTTTCCGTTGACGTATCTTCAGGATTCATCGTTCCTATGAATATAAAATCTATGTCAAAGTCAACATCGTAAGAGCCTATAGTTGCTTTTCCTTCCTCAAGAACCTGCAATAATGCATTCTGCAGCTTTTCAGGGCACCTGTTCAATTCATCAAAGAATAAAATGCCGTTATTTGCCTTGAAAATTTTTCCCGGGGTGAATGCCTCCAAGCTTAGGGGCCCAAATTTCAGAGCTTTTATCGGGTCTATGTCCCCAAGCAAATCCTCGACTGTCAAATCCGGAGAGCCCTGTATCCTGATGAAGCGCTCGTTTCCTGAAATTTTGGAAGCCTTGTGCTTACTGTTCTGCTTGCACGAAGGGCATACAGGATTTTTGGGAGTGCAATGATAGCTGCATCCTTCGACCACTTCCAATGGCGGGAGCAGTTTCGCCATGTTTTTTGCCAATGTTGTCTTTCCTATTCCCGGTGGGCCTACTATTATGACGTGCCTTTTCATAATCAAAGCTGACTTTATGCCCTGCTTTGCAGTTTCCTGCCCAAGTATATCTGAAAAATTCTCCTTTCCTTTCAGGAATACTTCCCTTAATTGTTCGTTCAGCATTTTGTGAATATAGGCTTAGAAGAAAAGGATGAATGATTTATAAAAGTTATGGTAATAAAACAGATTAATGACTTAAATTTTTTTCCATTTTATACACTGTGAGTTTTTGATTTCCGATTTTATATTTTGTTTTTTTAATGATTTTATATCCATGCTTCTGATAAAAGTTCTTTGCTGTTATTGTTGACATACAATGCAATTTTCTAATTCCTTTTTTGTAAGCAGTTTCTTCTAATTTTTTAAGAAGTCTTTTTCCTATCTCCCTTCCAATGTAGCTTTTGTGAACATAAAGTGCTTTTACTTCGCTATCTTTAAGTTGGACAAATCCAATTAACTTGTTCTTGTCTAAAGCTATAAGTATTGTACTATTTTTGGCTTTGGCGTTCTCTCTCCATTTTTTCGCCGATGCCGTTGCCCACACGTTTATCTGTTTTTTTGTATAATCTTTTTTATTTATTACTCTAATAGTTCCACGATGCATTCTAGCCAATTCAATTGCATCAGAGTCTCTAAATCTTCTTATTCGCATTTTAAATCAGCCTAACTAACCAAACTACAGTGCCAGCAACTATTGGAACAATCAGATTGTCATCAACCTGCTCCGTGCCTATCTTTATTTCGATGGCTTCACTTATCATTGCTGCCAAAGAAGCGAAAAAAGCCTCATGCCATGGGAGGAATACAAAAGCGCCTATGAATCCTGCGATAAATCCCGCAATCGTGCCTTCAAGAAATTTTGTGCCGGATAAAGGGTGTTTTATTTTCCCGTAATGCAAGCCGTATAAATGAGAAATTGAATCTCCTAAAGCCAAGACCATTATAGATGCCATTGCAATTTCCCTTGGAAACAGCAATAATGAGATATAGATTCCAATCAGGTAGAATATAATCCCTTTTCCAGGAAATTTTTTGATTTCCTTTTCCCTTTCAAATCTATGCAGCAGACTATAGATAATCGGCACTTTAATTCTTCTGCTCAAAAATGACAACAGAATCCCAATTAAAATCAATCCCAAGATAATTTTATCGCTTAAAAACCCGTAAACAAGCAGAATGACTATTATTAATCCTAATAGAATATGAAAAACTTGCCTGTTCACTTCAAATCCATTAATTTTTTTCATGAGTCCCCTTCTTATACAATTTAAGGAAGAACTTGCCGATTATATAGCCTGAAATAATGCCGAAAACAACATCGCTGAGGTAATGGAAATTAAGATATATCCTTGTGAAGGCAACCAAAAATGCTGCGCTGATCCAGAAATATTTTTTACCGGGAAAAAAGTTTATCAGCAATGGCAGCAGCGCAAAAACAGCCATTGAATGCATGCTTGGAAAGGAGTAGTTTATTATGCCCATCAAAGGGTAATAAAGCGTTTCAACAGGCCTTTGCCTCAAAATTATTAATTTTATTGCAAAGGACAGGAGAAAGGCAGAGGTGAAGGCCAGTATCATGAAGTAAACCGCTTTCCTGTCTTTTCTGTATAGGATTATTAATGGAATAGCAAGAAACAACAAAACCGCTATGCCGAAATTCGTTATGATGCCGAAAACAAAGTCCAGCGGAATTATTTTTATGCCTTTGAACATTGAACTGATAGTTTTATCAAAAACAGCTGAAATATAAAATAATAAAATGGCTAATGCTATTAAATAAATTAAATTCAGATTTTTCCCTAGATCAAATCCTTTTTTACTGTTTTTCCTGATATTTTTTTGCCCGGCCATATCCTGCATCCCGCCTCTATTGCTGTGTTTTTTGCAATGGCATTGTCGCCTATTACAGCGCCAAATCTTCCTATCCTTACTTTTTTGCCATTGACTGCTGAATGAGCATTGTTGTTGGATTCTATTGTGCCGCTGAAATGCACATTCTCCCCAATGACTGAGTCTTCAACAACTGAATTTTTGCCGATAACAGATCTGTCCATTATGATTGAATTTTTAACAGTTCCTTCTATCAGGCAATTGTCTCCGATGGTTGAGCTTATTATTTTTCCTTTAATTTTTGAATTTTTCCCGATTATATTTTTATTTTTCCCAAGTATCCTGTCCGCTTTCAGCAAATCCCATGGATATCCAATAGGAATCCACTGCCTTGCCTTTACGCAATGGACTTTCTCGCTTTTGGAAAGCTGCCTGACTGCGTCAGGAAGCTCAATTTCATTTCTTTCTGATTTTTTTATATTTCTGAGGCAATGAAATATTTTTTTATCAAATGTGTAGAGGGAAGTGTTTATTATATCAGAAACAACTCTTTTCGGCTTTTCAACAAAATCTGCTAAAATGCCGTTTTTTTGTATTATGACGCCAAAATTTTTGGGATTTTTTGTTGTTGATGTCAGTATGGAGTATTGGTATTTTATGCAATTTTTGATGTCATTTCTTGAATAAATGTCATCTCCTGCCATGAGAATAAACTTCTCCCTGATATAAGGCTCTGCCAATAATGCTGCATGGCCGGTGCCAAGCTGCTCTTTCTGCTCCACATATCTTAATTTAATAGTTTTATATTTATTTCCAAATTGCTTCTTAATCATCTCTTTTTTGTATCCCACAACCAGGATTATTTCATCGGCAATTCCTTTTAAATTGTCAAGATTATGCCCAAGAATAGTCTTGTTTGCGGCTTTCAGAAGCGGCTTTGGCCTTGTAAGGGTCAACGGGTATGCCCTTGTGGATTTTCCGGCAGCCAAGATTACAGCTTGCATTTTATTTCAGGATAATTTTGGAAGATTTTACCCTTTCAGCCACGTAAGGATTTTTTAAAAGTGATTTAATCAATTGTTCCGGAAGTATAAATTCCCTTCTGCTTATTGCCCAGATTTTTCCTGATTTCTCAAATGTTTTTTTATGCAGTTTCATAAAGCGCTCGGCATGGTGCTTTATTTTCAATGGGGGCCCTTCAACTTCAATCTCCAAAGATAAGGGCTTTTTATCTATCAGAAAATAAAAAACAGCGTCATTTTTCTTGTCCCATTCCCAGCCTGTTTTGACTGTTTTGAATCCATTTTTAATAAGCTGGCTCAGCAGAAATTCATATACTTTCAGCAGCTTAGATCCCACAACATCAATTTTTCCCGGCAATGGAGAAACTCTTATCTCAAGCATTTTAAATTTATCATTTTTTAATCCGGCAAATTCCCGGCTTAATTCTTTTCTCCCGAAAAATTTCATGGACGGGCTTTTAAGAAATTGCGAAGCTGCTTTCCTGAAGGCTTCAAATTTTTCCATGGATAATGCTGCCGCAGCATTCCTGTCTTTCTGCACAGGATCTATGACAATAAGAGGAGATTCGAGCTTTGAAACGTTCATTATCTTGAAAACGTCATTTCCTTTGTAATATTTTTGTGCATCAACGACAACCTTGTCAGGCCATTTAGCAGCGTTTTTCAAGAGGTTTTGGAATGAGCCGTAATAGACGGCAAGAATCTCGCATACATAGCCTGAAAAGCCCCTGATGTAGCTCTCAGCCCCATAAACATTTTGCGCCTGGCAAAATTGCTTCGTGAGTTTCATGTCATTTACAAGCTTTTTGTGCTTCCCTACCCAGCCGGAATGCAGGGGGCTTACATCTGTTATGTTTTTAGCCTGCTCTGCTTTCTTGATATTGAGTATCGGAACTATCTCAAATGTGAATTTGCCTTCCTTGATCTGGAAGTAATCCCTTGAGCCGTGCAGCCTTATGATTTTAAATTTCTTTTTCAATATTTTTTCAAGAATTTCTGACAGTTCATTGCTTTTATCTTTATATTTTTTATAATCAAACAAAACGAAAATGTCCGCATCAAATGTCTTGAGCCATGTGCCCTTTGCCCCTGAACCGCCGAGAACTGCCTTGATATTCTTTTGGCCTGAATTTATCTTTTTAATTATTGCGTTCAGCCTTTCAAAGATCTCCTTCTCGTAGTCTTTATCCGGCTGGATTTCGTTAAGGGCCTGGCCAAGTATGGAATTTATTTTATTATTGATTGCCATATTGAAGAAGCAGCTTGATGCTTATAAAAAGATTTGGGTTTTAATTTCCATTCCCATTATTCTCACTCTGCACTTTGACAGCGGCAACAACCTTGTCATTGCCTTCAAGCTTCATTATCTTAACGCCTTGTGTATTCCTCCCTATCACAGAAATATCAGCTGAAGGAACCCTTATTATTATCCCGTTCTTGCTTATGAATATTATATCGTCATTGCCTGTTATTGAGCATATTGAAACTACTTTTCCGTTTCTGTCGCTGCATTGTATGTTGATGACTCCTGAGCCTCCCCTGTTTGTAAGCCTGTATTCCGATATCTGCGTCCTTTTCCCGTATCCGTTTTCTGTCACAGTGAGCAAAGTTTTCTCGTCAGAAGCAACTTCCATGCCTACCACTTCATCATTGTCCTTCAGGCTTACCCCCCTTACTCCCTGCGCAGACCTTCCTGTCGGCCTGACTTTGCTTTCCTCGAACCTTACGGCATTCCCGTCCTGGGTTGCAAGTATTATCTGCTGGTTTCCATCAGTCATCTCAACATTTATCAATTCATCCTTTTCATCAAGCGTTATTGCGACTATGCCTGTCTTTCTAGGATTGGAATATGCCATCAATTCCGTCTTCTTGACTGTGCCGTTCTTTGTGGCCATTATGAGGTAATGCTTGCTGTCAAATTCCCTTACAGGGACAAATGCCGTTACATATTCCTCATTTGAAAGCTGCAACAAGTTTATTATGGCTTTTCCCCTTGCCTGCCGGCTTGCTTCAGGAATATTATAGACTTTCATCCAGTAAACCTTTCCCTTGTTTGTGAAGAAAAGCATGTATGAGTGGGTTGATGCGATGAAAATGTCCTTGACAATGTCCTCGTCTTTTGTCGTTGTGGCTATAACCCCTTTGCCTCCCCTGTGCTGCAGCTTGTAGGTCTGCAACGGAAGCCTCTTTATGTAGCCGGAGTTCGTTATTGTTATAGCCATCTCCTCGTCCTTTATGAGATCTTCAGTCTCCAATTCAGCATCATCAGCATCAACTATCTGAGTCCTTCTTGCATCTGAATATTTTGACCTCATCTCTAGTAATTCTTTCTTGATTATGTCAAGTATTTTTTGAGGATTGGACAATATTGATTCCAGCTCTTCTATCAGTTTCAGCAAATCCTTGTGCTCCTGATTTATTTTTTCAGTCTCAAGGGAAGTCAATCTTTGCAGCCTCATTTCAAGAATTGCAACAGCCTGCTCCTTTGTAAGATTGAATGCGGACATCAGCCCACTGTTTGCAACCTCGACTGACTTGCTTTCCTTGATAAGCTTGATCACTGCATTTATATTTTTCAGGGCAACTATCAGCCCCTCAAGGACATGCGCCCTTACCTGAGCCTTGTTTAAATCAAACAATGCCCTTTTTCTCACTACATCTTTTCTGTGCTCTATGTAATAGAATATCAGGTTCTTTATGTTCAGCACTTTTGGCTCGTTGTTGACAAGCGCAAGCATTATGATTCCAAAAGTTGTCTGCATCCTTGTGTGCTGGAATAATTGGTTCAGGACTACATTTGCATCTGCATCTTTTTTCAGCTCTATTACAACCCTTATGCCGTCCCTGTCTGATTCATCCCTTAGGTCCGAGATTCCTATTATTTTTTTATCCCTGACTAAATCTGCTATTTCTTCAAGAAGCTCTGACTTGTTGACCATGAACGGTATTTCATTTACAATTATAGTTGCTCTGTTTTTGTCCTGCTCTATTGTGGTTTTTGCCCTTACTGTTATCTTTCCCCTCCCTTTTGAATATGCTTCCCTTATTCCGCTTCTTCCTACTATCAAGCCGCCTGTAGGAAAATCAGGGCCGTGAACAAGCTGCAATATCTCCTCTGCTTCAATCTCCGGGTTGTCTATCTGTTTGACTACAGCATCTATCACTTCCCCAAGATTATGAGGAGGAATATTTGTAGCCATTCCGACAGCTATTCCTGAGCTTCCGTTGATAAGAAGATTTGGCAGTTTTGAAGGAAGTACAGACGGCTCTGTAGTTGAATTGTCAAAATTCGGAATTAATCTGACTGTTCTTTTGTCAATGTCTTCAAGCATTTCCTCTGAAAGTTTGGTTAACCTACACTCAGTATATCTCATTGCTGCGCTTGGGTCGCCGTCAATCGAACCCCAATTGCCCTGCCCGTCAACTAAAGGGTATCTCATCGAGAAATCCTGGGCTAATCTGACTAGTGTGTCGTAGATGGCAGCATCAGAATGGGGGTGAAATCGAGCCATCGTGTTTCCCACAACGTTAGCTGATTTTTTAAAGGGTTTATCGTGTAATAAGCCTATTTCCCACATTGTATATAAAACACGCCTGTGAACAGGCTTAAGGCCGTCACGGACGTCTGGTAAAGCTCTACCAACAATAACTGACATAGAGTAATCTAGGTAGCTTCTTTTCATCTCCTCGTTAATCAATCTAGGGATTATTTTTGTCCCTAACTTTTGCCCTGTTTCTTCTGCCATTTTTCAGTAGAATTTCATATAGTTTGTCGTCTATAAAATGTGAGTCGAAAGGATTTATAAGGGTTATGTTTTTGAATTATTTGCAATATAGAAAATTTCAATATGGAAAATAATGTAGTTCTGACCACTGGACATGTGTGGGTGAAATATTTAAAGCAGCTAAACTTTAAAAACAAAGCAAGTACAATGAGAAACAAAATATGCCCTGTTTGTAACAAAGTTTTGAAGAAAAATCTGGCTAATCATTTTAACTTAATACGAGATAAATCACACAAAGTTTTTTATCAAGAGCAAAAAAATGATGCTGTAAAATTATTTCTAATGTTTAACTCTCCTACTGATATTGAAAAAGTTGAAAGTATTTTTATGAATAAAAAATGGATTTATAGACGTATGATAGAGATAC
>Ga0105164_10001097_pt1 | contig 17533 bp, 18 predicted proteins | sample VDWuncwatermetaG_FD_89674 | JGI IMG/M metagenome (GOLD analysis project Ga0105164, IMG submission 89674) | Wastewater microbial communities from Netherlands to study Microbial Dark Matter (Phase II) - VDW unchlorinated drinking water | ecosystem: Environmental > Aquatic > Freshwater > Drinking...
GTTTTATAATAATTTATACCCCCCAACTGAATTTTTAACGCACCGGCCATAGCTGCTTCCGTTGCTATACTATTAAATTCCTGCCCCCTAAAAAAATATTTTAATCCCCATTTAATCGAATTAAGCCAATCCTTTCCGTAGAAGAAACAGGAGGCGCTGATTAAAAGTAAAGTTATCATGACGGGGATAAAATTTACTATCCCGTCCAATTTGGCGGCTGGCATGCCAAATTTTATGAATCTTTCGCTTCTATAGCCGACCATTGAATCCAGGGTATTTATTGCCTTATATGCCCAGGCTAAGACAGGGCCGCCTATAAAGGCATAAAATAAAGGAGCGATGATTCCGTCCATTATACTTTCTGCGACAGTTTCAACAGAAGCCCTTATTATCTCAGTTTCATTTAATTTATCCGTGTCTCTTCCTACAAGCATAGAAAGGCCGTCTCTTGCCTCTTGAACATTATTATTTTTTAATGCATTATAAACTTTTTTTGCTTCCTCACCCAGCGACCTTACGGAAAGAGCAAAGTATATCAGTAATACAAAAAGCGTATGATATAAAAAGGGGTGGATTAATTTGGCCAATTTTAAGGCGGACCACGCGGAAAACACGGTCAAACCGATTACTAAAATAACTAAAATAGCGCCCGAAAATATTTGACGGGCCGGGGAGTTTCCCGATTTGTCATCCGCAGGAGCACATTTGCTTCGCTCAGTGTAAACTACGCGACGAAGGATCTCATGAGATCCTTCAGCCCTTCGGGCTTCAGGATGACCCCTCGTTATTCGGAAGAAATTCCCCGAGGGGCCATTTAATTTCATTTCTAATTTATCTGTTAATCTTCCGATAATCCTTACCGGATGCCAATGCCATTGCGGATCGCCGAAAATCAAGTCTAAGATATAAGCTGTAATTATTCCGAACATTATTATCCTATGGCTTTGGCTAAAGGAAGCCAAACCATTGTTCCCTAACTTATGGCTTTGGCTAAAGGAGGCCAAACCATTGTTGTCTAACCTAATATTTTGTACAGTAATTTAATATCAATATTTTCTCTTAAGAGCTTGGCGAGTTTATCAAATTCTTTATCAGGATTATACATTGACTTTTGGGCTAATGCCGGCCAGCCCTTCCTCTGCCTTATCCTATTTAGCCAGTTTCTTCGGAAAATATCAGAGTCAAATAATCCGTGGATATAGGTGCCGAAGATACGCCCGTCCTTACTTTTTACGCCGTCAAAATATTTAACTTGTTTACCGTTAGATTGGGTAATTTCAAAAATAGGCTTATGAGCTTCCAAGATATTGGAGGATCCATGGTGTATCTCATAACCATAGACCTCTAATCCCGAAGCGATTTCTCTTGCTTTTATTTGTGCAAGGACCTTCTTTTTTTCTAAAACGGTATTAACCGGCAATAACCCTAAACCATCTATCTCTTTTTCATTTGATTCTAAGGAATGTTTGTCGTATATTTTTTCCCCTAACATCTGATAACCTCCGCAGATACCCAGCAAAACGGTTGATGGTTTATGGCTTATAGCAGAAATTATTTGTTGCGCCAGGCCGGCTTTTTTTAAATAACTTAGATCTGCGATCGTATTTTTTGAACCCGGTATAATTATAATATCCGGGCTATTAAGTTCTTCCGCTCTTTTTATATATTTTAAAGCTACATCCGCCTCTTTTTCTAAAGCATCAAAGTCGGTAAAATTAGATATGTGCGGCAGATAAATTACATCTATATGCAGTGTCTCTTTTCTTTTCTTATTTTTATGCATATATGTATCAAGCGGGACCGAATCTTCTTCGGGTATTCTTATATTTCTTCCGCCGAAGGCGGATCCGCCTGCGGCGGAGAAGTAAGGTAGCACGCCCAACACTTTTATACCGGTGCGTTTTTCTAAAAATCTTATTCCGGGCGCAAGTAATGCCTTATCCCCCCGAAACTTATTAATAATAATACCCTGAATCATTGCTTTTTCTTTTTTGGTTAATAATTCAAGTGTTCCTACGAGCCAAGCAAAGACTCCCCCTTTATCAATATCTCCTACTAAAATTACCGGCGCTTTGGCATATTCAGCCATTTTCAGGTTAACGATATCGTGAGACTTTAAATTTATTTCTGCGGGGCTGCCGGCACCCTCAATAACAACCATGTCATATTTATGGCTCAATCTCAGAAAAGATTCTCTTACCACTTTTTTAAGGTTCTTTTTATACTTTATATATTGCGCAGCCTTCATATTTGCGCAAGGTTTACCCCGGACAATAACTTGGGCGCGGCAATCGCTTGTAGGTTTAATGAGAATCGGATTCATATCTACGCTGGGCTCTATCCGGCAGGCCATAGCTTGAGCTGCCTGGGCACGCCCGATCTCGCCCTGTTCATTTGTGACAAAAGAATTTAAAGCCATGTTTTGGGCCTTAAAAGGGCAAACTTTAAGGCCATCCTGCAAGAAAATCCGGCATAGGCCCGCGACTATTACGCTCTTGCCCACGCCCGAACCCGTACCGCAGATTTGCAATGTGCGCGTTTTATTCATCCTAATGCCTGCTTCAATGTTGATATGAGCCTGATATTATCTTCTCTTTTTCTCACCGCTATTCTAAAAAAACTGTTGTTCAGGCCCCTGAAGTTACGGCAATTCCGGATTAATATTCCCTTTCTGATTAAAATCGCGCTCAATTCTTCCGCATTTTTTATACTCCCGGCCTCTAATCTGCAAAGGAAGAAATTCGCATCTGACGGATAAGCTTTTATACCCTTTAAGCTGCTTAGGCTATTGTATAAATACGGCCTTTCCTCGGCAATAATGCTTCTTGCTTTGGCTATATACCGGCTATCCTCAATTACTTTCGCGGAAATAATCTGGGCTAAAGTATTTACATTCCAAGGGAACATGCTTTGCGAAATCCTTTCCAATACATCTTTATGCCCCGTAAGGTATCCCACCCTGAGCCCGGGCAAGGCAAAAAATTTGGTCAATGACCTTATAACCAAAAGGCATTTATTTCTCGCCGACTCCGGAATCATGCTGTTTTCATCGCCTTTCAAAACAAAATCCATGAATACCTCATCTATTACCAAAGTTACCTTACGCTCTTTACAGGCCTTCAGTAATAAAATTACCTCCTGGCTGGTTAATTTGCAGCCCGTGGGATTATTAGGATTGCATAAGAATACCAAGTCTGTTTTCGCAAGAAGTTTGATTAATTTTAAGACATCTACCTTAAAATTATTTTTCTCGCTGCTTTCTACGAATACACAGGACGCATTATTCGCCTTTGCGGCAAATTCATATTCGCTGAAAGTCGGTACAGGCATTAAAACAGTTTTCGCCTTCAAGGCCCTGGGCAGTAAATGTATCAATTCAATAGAGCCGTTCCCGACAAGGATATTATCGCTGGATAGTCCGTGGAATTTAGCTAAGCTGTTCTTAAGATGCAGCGATTGCGGCTGGGGATAGTAATTGAGCTTATCAATATTGCTTAACACATGCTCTTTTACTCTTTCCGGCATCCCGAAAGGGTTGATATTCACGCTAAAATCAAGAATAGCGCATTTAGAGGATTTAAGATGCCGCCAGATATCTCCGCCGTGAGACTTATCTACCATAACGAAACCCTGCTTGAAATAAGCATAAAAAGAAGTACCCAAATTTCGCTGATTTCATTAACTGCTCCGATGGTATCTCCAGTAACCCCCGCAATCTTTTTCTTTAGGTAATGGATGGACAAATATGCCGCGATGGAAACGGAAAGAAAAAGGAAAAACCCTTTCCATTTCCCCAATAGGAGAAATACCAGAATTGTAATTATTCCGCTTATGGCCAGCTCCTTTAATGTGGCGTATTCAACGAAGGATTTGGCTTTGCCATTTTCTCTTGCATACCTGGATCCATAACAAGCCAGGACTTGCGACCAGCGCCCGAAGACAACCATCATCAGTAATGATTTCCAGAGAATACCATCGGGTATTGCCGCCATCAAAGTGAACTTCAGAAGTATAATACTGACTACCGCAGCCACCCCCGCTGTCCCTATATGGGGATCGCGCATAACTTCCAGGATTTCTTCTTTTGACTTTCCGGCAGAGAATCCATCGCAGGTATCTGCGAACCCGTCAAGGTGCATTGCGCCGGTTATAATAATGGACCCGATCAATACTAAAATAATCTTTACCGGATACGGGAGGAAATTAAAGGCGCTGAGAATTAAAATCAATGCTGCCGATATCAATAGGCCGACTACGGGAAAATAGCTTAAGGCCCCGCCAAAATCCCTTTCTTTTATTCCGGATTTTTCGCCAAAAGCGAATCCCTGCCCGTCCGGCAGGCGGGCGCCTTCGGCGGATATTTTTATGGGAAATATAGTCAAAAACTGCAAAGCAATTAAGAATCTTCTCATTTCTCAATCCTCTTTAGATACAGACGCGCTTTTGAATGTTGCCATTTCATTCAGGATCTTAATGCCGGCTTCAACAATGCCTATCCCCAGGGCCGCGCCGGTCCCTTCTCCCAGGCGAAGATTTAAATCTAATATGGGCTTAAGGCCGATATAATCAAGTATAGCCCTGTGCCCTTTTTCTACGGAACAATGCGCGGCAATCAGGTAATCTTTTACCTGCGGCGCCAGCTTGTATGCGATGAGCGCTGCTGCTGTGGAAATAAATCCGTCAATTACAACAGGAACGCGCTTTGAGGCAGCAGCCAGGATTACTCCGCAAAGCCCTCCTATTTCAAACCCGCCGACTTTAGATAAAACATCCAGCGCGTCCTGAGGCTGCGGCCTGTTTATGGCAATTGACTTCTCAATCACCTTTATTTTATTGGCCAGGGACCTATCGTCTATCCCCGTGCCCTTTCCGGTAACATCCGAAACTGCTTTACCGGTTATTACAGAGGTTATGGCGGCAGAGGCAGTGGTATTCCCGATGCCCATATCGCCGGTCCCTATTATATCTATCCCCTTCTTGAATTCCTCTTCAAACACCTCCATGCCATTTTCAATTGCTTTAACCGCTTCCTCTCTTGACATCGCAGGGCATTTAGACATATTTTTAGTGCCGTAGTTTACCTTTTTTATAATTAAACCCTGGTGCGGCTCTAAATCGCACGCCACTCCCATATCCACAATGACCACTCTTGCGCCAACATGCCTTGCTAATACATTAATGCCGGCTCCGCATTTTATAAAGTTGTAAACCATCTGGGGAGTAACCTCCTTCGGGAATGCGCTCACGCCCTCTTCCGTAATCCCGTGGTCTCCCGCTAGAGTAAAAATAACCTTATTTTTGAAAACCGGGCATTCTTTTGCGGTTATCCCCACAACGAGCTTAGCCAGCTCTTCCAATCTTCCGAGGCTGCCTAAAGGCTTGGTAAGATTATTCAGCCTATCCTGGGCCCGCCCCATCAGTTTGTGGTCAAGTGCGGATATTTGCTGGATAGTTGCGTCAATTTTATTCATTCTTTGCCTCGCTATTTTATTTTCCAGGGTATGCCAGAAATCATAAAATATACCTCATCGGATCTCCCTGCGGCGAGCTGGTTTATCCTGCCGGCAACATCCCTGAAAACCCTTCCTATTTTATTATCAGGCACAATCCCCAACCCCACTTCATTGGATACAATGACGGCTTTTGCCTTAGTCTTCCCTAAAGCGTCAAAGATTCCATTAACTTCTTTGGCAATAACATCGGCTTTGCGGCCTTTTAACATAAGATTTGATACTAAGAGAGTAAGGCAATCTATTAAAATTACTTCAAATTTATTTCCGATTTTGTTCAAGAGAAGGGATACTTTATAAGGTTCCTCAAAAGTACGCCAGCTCTTTGGCCTTGTTTTCTTATGCAATTCTATACGCTCGGCTATTTCCTTATCCAGGGCCTGGCAGGTAGCGATAAAAACAGCCTTCTTTTTAGCCTTCCCGGCCAAATGAAGGGCATAAGCGCTCTTGCCGCTTCTTGCGCCGCCTAAAATTAAAGAAATTTCTGCCATTTAAGATACCTCTCAAAGTTTAGTAATATTTATGCTTTAAATTTCGGGGCATCTATTTTGATTCCGGATAAGTGAGAAATATCATTTAACAGGCATATCTTAAACTTTTTATTTCTTAATTCCACGATGCTGATACTGGCCGAATCCGGTATATGCTTGAAAAAATCCCTTGAGCCTAATATATGGTTAATAAATGCGCTGATTGTCCCTCCGTGGCAGACCGCCGCTATAGTCTGATTAGGGTGGCGCAAAAGAATCTTTTTTAGCGCTTTTACTGCCCGTTTCCTGAGGATGGTCAGGCTTTCCCCCGAAGGAATAACTGTTCTAAACGGGTTTTTTATCCATTTCCTGTAAATTTGCGGAAATTTATGCATTATCTGCTTATAGGTCAATCCTTCAAAGATTCCAAAATGCATCTCGCGTAAATCCGGTATTCTTTCTATGTCGTAACCTCTAAAGGCTATCCCCGCCGTCTCTATGGCTCGTTTTCTATCGCTTGCATAGACTTTATGTACAAATTGATTCTTCAATCTTTTATATAGCCTTCTTGCCTGGGTTTTGCCTTTATTATTCAAGGCTATATCCACAAAACCGCAGTATTTGTGTTTAATATTCCAGTCTGTGGAGCCGTGCCTGATGAGTATTAATTTAGTCGCCATCTAAAATAAAAAACCCGCCACAAAACTTGGCGGGTTGCACCCTGATTTTACTATGGCCCTTATCCGCGAGGTGAAGCTTTTGTATAGGCAGGTCTTCTGGCTCGGGCTTTATTTATTGCTGCCTGCTCCTTCCCGGCAACTCTTTTGCCAGTGGACTACTGCAGGTTTATTTACCCTTACAGCGGCGGGACCGCGGCTGACTCTCACAGCCTTCCCTAAAAACCTATACCTTCCGAATTGTCAATGGTTCGGCTTCGCTCACCATTGATACTGAGCGAAAGTCGAAGTATCAAAACTTACAATACCTCAAATGGTAAGCTATGTCAAGAATATTTTTAATACCCAATACCTTTTCTGGCCTTTACGCCTATCAATGCATTACCGCCTTCCAGCTGATTATTCCTAATCCGCACAGGGCTGATACAATCAATCCTGCCGAGATAACTCCTGCTATTATAGCGAAAAAAGCGTATCTGAACCTGATTTTAAATAACGACGCTGCTACCACTCCGCTCCAGGCCCCTGTCATTGGCAGGGGTATGGCCACAAATATGGCTAAACCCAGCGCTTCATATTTTTGTATAGTATCCCCCTTTTTCTTAGTCCTCTCAAAAAGCCAGTCAAAGAAGCGCGACCATATCTTAAATTTTCTTAACTTGTTAGAAATCGGCTCTAATAGAAAGAGCGCAGGCATAACGGGGATGCTATTGCCTATCACTGATAACCAAAACGCTTTGCCCATAGGCATTCCCAACGATAATGCCAAAGGGATCGCGCCTCTTAATTCCGATATGGGTAATGCTCCCACAAGCATTACGATATACTCTTTCGGCAGATCTTTTAACCAATTTATTATTATATTAACCATCTCTTAGCGCTTATCCTCGTTAGGCCAGCCGTATTTTCCCACTAAAGGCACAAACACGCAACCGCAGAGAGCGCTGGATTTAAGTTTACCATCTTTCTTTTCCACCAAGGTTAAAACCTGGCTGAAACTCTCACCCAACGGTAAAATAAGCTTGCCATTATCCGCTAACTGTTCAATCAAAGGCATAGGAGTCTTTGGGCTTGCCGCCGTAATAATAATCCTGTCAAATGGCGAGGCTTCCTCCCACCCCAGAGTTCCGTCGCCTACCTTTATCTTAATATTTTTATAACCTAACTCGTTAAGCATAGTTTGTGCCCTTTCTGCTAAAGCTTCAAACCTTTCTATGCTATAAACTTCTCTGGCCAGTTGCGCCAATATAGCTGTTTGATAACCTGAGCCGGTGCCTATTTCTAAGACTTTCTCCTTCCCGCTTAAATCCAGGCTTTCCGTCATCAAGGCAACGATATAAGGCTGGGATATGGTTTGCCCTTCGCCGATGGGCAGGGGAAAATCAGCGTAAGCGCTTTTTCTTAAATCTTCAGGTATAAATTTATGCCGGTCTATCCTGGAAAAAACATCCAGGACTCTGGCGTTCTTTATCCCGCGAGGCATCAGCTGTTCCTGGACCATACGCTTCTTTAAGATTTCGTAGTCCATAATTGGACGCAAATAAACCTGATAAACCTTAAAGTATCCACGATGGGATTAATTTGGCTCTTTCCTCCTTCATATACCGACTTAACGGGGATAGATTCAATCTTAAATCCCAGGCGCGATGCCTGAATAATTATTTCTGACTCCGTCTCATATTTGGAAGTCTTAAGATCAATTCTTTCCAAGACCCCCCTTTTTATGAGCCTAAAGCCGCATTGCGTATCCGGCACGCTCTGGCCTGCCGCAAGAGATATAAGCCAGGACATAAATTTGTTGGTGAAAAGCCGCACATAGGGCATGTTTTTTCTTTTTAACATTCTGTTGCCGATAAGAATACCGCTATTTGAATAGGTGGCTAACCTGGTGAAGTAGGGTATTTCTTCGGGCAGATGCTGGCCGTCGCCATCCATCGTAATCGCAGCATCAAAATCCCGGCTTACTGCGTAAGCAAAACCCCTGATCAAAGACGCGCCTTTCCCCTCGTTAATTAAATTACGCAGGACAATAGCGCCGTTATCTTTGGCGATTTCCGAGGTGTTATCCTGCGAGCCGTCATCTACAACTAAGACTTCCAATTCCTGCTGGCGTATCCTTCTTATTATGCCCGCTATGGCCTTAGCTTCGTTGTGAGTCGGTATAATTACGCAGATTTTCACCCCGCCCTTCCTTTTAATTTATAACCCCTACCATTCCCAAACGTAATTAATCCTTTAGGAAGGGCGGGGTTCATTTTGAATTATATTTCCAGAACCTTCTGAATGCATACCATTGTTCAGGATATCTGCGGATATAATCTTCAAAAATAGTTTTGTATTTTTCGGTTAATCTTATTAAATCGTTGTCCTTTTCACCCGTAGCAATGAATTGTAACGGTGCTTCAAATCTGAACGTAAAACTATCATCCTTGTTCCTTAACATAAATGCCGGTATAATTGCCGCCCCGGTCTTCAAAGAAAGTGCTGCTGGGCCCTGAGGAAAAATGGTGGGCTTACCAAAGAAATCCAAGACTATGCCCTTTTGGCTAAAATCCCTGTCTCCGGCTAAAGCCAGGACTTGATTTTTTCTTAAAACCTCTAAGGATTGCTTCACTGCTTTTCCTAACGGTATAACCTGCATACCTTTAATTCCCCTTTGATAATTAAAAAAATTATCTGTCTTTTTATATTTATGCGGGAGGGCAACTGCCCAGAAAGGATACCCCAACAACCCAACTACCACTCCTCCTAATTCCCAATTCCCCAGATGAGCGCTGACTATAATAGCGCCTTTACCTTTAGAAAGCGCCTCGTCAATGTAATCTATGTTTTCTATTTTAATATTTTCTTTTATATACTGAGTATCTAATTTTGAGAAGCGGAAGAAATCCACCAAATATTTAGCGAAGTTCCTGAAAATCCTTATCCTTATCCAGCGGATCTCCCTGCCTGATTTATCCGGAAATATTACTTTTAGGTTCTCTTTTGCTGTCCGGCGGTCTTTGGTAGAAAATAAATAGTGTAAATCTGAAATAAATAGCGCTATTTTATAAGCTATCTTTAAAGGCAGGTAGAGGACAATAATCTGGCCTATTCTGTAGAGGATATAGCTAAACATGGCTATCTGATAAATCCAGCAGGAATCTTGCTATATCCAGGCTGGCATCGGGTTTAGCTATGCGGCCGGCGCATTCGGATAGGCGGCTTAATTTATTCTCATCGTTTAATAAATCTTCTATAACCAAATTTATCTCCTGCGGTTTATCAACCTTAACTGCCGCTCCTTTTCCGGTAAGATAAACGGTATTGCTTTCTTCCTGTCCTGGTATGGGCTTTACTATAATCATGGGTATTTTTTTAGCTAAAGCCTCTGATGTAGTTACGCCGCCGGGTTTAGTGATGATGATGCTTGAAATGCCCATCAGCTCATTTATATTATCAACGAATGCAAAGACCTTGATCTTTTTTTTATATTTTTTTACTTTTCTTTTTAAAGATTTATAGAGTTTCTTATTCGTTCCGGCCACAATTATTTCCTGGAAATCACTTTGTACCTTTTCTAAAGATTTAACAATCGTTTTCATAGGCCCTAGCCCTTGCCCCCCTCCCATTATCAATAATGTGGGGATGCCGGGTTTAAGATTAAGCCTATGTATAACTTCGGCTGACGCAGTATTTTCTCTGAATTTAGGGTCAAACGGGATCCCCATAGGCACTATCTTATCTGCCGGCACGCCTTTCTTCATTAGCCGCTGGCTCACCTCTTCAGACGGAGTAATATAATAATCTACATTATCATATATCCAGTAAGAGTGGGGTATATAGTCGGTAAGCACGGCAACAAGAGGCATACCTGAGTTATAGGTTTTCTTGAAATCAGCTACCATCCCGCAGGGAAAGGCCTGGGTGCAGACAACCGCATCTGGCCTGAATTTATCAAAAAGATTTTTTAATTTCGGCGAATTGAACTTATGAATAGTTTTCTTGATATTTTCTATTTTTTTAACTACTGCGGGGTTGTCATACAGATAGTCCCAAATTTGCGGCGTCCTTTTGATTACCGCCATATAGAGGCGGTTAATAATTTTCTCCGAGATGGGATTAGTATAATTAAAGGCATTGATATTCATAATCTGGGTATCCGGCTTTAGCATTTTTATGGCTTTTTCTATTGCCAGCGTAGCGCTGTGGTGCCCTGATACTTCCGAGATATACATTAAAATTATGCGTTTAGGTTTGTCTGCCATAAGTTAGGGAACAATGGTTTGGCTTCCGATAGCCAAAGCCATAAGTTTTAGGGTTTATCCAGAGCCGGCCTTTTACTCAATAACGGCCAGCACTTCGCTGACATTTGCCGCGTCGCCTTCATGAATGAAGATTTCTAAGAGCACTCCCGTAGATGGGCTGGGCAGGTTAAATGTAGCCTTATCAGTGGTAAGCTCTACCAGGTCATCTTTCTCGTTTACTTTTTCGCCTTCTTTGAAATACCAGTAGGAAACGGTTGCCTTCTCAATCCCTTCGCCTAATTCCGGTAAGACTACTTTAGTCATAGTGGCCTTCCCTCCTTTTAATGGGGAATTAAAAGAATCTTTTTGAATTTACCTATAAATAGTTCGTTTATCTCTTCAATCTCAATATTATTGCCCAGTATCGTTTCCAGTGACGTCATTTCTATATCCATACCGCAGGGCCTGATCAGCCTGAAATTATCTAAATCGTCTTTCTTTATATTTATGCTCATACCGTGAAAAGTAATCCAGTTCCTGATGGCGATACCGATAGAAGCCACCTTCTTTCTCTTTATCCAGACGCCGGTAGAGCCTTTACGCCTGTCTCCTTTTATTGCGAATGCGGAAAGAAAATTTATAGCCGATTCCTCAAGCTGCCTTAAGAACAAATGGATATCTTTCTTAAAATAATTCAGGTTAAATACGGGGTAGGCAATAAGCTGCCCGGGGCCGTGGTAGGTGACATCTCCTCCCCTTTCTATCTCATAAAATTGAATGCCCCGTTTTTCTAACTCAGATAACGTAACCTTAATATTCTCGCGCCTCGCCTGCCTTCCGAAGGTGATTACAGGGTGGTGCCGGCAGAGAATCAAGGCCGCATTCAAGTAATTATTTTTCGCCTTTTTAAATACCTGCTTCTGGAATTCCCAGGCTTTTTTGAAATCTACTAAGCCTAAATTAAATACCCTAAATTCCATGCTCTTTTTTTAATGCGGACGCAATGCCTTCGGACAGCGTAGGATGGGCGAATATCGTATCTTCTAAATGCGTAATTTCCAGGCGCGACTGTATGGCTACGGTTAAAATTCCGATTAATTCGGTTGCCCGTGGGCCGATTATGGATGCGCCCAGAATCTCATTTGTCTTTTTGTGCGAAATTATTTTAATCAGGCCTTCTGTTTCGTCTAATATACGCGCCATGCCCGAACCCAGGAAATCAAATCTATCCGTTTTTACGTCTATACCGCTGGCCGCCGCCTCTTCCTCTGTTAACCCTATGCTGCCTATCTCAGGCTCAGTAAATATGCAATTAGGTATGTTGGAGTCATCGGACTTTCTAGGATGCGATGGTAGCGCGATATTCCTAGCGGCAATCTCTCCCTGATAAGCCGCAAAATGGGCAAGCATAACATTACTTGCGCAGTCACCGGCAGCATAAATATTAGGGACGCTCGTCTTTAGGTATGCGTCAGTAATAATCCTGCCCTTTTGCGTATTTACCTTAAGCCTCTGGAGGCCCAAATTATCTGTTACGGGAATCCGGCCGACGCAAAGCAGAGCCAGATTATAGTGAGCCAGATCCAGGTTCTTTGCATCTGTGTTAGTGGCTACTTTTATTCCCCTCTTTTTAAAAATTGTTTCTAATTTTCTGGCTATTTCTTTATCCGCTCCGGGCAATAATTGAGGCGTCAATTCCACTATGGATACCTGGCTTCCCAAAGCAGAAAATAAACTGGCAAATTCGCACCCTATGACTCCTCCCCCTATAATTAAAAGGGTATCCGGGACAGCGTCTAAATTCAATATCTCGTCGCTGGAGATAATCTTTTTTGCGTCAAATGCCAAACCTTTAAGCTCAAGTGGTTTTGAGCCTGTGGCGATAATAACGTATTTTGCGCTTATCTGCCTATTACCCAATTCTAAGGTGGTATTAGAGACGAATTGCGCCTGTGCGCTTATAAAATCAATCCCCTTCAGCATAAACTCCATCCCCTGGCGCAGTTGTTGAATAATTTTATTTTTTCTGGATTGAATTTCTGAAAAATTTGCCTGGGGGGCCGAAGTTTCAATCCCGAATATCTTTAATTTCTTTGCCAGAGCGTAGGCCTTGGCAGATTGCAGAAGCGCTTTAGTAGGGATACATCCGCGGTTAAGGCATGTGCCGCCGAGCTCTCCTTTATCAATGAGAACGGCCTTTAGCCCGTATGCCTTTGCCCTGAGCGCGGCATTAAAGCCTGCCCAGCCAGCTCCAATTACCGCCAGATCATAGTCCATGAAAATGAGGTTTGATTAACCCTAAATTATTACGCAGTGATTCCAGCGAATTTAAAAAAAGTGATTTTTCCTCTTTATTTAAATCCAACTCGATAATTTTTTCAATGCCTTCTTTTCCCAACCGGCAGGGAACTCCGATACAGATGTCTTTCGCTGCATATTCGCCGTTTAGAAAAGCGGATAAGCCGATTATGCGCTTTTCGTCCTTTGCGATTATTTTGACGATTGCTGCTATTGCCTGCGCCGGGGCAAAATAAGCGCTGCCGCTTGCTAATAATGACACAATCTCATGCCCCCTCTCCATAGTCTTTTTTACCAAGCTCTTTATTTTCTCTTCCTCCAGCATTTCGGTTAATGCCAGGCCATTTACGGTTGTAAAACGGGGCAATGGCAGCATGCCTTCTCCGTGGCTGCCTATTACGCAGGCCTGGATATCTGTAACAGGCAAATTTAATTCTTTGCTTACCTGGTTAGCGAACCTGGATGCATCAAGGCTTGCCCCCATACCGAATACCTTATGCGGCTTAAAACCCGTAACCTTCAGGGCCAGATACGTCATTAAATCCAGGGGGTTAGTCACCACAATCACAAGCGCCTGGCTTGCTATTCTTTTTATAGCCAGGCACACCTCTTTCATTATCCGTGCATTCTTATTCATTAAATCTTCCCGGCTCATCCCGGGTTTACGGGCAAGCCCCGCAGTAACAATAACGATATCCGAATCCTTTATAGCTTCTATATTATCCGTCCCCTGAATACGGAAATTATATTTTATAACAGCTCCGGCGTCTTCTGTGTCCATAGCTTTGCCCTGGGCAAGCCCCTTGGCCGCGTCAACCAGGACCAGATCATCAAAACCTGCTTCGGCCAAACGCATCGCAGTTAATCCGCCGACATTGCCTGCTCCTATTATTGAAATCTTCATACTACTCCCTACTCGCCGCTTATTTTTTTAATAATAGCATCCGCCATTTCCTGCGTACCTGCGCTTGCGGGGTCATCGCGATGGGGTTTTAAATCGTAGGTTACTGACTTTCCTTCAGCCAGGACTTTTTTTACGGCAGCTTCCAGTTTATCTGCGGCATTATCTTCTTTTATATACCTGAGCATAAGGGCAGCGGATAATATCATCGCAGTAGGGTTAACCTTATCCATACCCTTGTATTTAGGCGCGGCACCGTGCACTGCTTCAAAAACGGCCATATCGTCGCCGATATTCGCTCCAGGAGCAACCCCCAGGCCCCCTACCAGGCCGGCGCATAAATCAGATATTATATCTCCGTAAAGATTAGGGAGAACCAGGACGTCATAATCTTTAGGCCTTTGCACTAACTGCATGGACATATTATCTACTATTGCTTCCTCAAAGATTACCCTGTCAGCGTAATCTTTCGCGGCTTCGCGCGCCGTTTTCAGGAATAACCCGTCGGTAAACTTCATAATATTCGCCTTATGCACGGCCGTAACTTTTTTGCGGTTATATTTTATGGCGTATTGGAAAGCGAACTTTACAATCCTTTCGCAAGCAAACCTTGAAATTGGCTTAATTGAGATAGCTGAATCCGGACGTATTTTTTTGCGGGCGTAACCTTCTATCTGCGTAATCAGTTCTTTAGTTTGGGGCTTACCCTCTTCAAATTCAATACCCGCATACAAATCCTCGGTATTCTCCCTGATAATTACCAGGTCTATATCTTTATAATGGCTCTTTACCCCGGGATATGATTTTGCAGGCCTCACGCAGGCATAAAGGTCCAGGGCCTGCCTTATAGCCACATTTACGGAACGGAATCCTTCGCCGATAGGAGTTATAATCGGGCCTTTTAGGCAAACTTTATTCTTTTCTATGGATTCTAAAACGTTTTTAGGCAATATCTCGCCGTAATTATCCAGCGCGTCCTGGCCGGCAACAACCACATCCCAGGATACCTTTACGCCGGTTGCTTCAATGCACCTTCTTGCTGCCCGCGTCACTTCCGGGCCAATTCCGTCTCCGGGGATCAAGGTAATTTTATGTTCCATTAGATTTTGGGAAATTCTTTGTGCTTCTTATAATAGTTGACTATACCGCCCTCGCTTAATAATTCCTGCATAAATTTTGGCAAAGGGTTTATCTTAATTTCTATATCCTTGGTTGCATCTCTTACCATTCCTCTGCCCATGTCTATAAATAAATTATCTTTTTCATCTATTTTGTCCGTGGCGGCCTCAATCAAGGGCAGGCCGATATTAAAACCATTACGGTAAAATATGCGGGCGAATGATTTAGCCAGGACGGCTACAATCCCGCACTCCTTTATCACCAACGGCGCCTGTTCCCGCGATGAACCCATGCCGAAATTCTCGCCTGCTACGATTATGGATTTTCCGGGAGAGACTTTCGCAGGGAAATCCGGATCTATATCTTCCATTATATGCTTGGATAATTCCTTGATGTCGGTTATGGAGAATTTATACCTGCCAGAGATAATAAAATCGGTATTTATATTATCGCCTAATTTTATGCTGACACCTTCTATCTTCACCCTGTTACAAATCTCCTCTCTAAATATTTCTTATTGTTAGACGTATTATTTTGAGCGTTACACCCCTGGGGTGTCATCTCCGGCGTAGGTATGACACCCCAGGGGTGTAACGGAGTTCATAACTGCTTAAACTCTTCGGGGTTCTTCACCCTTGACATCGCTACGTCCAGGGTGATTAAGCCTTTTTGATATAACTCCTTTAAAGATTTATCCATGGTCCTCATGCCGTATTGGCTTCCCGTCTGCATAAGCGTGGGGATCTGTTCAATCTCCTGTTCGCGGACAAGGTTTCTTATGCCGGAGGTCCCCAGCATTATTTCAGTAGCCAGTATTCTGCCCTGGCCCGCAGCCATAGGCAGGAGTAACTGCGAAACCACACCCTGCAGGCAGTTTGCTAATTGCAGCCTTACCTGTTGCTGCTGGTAAGGTGGGAATACGTCTATAATCCTCTCCACGGTTTGGGGCGCATCAGGGGTATGGAGAGTTGCCAAAACTAAATGGCCTGTTTCAGCTGCGGTAAGAGCAGTGGATATGGTCTCCAGGTCCCGCATCTCGCCTACGACAATAACATTCGGGTCCTGCCTTAAGGCGTGCCGCAGCGCCTCGGCAAAGGAGTGCGTATCCGTAAAAACCTCCCTCTGTTTAACCACGCTCTTTTTATTTGTATGCACAAATTCTATCGGGTCCTCAATACAAATAATAAGGGCCTCCTTTTCATTATTAATCAGGTCGATAACTGCCGCAAGAGTTGTGGTCTTGCCCATCCCGGTGGGGCCGGTTACCAATACCAGGCCGTTGGGCCTACGCGCCAGATCTAGAACTATGGGCGATAAGCCCAACTCTTCAATAGCCGGTATTTTCAAGGGAACGCGCCTGAATGCAGCCTCTACGGCCCCTCTTTGTATATGGATATTAACCCGGAACCTATCCATGCCCGGCAGGGCAACAGAAAAGTCCAACTCCAGGTTTTTTTCCAGCATTTCTTTCTGGTTATTATTCAGGAGGCTGTAAATCATCTTCTTTAAATCCTCCCTGTTTAAGGCGGGATTATTAGTGCGGCTTAATTTCCCGTCCAGGCGCAGTATAGGTGGTTCTCTTTCGGTCAAATGCAGGTCAGAAGCTTTCTTTTCAATGCTTAATAAAAGCAAATCGCGTATTTCCATATTTAACCTCCGGTTAAATTATAAAAATATTCTCGGGTCAGTAATATACCCTTTAATAGCGGACGCGGCAACCGTTGCCGGCGAAGCAAGATAGATAAAGGCATTGGGATTGCCCATCCTGCCTTTGAAATTCCTGTTTGCGGTGGAAATGACTGTTTCGCCGTCAGCAGGAACTCCGTTATGTGTCCCGACGCAAGGGCCGCACCCCGGTGAAACCAGGACGGCGCCTGCCTTAATGAAAATATCTACAATGCCTAACCTTAAAGCTTCCAAAAATATTGCGCGCGAAGCAGGGCAAATGATAAATTTTACGCCGGAAGCAATTCTTCTGGATTTTAATATCGCAGCGGCTACCCTTAAATCTTCTAACCTTCCGTTTGTGCATGTCCCCAGATACGCCTCGTTTATTTTAATTTTTTTCAATTCTTCTACTGGCACTGCAGTATCTACGCTGTGGGGGCGCGAAACCTGAGGCGAAAGTTTTGAGATATCATACTCTAAAACCTGCGTATACTTTGCGGCATTATCAGCAGAAACGGATTTTATCTTTTTATTTTTTGCTAACCTTGATTTCAGCCAAAGTACTGCTCTTTTATCCTGGGGCATAAATCCCGCTTTTGCGCCCATCTCCACAACCATATTACATATGGTAAAGCGGCCATCCATATCTAATTTCTCAATAACA
>Ga0105164_10001098_pt1 | contig 17530 bp, 20 predicted proteins | sample VDWuncwatermetaG_FD_89674 | JGI IMG/M metagenome (GOLD analysis project Ga0105164, IMG submission 89674) | Wastewater microbial communities from Netherlands to study Microbial Dark Matter (Phase II) - VDW unchlorinated drinking water | ecosystem: Environmental > Aquatic > Freshwater > Drinking...
AGCCAGGTGGATAGGGCGTGACAAAACTGGCTGACACCCATGTCTTGCCCGCCTGAAGCTGTTGCAGGGTGTCGGCAGACAAAGAGAGGTAGTCGATATTGGCTTCAGCGATCCCTTGATAGTGGGCGGCGCGCATGTCGCAGGCGTTGTACTCGCCCGCAACAAACGGCATAAATGCCGGGTGAAAGCTGCGCTTTTCGGGCAACGGAATAGATGCCTCGATGTGGTGTGTGATACACGAATTTTTGCGTTCGTATTGAAACTTCGCGGCCATCTCCTGCAACACTTGCAACAGATAATCAATCGTCGTTTGCGTCGCGCCGATATTGATCAGAAACAACACGGTATGACGCGAAGTCTTGTTGACCTGAATGTCGTAGCGTGACATTAACAGTTGCCGGAAGCTGCTGCCATCAAGCCCGCATTTGCTCACATTGAGTGTGACGCGCGTCGGGTCAATGACAAAGTCGGACTGTCCCCATGCTGCACCTAATGCAGCCAGTGCGGACTGCGACTCTGCCGGGTGCGGCTTTCTGTAACATCCCGGCACCATCTCATCATTCGCCAGTACCTCAAAATAGGGTCTGAGCAATTCGGAATCGCGCAGGCGTTGCCGCAACTGGAGTGCAAGCAAAATGGATTTTCGTACCCGATGAAACCCCTCCAGCGCGGCTTGTCGGCGACCAATATCCAGCGAAGCAATGATTTGATAGTTAGGCGAGGTCGAGGTGTAAATCCTGAACGCGTCCATAAATTTGGTCTGATCGAACAGGGCATCCGCTACGTGAATCATCGAACCCTGACGAAACGCGGTCAAGGTCTTGTGCGTGGATTGAGTCGCATAGACGCGCAACTGCACCTGATGCGGATCGGGATAAAGTGTCTGCTGCCACTTGTGCTCATCCTGATTGACTGCAAATTTCGCTGACCACTGTTCATAGAACTGCTGATATTCCGGGCTCTGCATGCGCTGGCGAATTTTGTGGACAGCGCTCATGGCCGTGCGGCTGTGATATAGCGGATGAAAATGGGCGAAGGCAAACCAGGCCTCGTCCCAGTGAAAAATAATGTCCGGCTTGATGGCCAAAATCTCCATCATGAAATTTTCGCAGTGATAAATCAGACCGTCAAACGTCGAGTTGGTCAGGGTGATCTGCTTGAGGCGGTCCAGATGATGATGCTTTTTCAAATCAAGCATCACGGCCTTGATCTGCGCCAGATCAATGCCGCCGTACAAGTCATGGTCAACCAGCGGATAGGTCTCCAGGAAGATTGGATACGCACCGGTCAACATCACCGCGTAGGGAATGGATTTATGGCAATCGGAAGAAATCAGTACGATGTCGCCGGGCTGCAAGTTGGCCTGAATGACGATTTTGTTGGAGGTGGATGTGCCGTTGGTCACGAAATAACTGGCATCCGCGCCGAATGCTTCGGCTGCCTTCAGGTGTGCCTGCTTGATGGCGCCGGTTGGATCGAGCAGCGAGTCCAGGCCACCTTGCGTAGAGGAAGTTTCCGCCAGAAACAGGTTGTCGCCGTAAAAATCCAGCATATCGTGTATCCACGGCGAATCTTTAACCGATGCGCCGCGCGACAGCGGCATGGCATGAAACACGCCTTTAGGTTGGCGGCTGTAAGCCTGCAACGCGTCAAAAAACGGCGTTGAAAAACGATTGCGTACGCCATTCAAGATGGCAAGATGCAAATCCTGGAACGGATAGTCGTGAAACAACACACGGTCAAAGTGGTCTCGAACAAGGAACGGCAACTCGCTTGCCGACTGTTCGCTGATCAGATAATGATTTATTTCCGGGCGGATGCAACGGATCGTCCGGCACAGGTTGACTTCCACGCTGTCGAATACATTCACCGGCGGCGTGCTCGCCAGCTGGGCCCGGCTGTAATACGCAAACAGCGGCGCTGAGACATAAGTGGCAGGAACAACATGGTTCAGATAAACGCAAGCCTGAATGTCGGTGTTGGCGAGTATCGCGGTCAGCGCATCTTCTGCCGAATCCACCAGCACAATGTCATAAACGAATTCATCGTGCGATGATTTGAATGTAGCCAAATGTTGGCGATACAGCAGTTCGTATTCGTCAGGGAACGGGTGAACGATCAGCACTTCGAAATACGGTTTAGCAGCCGTGGTTGATACCGAATTCAGTTGCCGGTCATCATGCAACGCTGGACGATCAAGTAATTCCAGATTGTTCAGAAACGGGGTAAATATCTGTTGCCGGTAGCGATGTTTTTGCAAATTGTAGTAACAGTTATTCACCAGTTGCGTGATTAAGGCGAATTGTTCCTGTTCCAGGTAGAAAGACAGACGAAGCAGCACACCTCGTCCCGGATAGGTCCAGAACCGGTCAATCTGACTAAGCTCGTGCAGCAGATGACTGAAGGCATCAATGGCAAAGGGAGTTTGACTGGCTGCCCAAGACAAGTCTTGCCAGAGAACTTCACGTTTCTGTTTTAAATCAAACATTTGTGGTTATGCTTACTTCTGTTCGATATAAGTTTTAGCTTCCAGATGCCCCGGATAACGCGCCAACACCGCGTTGTAAGCCGCGACAGCCTCGGTGCGCTTGTTGAGCCAGGCATTAGCGCGTGCCAGGTAAACATAGGCCGTGGCATCGGACGGATAGCTGGCGACCATGGATGATGCTGTCTTCGCCATTTTTTCCCAGTCGCGCTGCCCTTCCAGTGCAATAATCAGTCGCAACAAACCCGTGTAATTATTCGGAGCCAGTTTAAGCGCCTCGCGCGCATTTTGCTCGGCTTCACGCCAGCGCTTTTGTGCCAGCAGGGGCAGCGTAACGCCGAGACGCGCCTCAACAGATTCACTATTGCGCTCACTCGCGTAGCGATATTCACGGATAGATTCGTTGTAGTTACCTAGTAAATAGTACAGCCAGCCACGGCGTAGCGATTTTAATTCGGCTTCCGGTCCATTGGCGGGAACTGCGTCTATGGCGGCGATGGACTCAGGGTACTTTCCGGTTGCCTCAAGCTTATATGAATTTTTCCAGGCTTCCTCTTGCGCCTCTACCGATATTGAGGACACGGTTATTGCCACGAAAAATGCGCTTAGTAAAAGATATTTTTTCATTGATTTCACTTCCTTTTGTTTCCGGCGATCTGCCTAGCTTTTGTTGCAACCTATTGATTAATATGTAATATATAAATATTTATTAATAATCAATAGGTTGAGTAGATTCTGCCAAGTTGAACGGGACTAACCGGTGAAATTACCAGTCGATGGAAAGACTGGCATAGCCCACGTTGAGTTTGTAATCATTGGGTAAGGTCACATTGCTGAAGCGGCTTTGCCCTGCCAACACGAATAATTTGGTGCTCTTGTTAATATTCCAGGTAAGTCCCAATGTCGCCGCTCCTTTGCTTAAATCAGCAAGATTCGCGACCGATTGCGCATCCATATCGACGGCATACATCTTTTGACCCGCTGCAACCCCCAGCGAAAGAGAGGCAGGTACCAGTTCAGATCCGGGAGCGAAGTAATGTGTCCATTTCATATCCAGATCGGAAGTATTGGATTTGCCACCGGTACTGGCCGGATTGAGCCCGCTGATCAGGTAACCGCGCATTTGAATCCAGTCAGCATTGCTGTTGAAACCAAAACCCATCGTTGGTGTATATTGGCGTATGGTGGGTTGATTCGGGTAACTTGAGTTAGCATAGCCGATGTCCGCATAAAGAGTGCGATCGTTTGACAGCCAGCCGACCTGCGGAGCGATGACGGATACGCCATTTGTGGCGCCCGTCACATCGTTGTTGTTGAGCCGATAACCATCTAGGCGTAAAGTCAGTCGTCCTGACCCCGAGTCCAAATAAATATGCTTCCGACCGGAAAGCAAAAAGTTATCCTGATCAATCGTTGCGGCATTTTTCATGCTGACACGCGTTTTGCTGTACCCTGCCGTCACGCCGCCCTGATCCAGATAGTCACCGGAAATCATGACGCCGATATCCGACAGTTTGTCACGCTGCACTGAGCCGCTGTAAGAACCCTGAGTCAGACTCGGGGTTGCATTGAATGACCAGGCATCAGCTTGTGCCTGGCAGTACAGCGCGGCCATTGCGATGCCGACCGATAGTATTGTTGAATTTGCTAGTTTGCTTTTCATGCGATTCTCCTTGGTGACGTTGAAATGGTGATTGGTGTTTCCCATGCGGGCACGCCAATATCGGCGCGTTGAAACGAGCGGATGGCTTGCAGGGTGTATCGGAATTTGCCAACCTCCGCTGTGATGTAAGTGCAACCCAACTGCGGAACGATCAAGGCTTCCGCTTGCGCAGTAATGCCAGATATTTTTTGTCGATGATGCGAATTTTGACGCCACCCTTGGGCTTCTTCGTCCCAGTGCCTGTGGTAACTGCTATTGACAAAGGCCGTCCAGGGCCATGCCAGAGCGGACAACCATTTTGCCGCGCGTTGCGGCAGCAATTTCGCCGGAGTTGAGTGATCCTGCCAGCGATCTATTTGAAACGAGGCGGGGGTATAACCGCACGCAAGCAGCCAGAGATCGAAATAAGGATCTGCATTTCCGTTGCGTTCGTAACAGGAAAATACCGCCCAGGTTGATTCTGCAATGCAGCGAGCGCCCATGCTCGAAACCAGCATCAGCCGTCCCAGTTCATCCACTTCACAGTGTAACGACCAGTCGAACTGGCTGTTTTCATTGTGCGCCACCGTGTAACTCAGGCCGCGACCAGCCAGCAAATAGAGTGGACGGACATCACCCAATATGGCGCTGGACAGGGTGGCGGATTCTTCAGGCACCACGGCGAGTTCGTAACGCGGCGCTTCGTCCTTATCCGAGATCAGCACGCTCGCCAAATGAAACGGTAGGGTGGGGGAGGCAGATTCGTCGCTGGTTTGCAGATGCAGATGAATGTGCGGCTGCGGCGAGCGCCCTGAATTGCCGCAGTAACCGATAAAGTCTCCGGGTTTGATCCACGCGCCCGGCAGCACCGCAATTGTCCAGGGTTTGAGGTGGGCGACGAGCGCACATTTGCCGTCATGAAGCCGGATGAGTACAAAATTACCCCAATTGGCCGCAATATTGACCGTTCCCGGCGTATTGTCGGGAACATCGTTGATAACGCGCCAGACCTGGCCGTAGGCGGGCGACAGCACTGGCTGGTTATAGCAATAAAAATCCTCAAGCCGATTTCCCGTGTTGGTGAAACTCTTGTCATCTTTCAGGATGATGAAATCCAGCGCGTGGCGCCACGGGCCGCGATGCGTGTGTGCGCCTGAAACACCTTGCGATACGCTCCATGCGCCGACAAAGGGCAGTGCAAGCGGAATACTTCCGGGATTGCCGGTGCGGGCACGGCTGATTTGTGCTCGTTCATAAGAACGTTCCGGGAAGTCCGGCAGCAGAAGGTTGAAGCTATTCGCCATGCGGTTATTGCGAACGGCGGCGTAGAGCACGATCCATGCGGCAAGCACGAAAGGGGTTGAAAAGGGCATCAAGTGGGCGACGTCAAGGATACGCCCCAGTGCCAGCGCTAACCAAGCGGCGATGACGGCGGCCAAGGCGGCCAGTGCCGCAGTCGTCAAAGTGGGTGTGGCAAACAGCCCGCCAACCAACAGTGCGGCAAGGATGGCATTGCTGTCCCACGCCGTTGTCGCCAGATGCTCGGGTGCCGCTCCCAGCATGTTGAGCCAGTACAGCGCCGTAGAATAACCAAGCAGCGCAATGACCAGGTAGTAGCGGGAAAAAACCAGCAGTATTGCCAACACAAAAAGCCCGACAAACGGATTAGGCATAAAGTAGAGATTACCGAAGGCGCTCAGAAATTTGTCAGCCTGAGTGCCGAACATGTCGGGTGGTGCCGTATATGAGTTCAATTTCAGCGTAGAAAGACTGCTGCCTGCCGCCGCCGTCAGCATGGCCACCAGCGCGAACGGCAGGCTGAGGATGGGAAGTCGCACCAGCGACCACGCCAGACGTCCGAGCACTACGCTCAGCCATCCGGAAAACACCCCGCCCAGCAGGGCCAGTGCGATCACGCTCGTCCCGGTGGCCCAGACATGTGCCACAAACAGACCGCTCAACAAGCCGTTGAACACGCACACAGGCCGTTCACCGGCATCTGCACCCGCAATCTCTCCGGCATACCACGCGCACACTGCACCGATCAGACCGATGAACCCGATGTGGGGCTCTATAAACGTCATCAGCACGAGTGGTAAACCAGCTTTCCACGAGGGGATCAGAGATACCCAGGCATAACCGCGCGCAACTTCTTCGAGTAGACGTAGTACATGCAGACGTAGTATTAACAGCATGGCGACGGCCTGTTTTGTCGAATAAGTGGCGTGGTCAAAAACATTTCATCATTACCAGTGGGTAATTAATCCTGGTGTGTCGAATGCTCAGTGGCTGGTTTTGTCGATTCGCCGCTCAAGCCGGTTACTTTCGTTTCTTCTGATTTGTCGTGATTCATCATGCCATACATTCCATGCATGCCATGATCGCCAAGCATCATACAACCTGGCAAGGTAATCAGTAGCAACAGACTCATTAAATACTTCATTCGAATTCTCCAAAAATTAAACTACCCGGAATCGGGTCGCGTTGTACGTAATAACTAGTGTTGTATCGGCTGTTCATGCAGGTCGATTTTCATAGCGTCGTGCTTTGCTGCGTCTTGTTTCGAATGGGTAGTGTCATCGGTGGAATGCGTTCCTTTACCGTCCTGCTTGCCCATCTCCGCATTGCCTGCTTTTTCATGCTGCATTCCGCCATCCATATTGCCCATGTTGCCATGCATTGCACCCATACCACCCGAACCCATGCCGCCAGATCCCATACCTGCACCGCCCCCCATACCGACAGCCGCAGCCATAGTGGATACTGCGAGCAGCATAACAACGCTCGTCAATAATTTATATTTCACGTTTAATCTCCTTAGCATATTGAAAATAACATTGAGGTGGGAATTATTCCCGCGCAGATTGAATAATAAGCGGGAAAATTTCCCACGTCAACCGCGAGTGAGTTGAGATATACTTCAGTTCAACGTAAGCGCTTGCCATGGTTATGAGTAAACAGAATATTTCGTCGATTTTAGTGCGTGCCATCGAACGCGTGCTACACCCACTGGTGCGGTTGATGCTGTCTAGTGGAATCACCTATCCGTATCTTGCCGAATTGCTCAAGGGTATTTTTGTCGAAGTGGCAGACAGGGAATTTCGGCTCGATGAGAAACCTTCGACGGACAGTCGCATCAGCCTGCTGACGGGTGTGCATCGCAAGGACGTGAAGCGACTCAGGAATTTGCGTAGTAATACCCAAATGCCGGTGCCGGAAGTCATTTCAGTGGGTGCAAAACTCGTGGCAACCTGGCTCGATCAGCCGCCCTTTGTGGATGCCGATGGGCGCCCACGTTCGTTAGCGCGCCTGTCGAGTGCGGATGGTGAGGCGTCATTTGAGCAACTGGTGTCGAGTCGAAGTAAAGATATTCGAGCGCGCGTGGTATTGGATGAGTGGTTGCGATTGGGTATTGTCAGCCTGGACGACAATGACAAGGTGGTTCTGAATACCGAGGCATTTATCCCCAAAGAAGGCATGGAGGAGAAGACTTTCTTTTTTGCGCACAATCTGCATGACCACGCCGCAGCGGCCACCCACAACCTATTAGGTGAGGGTATCCCCTGGCTGGAGCGCAGTGTCTATTACGATGAATTGTCACAAGCCAGCGTAGAAGAGTTGAATATACAAGCGCATCAATTGTCCAGCCATATGTTGAAAACACTGAATCACTCGGCCATGCGTCTGGAGGTACGAGATGCGTCAGACTCCACACCCCGTCAGCGTTTCACTTGCGGACTTTATTTTTACAGCGAACCCGCTGTCGGAGAGCAGAAATCATGAGCGGATTGCGCCACATCCTTAGCCAAACGATCGCGTTGCTGTTGCTTGTCATTCCTGCCGTGGCGCTGGCCGCGTGCATCGAGGCAGAAGGGGGTGTAGGTGGAACAGGTAAGCTTCTGAATTTAAACGATGGCGGGATTGGTGGAACGGGAATACAGGCAAGCGGCGGGATTGGCGGGACGGGGATGCAAGCGAACGGCGGCATCGGAGGCACGGGAATCGTTGGAACCATTACCGGATTCGCCAGTGTGTGCATCAACGGTCTTGAGGTCGAGTATGACGATACAACGCAGGTCAGCAGTAACGGAGAAGTGGCGGGCATAGCTAAACTGGCGGTTGGTCAGGTGATCGCCATTGACGCTGTTGGAACATCGACTCAGTTACGTGCACGCAAAGTTGATGTTCTGAATGCAGTCGAGGGTCCTGTGACAAGGATAATAAGCGATCCGAGCCTGATGGAAGTTATGGGACAGAAGGTCAGACTGAACGAGGCGACCCGGCTGGAGGGAATCGGGACGACTCATGAGTTCACAGTCGGCATGTCGCTCAAGGTGAGTGGCTATCGTAATGCGGTCAATGACATTGTGGCCTCGCGCATTGAATTCGTTCAGGATATGCAACGCAACAGTATCATCGGTGTGATTGAGCGTGGCAGTGACGGGCAATATTTCATCTTCGGAACACCTGTTAAGGCGGAGGGTATTTCACTCGTGGCGGGCTCGGAAACGCTGGTGAAGGGAACATGGAATGGGCAGGCACTTGATGTTATCCGTGCCGTGCCGGATCCTTCACTGCCCTTTGCCGGACGTGCCAATCGGATGGTCGTTGAAGGGTTGGTGATTGCCATCCCGGGTGAGCAGCGAATTGTAATCAGCGGGTTCGATATTGATTATTCAAACAACACCCTGTTTGCAGGCGATAAATCGGAGCAACTGATGCCGGGACATCTGGTACGAGTGACGGGCTACGTTCAGTCTGGCCGTCATCTGAGAGCTGATCGTATTGAAATAATGCGACATCCCGAAATGGGGCGCACGGTGTTGCTTCATGGTGGTAATGAAATGAATAAGGAACACGATTCTCAGGCAGCGTCGATGCAAATGAAAAATAGCGGAATGACTGGAAGGGATAGTTTGTATCGCCCCATGCCGACAAATCGTCCTAATTCGCCGATGCCTATAATGAAGCGCTGAAAAGTACGGCGCACCTAGTGTCATCTCACACATGATATGACGTATAGAATGCGCTATATTTTCGCTATTTATTCAAGATGGCGAGGGTTTCCCAATGAAGCTATACAAAGTGACGTTGCTTGCGGATGAGAGGGCTGAATTTGCCAGCGATAACGCATAAAGGCTCCCATCAGTCCCAGAAGGTAATCAATGCACTGATTTTACTGAACTGCGATGAAGGCGAATTCAACGATCTACGCCCACGCGGTGAAGAGGTGGCAAATATCTTGCGGATTAGCATGCGAAAAATTGATCGGGTCAAGAAGCGCTTTGTCGAAGAGGGATTGGACGCGGCGTTGGGTCGGAAGCCAAGCCCGCGAAACTACGAGCGTATGGCAGATGGTGAGGTGGAGGCACATCTGGTCGCCCTGAGTTGTGGCGAACCACCCGAGGGCTTTGCCCGATGGTCCCTACGTTTGCTGGCTGATCGTGCGATGGAGCTTGAGTATGTTGACAGCATTTCCTACGAGACGGTGCGGCGCGTACTAAAAAAACGAAATCAAACCGTGGCGGAAGCTTGGCTGGGTAATTCCTCCTGAAGCCAACGCGGAATTTGTCGCTGCAATGGAACGGGTTCTCGATGTGTACCGCAGACCCTATAACGCAGACATTCCTGTCGTCTGCATGGACGAGACGCCGCGACAACTTATCCGCGAAACGCGCACGCCGATCCCAGCTCGCCCCGGCCAGCTGGAACGGCACGACTACGAATACGAACGCTGCGGTGTCTGTAACGTGTTCATGGCGAGCGAACCACTGGCCGGAACACGGATGACCAAGGTGACGGAGCGTAAGACAAAAGTGGATTGGGCGCAATTTCTTCAGGATATTGCCGAACGTTATCAGGCTGCACAGAAGATTACGCTGGTAATGGATAATCTGAACACCCATAGCCCGGGCGCGTTATAGAGGCGTTTCCACCTGACCAAGCAAAGGCGCTCTGGGGTCGTTTTGAATTCGTCTACACGCCAAAGCATGGCAGTTGGCTCAATGTTGCTGAAATCGAACTCAATGTATTGATCAGCCAGTGTCTTGATCGGCGCATTGGCAGTATGGAGAAATTAGGTGCAGAGGTCGCTGCATGGCAATCGTAAAATGACTGGTGCAATCTACTGGCAGCACATCCATCAAGATATGCGAGAGCGGCTCCAGCGTTTTGTAGAGTCCGAACCAAAGCACCGTTGCGATGAGCAGGAAGGTGCGAGGTTGGTTGTGAGGCAGGTTGAGTGATGATGCGTTCATTTCTTGATACTCCGGTTCATTCAAAATATTCAGAATTGAGGTTCTGTACAATGGTGACGAACGAAACCAGAAAAGGATGCAAATTATTTTCGGGGCACATGCCCATCGACACGACCATCTGCATCGAAATGAACTTGGCAATTGGTAGATAAAGTGTGGCGCATTTTCATCCTGGCGCGCAGCAGACGCGATTTAACCGCTGCCAGCGTCAAGTCATGTACATCAGAATAAGCCTGTTGCTTCATGCCATTCAAATCGCATTGCTCGATAATGTCACGGTCATCCGGGGAAAGTTCAGTTAATACACGTCCGACACATTCACCTAACGGAACGATAGGCTCGATTTTTTCATCCGGTTCGGGAATATCATCCGGCACCTCGATTGTCTCGCGATGCTGGCGTATATAATCGACCAGTGCATTGCGCGCAACCTGAAACAGCCATGCTCGTGAATTATCCAGACTACAAAAACTGGTTCCCTGCCGCATTGCTTTGATAAAAACTTTTTGCAGCATATCCTCAGCAAGCTGGCTATTGCCTAACCGATGGATGAGGTAGCCCCGCAATTCACTTTCATGAGCACGCCATGCGTTGCTAACACAGAAAAAATTTGTTTGCACAGCGATGAGAACCCCAGTTTGAATACCCTGTTACGATACCCCGCCCATGCTTCTATTTCATATGGCGTGCTATTTACTGGTTTTAAAATAGCTACAAATTTATTCATGTCGTCAAAGTTAATTTTTGCTGAAGAGAACCGCACGTACTGAGTAGTTTCATCGTTGATAATATTCGCTGATCCCAGAACGATTTCATGCACAGACAATCAGATGATTAGCAATCACCTGTCCGAATTCATAGGGGGTGTATCTATAATCCGGAAGACCGGAAAGGATCGAACGAGAATTTAGTCCCGCCAAATAGCTTGCCAGATAACAGACCATGCATAAGATCTGCAGTCTCGGTAGTACACATCCAAAATTTCCTGAAGCGGACGCTCCTGGAAGCTAATCTGAGCACTTGTTCAGCAAGTCACCACAGTCCGGTTAGGCCGAGAAGCGGGCATCCGCAATTCCCAACTTGAGCCACTGTAGAAGCCGTTTATAAAAATTAAAGTCATAATTCGCTGTTTTTTCTTGCCAGTCAGCCCAATTTCAACAACAATTCGCACCGGATTTTACCCGCAATTACAGGGAGTATGGAATGAACCGCAAGGAACTAATCGACGCACTATCAAACAAGACTGGTAGCACCAAGGCAGAGGCGGAAAGCAACATCGCAGCACTGATCAACATTATCTCGGATACCCTCGCACATGGCGGTAATGTCTCGCTGGTTGGTTTCGGTACGTTTGAAGTTCGCGAACGCGCTGCGCGCACTGGTCGTAACCCAAAGACAGGCGCTGAGCTTAAAATTACCGCTTCGAAGACGCCTGCCTTCAAGCCTGGTGCTACGCTCAAAAACGCAGTCAATAACCCCGCAAAGTAATTTATTCAGTGGCAATCGCCGCGTGCTGGCGATTGCCCCATCCTAATATGCCGACAAAATCAATTTTGACCTATCTCAAAAAACATGGCGAACAACTGGATGTTGATATTGCTGTGGCAGTTGGTATGTCGCTTGATAAAACTCGTGATCATCTAGAACGCTTGACGAATGAACACGAAATCATGACTTATCATTCGACTCGCTTCGTGGAAGGCCGGAAAACCGAAGGGTTACGCTGCCGACTCGTTGGATTTGCACCGCCATCGGCACCGGGCAAAAAAGCATCCTGACGAAAGATTACTAACTTAGCAGTTTGAGTCCAGATTGTTGATGGAATTACAGACGGTTATATTTAAACTCGTCTAGAGCCGCCTGACAAATCTGCCACTCCAGTGATGTTGAAGGATTCCATCGGCCACCTTGGGCAACAAATCGGCTACTGGCATCAATAATAGAAGTATCGATTTGGCTGCTCGGCAGCGTGTTTTCGAGCAAAACATCGACACGCGCCGCATTTTGATGATTGAACGCTTCAATATCCAATCGCCCATGATCATCAAATTGGAGTATTTCATAAATTACTCTGACAACACGATAAGGGAGGCGGTCTTGAAGTTCGATTGTGGCGGAAGCCATGCGAACCCGCTGGCCAGCAAAGCGAGGCAGGGGATAGCTGGAAGGATCATGCAGCATGCCGGAAAACTTCGTTCCCGCTATTCGATAGAGTGTGCCGTGTGTTCCAATAATAAAAATCCGTGATGACAATGCCACGACTCTTCTTCCTTTCTGCCAGTCAGGTTTGACGAATTGATCGCTGTGCACCTTGTGTGGATGCGATGATACAGTATCCTTCTAGAAAGCTGGACAGCACGATCTCAATATCCCATTTTCTTAAAAAGACCAGGCGGCCGAGAAGTGGGCAGTCAGGCCAGTTCATGAAAGATCCATTCAAACGTAATCAGCCTCTACGTGCAGTTTTCGGCAATTGTGTTGTACAATATTCGTTAATATATTCATTAAGGTGTTGACATGGGATTGCGAGCAAGTGATGTAGTGCCTATTAGCGAGGCACGGGCGCGTTTAACTGAGCTGGCTGATGAGGTGTTCGGCGGCGGGGCAGAGAAAATTCTTACCAAAAATGGCTCAAGTTTTGTTGCTATTGTTGATGCGCGTAAGCTGGATTATTACCATGCCCTTGAAGAAGAGCATGCTGGTTTGGTTTTGTTGGACGAGGCGGAAACAGGCTTGCGGCAAATTCTGGCAGGGCCGCGTGTGTCAGCGGGTGATTTGATCGCGGCACTTTCGTAATGACATTGCCTGTCAATACGCGGGTTGAAGCCGCTCCTAATTTTCTGAGTAACTTGGACGCTGCACACCAATTTTTTATAGTTCAGGATCCAGATTCTGCGTCGCTTCGCCTGCGCAAACTGAAGGCCGAGCTTCGTGAAATGGTATCCATCTTGAGTTGGTCGCCAGCGGCTGGCCATCCTGCAAGGTTTATGGCGAGGCGTTCTGCACAGGCGCGCTTAAGGGTTGAAGTCGTTCAGAAGTTAGCAGTTGATGCTGGTTTGCCATTTCTGCGGGAATATGTCGTCAGTAGTCACGTTGTTTTGTATGCACACTCTGACGTTGAAGTCGTTTTGCTGGCGATAAAAAATCAGCGTCAGCTCGTATATTGTGCCGAGTGATAGCCTTTACTATCGCTTGAATTTGGCTACCTGTCTCGACGTGCTTTTAGCCAACACAACTTCACCCACTCGAACGCCTTGCAACGGGTCGATTGTTGCAGGATCGAAAAGTTGACGTTAGGAACGATTTGTTGCCGAGTGCCTGCTTCGGGATCCATTGCTAGCCAAATGCTCCGCAAGCCGAATGTCGGCAATGGACGAATAGGGTGCATCCACGACTCTCACCACATTGCCCGATCAGCTGATGATTGAAGTGGATTAGGCGTAGTTCGACGCACGCAATTAGGCCGCCGCCATCAGCTCCACCGGTACAGGTTGTGGTATCGTTTCCACCGAAGAGGCAACTGCCTTACTTTTTTTCCTAGGCTTGTCTTTCACGGGTTCTGCGACATCAGGACTTTTGCTGTCGGCATCAACCACCACCGGAGCGACCTTGTTTCTTTGCGCAGCTTCAAAAGCGCGTTTGTTGATGGTTTCAATTTCAAACACGACACCCATCACTTTTTTACGCCACTTGCGCTCAAGTTCAGCTTTGACATCATCAGGAATAAAACCAACAAGCCAGGTGGCATGTATGGATTCAATCAGCTTATCGAATTCACGGATCATTTGCAGAAACTGGCCAGCTTTCCCGCAAGAGATTTTTGCTGGTAGTGAAACAACGTTGGTATAGCCCAGTTTGCCGATCTCGATACCATTGTCTTCAGCAATTTTAAGAACACGCGCCTGTTCCTCCCGCAACTCGCGAAATGCACCATCCAGGATATGCTCAATCGCGCCATTAACAGATGTGATTTCGCTCTCATTTTTTAATACCACAGGCAAAACCACACTCAGACTGCGCAATGCTGTGTCGCATCTCTCAAAGCCGTCAGCAAAGACACCCTGCGCCGGTGTGGAGCAAATTGTGATCTCCTGAACAAAAAATGGGTTGCTAAACACGATAGGACTCCTCTTGTCGCTCGTTTGCGCTCTTGCGGTTTTAGCTGTCGATTTCTTGGTTGCTACCTTTTTTACCGAATCATCCATCATCGCCTCCATTTGGTTGAAAAAAAGAAACGCTTGAACAATAGGACAAAACAATAAAATGTCCTGAAAAATACTCGTTTAATTAGTCGAGTATCTAGTTTGCATTCACGAAATTTTTGTGCTAGTGTTTCAATATCCTTTCTCATCGCGTAATGCCATGAGTTGATATTGGTGGCTGACCAATCGAAATAAACAGGTGACGCAAAAGCGTCATTAAAGCACGACATAAAGCGGCATTTAAGTAGTTACGTAAAGCTGTATTTAATCAACCCACCGGGGACACGTCCCCGTTTGGGCTGTGTCCCCTAAATTTTTTAGGAGACACAATTATGAATTTCGTTACCATCACCAACCCTGAGTACCATGCGCATGAAGCAATTGGTCACTCCAGCATCGTCAAAACCATGCGCTCACCGGCTCATTTGCGGGAAGCATTGGACAATCCCAAAGAAGCAACCCTTGCAATGGAGTTCGGAACCGCCATTCATACGGCAGTACTTGAACCTCGGATATTTCGTGAGGAATATGCCGTGGTTGATGAAGCGTTGTTGGCAGGCACGTTGTCGTCACTCGATGATTACAAGACTGCGGCAACTGCGCTGTGTGTCAAGTTTGACGCCCTGAACAAAGATGAATTGAAAGTGGCAATCAAGGCTGCTGACAAGGATTTCAGATACAGTTTCAAGGATGACGTGCAGTCAGAAATTGCTGCATTAACCACCGAAAGGCTGGCAAGTGCATTGGCATCGCTTGATGAACTCAAACAGGCAGCCGGCGCACTGGGCATCGAGGTCGGGAAGATGAAAAAGGACGACTTGAAGCTGGCAATTAAAACTGCCGACATTGACCGTGTTTATTCTTTCCGCGACGAAGTTCTTGCCGAAATGTCAGAACTGACAACCAGTATGATGGCCGGAACACTGGCAACGCTGGATGACTACCGACTTGCCGCTGGTGAGCTTGGCGTGAAATTTGACGCACTGAGCAAGGATGAACTGAAAACGGCGATCAAGGCTGCTGACAAGGATTCTAGGTTCAAGTTATACGAGGAAGAATTTGACCGATTGTATTCAGGAAAGATTCTTCTCAAATCTGAGCAGTTCGAAGCGATCTTGAAAATGCGCGCTTCCCTTCAGAATCACAAGGGGGCGAACGAAATGCTTTTCTTGTCGGAAGGTCTTGCTGAAAAATCTGCTTTCTGGACTGATTCGGAGACTGGTATTTTGTGCAAATGCCGTCCTGACTGGCTCAAACTGCGTTTTGGAAGAGCATCCGGTATTGCAGATGTGAAATCATGCTGCAACGCATCAGCTGATGCATTTTCCAAGAGCATTGCACAGTTTAGTTACGATATTCAGGCTGCGTTTTACCAGGATGGCGTTTACGCTGCTACGGGTGAACGTGTCCCATTTTATTTTATCGCTGTCGAAAAGGACGCACCGCACGCGGTCGCCGTTTATCGTGCAAGCGATGAAATGATTGTGACTGGCCGTGAAAAATATCGTACTGGATTGCATCTTATCAAGTGGTGTCGTGACAACAATTTATGGCCTGCATACCAGCCAAACGGTGAGATCGAAACAATTGATCTGCCACGCTGGGCTGCAAACTATGAATCTGAGCTTTAAGCTTTAACGCGCACTACCTTAAACCCACGGGGGACACGATCCCTTTCTGGGTTGTGTCTCCTTTTTATATCAAGATCGGAGACACAAAATGGGAATTTTAATTCTTGCTGTATTGGCAATGGGCGTTGTTTCAACCGTGCGTTGGATGATTTCGTTCTCCGCACCTCGATTCAAACGCAGCACTGTTTCAAATATCGTGAAATCATCCTCTAGGCTTGTACAGTCGGTCGTCGTGCCGGAAGCGCAAAAGGAGATTGATTTTTCGTCCTTCGAATCGCCAGCTTTTATTCGACGTGGGTTGAAGTTCCCAACATTCATTCCACCAGTCGTGCTTGGCGGTTTGGATTTTTCGGACTTTGAAACTCCGTCATTTCTTCGACGCGGCATGCAGTACCCGGTGCTGACAGAAAGGAAATTAGGTCGCAAACGTAAATTGAAGCCAGCTTTTGCCGCTGCGTAATTTAATCCTTGCAGGGAGGTTTACCTCCTGGAGTAATCAAACGCCTCTTTCAAGAGGTTAAACCCAACGGGGACACATTCCCCATTGGGGCTGGTGCCCCTAAATTAGGAGAGCACCATGCGTAAGATCACACAATTGGACCGAATCAAATCCAAAGCATTAGGCATAGCGATGAAGGCATTTTTAGCTGACCCCTCGTTGGGTGAGCGGCAGGCCAAATCGTTGTTCTCTGAAATCCTTACCCATTTGCAGAAAGGAATGGCTGACGAAGAGGTGGTGCAAACCATCCTGAAAAGTCATGAATCAGAAGCAATACCGCAAGGCCAATTGTCACTGATGTAATGAAGTATTTGCGAATCGCAATAAATGCGTATTGGTAAATTAACGTAATAACGTATTTACGTACTACCGTAAAACCGTAAGTTTTTATTTACGTAAATAACCCCTTGGGACACCCTCTGTCCCTTTGGGGGCATGGTGCCCCTTTTTAATCTTGAAAAGGAGCATCAAAATGGCAACAGTCAATCTCAAAGCATCACAAGCAACGGAATTTCTGGCTCGTTACATTGTGGCCAGAATACCAGTTATGTTGACTGGCGCACCGGGTGTCGGAAAAAGCAGCATTGTAGAAACGGCGGCGAAAGCGGCGGGCTATGATCTGATTTTGTCGCATCCGGTCGTCAGTGATCCTACGGATGCCAAAGGCTTGCCCTGGCCGAGCAAAGATGGCGAGAGCGCAAGTTTTCTGCCATTCGGCGATCTGGCACAAGCACTGAAAGCGACCACGCCTACGGTTTGGTTTCTGGATGACTTGGGGCAGGCAAGTCCGGCTGTTCAGGCATCGTTCATGCAG
>Ga0105164_10001099_pt1 | contig 17526 bp, 19 predicted proteins | sample VDWuncwatermetaG_FD_89674 | JGI IMG/M metagenome (GOLD analysis project Ga0105164, IMG submission 89674) | Wastewater microbial communities from Netherlands to study Microbial Dark Matter (Phase II) - VDW unchlorinated drinking water | ecosystem: Environmental > Aquatic > Freshwater > Drinking...
GGCAACGTCCTCCAATCTACCTACACCTATGGTCCCGGGATCGATGAAGTCCTCACCATGAACCGTAACAGTCAAACCTTCTTTTACTTCTATGATGGGTTAGGTTCAGTGACAGACCTCACCAACGCTGCAGGAGAATTGGTGGAATCCTACCAGTACGATGTGTATGGTCAACCCACTACACCCTCCACTGTAGGGAACCCTTATCTATTTACCGGAAGACAACTTGATCCTGAAACGAACCTTTACTATTACCGTAGCCGGTATTACCATCCTGGAATTGGGAGATTCCTGAACAGAGAACAAGAACCTACTGACTTTAACCTCTACCGCTACGTCTTAAACAGTCCCACCAACTGGATTGATCCATGGGGACTTACCACTTTAGGCGCTCAACCTTTCCCGATCAATGGCCAGGATGTTATCGGTGGCCAAGGTCTTTCCATACCGGTTGATATAGCTCCTCCTTCGCCCCTACCTCCTACAGAATGGACACCTCCTATCCACGAGCCCCCGGGGCCAGATGTTCTACCTCAACCTGCTCCCGGGGGGGACAGAGGCGGGGAATAAGGGCCGTGCAGGTAAACCTGTAGGGATTCAGGGTTCTGACGGTAGTCAGGGGTCAGGGGTTAACCTTTCTAAGGTGGGTGGGAAAGCAGAAGGAAAAACCGAGAAACCTACTATAGTGAAAGACGCACAGAAAGTAAGATGGAATCGTTGGAAAAAGGGCCGCGGTAGGGATACAGTGTATATTGAGAAAGATAAATTCCATGAAGATGAATACGAAGTCTACGATCGTTTTGGCAGACATAAGGGGTCTGTTGACGGCTCAGGTCGGCCAATAAAATCCGCTAAGCCGGGTCGCACTATAAACAAATAACCTATTTGGTTTAAATACAGAGGTTCATAAAAAAAGGAGAAACAATGAAGGCAAAAACAAAAAAAATTAAAAATGCATTCTACATAACCATAGACGACGCAATAAAAGCAGCTCTTCGTCTTGTAGAACAAGAGCATCCTTCTGAGCCTCTTTGTAAGAAGTGCCATGCTTTATATAAACTACTGAAAACAACTCGCCAAAAACTGAATCAGATAGCTATAGGAAATAATTTGGTATGGTATGCTCTGAAAGGCGAACGCAGAATTGATATTACGCATTCGAAGAAATAGGATAGCGAAAGATAGGTGAAATAGGGTGGGGTCATTGGTCCTGGAGAGCCTACGGGATTCAATATAAATACGCTTTAACCTTGAGGTCTATCCAGAACGGAGAGGGAAATGCAAAAAATTTCGAAGCAGAGGACAGAAAGCAAAACACAACTTTTTATTACTCATTTTGAATGTTCTCCCGACGAGATAACAAAGATCCTTGGCATTTCACCGACGGCTACATGGCGGAAGAACGACCCAATCCCAAAGTCGACTGGCGGGGTGCGCAAGGTAAACGGGTGGCGGTTGGAATCTCCTGTCAAACCAACCGCGAGTCCGGAAGGACAGATCAACAGCCTGCTAGAAATTGTAGCACCAAACATAAACCGTTTTAAACAGTTACCCACTCCTTCTGAAGTGGAATTATCTTGTGCGATCTATGCCTACGACGAGAGCCAGAGAGTATTCGGTTTTTCTCTTCAAACCGTGCAACTACTAGCCAAAATGAACGCAACGATCGGTGTGGCGTACTATGATTTGAGAAAGTGAAGCGAACGCTACTGGCGATCATCGAAAGGTAGACGGCGGACTAAAAAGTATATCCTAGGAATGCAGGGGACACAATACATAACTGTCAACAAAGAACGCCAGCCAAGCCGCCCGAAGGTTGGGCACCACCCGCCGCATCCTCAAATACCGCATGGACCAACTGGGGATCAAGAAGGAAAAACTCGTTCAGGAAGAAACTCCCCCCGCCGAGAAGTAAAACCTACCTCAATCGCATCGACATATGTGGGCCCCCATTTGGCCAGTAACCATTTCACCCGCTTGAGACGGTTCATAGGTCCAGAGGATTTCTTAAGGAGGGGGCTACTTTCGAATGGCTTGAAGTGCCTTAAGGTCTTCAAGGTCAATTGTTCTGCCGGAGGCCTTCTTGGAGTGGATGATGTCTTCGAAGCAGGCGAGATAGACGGGAACTGTTTTGACCTTTCTTCTCACCCGTCGGCGCCACGCCTCTTTGAAGGTGAGTCCCTTCACTTGGGTGAAGAGGTCGAGACGGATATAATCTTCAAATACCGTCAGTTCGTTGGCAAGAATTCCTCCGACGGAAGTCAGAGAGGCGGTTTTAAAGCCCGCTTTTTTAAGGGCTTTTAGACATTTTTCTGCGTTTGGGATTGTTGCTTCAATAAAAATATCCAAGTCGAGCGTGGAGCGGGGAACGCCGTAGGTCACCACGGCTACGCCACCAATCACGAGGTACTTGACCTTATAGGAGTTTAAGGATTTGTACAGTTTTAGGTAATTTTCTATCACGGGGTTTTGGAGGTGAAAGTTCGTTCAGGAAATCTGCGAAGTCGACCATGAGGCGGTACCGCTCCGAGAAAGAGAGGGAACGGAACCACTTTATTTTTTCGGCTCTGCTCTCGTACCGTAAACCATGATGGACTGAAAAGCGTTTTTTCATGTCGGGGTACTCTCTTTTAGCTAAATTATATCACATAACGCTAGACGATTCAAGCGGGAGGAAGAAGAAACCCCACCCGCCGAAAGGTAGCTTTAACTTTTGTAATGCCCCCATTCATCAAGCGGATTTTAAGTGAGTCGGCTCTGGAGATGTGTTAGTAACTCCTGGGTGGTGTATACCGGCACGACCTGCTGCTTCTTGAGGTCGATGTCGTTGGACCAGAGGGGGGAGATTTAGTTGCAAGGCGAGCGCTAGATAAGGAGCATCCAACGGACTTCTGAGGCAGAGAGGCTTCCTAACCGGCGGCGGAATCGAGGTGTTGTGAGAACCCGTTCAGTCTCGGTTAGGCCATATTCAGGGACATAGAGTGTCAGCCGTTCATCGAGGAGTAGCTCCCGGGTCACGGCTGAACGCAGAAATCCTGCCACCAGGATATTGGCATCAACCACGAGCTCCATTTAGGCGGCACGTCGGTGCTTACGCCAAACCCGTCGCTTGATCTGTCGACCGATCGCCTGCGCCTCCTTCTCCGTAAGGGCGCTTTTCGAAAGGAAGCGTTCCATCTTCTCCAATATCTGTGTCTTCTCCACAATGGCCTGGCGGGCCACCTCCGACCAGTTAATCTCTGGAAACCGCTTCATCTTTTCCTTGAGGTCAGCTGGAATTGCAAGGGTTAAGTTTGCCATGAATCCCTCCTTATGGAAATTAGTGTATCCACTATATAAACATATCACACAGATCACACAAAATCAAGTAAAATTTTTGACCCACCCGCCGCATCCTCAAATACCGCATGGATCAATTGGGGATTAAGAAGGAAAATGTTATTTCGAGGAGGGAGATGAACAAAGAGTGACCGACTTTTTATTCAACGATATATCGCTTTCCTCGATAGCCGGTTTCTTCCAAGGTCGTTTCACGATGCCATCCGATCATCTTCCCACCTTTTGTGATATAGACAGGGCCTCTGATCTTATGCCATCGGCCTTTCACCTTGATAAAATCGACATCGAGAAGCACCGGGCGATCTTCCTTTCTCTTTCCCGCAATCCTTATTCCAAAACTGTCTCCGATCCATGCCTCGGGTTCTTCGCCAAAAATCACCCCCTTCGACGGAAAAATAAGATAATTCTCAGGAATCAAAGAAATAATGACAAGAAGCCCCACCGTAAAGAGGGGGAAAAAGAGGAGATATCCTAACTTTCCGTATTTCGTCATCGACATTCCTTTCTCCCTAAAGTATCATACCCCTGCTTAGATTTGATTCTTTCCCAACCCCACGCAATCGCAAACGCTGCATAAATGAGAAGGGGAGGTTCTGCTGGGAGTCGATTGCGGCTAAGAGAAGATTGGGTGATTCCATAAACAGCTGTAAAGGTGAGAAACAGGAGAAAAAAGAGGATGTGCATCTTCCACTTTTTGATCGAAAGGATAAAACCTAAAACTCCAAAGAGGTATAACAGAGCAAGATTAAGTTTACGCAGACCCACTAAAGAAGAGGCCTCCTGAATGGCCCCCTCCTTGAGCGGCTCCCCTCGGGGAAACTTCTCGGAAATCCACCAGTAGGCATAAACTCGGTATAGGGTTCGCTTCAAAAAGGCCAGCGGGTCATTTAGGATATATCTCACCGCGACCCTCGAAAGATAATGATCTCGTGTTGCATCATCCATCTCTTGCAGTAACTGACGCTCTTCCTCAGTGATCCGACGGAATTTGATCCCTTTGTAAGAACGCGTAGGATCTATGGCCCCCGGAAATCCTGGACGATTCCCCAGCCAGAGATTGTATCCGAACGAGGTTCTGATAGGAACAAAACGATGGAACACAATGTAATTTCGGACCACCCACGGCATCACAGTGGTAAGGCAAACAGCAAACACGATCAAGGGATACGTCCACCTTTTCCTTGTCCCTTTTAACACCTGGTACACCCAGAAGACGGCCAAGAGACTAAAGGGCTGAAGGACCGGACTGATCAAGTTAGAAAGACCGAGAAGGACACCGGCAAAGGCGGCTTTCGGGTAGGAGGGAGACCTCGAAAGCAAAACCAACGCATAAAGGGAAGTCGTCACGCCAAAGGTAAAGAAACCATCGTAGATTATAACCCTAGTATAATAAATAAAAGGGGGATAGATCGTAACGAAGATTGCCGCAAGAAGTCCCGTTTTTCGATTGTGGAATAGATTTCCCAAGCCATAAGCCGGATAAACCAGACAAGCCAGAACAAGCCCCTGCACCAACTGAACCGCCAGATATTTGTAGGGACCGAAGTATTTGAAAAAAAAGGCGAGGAAGAAGGGATAAAAAGGTGGGATCCAGGCCGTCGGTTCCACCTCTTTCGCAAGCCAACTTTGGAAGGCGAACCCTTTACCCGCCACGATGTTTTCCGCAATGAGCCCCGACTCATACGCCACCGGATTGACGTAATCGCGACTCACCAGAATAAATGACACCCGGAGGATAAATCCGATCGCCACAAGCAAGAGGAGGAAGACGTTCGTTCTCTTCATCGCCGGACAGGAAGCCGAAAGAAAAGGTAGTCCCCGATCGTTTCAGTGGGATAACGATCATGGAGGTATCTGTTAAAATCCTCTCCGATGGGATCATGTTTGTCCAAGACAAATAAACGCACCGAACCCTTCTCCTGCCGGAGGAGATCTTCAAAACGCTCCCGAGACTGCACAGAAAACCGGATTTTTCGATCCGCGTAAAAAAGAACCGGGTACAAATGAGGCCCCGAGGTCAACACGACTTCATCGAACTGACTGCGAGCCCGGATAAACTCACCCAATTCCCGGGCGGTAGCGCTTCGGCTCCAGTGCTGGATTGCCAAAGTCGTCATCAAGGAGGAACCGATAAATAACAACCCGAAAAGGAGGGCCCAGAGTCGACGGGTCCTGGAACGGGATGCCCAGGATGAAAGCCGTGTGACGGCGATCGCGGCGGCATAGGCGATTGCGGGAGTCAGCATAAAAAAGGCATGGCGGTGAATCCAGGTGAAATTAGGAAAAAAGAAGGCGTGGAACACCCCCATCCCGAAAAGAAAAAGGAGAAGTCTCTTTTTCGTCTCACACCGACCCCTTTCCTCCTGTAAGGTTATCCAACATCCACTGATCGCAAGAATGACTCCGAAGGGATTGATAAAAACAAGGGCGTAGAGCCCTATCCGCTGAAAGTAATCCCACAGACGGATCGAGGTTCTATGGAACTTGAGCGCTTGAAGGATAGGAGCCAGGAAAGCCTCCCCCACCCCATGATACAGATGGAGGGTAAAAAATAAAAGGAAACATGCCTCTGTCATCGGGAAAATCCACACACGCCAAGACCAGATCTTCTCTTTTTTGAAAAAGACAAGATCAAAAGGGAAAAAGATGGCAAGAAGTACTGCGTCCCATTCTGTCATCATCGCCCCGGAGAAACTGAGAAGGGCTATGAGAAGCCATTTCGGTTTCCGTGTCGCGATCCAGCATTCATAGGTAATCCAGGTGAGAAGCACAAAGAAAAGAAGAGTGGACCCAAGCACATCCACATGCTTCGCATAATAGGAAAAAATAGGTAAAATCGATGCGATAAAGGCTGCGGTTCGTGCTGTCTCCAAGGACCAGAATCGTTTTCCCAAAAGATAGATCATCCAAAGGCTTCCGAGCGAGAAAAGAAGCGGGACCAAACGAGCCGCCCATTCATGGACCCCAAAAATTTTGAATGAAAGGGCTACAAGGATCGGCACCAACGGAGGGTGGTTGACGTAGAAATGAAACTCCTCCGGAGAAATGGCCCCTGCATTTCTAAAAGGAATAAATTCTGTCTCCATGAAACCATGGCGCACGAAGTTCCTTCCGCAGAGACTGTACACGGCTCCGGTAATCCCTTCCTGCTTGGCGTTCCAGGGGTCTCCGACACCAACCCACTGAATCGATACAGCGGTGCAGAGAAGAAAAAATAAAAGAGACCGTTTCACTCCACGGAAAATAACCATCTTCCCAGCGCCCTTTCTTCTCCCGGTGTTATCCTTCTATGCCATCCTAGGATTCTTCCGCTTTTTGTGATATAGACGGGACCTTTCACCTTATACCACCGGCCCTTCACTTTGATAAAATCCACATCGATCGAGGCGGGTCGATCCTGTTTGCCTTTTCCAGCAACTCTTTGACCAAAAGTATCTCCGATCCATGCTTCAGGTTCTTGACCTAGGATACGCCCACCCAAGGGGAGCACGCGATTAAAGAAGTTGTCCATGCTGTTGTCATAAGGAATCATGTAGGCGATGAGGATAAGCATCGTTGTCGACCATTATACCAAAAAGCAGGGACTTCCTAAAGAAAACCCCGTTAGCATAATCTGTTCTAACGGGGTAGTGTTAATTTATCTTTTGCTCTATTTAGTAGTCTTATAGATATAGGTATTTTGAGTTCCACTCGGCACAAATAAGAGTTCCGAAGTCCCATTACCGTCTAAATCTGTTCCGAGGACAGAGCCATAAGTGGAATTCCATGCTCCCTGGAAGTTGCTCGAGAGGCCAGTGGGCCCTGTTCCGTCACTTCCATAAAGAGAAAAATGGGTTGACTCTGTCTTTAAGTCAATAACGGAAGGAAGTCGTGTCATCTGACCCCAAACGATGTGCGCTTCTCCCACAGGGATAGTGTATTGGTTGTATTGTCCCAAGGAGCGTGCGGCAAGGAGGGCCAGATCTTCAATGCCGTCGCCGTCAAAGTCTGAGACAAAATTGGAAAATCCCGTATAGTTTCCAATGTTGAAGCTGTTCCAGACCTTGACATCCGCCAGCGTCGAAATCGCCGTTTGTGAACCGTATTGGATATATGTGTATACCCCTGCATCTGCTGCGACGAGGTCATCGATACCGTCTCGATTTAAATCTCCGGTCGTCAAATTAGGGTGTCGTGGGATCAGATTATAGGAGCTTGTCCAGTCGGAAGAAGTTGACAGCTTCCGCTCCGAATTTTTTCCAAAAATGACCCTGACAGGACCCCCCGGACTCAAATAGGGAGCAATGATAATATCATCGATAGGGTAACTCGTTTCTGCATCAATATCACCGTTGAGATTTCCTACGGTGACAGCGTAGCCATACTTTTGTCCCGCCTCTCCATAAATGTAGAGATCCACATTGGATTTAGTTAACACCATCGAGGATTTAGTCCAGTCAAAATGGGTAATTCCATAGATTTCCCCTCCGTCTATAAAAGCATTGTTTGGTCCGTCTGCGGAGGGAGCTCCGATCAGAAGGTCTTTTCTCCCGTCTCCATTGATATCTCCTGTCGCTAAAGAAAATCCTGCACGGTCTCCGGCGTCTTTGCCAAAGAAAGTGAAGCTCGGAGGCTTTACAGCAAAATCCCACGTGGTACCTAAATTTGCTCTTGTATTTCCAAGGACAACATATACTTCACCTTTTTCGTCCCTTAACCCGCCTCCAAGGTCGATGATGGGTAAGCTAAAGACAATATCATCGAAACCGTCCTGATTTAAATCAGCCACTGCAAGCCAATGCATCGGATGGAACTTGACCACATCTGATGCCCAGGGGAATTTCTTCTGGGAAATAATCAGAAAATCCGGGTGAGAGAAATCGCGACCGTTCAAAGATGAGAGTGCTGCATCAAAAAAGACCCCCACGTACCTTCTTGTCGTTCCGGCCATGCCTCCTGTGAAAATTAGGTCAGGAATTCCATTCCCGTCAATATCCCCTTTCATCATTTGAAAAGGAGCGCCCACTATCAAAGAAGGGGAATAGGGGCCTCCTCGGATAATGGCATCAGGATAATTAATCCCGATATCCTTTATAGGTCTGGCAGCAAAAAGGTCGGTTACCAAAGGAAATGCCAAAAGAAAGCCCACAACAAAAACTACTTTTACTACTCTCATTTTACCCCTCCCTGGCTCCTGAAATTTTCTTTCACGAAAAGGTCAATTTATGGAACTCCTTTTAAAAAGTGGAGTTACAGTTATTAAAGATTTTTTATATCTTATTTCAAATACAAAGGTTATGAAAAAACTGATTGAAGTATACCTGACAAAATACAAATTGTCAAGGGCACCACTCGCCGCATCCTCAAATACCGCACGGACCAGCTCGGGATCAAGTCATCAGGAAAGAAGTTGCCGGAAGCGTGGGTGATAAGGTAAAATAACGACATGACTATTGAAATGATTAGAGAAAAAATCTCAACTCAAAAACTTCGGAAACTTGCTGACGCCTCCTTTGGAGACATGGTGAAGGGGGTTGTGGATATTCAACGAAGGATCGTTGCCCTGGGGGGAGAGCTTCACGCAGACTGTGAGGCGGTTTTGCTTGAGGGAGGTTCTCAACAGGAAGATTTGTGGGGGTTTAATCTCTACCTGGATAAGCCGTTTCGGGAGAGGCTCGAATTTTCTTCATTTGTTAACATCCGCCCCTCACGGGGAAACCGTTCCATGGAAATTAAGGACCCTGATCTCAGGAAGAAGATGAGAGAAATTATCGATTCTTTAGTGGAGTAGGCCGATGGATTCAGAAACATGGAAGCGATTTTCTTTGGCCCAGCAGCTCGGGAATATCGGGAGCGAGCTTTCCCGTGTCGGGCACTGGGAAGCGCGTCAAGACCTGGAAAATCGTAACAAATCCTTGGAACGCGCCCTGGCGCTGATTGACCTCACCCTCAGGGATGAGCGCTGGAGATCCCGGCTTAAGGAATTGGCTCGGCTCCGCGAGGTGATTTCTGATTGGTACGTCGATCAAGGGGAGTACGAAATCCCCCCCGGAGCTTTGGAAGCATACTACACTTCCTTTGCTCTTCTGGCCCGCACGTAAGCCATCTATACCATTGAAATTTTAACTTTGGAGAACTTTCTGGACAGATTTTAGAATTTGTTCGGGTTCGAAGGGCTTCACGATGTAGTCAGCGGCGCCGGATTGGGTGGCCATGGTGGCCATCTCGACGGAATCATATCCTGTGACGATCAAGACTGGAAGGTTGGGGCGGATCTTCTGGAGTTCCTTGAGGGTGGTCAACCCATCCATTTTCGGCATCTTGATGTCCATGATGATAAGGTCTGGAGTACTTTCCGTCAGATAAAGGAGGACATCCTGTCCATTTGCCGCGAAGACAAGGTCGTAGTCATTTTCAAGAATAAGTTTATAAGACTCCCGGATATTGACTTGATCATCACATATCAGAATTTTCTTTTTGGCCATGTTGTTTCTCCTAATTCACCTACACCACACACCCCAAACCCACCTCCCACAACTCAGATCCCACCCCTATAAGGCAGGCGGCGACGAAACGGACAAACACCTCGCCTCTGTTTTGCCGCAGTTTTCAACGAAATGGGGAAGGGAAGCGTTAAAATAAAGTCGGTCCCCCGAATTCAAAGAGTACTCTTTTCCCGCTACTGAAACTTTTACCTTTCCCGAAAGACAATAAAGAAATTTCTCCGTATCTTCCGCCACTTCCTCGGTGGGGGTCCTGCCGTCAGGATCCAGACGGATCAAAATCGGCATCATCTTTTTGGAAAAGACCTGAGAGGTCAGAAGGATCGATGAACTTTTTTCATCATGCACAAAAACATCTTTTTGAGCCGCCTCTGCCTCCACGTGGATATCTTTGAGTGCTGTTTGAGAGAGCCGGTAGAGGTCTGCAAGACTGATCCCGAACGCCTCAGAGATTTTCAGGTGAGATTTGATGGTGCCGGTCATGATGCCATTTTCAATGCGGCTTAAGGTAGCCTGAGCGACCCCTGATTTGAAAGAAAGTTCGGCAAGCGTCATCCTCTTCTCCTGACGTATTGCCCGAACTCTTTCACCAATTTCCATTACTGACCTCTTTCGAAATTCGGGACTAAGTCCCAAAGACGGTAAGACCTTCCCCTTTTCAAGGCGGGACCAAGTCCCGCCTTCCTTGGGGGAAGGTCTAAGGCGAAAAGGGACTTAGTCCCTATAACCTATAACACAAAGAATACCCTAAAATTGCGGATTTGTCAAGAAATTTCATTTTAAATTTAGAGTCTGTTTCTTAAAATTATATTTTAATGGAATACATTGATATCATTATTATTATGGTGCTATAGAGAAATTGTATACTTTAAAAAAGTTTATTTTTTATCAACAACTATTGACAAATTGGGCAATGTAGGGGATACTTGCAATGTAAGTAAAAGTTAATTGATTCAAAAGTAAGATATTAACGCCGGATGGGGGTAGGAGTCAAACGCGTGTCAGATTTAGAACTCTTGCAACTCATCCTGAATGAACTCGTTGAACTTCGAAGGGACCTTAGACGCTACAATGAAGCGATTCTGGGTGTCTTCATAGAGGAGGTAGGAAATAGATGATCCTGCCTCCTCATTTTTTTCTGGAGCAAGCAGTTCGGCGAACACCAAAAACGGAGGTGGTGTGTGAAACTGCCGGCGAAGGGAGCTATGCGGCTCAATCAGGTGCAAGGTGGCTCCGGCACCACATCGCAGGGCGCGATGGGTTGAGCCGCATTTTTTGGGTAGTGGGATGTGTGTGGTGGGTGGTGGGTCTGGGATGGGATGAGAGGGTGGGTTGAGATGACGATCGTAAGTTTTACAGATTTAGAAATCTATCAGAAAAGCTATAAAGCTTCTTTAGATGTCGTGAGGAAAGTAATTCCCCAATTACCTCCAGACGAAAAATTCAATCTTATTGACCAGATGCGAAGGAGTAGCATGGCTGTCCCTGCTTTAATCGCTGAAGGCTATGCCAAGAAACATCAGTACGGCAATTGGAAAAGATATCTTTCCGACGCAATTGGTGAATGTAATGAGCTTATTGTGCATTTATCTTATTGCCGGGATCTCTATAGCACACGCATAGATCAAAACCTTATTGTAGGATTGATAGGAACTTATGATGTCATAGGAAAGCAGATTTATCGACTGAATGAAGCTTGGAAAAAATCCCCATCCTCACCCACACAACCAAACCCACTACTCACTTCCCACATCTCACCACAGGGAATGGGAATTTTGCTCGTCTTATTATCCGGTTTAATCTTTACCGCGATTGCTAACGCTGCAGATCCCTTCCAAGAATCAAACGGCCAGGTCGTGATGGAGGCCGAAAACTCTGATGCAAAAATCTCCCGAAGCAGTAAAGACTGGACTCTACTCACCACAACGACCGGTTATTCAGGTGCCGGGTATCTTCAGGTATTACCCAATACCGGAGTGACAATCAGTACAGGATACAACACAACTTCTCCTGAATTACAGTACCGAATCAATTTCGTGAATACAGGGACTTATTATATTTGGATTCGGGGACGGGGACCGACGACCAATGATGACTCCCTCCACGCAGGAATTGACAGTACAGCACCGGTCAGTGCGGACAAAATCAGCGGCTTCCCGAATAGCTGGACATGGAGCCGGTCGACGATGGATGGCGCGCCGGCGACCATCGTTGTGAGCGCGCCAGGCGTTCATACCTTGAATCTCTGGATGCAGGAGGATGGATTTATTGTTGATAAAATTCTTCTTCGAAAGGATTCTTCGTCGACGGCGCCAAGTGGGACAGGCCCTGCAGAGAGTCCGAGAGGCGGAACAGGGAACAGGCTTCCTGTGATCAATTCGGTTACTCCCGCGACCAAATCGAAATACTTTGAGCAGGATGCGGTAACGGTGAGCGTGACCGCTTCTGATCCCGATGGGGACCTTTTGGAGTATCAATTTTCTGTAAACGGGACGGTCAAGCGTGTGTGGGGGGCAACATCGACGTATGTTTTAGCCACTACCGACAGAAATTACGGGAAACGGACGATTGACATTTCGGTAAGGGACAATCGTGGTGGCACTGCGGCAAGTTCAACGACGATTTTCTTTTATAAGAAACCCTTGAAACCATGAACCGAATAAAGAATAAATATATCTCTTGGTTATTACTCGCGACTTTCACGACAGTGTTCGTCTTGCAGGATGCAAAATTGACGTGGGCCATGCACTCGGGATCTACCGATACGGTGAGCGCTTTCTCGGGAAACCTCATGCAGGCGCAGGCGGTGCAGTCGTTCCAACCGGACCTTTTCACCGGCCAAGCCAGAACAGCGGTTCCTCTATTCGTTCCGCCGGGCCGCCGGGGGATACAACCCTCTCTCGCTCTTTCCTATTCAAGCGGCGGAGGGAATGGATGGCTCGGCATGGGCTGGGGTCTGGAAATGGGTGTCATCCAGCGTTCTACCAAATTCGGGGTACCCCGCTATAATTCGCAAGACACTTTTGTTTTCTCATTTCAAGGAGTGCAGTCTGAATTGGTTCACATCGCCTCGAATGAATATCGCCCTAAAGATGAGGGTGGCTCTTTCTTAAGTCTCCAGTTTGACGGTTCTTCATGGATGGTCTTGGATAAAAATGGAACCCGCTATTCCTTTGGAGCCGCCTCCGGTTCGCGGATGGAAAATGGTTTGGGAACTTTCGAATGGTGTCTCGATCGCGTGACAGACATCCACGGAAATTATATGGACTTCAGCTATCAGAAAGAAAGCGGGCAAATCTATCTTTCTCAAATGGATTATGCCGGTCACGAGGGAACGCCCGTTGAGTTGCCGACGCACTCCGTCACCTTTCTCAGGGAAATGAAGCCCGACCCTTTCATGAGTTATGCAAGCGGTTATCTGGTGACGACGAGACAGCGGTTAAGGCAGGTGGAAATGAGAGTGAACGGGGCGCTCGCTCGTCGTTACATTCTTTCTTATCATCAGAGTAGTCGCAGTAACCGTTCTCTTCTCGATGCCATTACAGAATATGGAACCGATGGGGTTACCTCTCTTCCCCCGACGCGGTTTTCCTACCAGGAAACGGATGATACTATTTTTAATTTCATGACAAACAACCCTGCCAGCGGAAGCGACAATGCTTGGAACATTCGTTATTCGATAGACGATCTCTTTCAGTCCAATGAACTTTTGCTTCTGCCGAGCGGGGAATTTGTAGGGCTCCCATGCACCGGGCCAGGTTCCAAAATGACCACCTTTGGCCAAACCTATACAGGTGTAGACGGTAATTTTGGGATTGTTCGCTGGACCATGGATCGCACCCGCGGGACCTTTACCTTCACCGCTACCGATAAAGATGTGAATGCACACGCCTGGACCTACCTTTATGCACAAAATCCTGTGCGTCTGTTTGTCCCTCTTCCAGGCGGGATCGGCGCTTTTCTGAACGGCCAATATCTGAACGGTACCTTTTGCAGCAGTCTCGGAGGCGTCTATCTGGATCTCCAGCAGGGATGGAACCTTTTTGAACTGACATTCTACAACCAAAATTCGGGAATGACCGTTACGCCAGATTTTAATTTTGCGGCAAACGTCGTCGTCAATTCAGTCCAATTCATTACACCCCAACTCACCGGCGACTTCACCGGCGACGGCATTACAGACATCGCCAGTTTTGACCCGAATACAGGGACGGTGAAAGTGGCTCCCTCCTGCTGTATTACGTTTTCTCCCTCGCAGATCTGGATTACAGGATTCGGAAATTCGAATTCAATCCCCCTTGTCGGCGATTTTAACAGCGACGGGAAATCAGATATTTTGATGTTTGACAAATCCAACGGAAACTGGCAAGTGGCGATTTCAAATGGCAGAAACGGCTTTGTGAATCAGGGGAATTGGATGACAAATTTTGGTTCCAACCAAAATCCACTTGTTGGAGATTTTAATGGAGACGGAAAGCTGGATATCGGCTATCTTGACGGTTCTTCAGGAAACTGGCGGATTGCTCTTGGCCAAGGATCCAGTTTTTCAGATACTGGATTTTGGATCACCGGTTTTGGACTGAGGAACGAAAGGGCGTCTACAGCAGACGTCAATGGAGACGGCCTTACAGATATCATCCTTTTTGAATCTGCCACCGGCGTCTGGAATGTGGCTTATTCCAATGGAACACGATTCATTCACTCAGGGAGTATTGTCACAAGCGGTTTTGGGACCGGTGAGGAAGGTTTCGTTGCAGATCAGAACAGCGACGGCCTTGCCGATATCGGCTACGTCAACAAATCAACCGGCGCCGCTTACGTAAAGCTCTCAAATGGGGATGACACCTTTGGGTCGACCCGAAATTGGGTCACCTTTACCGTCACAGGGAGCGGCCTTAACTTTCAACCCGCTGAATTTTCCGGAGACAGCACCATTGATCCAAGCGTCTTCGATCCCATCACGCAAAGGGCGCAGATTGCAATGACGACTTCCAGTTTTCCGGACCTTCTTTCCCGGATTGAGAATGGACGCGGAGGAGCGACGACTCTCCAGTACCGATCGTCGGCAGGATTGAATAACAAGGGAGGGGATGATCTTTCGGACCTCCCGATGATTTTGCCGATTGTGGATCAAGTGAGTTTATCCGACGGTATGGGGAATTCCTATACAACCCGTTACACCTTTTCCGGAGGAATGTTCGATGCACTCAAGCGGGAATTCCGCGGCTTTCGTGAAGCGCGTATCATCGACGCCAACCAGAATCAGTCGGTCCATCTTTTCTATCAGGACGACATTTATAAAGGGCGCCTTGAGCGGCAAAAGACGTTGGATGTGAATGGAAATCTCTTCACGGAGTCGGTCAACAGTTGGGCCATTTCAAATCCATACCCGGGGGTAAGTTTTGTTTCACTGACCCAATCGGATTCCTATCTTTACGAGGGAACTCCCACCTACAAGAAGAGAACCACGTCACGGTATCAATATGATGCCTATGGAAATGTTACGACGATTTCTGAATTGGGAAACTATGATGCTCCCGGAGATGAACGAACCACCGTTAATGTTTACACCTACAATCCATCCTCTTACATCGTCGACCGCCTTGCTGAAAGCCGGCTCATCGACGAGTCAGGCCCGACTGAAGTAAATCACAGCTACTTCTATTACGACGGCCATACGGGCCTTGCCGATTCACCGATGAAGGGGGACTTGACACGACAGGAGGCACGTCTGGTAGGCGGGACAAATCCGGCCACAACGATGACCTATGACGCTTACGGAAATCTTTTGACCGTAACCGATGCCCGCGCCGCCATGACGACGAATGAATATGACACAACCCTTCATGCTTACATCACCAAAATCACCAATGCATTAGGACATGCCCGTACGATGACGTATGACACGAAGACAGGACAGGTCTTGACGTCAGTAGATCCGAATGGGCAAACCGTGACGAATGTCTATGATACCCTGGGCCGGGTTGTGAAAAGTTACGGCCCACTCGATTCAGCGACCTACCCGATGGTGAGTTACGAATATGACCTTTCGACTGTTCCGAATCGTGTCATCACCCACAGCCGAATCGAACATGGTGCGCCTCAGGACTATGTGACCTATACTTTTGCCGATGGCTTAGGAAGAACAATTCAGACACGGCTCCCGGCAGAAGATGGAACGAAGCAGGTGGTCCAAGGAGGGGCCTCTTTTGACGCACGAGGCCTTGTCAAAGAACAATGGATGCCCTCTTTTGAAAATTTTTCAGCGACGTATGTTTCGCCGAATCCCACAATTCCTAAAGTTACCTTTACTTATGAACCGCATCCAATGGCACGCCGGACCCTCGTCGATTATCCTGATGGGACAAATAGCCAGACCACTTATGATGGATGGATTCGGACCGAGGCCGACCAGCACGGCCATCCGAAACGTTACATCAATGATGCTTACGGCCGCCTGATCGAAGTTGACGAATATAATGGCATTGAGACCTACACCACACGCTACGTCTATGACATGAAAGGGAATCTCCTCCGTTGTACCGACCATCAAGGAAATGTTGTCACGATGACGTATGATTCCCTTGGACGCAAAACGGCGATGAGCGACCCCGATATGGGGAACTGGGCCTATGCGTACGATGCCAATGGAAACCTTGTTACGCAGACCGACGCCAAATCCCAGACGATTCAGTTTGTGTATGACTCTTTAAATCGGGTCACGCAAAAAATAACGGCTCAACCGGGGGGCCTTCCGATTACTCTTGCAGCATACACCTATGATTCGGGGGCCAATTCTATCGGACGGCTGAGCCGCGTCAACGATAATTCCGGGACAACAACTTTCGGTTACGACGTCCTCGGCCGCACGATCCAGGAAACAAAAACCGTAAACAGTACACCGTACACCTTTAGCCGCACCTACGACGCCCTCAGCCGCCTCAAGACACTCACCTATCCCGACGGAGAAGTGGTGACTTATGCTTATAATGGATTGGGAGATGTTGAAACGATTACCGGAGCCACACCCTATATTACCAACGTCGACTACAACGCCGTAGGACAGATGACGAAGATCGCCTATGGGAATGGTGTTACGAGTGACTATACTTATGATCCTCAAACTCTCCGTCTTTCCACACTCCGCACTCAAAATTCCGCACTCCAAACGCTTCAGGATTTTTCTTATCAATTCGATAGGGTGGGCAATGTCAGATCCATTCAGGATAATATCCATACCGCAACGCAATCCTTTGCTTATGATGACCTGAATCGGTTAACCGTTGCCACAGGGGCCTACGGTTCCTTCAGTTATCAGTATGACGCCATCGGGAATCTAACGAATAAAGAGGGGGTTCTTCAATCCTATGGAGTGGCAGGGAGTAAACCACACGCGATTACTTCTGCTTCCAACGGAATGACTTTTGAATACGATACCAATGGGAATATGATGACGAAAAAGAAAAACGGGGTACTCGATCAAACCCTTCGCTACGACATCGAAAACCGCCTGACCGAAGTGGTGAATGAAAGTTCTACTGCCGCCACCTCTTTGACCTATACCTTAACTCCCGGCTGGAACTTTATTGCATTCCCGACGCTCCCGACGAATAAATCGATTTCAAGCGTTTTAAGTGCTCTTACTTTTGGCACTGATTATAATCAAGTTTCCCGCTACAACGCCACAACGCAAAAGTTCGAACAC
>Ga0105164_10001100_pt1 | contig 17522 bp, 16 predicted proteins | sample VDWuncwatermetaG_FD_89674 | JGI IMG/M metagenome (GOLD analysis project Ga0105164, IMG submission 89674) | Wastewater microbial communities from Netherlands to study Microbial Dark Matter (Phase II) - VDW unchlorinated drinking water | ecosystem: Environmental > Aquatic > Freshwater > Drinking...
ATCGCGCTGGAGCCGTTGACGTTCACGCCGGAAGAGCTCGTATTGCTGGCGCAGGAGCACCAACCGGAGCTGCTGGCGTTCAAGTTCTCGATGGAGCGCGCCGAGGCGGCCCATGCGCTGGCCAAGCGGGAGCTGCTGCCTGATTTGGAAACCATGGTGGAGCTCCGCGATCCGGCGATGGGGCCGATCGGGCCCTGGGACCTGTCGCTGGCGCTGGTCCTCCCGTTCTGGTTTTGGACGAAGGCCCGCTACGGCGTGAAGGCCGCCCTCTATGACCAGCGGTCTGCGGAAGCCGCCTACGAAGCGATGCGCAACGAGATCGCCAAGCGCATCCATGAGCATTGGCATGAGGCCTTCGGCGCGTACTTGACCGCGAAATTGTGCGAAGATCAGTTGCTGGACCTGGCCTCACAGGCGGTGGGCAGCGCCTTGGCCGCGTATCAAAGCGGACGCGGGTCCGCGTTGGACGTCATCGAAGCGCTGCGGGCGCGCGCCGGCCGGCAGCGGACCTATGCGGAGCATCTGGTGGAGTTCGAGCGGCATGTCGTGATGTTGGAGGAGGCGGTGGGCCTGCCGTTGCAGGCCGCCCACATGAGCCTGGAAGTGTCCGGAGGTGGACGATGAAACTGCTGACGCGTCAGCAACGGATTGTCGTCGTGGCTGCGGCGGCCGGCGCGCTGGTGGCCGGGGTCGCCGTCGCGTGGACGGTGCGCCACGGTCTGCCGTCGGCGCAGGCGGCGGCCAGGGCCGTCTATTACTGCCCGATGCATCCGACCTATACCAGCGACCGGCCTGGCGAATGCCCGATCTGTCACATGAAGCTGGTGAAGCGGGAGCTAGAGCCCTCCGCTGCAAGCGGGGCGGCGGCCGCGCATCCGAAGGATATCTGCTACCTGCACAACTGCCCGATGGAAAAGCAGGGCCAGCCCTGCCCGATGCTCGTCGTCGCGAAGGCCGGCGAGAAAGTCACGTGTCCGATCTGCGGCACGCACATCGCCGGTGCTGCCGCTCCCGCGCAGCCGCGCAAGATCCTCTACTGGACTGATCCGATGATCCCGGGCTACAAGTCCGACAAGCCGGGCAAATCCCCGATGGGCATGGACCTGGTGCCGGTCTATGAAGAAGAATCTCCGGTTGCATCAGGCGAGGTGCCGGCCGGCTATGCGGAGGTGCTGATCAGCCCGCAAAAGCAGCAATTGATCGGCGTCAAGACTTCGCCGGTGACGATGCGGCGGCTGACCAAGACGATCCGCACCGTCGGGACGGTCGCGCACGACCCGGAGCTGTATCAGGCCCAGCAGGAGTTCATCCAGGCGCAGCAGTCCCTGGTTCGCGCGCAGGCCGGCGGGATGCCGGAAGTCGTCGAACCGACCAAGCGGCTGGCCGAGGCCAGCCGGTTTCGCCTGCGGCACTTAGGCTTGAGCGAGCCGATGATCGACGAGATCGCCGCGTGGGAGCAGCCGGACCCCAGGCTCCTCGTCGGCGGCAAGCCGGGCGAATACTGGGTGTACGCCCAGGTGTATGAGTACGAGCTGCCGCTGGTGCGCGCGGGCCAGGCGGCGGACATCAGCCTCAGCGCGCTGCCGGGGGAACGCTTTTCCGGCGTGGTGAAAGCCGTCGACCCGCTGGTGGATCCCGCCACGCGGTCGGTGCGCGCGCGGATTCTCCTCAACGATCCGAAGGGATTGCTCAAGCCGTCGATGTACGTCGACGTGTCGATCCGCGTCGATCTGGGCGAGGTCTTGGCTATCCCGGACAGCGCGGTCTTCGCGACCGGGACGCAGCAGATCGTGTTCGTGGACCGCGGCCAGGGGCTGCTCGAGCCGCGAGAGGTGACCCTCGGCGCCAAGGCGGACCAGTTCGATGAGGTCAAGCAGGGCGTGAACGAAGGCGAGTCGGTGGTGACCAGCGGCAACTTCTTGATCGACTCGGAAAGCCGGCTGAAGGCGGCGTTGGAAGGCATGGCCACGCCGGAAGCAGGAGCACATCAGCATGGCCAGTGAGACCCAGCCACCTCCGCTGCGGCAGGGCGGGTTCATCGAGCGGGTCATCGAATGGTCCGCGTACAACAAGTTCATCGTCCTCATCCTGGTGGCGCTGGCGCTGGTGGGCGCGGTCTGGTCCATGCGGCGGATTCCGCTGGACGCGATCCCGGATTTGTCCGACGCGCAGGTAATCATCTATTCGCGCTGGGACCGCAGCCCGGACATCATCGAAGACCAGGTCACCTACCCGATCATCACCGCGATGCTGGGCGCCCCGCGCGTGAAGGCGATCCGCGGCTTCTCGGACTTCGGCTTTTCCTACGTCTACGTCATTTTCCAGGACGGCACCGACCTGTACTGGGCGCGCAGCCGGACGCTGGAGTATTTGAGCAAGATCACCTCGCGGCTCCCCGAAGGCGTGCGCACCGAGCTGGGCCCGGACGCGACCGGCGTCGGGTGGGTGTACCAATACGCCCTCGTCGACAAAACAGGCCAGCACGATCTGCAGGAGCTGCGTTCCTTCCAGGACTGGGTATTGCGCTACCACCTGCAAAGCGTGCCCGGCGTGGCCGAAGTCGCGTCGCTGGGCGGCTTCGTGAAGCAGTACCAGATCACGGTCGACCCCAATCGCCTGCTCGCCTACCACCTGCCGATTTCGAAGGTCGTCGAGGCGGTCCGCAACGGCAACCAGGAGGTCGGCGGGCGGTTGCTCGAGTTTTCCGGTGCCGAATATATGGTGCGCGGTCGCGGCTACGCCAAATCGGTCGAGGACCTGGAGAACATCGTGGTGTCGACGGATCAAGCCGGTACCCCGGTCTTGGTGAAGCATCTGGGCCGCGTGGCGATCGGGCCGGAGATCCGCCGGGGGCTGGCCGACCTCGACGGCCAGGGCGACGTGGTGACCGGCACGGTGATCATGCGCTTCGGGGAAAACGCCCTGAACGTGATCAACCGCGTGAAGGCCAAGCTCAAGGAGATCACGCCGTCGTTTCCTCCAGGCGTGGAGCTGGTCGTGACCTATGACCGCTCGGAGCTGATCAGCCGCGCGATTGATACCCTGCGCCATGCGCTGATCGAAGAGATGCTCATCGTGAGCCTCGTGATCCTGCTCTTTCTCTGGCATTTCCCGTCGGCGATCATCCCGATCGTGACGATCCCGGTCTCGGTGCTGCTGTCGTTCATCCCGCTGTACGGGATGCACGTGACGTCGAACATCATGTCGCTGGCCGGCATCGCGATCTCCATCGGGGTGCTGGTCGACGGGGCGATCGTCGAGGTGGAGAACGCCTACAAGCGGCTGGAGCAATGGATCGAGGGCGGGCGGCAGGGCGATTACCATGCGATCCGGCTGCAGGCGCTCAAAGAAGTCGGGCCGTCGGTCTTTTTCTCCTTGCTCGTGATCGCGGTGTCGTTCATGCCGATCTTCACGCTGGTGGATCAAGAAGGGCGGCTGTTCAAGCCGCTGGCCTTCGCCTAGAACTTTGCGATCGCGATCGCCGCGGTGCTGGCGGTGACGCTGGATCCGGCGATGCGGATGTTGTTCACCCGCATGGAGCCGATCCGCCTGCGCTCGCTGCGCTCGCCGTGGGCGTCCAAGGTGGCGACGGCGCTGGCCGTCGGCACGTACTATCCGGAGGAGCGGCACCCGATCAGCATGCGGCTGTTCCGCGTCTACGAGCCGGCCTGCCGGTTCGTCCTGCGGCACCGCAAAGGCACGATCCTGACCGCGCTGGCATTGGTCCTCACGACGATCCCGGTGTATCTCCGGCTGGGCTCGGAGTTCATGCCGCCGCTGTGGGAGGGCACGGTGCTGTACATGCCGACGACGCTGCCCGGCATCTCGGTGACCGAGGCGCAGCAACTGCTGCAGACGCAGGACCGCATCCTCAAGAGCTTCCCGCAAGTCGAACGCGTGTTCGGGAAGGCCGGCCGCATCGAAAGCTCCACCGACCCGGCGCCGTTTTCGATGATGGAAACCGTGGTGACGCTCAAGCCGGAGCAGGAATGGCCGCGCGTGCGCCGGGGGCTGTGGTCCAGGCGCCTGTCGCATGAGGAGCTGATCGCGCGGATGGACCACGCACTGCACCTCCCCGGCACGTCCAACGCGTGGACGATGCCGATCAAGAACCGCCTCGACATGCTCTCGACCGGCGTGCGCACGCCGGTTGGCATCAAGGTCCTGGGCGCGGACGTCGCGCGGATCGAGGCGATCGGCACGCAACTGGAGATGATCCTGAAAGACGTGCGCGGCACGCGCAGCGTCTTTGCGGAGCGCGCGGCCGGCGGCTATTTCCTTGATTTTGACTTGAAGCGCGACCAGCTGGCCCGGTACGGCCTGTCGGTCGCGGACGCGCAGATGGTGATCATGTCGGCGATCGGCGGGGAGAACGTCACGACGACGGTCGAGGGCCGCGAGCGCTACCCGGTCAACGTCCGCTACCCGCGCGAGCTGCGCAACGACGTGGAGAGTCTCAAGCGCGTGCTGGTCTCCACGCCGTCGGGGCAGCAGATCCCGCTGGCGCAGGTGGCCGATCTGGCGCTGCGCCAAGGCCCGGCGATGCTGCGCAACGAAAACGGCCTGCTGGCCGGCTACGTCTACGTGGACGTCGCCGGGCGGGACATCGGCGGCTACGTCGAGGAGGCCAAGCGTGTCGTGGCCAGGCAGCTGACCCTGCCGCAGGGCTACGCGCTGGTGTGGAGCGGCCAGTACGAGAACATGATCCGGGTGCGCCAACGGCTCAAAATCGTCGTGCCGCTGACGCTGCTGCTGATCAGCTTTCTGCTGTATCTCAACACCCGGTCCTGGGTGAAGACCGGGATCGTCCTGCTGGCCGTGCCGTTCTCGCTGATCGGGGCGGTCTGGCTGCTGTGGCTGCTGGGGTATCACACGTCGATCGCGGTGTGGGTCGGCATGATCGCGCTGATGGGCCTCGACGCCGAGACAGGCGTCTTCATGCTGCTCTTTTTGGATCTGTCGTATAATGAAGCGGTACGCCTCGGCCGGATGCGCCATGAGGCCGACCTGGAAGAAGCGATCGTCCATGGGGCGGTCAAACGGGTCCGGCCGAAGATGATGACGGTGATGGCGGCGTTCATGGGCCTGCTGCCGATCATGTGGGCAAGCGGCGCGGGGGCGGATATGATGAAGCGGGTCGCCGCCCCGATGGTCGGCGGATTGGTGACGTCGTTTGCGCTGGAATTGCTGGTCTATCCGGTCATCTACGCCGTGTGGAGACGGCGGCAATTGCCGGACGCGCGCCTGCACGGCGCGGAGGTTCAACTGGGAGGTTCGTGATGGGACGACGGGGCATGGCAATGGTCGCGGGGATATTGTTGATCGGGGCGCCGGTCGCCGGCGCGCATATGGGCGAGGGGCCGCACGACGAAGCGAAGGAAATGGCCGCTGCGTCCGGCGGTGAGCACACGATCACCGGCGAGGTGGTCGACGTGATGTGCTACCTGAGCCATGGCCAGGAAGGCCTGGGCAAGGGCCATGCCGGCTGCGGCAAGAAGTGCGTCGAGAGCGGCCTGCCGGTGGCGATCAAATCCGGCGATCAGCTCTACCTGGCCTCGATGGCCGATCACACGCCGGCTAACAAAGCGCTGGCGGATCTGGTCGGCGAGCAGGTGACGGTGCAAGGCGCGGTGTTTGAGAAGGACGGCCAGCGTCTGATCGCCATCTCGAAGATCGACAAGGCCGGCGGGGCGCCGAGCGCGGCGGCCAAGGGCTACACCTGCCCGATGCATCCTGAGGTGAAGTCGGACAAGCCGGGCGCCTGCCCGAAGTGCGGGATGCCGCTGGAGCCGGTCCAATAATCAGCAGTCCCATGCAATCGCTCCATCCGCTGACCGTGCATTTCCCGATCGCCTTGTTGATCACCGGCGTGGCGCTGGACCTACTCGGATGGATCGCCAAGCGGCCGGCACTGCGGACGGCCGCGCTCTGGAACCTGTCTCTCGGCACGCTGGGCGCTGGCGCGGCGGTATGGACCGGGCTGCGCGCCGAGAACGTGGCGAAGCATTCCTTCGAGATCTGGAAGGTGCTGGAGCTGCACAAGAAGCTGGGCATCAGCACGCTGATCTTGGGGCTGTTGGGCTTGGGCTGGCGCTGGCAGCAGCGGAGGCGCCTGACCGGGTGGCGGCAGGCGGTGGCCAGCCTCCTGGCTTTGGGGATGCTCGGCACGCTGATCTGGGGCGCGCACCTGGGCGGGGACCTGGTCTACGAGCTCGGCGTCGGCGGCCAATTTGGTCGGAAATGAAGGCGCATTGGGAAGCCGTGTACACGAGGCGGCGTCCGGAACAGGTCAGCTGGTACCAGCCTCATTTGAGCGCCTCGCTGACGCTGTTGGCGCATGCAGGCCTGCATCCGGGCGCCTCTGTGATTGACGTGGGAGGAGGGGCGTCCACGCTCGTGGATGACCTGCTTGCACAGGGCGTCCGGAATGTCACGGTGCTGGACATCGCAGGCCATGCGCTTGCGCTCTCGAAGGCGCGCCTGACTGCGCAGGCGGATCGCGTGACATGGATCGAGGCCGATATCACGCAGGCCCAGCTTCCGGCCGCGTCGTATGATTTGTGGCACGACCGCGCCGTGTTCCACTTTCTCACCAACTCAGCGGATCGCCGCCGGTATCTTGACACGATGCGTGAAGCGCTCAAGCTGGGCGGGCAGGCCATCCTGGCGACCTTCGGCCTTCAAGGCCCGCCTCGGTGCAGCGGGCTGGAGGTGGTCAGATACAGCCCCGACACCCTCCAGGCTGAAATCGGGAATGACCTCACGCTGATTGAGACGCTTGAGGAAACCCATCAGACGCCCTTCAACACCGTGCAGCAGTTCCTGTATTGTCGTTTCCAACACTCCACGGATCGGCGTGCGGAAAAATAGCGTAAGATGACGCCCATGAACCAAACCCGGCCGTGGAAGGACGCGATCTGGATGGCCGCTGCCCTCCTGCTGGTCGCGCAGTGGATCGTCATCCATGCCCTCCGGTGGCCTCTGAGCCCGCCGTGGGAGGCGATCCTGCCCGGGTTGGGGATTTTCGGCGCCGCGTTTCTGCTCTCATGGGCGGCCGAGCTGGCGCAGCTGGAGATCTCCCAGGCGCTGGCGCTGGCGTTCCTGGCGCTGATGGCGGTCCTGCCGGAGTACGCGGTCGATATGTACCTGGCCTGGACCGCGGCCAAAGACCCGGCGTACGTGCATTACGCCGCCGCCAACATGACCGGCGCGAACCGGATCCTCATCGGGTTCGGCTGGCCGGTGGTGCTGTTGTGCTGCTGGGCGGTGACGCGCCGGCGGGAGATCCGCATCGAGCGCGACCAGCGCATCGAGCTGGCCATCCTGATCATCGCCACCCTCTACGCGTTCGTCATCCCCCTGAAGCGCTCCCTCTCCCTGGTGGACACGGTCTTCCTGGTCGGGCTGTTTGCGTTCTACATCATCCAGTCCGGCAAGGCCCAGCATGTCGAGCCGGAGCTTGCCGGCCCGCCGGCCCGCCTGGCGATCCTGCCGAGAGGGGTGCGGCGGCTGGTGACGGTCCTCCTGTTTCTCGTGCCCGGCTACACGATCTTCGTCTCGGCCGCGCCGTTCGCCGAGGGGCTGCTCAACAGCGCGCGCGGCTGGGGGATCGAAGAGTTCATCCTGATCCAATGGCTCGCGCCGCTGGCGTCCGAATCCCCGGAGTTCATCGTGGCCATCCTGTTCGCGGTGCGCGGCAACGCCGGGGCCGGCATGGGCACGTTGATCTCCTCGAAGGTGAACCAGTGGACCTTGCTCATCGGCATGCTGCCGCTGGTCTACGCGGTCTCCGGCGGGCACCTGGGGGCGATGCATCTCGACGCCCGCCAGTCCGAAGAGATTCTCCTCACGGCGGCCCAGTCGCTGCTGGCCATCATCATCCTGGCCAACTGGAGCTTCGGCCTCGGGGAGGCCTTGCTGCTGCTGGGCCTGTTCGCGGGGCAATTGCTGTTTCCCACCACCGAAATCCGGCTGGCGTTTTCCGTCCTCTACCTCCTGATCGCCGTCGGGTATCTGTTCCTCAAGCCGTACCGGGAATCGTTCTTCGATCTGCTGAAGCGCGGGTGGCGGGCGTAGCGGATTTTTCTCCGCACCCGCTTGCGGCCCTCCTGCTCGCGCTATACAATAGAAACGTCACCCCAACTCCCAGCGCACATGGCACCTAAACGCACGCCCTCGGTTTCCCGCGCGATGCGCGCCGAGCGGACGGCTCCATCCGCTCGACGCCGCCCTGCGACGGGTTCGCGCCCGCGCCGCGCCGCTGCACGAACGACGGCAGCCCCCCGCCCGGCCCGGCGCCGCGTGACGCGCCGGTCGCAGATCCCGCCGTCGGCGGGGCCGCGTCCGATGCTCGTGCCGGCGTTGCTGCCGGAAGGGCAGTCGACCTATTTGACGCAAGTGGCCCGGCCTACCCAGGCACCGGCCGCGCGGACTGCCGAGACGGAAGCCTTCCAGATTCCCAGCGGCTACGGCGATCACCGCATCGTCTTGATGGTCAAGGACCCCTGGTGGCTCTATGCCTACTGGGAGATCCAGCCTGCCCTCGAGCGCCAGGCGCGCAGCCAGCTCGCCCCGGAAGAATTCGCCGGCGTGCAGTCGGTCCTGCGGGCCTACGACGTCACCGACCGCGACGTCCCGCAGCAGCCGGCCCACGGCTGGTTCGACATCCCGCTGTCCGGCATGGCGTCCAGTTGGTTCATCCATGCCAATGCCCCGAACCGGTCGTTCATCGTCGAGCTGGGCCTGCTGACCCGGACCGGGCGATTCCTCATGCTGGTGCGGTCCAACCGCGTCACGACGCCGCGCGCCGGCCCCTCCGAGATCATCGACGAGGAATGGCTGACCACCGACGACACCTACTGGAAGCTGGTCGGCCTGACCGCTGGGATCGGCATGGGAGCCAGCGAAGCGGCGATCCGGGAGCTGTTGCAGCGCAAGCTCCTGTCGCCCGGCATCTCCTCGCCAGGCCTGTTCAGCCAGAGCAAGCTGCCCAAGGCGACCGGGTTCTGGCTGCAGGTCGACACGGAGCTGATCATTCGCGGCGCCACGGATCCGAAGGCCTCCGTGACCATCCAGGGCCAGGCCGTGACGCTGCGGCCCGATGGGACGTTCAGCATCCGCATGGCGCTGCCTGACGGGACGCAGGTCATCCCGGTGGAGGCGGTCGCGCCGGACAAGCAGCAGCGCCGCGCGATCACGCCGACGGTGACCCGCCAGACCGACGGCCACGCGGCGCTGCCGATCGATGGAACGCAACCCGCCACCCGCGCGAAATTCGAGGTCTAAGCGAATCCATCCATGAGCGGTGATCAGGGTTTCCTCTCCCTTGTGTTACATACCCACCTGCCGTTCGTGCGCCATCCGGAGCACCAAGACTTCCTCGAAGAGCGCTGGCTCTTCGAGGCGATCACTGAAACGTACCTGCCGCTGCTGGAGCGGTTCGAGCGGCTGGCCAACGACCGCGTTCCCTGCCGGATTACCATGTCCTTCACGCCGACGCTGCTGGCGATGCTGGGGGACCTGTTCCTGCAATCCCGGTACACGAAGCATCTCGAGGGACTCATCGAGCTGTCCGAGAAGGAGATCGTCCGCACCCGGTGGCAGCCGCCGTTCCACCGGCTGGCGCTGTTCTACCATCACCGGCTGACGACCGCGCGCCGGCTGTTCGTCGACGCCTATCACTGCAACCTCATCGCCGCGTTCCGGAAGTTCGTGGACGCCGGGATCATCGAGCCGATCGCCTCCTGCGCGACGCACGGCTTTCTGCCGCTGATGGACTACCAGCCGGCCGCGGCGCGCGCGCAGATCCGCATCGGCGTGCAAGCGTTCGAGCAGGCCTTCGGCCGGCGGCCGGCCGGCATCTGGCTGCCGGAGTGCGGCTATCACCCGGGGCACGATGAGTTCCTTAAAGCTCTGAACATCCGCTACTTTCTCACCGACGCGCACGGCGTGCTGTTCGGCTCGCCGCGGCCCAAGTATGGCCCCTACGCGCCGGTGGTCTGCCCGAGCGGCGTGGCGGCGTTCGGCCGGGACCTGGAATCGTCCAAGAGCGTCTGGAGCGCGGAGGAAGGCTACCCCGGCGATGCGGTCTACCGCGAGTTCTACCGGGACATCGGCTTCGACCTGGATTACGACTACCTCCGGCCGTATATCGGCGGCGCCGGCGTGCGGGTCCATACGGGCCTGAAATATTACCGGATCACGGGAAAAACCGACCATAAGGAACCCTATGACCCGGACCGCGCGTTGGAGAAAGCCGCCGCGCATGCCGGCAACTTCATGTTCAACCGGGAAAAGCAGATCGAGCACCTCCGGGGGATGATGGACCGCCAGCCGCTCATCGTCAGCCCCTACGATACCGAGCTGTACGGCCACTGGTGGTTCGAGGGGCCGGACTGGCTGGAGTGCCTGGCGCGCAAGGTCCATTTCGATCAGAAGGTGTTCCAGCTCATCACGCCGTCGGATTATCTGGCCCGCTACCCGCGCAACCAGGTGGTGCAGCCGGCGATGTCCAGTTGGGGCTACCAGGGCTACAACGAGGTGTGGCTCAACGGCTCCAACGACTGGGTCTACCGGCACCTGCACAAGATGGTCGACCGGATGGTGGAGCTGGCCACCCGGGAGCCGCAGGCCGAGGGCATCCGCCGGCGGGCGCTGAACCAATTGGCCCGGGAGCTGCTGCTGGCGCAGTCCTCCGATTGGGCCTTCATTTTAAAGACCGGGACGCACACCGGCTACGCCTACCGGCGGGTCCGCGACCACCTGGCCCGGTTCACGACGCTGTACGACGGCCTCACGCGCCACGCCGTGTCGGAGCCGTGGCTGGCGGAGGTGGAGTCGACCGACAACCTGTTTCCGTTCCTGGACTACCGCGTCTATGCGCACACCAACGGCTCGTCAACGTCAACGTAAAGGACTGTCGAAGATGCAGGTGTTGTTTGCGGCTTCCGAGGTGGACCCGTTCGCCAAGACCGGCGGTTTGGCCGACGTGGCGGCGGCGTTGCCCAAGGCGCTGGCCAAGCTCGGCCATGACGTGCGCATCATCATGCCGCGGTACCGCGCCGTCGATCCGAAGAAGTTCGGCCTGAAGCCGGCGCTGCCGCCGTTCCCGGTGACCGTCGGCGACAAGACCCTCCACGTCGAAGTACTGCAGGGCGCGCTGCCCAACAGCACGGTGACGACGTGGTTCGTCGAGCAGCCGCAGCTGTTCGACCGCGACGGGCTGTATCAGGACAAGGGCGTCGATTGGCCGGACAACCTGGAGCGGTTCAGCGCGTTCAGCCAGGCGGTGCTGGCGGCGATGCCGCAGCTCAAGTGGAAGCCGGAGATCGTGCACTGCCATGACTGGCAGACGTCGCTGGTGTCCGCGCATCTGCAATGGACCCGGAGCCAGGACCCGTTTTGGCAGGCCGCAGGCACCGTGCTCACCGTCCATAACCTGGCGTACCAAGGGCTGTTTCCCCGCGAGGCCTGGGGCCTGACGGACCTGCCGTGGGAGGGATTCAGCATCGACGGGCTGGAGTTCTACGGCCAGATCAACTGCCTGAAGGGGGGCCTGGTCACCGCGGACATGATTTCGACGGTCAGCCCGACGTACGCGCGCGAGATCCAGTCGGCGGAATTCGGCTCCGGGCTGGAGGGCGTGCTGGCCTCGCGGCGCGAGGACGTGGTCGGGATTCTGAACGGCATCGACCCGGAGGAGTGGAATCCGAGGACCGATACGCACCTGCCCGCGACGTACGGGGACGGCAGCCTGGCCGGCAAGGCGGCGTGCAAGCGGGCGCTGCAGCGCCAGCAGGGGCTGCCGGAGCGTCCGAACGCGCTGCTGATCGGGATGATCCAGCGGCTGGCCGAGCAGAAAGGCATCGACATCTTCACGCACGCCGCCGAGGAGCTGCTGACGTTGCCGGTGCAGATCGTGATCCTCGGCACCGGCGATCCGGCCTACCACAAGAAGCTCAGCGACCTGGCGGCAAAGTTCCCGGACCGGCTCGCGGTCAATCTGAAGTTCGACAACGCGCTGGCCCACCAGATCGAGGCCGGGTCGGACGCGTTCCTGATGCCGTCGCGCTTCGAGCCCTGCGGCTTGAACCAGATGTACAGCATGCGCTACGGCACCGTCCCGATCGTGCGCCGCGTCGGAGGGTTGGCCGACACCATCACTGACCTGTCGCCGGAGACTGTCGGCGCCGGCACGGCGACCGGGTTCGTCTTCGAGGAGTATTCCGCGCAGGCGCTGCTGCACGCCGTCAAGCGCGCGGTGGCGGCGTTCGGAGACCATGCGCTGTGGGGCCGGCTCGTCAACACCGGCATGCAACTGGACACCTCTTGGACCCGGTCGGCGAAGGACTACCTGCGCGTCTACGAACGGGCGCTGGCCAAGTCCCCGGCGACCGCCGGCCGCTGACCGGCGTGATCCTCACCCTCACCCTCAACCCGTCGCTGGATGAGTGGATCGACCTGCCGCGCCTGGCCGTCGGCGCGCTGAACCGCGCGACCAGCTTCACCCGCTACCCCGGCGGCAAAGGCCTCAACGTCTCCCGCGTGGTCCGCACGCTGGGCGGCAAGACGCTGGCTGTCGCCCTGGCCGGCGGCAGCGACGGAGCAATCCTCAGCCGCTCCCTCGACGCGTTGAAGCTGCCACACCGTTTTTTGACGGTGCCGGGCCTGACGCGCAACAACTACAAGATCCGCACCGCCTCGCCCCGGGCCCTGACGCAGATCAATAGTCCCGGCCCCCGGGTGTCCGCCTCGTCGCTGCGCAAGGTGCAACGGCTGATCCGGCAGCTCTCCGCTCGCGCCTCGGCGGTGGTCTGTTCAGGCAGCCTGCCGCCCGGCGCTCCGGTCGCAACGTACCGGCGGTTCATCGCCCCGTTGTCCCGGCGCGGCTGCCTCACCGTGCTCGATACGTCCGGGCCGGCGCTGAAAGCCGGCCTCGCGGCGCATCCCTGGCTGATCAAGCCGAACCTGGAGGAGTTGCAGGAGCTGCTGGGCCGCCGCGTGTCCGGGATGGGCGGGGCCGCCCGCGCCGCGCGGCAGCTGGTCGAGCGCGGTCCGGCGCTGGCGTTGGTGTCGCTGGGCAAAGCAGGAGCCGTGCTGGCGGTCCGCGGGCAGCAGGAGGTCTTGGTCGCCAAGGCGCCGGCGGTGCGTGTTCAGTCGACGGTGGGCGCGGGAGATTCCCTGGTCGCCGGCTTTCTCACCGGCTGGCTGAGGACCCGCTCGGCCCAGGAGGCGTTCCGGCTGGGCATGGCTTGCGGGGTCGCCGCGGTCCTCACGCCGGGCACCGAGCTGTGCCGCCGGCAGGACGTGGAGCGGCTATTGGGCCGTATTCGTATCAGCCGGTTGTGACGACGGCTCGGACGGCTCGACGGCCGTCGGGACGATCCCTTTCAAGCCGCCCCGCTCGTGGACGATCCCGGTGACGGTGACGCGCCGGCCGACGTGCTCGTAGAGCAGGTCGTTCGGATCCTCGCCGGACTCTCCCGCCAGGAACAGGTACACCGTCTGCGTGCCGTCCTCCAACAGAGCCAGCGTCTGCCCGGCGTCGACGGCGTCGAAGATCAGGTCTTCCGCCTCGGCGCCATGGCGCCCTTCGCGCAGGTAGAGCGCGGGATCGATCACTTCGCCGCGCAGGGTCACGGACTCCTGGCTCCAGGCGGCGGCCGGCCCGGCCAGCATCATCCAGGCGAGCAGAAACCGAACTGCCACACTGTTTCTCATCCGCGTCCTCCTTCAGCTGCGCTTCGAACCGGTCAGTCTGGCAGTATTAGACCAGAGCCTACAGGCGGTTGTCAATCGAAGTCAGGTTTGCTACACTGGGCGCATGCTCAGCGTCCTCTACGTCATCGGCGGCTTGATCGTCTGCGCCATCGGGGCGCTCCTCAGCGCCACCCGGCTGCAGCGCGCGGCGCGCGCCCATCGCCGCAGCGAAGCGCTGGCTTCCAGCATGTCCGAAGGCTGGGATGGCTGGTTTTTCCACGGGTTTGCCAGCATGACGACCGGCGCCCGCCGCATCGTGACCGTGCTTGAGCTGGTGGGCTGGGCCGCCTTAGGGCTTGGACTGGTCAGCCTGGGCATGCGCCTGGGCTGAGGGGTTAGTCGGTCATGGAACGCCTTCCGAAGATTTCCATCGTCGGCGCCGGACAGGTCGGCTCGACTACGGCGCATCTGCTCCTGTTGAAGCAGCTCGGCGACCTGGTCCTCATTGACGTCGTCGAGGGCTTGGCCAAGGGCAAGGCGCTGGATCTGCTCCAGGCCGCCGCCATCGAAGGCCTCCCCGCGCGGGTGACCGGCACCACCGACTACGCCGCGATGGCCGGCAGCCGGCTGGTCATCGTCACCGCAGGCTTGGCGCGCAAGCCCGGCATGTCGCGTGAGGACCTGCTGGCCGCCAATGCCGCGATCGTCGGGCCGATCGCCGAACGGATCGAGCAGGCCGCGCCGGACGCCGCCATCATCGTCGTCACCAACCCCCTGGACATCATGACCGCCCTCGTTCTCAAGCAGACCAAGTTCCCGCGCCACCGGGTGATGGGCATGGCCGGGACGCTGGACAGCGGGCGGCTGCGGGCGTTCATCGCCGAGCGGCTGGGCGTGTCGCCGGCCGGCGTCACGGCGACGGTGCTCGGCTCGCACGGCGATCTGATGGTGCCGGTCCGCAGCTCCATGTCGGTCAACGGGGCGCCGATTGCCACGCTGTTGAGCGAACAAGACGTGGAGCAGCTGCTGAGCCGCGCCCGCGACGGCGGGGCCGAAATCGTGTCGCTCCTGAAAACCTCCAGCGCCTACTATGCGCCGGCCGCCGGCATTGTCGAGATGGCGCAGGCGATCCTGCGCGACGCGCACGCGGTGCTCCCCGGCTGCGTCCGCCTCGACGGGGAATACGGGCTGCGCGACGTCTGCATTGGCGTGCCGGTCGAGCTGGCTGCCCAGGGCGTGGCCCGGATCGTGGAATGGCCGCTGACCCCGCAGGAGCTGGACGCGCTGCGCCGGGCCGCCCAGCAGGTCAGCGAAGGCACCCAGCACATGCTCTCCGCCGCGAAACCCGCCTGATGGCTCAAGAGTCCGCGAGCACCGTCCAGAAAGGCCTCCAGGGCGTCATCGCCTCGGAGACGCGGCTGTCCGACGTCGATGGGACCAACTGTCAGCTCATCTACCGGGGTTATCCGATCGAGGAGCTGGTCGGCAACGCCAGCTATGAAGAGGTGAGCTTCCTCTTGCTGCACGGCCACCTGCCCGCCCGCCAGGAGCTGGAGGGTTGGATGGCGCAGCTGCGCGACCGGCGCGCGCTGGACCCTGAGACGATCCGCCTGATGCAAGTGCTCCCGCTGGGCAACCCGATGGCGTACCTGCGCACCGTAATCTCGGCCATGGGCTTGAGCCGCCCGTCCGCCGAGCGCACCGACACTCCCTCGCTGTTGGAAGAAGCCACGGAGCTGATCGCCAAAACGCCGACCCTCATCGCGCTCTTCGAGCGGCTGCGCCGCAAGCAGCCGATGCTCGGCCCCAGGCCGGACCTCGGCCACGCAGGTAATTTCCTCTACATGCTGCACGGCGAGAACCCCTCCAGCCAGCAGACGGCGGCGCTGGACGCCTACTTCGTCCTGTTGGCGGAGCATGGCTTCAACGCCTCGACGTTCGCCGCGCGCACCACGGTGGCGACGCAGAGCGACATCTACTCCGGCATCGTCGCCGCCATCGGCGCGCTCAAAGGGCCGCTGCACGGCGCCGCGAACACCAAGGCGATGGAGATGTTGCTGGAGATCGGGACGCCGGAGAACGTTGAGCCCTACGTCCAGAAGACCCTCGCCGATCACAAGCGGTTCATGGGCTTCGGCCACCGCGTCTACAAGGGCGAGGACCCGCGCGCCAAGCACCTGAAGCATTTCGCCCAGGCGATGGGCGAGGCGGTCGGCGAGCTGCGATGGTTTGAGATCTCCGAACGGCTGCAGGACGCGGTCTACAAGGCCAAGAAGCTGTCCATCAACGTCGATTTCTACTCCGCGTCGCTGTTGTACTACCTCAAGATCCCGGTCGACCTGTTCACGCCGGTGTTCGCCTGCGCCCGGATGGCCGGCTGGTCCGCCCACATCCTCGAGCAGTGGGCGGACAACCGCCTGATCCGGCCGCTGGCCCTGTACGTCGGCCCTCGCGACCTGAAATTCATGCCGATCGCGCAACGCCGCGCCGCGTAACGCCCCATCCCATGAAGCTGCACGAGTTCCAAGCGAAGCGGCTGTTCGCCGCCGCCGGCATTCCGACGACGCGCAACATTCCCGCCGCCACCCCGGCGCAGGCGTCGCGCGCCTACACCACACTGAAGGCGCGCCTGAAAGGCGGCAAGGCGTTCGCCGCCAACGTCAAAGCCCAGATCCATGCCGGCGGGCGCGGCAAGGCCGGCGGCGTGCTCGTCGCCAAGAGCGCGGCCCAGGCGCGCGCGCAGGCTTCCGCTCTGCTCAACAAGCCGCTCGTTACCTCCCAGACCGGCGCCGCCGGACTGCCGGTGCGCTGGGTGCTGGTGGACGAGCGCATCGCCGTCGCGAAGGAATATTACCTGGCCGTCACGATCGACCGGTCCGCGGCCCGGCCTGTGATGCTCGCCAGCCGCGAAGGCGGAGTGGACATCGAAACGGTTGCCAAAACCAAACCCGACGCCATCGCGCGCGAGTTGATCGACCCGCTGGTCGGCCTGCTGCCGTTCCAGGCCAGGCGGCTGCAGGACGCGCTGGGGCTGTCGGGCGAGCAGGCCAAGGCGTTCGGCCAGATCGCCGCCGGCCTGTATCGCGTCTTTACCGGCCATGACGCCTCGCTGGCCGAGATCAACCCGCTGGCCCAGGCGCCGGATGGGCGGGTGCTGGCCCTGGACGCCAAGCTGGTGCTCGACGATAACGCCCTGTTCCGCCACCCGGACCTGGCCAAGCTGCGCGATCCATCGCAAGAACATCCGCTGGAGTTCCGCGCCGCGCAAATCGGCATTTCGTACGTGGACCTGGACGGCAACATCGGCTGCCTGGTCAACGGCGCCGGGCTGGCCATGGCCACCAACGACATCATCAAGCTCTACGGCGGGGAGCCGGCGAACTTCCTCGACGTGGGCGGCGGGGCCAACGTCGAGCAGGTGACGAAAGCGTTCGAGATCATCCTGTCCGACACGCGGGTCGCGGCGGTGCTGGTGAACATCTTCGGCGGGATCATGCGCTGCGACTGGATCGCGCAAGGCCTGATCAACGCCACCAAGGCGATGAAGGTCAAGGTTCCGATCGTCGTGCGGCTGGCCGGGACGAACGTCGAGGAAGGCAAGCGGTTGCTGGCTCAGTCCGGATTGTCGCTGACCGCGGCCGACGATCTGGCGCAGGCCGCGCAACAAGTCGTCGCTCTTGCCAAGACTCTCAAATCAAAAATCTAGGTGATTATCAATGATTTGACACCAGCGCTATACTGGTGTCATGGATCCGGTTGATGCATTCCACCGTCGGATACAGACCGAGCGCAAAGCTCGGAAATACCTCCGGAAATGGGTGTGG
>Ga0105164_10001102_pt1 | contig 17509 bp, 13 predicted proteins | sample VDWuncwatermetaG_FD_89674 | JGI IMG/M metagenome (GOLD analysis project Ga0105164, IMG submission 89674) | Wastewater microbial communities from Netherlands to study Microbial Dark Matter (Phase II) - VDW unchlorinated drinking water | ecosystem: Environmental > Aquatic > Freshwater > Drinking...
CGTTCAAGGTGGTCGACGTGGTGGAGGACCGGGTGCTAACCGGGACCAACAGCAGCGAGTCCCGTCTGGGGATGGTGACACGGCTGGATACCCTTCACGACCTCTTCGGACACGACCGGGTCGATTTCATCGCCGTCTCGCTGAAAGGCGGCGTCCGCGATACGCTCGACCTGACAGATGGCGTCCAGAGCCAGCTGAAGGGCATCGTCCACGATAACGGGTTGACCCTAGCCATGGGCGATAGCAAGCAGGACGCCGTCAAGCTGGCGGAACAGTTCGGCAACTTCATGACCACGTTCTTCCTCCTCATGGGACTATTCTCCATCGTCGCCGGTATGCTTCTGATCGTGATGATCTTCGTGATGCTGGCGGCCGAGCGGAAGTCAGAGATGGGCATGGCGCGGGCGGTGGGGATGAAACGCGGCTACCTGGTGCAGATGTTCATGTCCGAGGGGACCGCGTATAACATCCTGTCGGCGATGGTAGGGGCCGTCCTGGGGATACTCGTTGCCTTTGCGCTGGCGTACGCGATGGCGGCGATCTTCTCGCAGTTTGGGATATCGATAACGCCTTACGTTACCCCGCGGACCTTCGCGATCTCCTACAGCCTGGGCGTCGTGCTGACGTTCGTCACCGTGACGTTCGCCTCATGGCGCGTATCGAAGCTAAACATAGTGCGCGCCATCCGCGACATCCCCGATCCCACGGGGCGCCGCATGGGCTGGCGAGGCTTGGCCTTCTGGGTAGCGATGATCGCCGTCGGAGCGCTTCTATTTCTCACGGGAATGAGTAGCAACCAGGCTTTCCCGTTTGCCCTCGGCTTCTCCCTGATAGCAGCCGGCGTTGCCGTCGTGCTACGTTTTGTCGGACTGCCGGAGCGGCCCGTGTTCTCGAGCATGGGCGTCCTCCTCCTGGTGGTGTGGGGGTTTGTGGCCGGTCAGCGCCTGGAGCGCCTGTTCGGGCCCCTGGAGGGCGGGGTGGAGATGTTCTTTCTCAGCGGCGTCGCCATGGTCACCGCCGCCACGTTTGTTTTGGTCTACAACGCGGACATTGCGCTCGCCGCCTTGTCATGGGCCGGGGGCTTGTTCGGGTCCATCCTCCCAGCCCTGAGGATGGCAGTCGCGTATCCGCTGAGCAACAGGTTCCGCACGGGGATGACTCTGGCCATGATCTCGCTAGTCGTCTTCGCCCTCACCATGATGTCGACGATGAATCTGAACTTCGACCGGCTGTTCCTGTCCGACAAATCGCGCGGCGGCTGGGACATCCAGGTGATGGAGAACGCCAACAACCCCATCGCTGACTTGCCCGCGACGCTGCGCGCGGCCGGGTCTTCAGCCCCCGATGAGTTCTATGCGGTCGGCCGGATGAGCCTGGCAGGCGGTCCCTCCGCCACGCAGGTACGCAGCTCGCCCGGCGCCGATTTCCAGGACTACTTGGTGAAGGGAGTCGACGACGCGTTCGTTGATAGCGAAGACATCTCCCTGGCAGCCCGCGCCAGGGGGTTTGAGAGCGACGAAGCTGTGTGGCAGGCGCTAAAGACGCGGGACGATGCGGCGCTCATCGATGACTTTGCCGTGCGATCGGGCTTCGGGCCGCGCGAATTCAGCCTCTCGGGCGTCCAGATCAAGGACAGCGTGTTTGACCCGGTGCCTCTGGAGGTGCGAGACCCGGTCTCAGGGGCCACCAAGAAACTGCAAATCGTCGGCATCACCGCCTTCGCGTCCAGCAGCAACTTCCAGGGAGTCTTTGTCCGAGACTTGGTATTCCGGGAGGTCTTGGGCGAGCCCAAGTTCTCCTTCCACTACGTGGCTCTCAATGACCCGGATCAGTCAATACGGGTGGCGAAGGACGTTGAATCGACGATGGTGACCGCGGGGGTGCAAGCGGACTCACTGAAAGAGATAGCAGACCAGAACCAGGCGCTATCCCGGAACTTTCTCTACCTGATGCAGGCGTTCATGGGGCTCGGGCTATTCGTGGGTATCGCGGCCGTGGGCGTCATCGCCTTCCGCACTGTGGTGGAACGCCGGCAGCAGATCGGAATGCTGCGGGCCATCGGCTACAAGCGGGGCACGGTGGCCCTCAGCTTCATGATGGAGTCGTCCTTCGTGACCCTGCTGGGGATCCTGTCCGGGATCGGCCTCGGGCTGTGGCTCTCGTACTTCCTGGTGACCAGCGATGAGTTTCCGGGCAACGGCAGCGGCTACTTCGTGCCCTGGCTCCAGATAGCCCTAATAGGCCTCTTCACGTACTTGGCATCGCTGCTAATGACCTGGATACCTTCGCGACGGGCAGCGAGCATCCCGACGGCCGAAGCGCTGCGCTACGAATAGCCGGGGCGGCCAGCCGTCAGGCCTTTTCCATCACCTTGTAGTCCATCCCCCTGCCCAGGGCGAGTCTTATCTGGGCGTCCAGAGCAGGCAGGGCCGAGGAGAAGAAGGTGATGCCCGCCATGAGAAACCACTGAGCGTATTGGATCGGCCAGTACCAGAGGCGGAAGTCCCTTGGCCGGCGCGGCCGCATGATGGTGTCCAGGAAGATCAGAATGAGCAGGGTGGCCAGGGTGGGCGTTAGCGTCCAGTGGGAGACGAAGACGAACCAATCCGGGAAGCTGTCAACGCCCAGATGAGAGGCCACGAACTGAGGCACGACCCGCCCCATTGTAACCATAAACCATTGGGTGGACCATAGGATGTGGCTCTCGGTTAGGCCCCAGAAACGGCTCAGACGCCGGAAAATAGGGATCTCTGGATGGCGAACAACCTGCTCGGCGGCGTAGGGGATGTCGCTGCAGCCCCAGGCGTGGCGGCGAGCCTGCTGATAGTAGTTGAAGAAGGTGCCCCAGTAGCTCCTGGAACGGGCCCCGTCCATGTGCAGGGGGATGTACATGGTCTCGACATCCACCTCGCCTCTCAGGCGGAAGAAGCACTTGAGGAACATGTGCCAGTCTTCCGGGATCACGTCGGGGTCCCAGTACCCCACTTCGTCGGCCATCCGCAGGCTCAGACTGTAGGTCGATTGCGGGAAGACCATCCGCAAGCGGCTGCGCGACAGGCGGGCCAGGTGAGTTAGCCCGGCCAGAGCATGCGGCAGACGCAGGGGAGCCGGCACTTGCCAGATGTTGTTGTAGTAAAAGATGGGACCCTGCCAGAAACGCCGGTACCGCTGCGCGCCGGTCGCGAACTTGTAAGTGAGGCAGCTGAAGTACTTGGGGTGGAAGACCGTGTCCACATCACAGCTGGTGATCGTCACGTGGTCGAGGTCATGACCCTCGCGCTCGACTACGCGCAGCCTAGCTTCACGAGCGGCCCAGGTCTCGTTAGAGGCCTTGCCGGGGACCTCCCTGGGGAGCCCGGCGGGATGGAAGGTGGCAAAGATGCCGCCCAGGCGGCCCTCGTACTCCTGCTGGAGCAAGGCTGCCTTTCGCCTGCCCTCCTCTCCCTCCCGCTCCTCCATCGCCAACACAGCGAAGACCTGTGACGCCACCTCTGATCGCGTCAGGGAATCCAGGCAGAGATGGAGCTTGTCGATGCTCTCGGTGTAGTTGGGGATGACGACGATGTGGCGGATGCGCTGCCAGTCAAGGCAGTCCTTGTTCTCCGCCCGCTCCCGCTCATAGGACTGATACCAGTCGATCTTGGTGTGACGCCGCAGCAGGAAGAAGCCCTTCACCGCATGGGTCCCAGTCATTAGTGCCCGCCATAGCCAGTAGGCCTGGAAGCTCAGGACGAAGATGGCGAAGGGGAGAGGAACGACCACGGGCCCCCAAAGAAGCGAGGAGATGACGGTCAGGGCAATGATAGCCGGCAGCATTCGAAGAAGCCGCCGCAGAATGACGTCCTGGCGGGTGAGGATTCGGGGGATCGCCGTGGCCGGCGGCTGTATGGTCAGGGTCGCCGTATCAACGGCGGAAGCCAGGGCCGCTGCGGCCAGCGGTTCTATCGTCAGAGTCGCCGCGTCCACTGCGGAGGCCAATGTCGCCGCCTCGATGGCGGAGACGGAGAGAGTAGCGGCGCCAGCTCGCCTTTCGGCGCTTCTGAAAGGACTATCTACGAAGGGGCTCGCGGCAGCGAACGGGCCTTCAGGCTCGATGGCTCTCCTCCTCGTCCTCAGCCTATCCAGAATCAGGCAAAGAAAAAGTCGACCCGGCTTATTGGATCGACCTCTCCCACGCCTGCGAGGTTAGCTGACGGGTTAGGACCGGAAAGTAGCCCTGTCGCCTACGACGACTTCACCCCAAACCTGGTTCCCCCGCCCCGTGATGGTTCGGCGCGCCGATATATGGTTTGTTGCGATGATAGGGAATGCGCCCGCTAGTGTCAACCACTTGGGCGGCGCCTAGCGAGAACTTGGTCCCGGCAGTCCTGAGCCGTTATCGGCGGCGGGACGCCGTGGTATCGGGCTCGGGCGGGGCTTCGGCCGGGCGGACCAGCCACTCCTCGGCCCAGCCGGAGACGGCCTCCACCACGCTGGCCAGGGCACGGCCCTTGGCCGTGACGTGGTACTCGATGCGCACCGGCGTGGCCGGGATGACCGTTCGGAGCACGATCCCCTCCGCTTCCAGTTCCTTGAGCCGTTCGGAGAGCATGCGGTCGCTCAAGCCGGGGACAGTCTGGGTGAGGTCGCTGAAGCGCTCCACGCCGGACAGGAGGGCGCGTAGGATCGCCCCGGTCCAGCGCCGGCCGATCAGTTCAACGGCACGGTGATAGTAGGGACAGAAGGGGGCGGATTCCTGCGATTCCATGATCTCATTATTACCCATCGTAAGGGGCTTGACAAGCGTAATCTCACGCCTGTATAGTAACTTACAAGAAGTAAGCAGAGCCACACGCGAGCGCGTGGGCCAACGGCAGAAGGAGGACATGATGGCGACCGCCCAGACCGCTGTCAGCACCTGGACCATCGACCCGGTGCACTCCATCGCCGAGTTCGCCGTCAAGCACATGATGGTCTCCACCGTCAAAGGTCGCTTCCGCTCGATGGAGGGCAGCCTTCGCATCGACGAGGCCGACCCCTCGGCCTCCTCGGTGAGCGCCTCCATCGATGTGGCCAGCATCGACACCGCCGAACCGCAGCGCGACGACCACCTGCGCTCGGATGACTTCTTCAACGCCGAAAAGTACCCGCACATCACCTTCCGAAGCACCCGAATGGAGCGGGTGGACGACACGAACTGGAAAGTGATCGGCGACCTCACCATTCGTGACGTGACGCGGGAAGTGGTGCTGGACACCGAGTACGCCGGCCAGATCACCGATCCCTGGGGGAAGCGACGTGCCGGCTTCGACGCTCAGACATCGATAAGCCGCAAGGAGTTTGACGTCAAGTATAACAGTCTCATCGAGACCGGCGGCGTCGTGCTCGGCGACAACGTCCGCATCGACCTGCACATCGAAGCCGTACGCCAAGAATAGCGGAGGGAGAGATGCGGCCGATCGAACTGAAGTCGTGTCCCCGCTGCCACGGGGATATGACGCTCGAAGAATGGCTGGGCGACGTGGAACGCGTGTGCCTGCAATGCGGCTACCGGCCTTCCACGCGACCCGAGGAGATGGTCCCGTCCGGCGCGGACGGCGGCAACCAGAAGCCGGTTGCGGTGGGCGCCCTCAGGGGATGACCCCCCGCTCTTTAAGGGCCACCATCCCCTCCCAATCGTAGCCCAGCTCCAGCAGCACCTCCTCCGTGTGCTGCCCCAGCTCCGGTGGCAGCCCCTGCGCCTGCCACGGCGTTCCCGAGAAGTCCGCCGGCGTGGAGACCATCGGCAGCGGGCCGTCCGGCCCGGGGACCTCCACGAAGGCGCCGGCCGCCTGGGCCAGCGGGTCGGTCGTCACCTCGTTGATGGAGTGCACCGGCGCCCACCAGACGTTATGCTGGTCCAGGATCTCCGCCCACTCGGCCATGGTCTTGGTGGCGAAGACGCGGTCCAGCTCCTCCACCAGCGCCGGGCCGTTGACTCGCCGCTTCTCGATGTTTTCGAACCGCTCGTCCGCTACCAGGTCTTCGCGTTCCAGGGCGCGGCAAAGATCGCCCCAGTGCCGGTCCGCCTGAAGCAACAGCAGCCAGAACCAGCGGTTGTCGCCGGACTGGTAGCAGGTGATGAGCGGGTTAATGGCATGCACGCGGTCGTAGGTGAGGATGGGCATCTTCAAGCGGAGGGCCAGGCTGATGTCCCAGCCCATCATGTACACGCCGATGCGCAGGAGGGAGACGGAGATCCTCTGCCCCCGTCCTGTCCTCTCGCGGGCGAGTAGGGCCGCGCAGGCCGCACCCGCCGCCGACTGGCCCGCCATGTGGTCGCCCATGCCGCCGCGCTGCTGCGGGATCTCCTGCCCCGGCGCCGTCAGCGCCGCTGCCACTCCTGCCCGCGACCAGAACGCGCCTACATCGTAAGCGGCGCGGTTGCGCTCGTCCCCGTCGGGGCCGTAGCCGGTGACCTGACAATATATGAGGCGGGGATAGCGAGCGCTCAGATCCTCGTAGCTCAGGCCGAACGTTTCCAGCACCCGCGGCCGCATGTTGGTGACGAACACGTCGGCCTGTTCGATTAGCGTGTGCGCGATCTCGCGGCCCTCTTCGGTCTCCAGGTTTAGGCAGACGCTCCGCTTGCCGCGGTTATCCAGCTCGAAGGGCGGGTTGACCGGCATTGGGGAGCCCATAACGGAGGCGAACAGGCCCCTGAAGGGGTCGCCCTCGGGCGGCTCGATTTTGATGACCTGGGCGCCCCAATCGCCCAGGATGGCCGCCGCCGCGGGCCCCGCCACCCATAGGCCCATCTCCACAACCTTGATGCCCTCCAGGGGTCCAGACATGGCCCGCCTCCCTTGCAATACGGTTCGCGATTTACCCGCCGCCAGGCGGATCGATGTAGCAGTCCTCCGGGTAGCCGAGCGCCATCACCCGTTTGTGCGTCCGAAAGCCCACGTTCCGATAGAAGGATACGTTCCCGTCTTCCGTGCAGGTGAGGAGAATCGCCGTGCCCTCGAGGTCATCCACCAGCGCCCGCATCATCATCGTGCCGATACCCCGACGCTGAAACTCGGGCCTCACCGCGACGCCTACGATCAGGGCCTCTCGTTCTCCATCCGAGATGGCCCGCGCAGCGCCGATCAGCCTGTCGCCCGCATAGGCCAAGACCGTGGCAGCGCTCCGGGCCCACGTGCGTGCGAGCTGCTGGGGTTCGTCCGGCCCCAGCGTCTCGGCGTATACGTCCGCCACCGCCTGCCAGTCTACACCAGCGATATCACGTTTGAGGGTTATGTTCATGATGCCGCCCGCCACCTTCTACGATGGGTCTCGCGAATAGTTAGAACGCGCTGGTGCCGGGGGGCAGAGTCGAACTGCCGACACCGCGGTTTTCAGCCGCGTGCTCTACCACTGAGCTACCCCGGCACCATCCGCCATTCTAGGTACGCTCCGATAGGCCGTCAAGGACACCGCCCCTTACTTGTGCTTCCGCCCTAGGATACAATTCGCAGCGAACTACGGGAGCGCCAAGTGCTTCAGTGGAGGCAGCTATGAAGGTCGGCACCATCAAAGAGACCAAGACGGAAGAGTACCGCGTAGGCCTGACGCCCCAGGGCGTACGCGCCCTGGCCCAGGCCGGCCACAGCGTGCTCGTCGAGCGGGGGGCCGGCATGGGCGCGGGCTTCGCAGACGAGGGCTACGCCGCCGCCGGCGCCACCCTCTGCTCCACGGCAACAGAGGTCGCCGGCACCGTCGATCTTCTAGTCAAGGTCAAGGAGCCGCTACCTCCGGAGTACCCGCTGCTAGGCGAGGGTCTGATACTTTTCACCTACCTCCACCTGGCCCCAGCACGGGAGCTCACCCGCGCCCTACTGGACTCCGGCGTCAACGCTATCGCCTACGAGACCGTCCAGCGCCACGACGGTTCCCTGCCTTTACTGATCCCCATGAGCCAGGTGGCCGGACGCATGGCCGCCGAGATCGGCGCTCAGTTCCTCAAGAAGCCGGGGCCGGGCCGTGGCAAGCTGCTGGGGGGCATCGCCGGCGTCTCCCCAGCTAGGGCGGTCGTCATCGGCAGCGGCACCGTGGCCACGGCCGCTTGCCGCGTCCTGGTGGCCTTGGAGGCGCGGGTCACGGTCACCTCCCGCGACTTGCAGCGGCTGTTCGCCCTGGAGTCCCAGTTCCGCGGGCGCCTGGCCACTCGCGTCATCAACCCGGCCGTCCTGGAAGAGGAGATGCCCGGCGCCGACCTGCTAATCAGCGGCGTCCTAGTGCCCGGCGGCGTCGCGCCCAAGCTGATCACCCGCGAGATGATGCGCTCCATGGGCCCGGGCGCCGTGTTCGTAGACGTGGCCATCGACCAGGGCGGAATCGCCGAGACCTCCCGCCCCACCAGCCACACCGACCCGATATACGTGGAGGAGGGCGTCATCCACTACTGCGTGCCGAATATGCCTGGTGCCGTGCCCCGCACCTCGACCGAGGCCCTGACCGGCGCCACGCTGCCTTACGTCCTCCGCCTGGCTGACCGCGGCCTGGACGCCCTGCGGGAGGACTCGGCTCTAGCCGCCGGGGCCAGCACGATCCGCGGAAAGCTGGTCTCACAGCCGGTAGCTCAGGCCCAGGGGCTGCCGTATAGCCCGCTCGACCAAGCGCTGTAGTGTCCCGGCTGACCGCCTTCCTATTCAACGAAGAGCAGCAGTACGCGCCGTTCGTTGCGGCCGCCATCTTCGTCGGCCTGATCGTCGGCTTTCCCCTGGGTTTCCTTCTTGCCCACGCCGCTGCTGAGGGGTCGAGCCTGGGCGGCTACTGGGCCGCCCTGGCCCAGGCCCACGGCCAGCTCCAGCTGATGGGCTGGGTAGGCTTGTTCGTCATGGGCATGGGCTTCCGGCTGGTGCCCCGCTTCACCGGCGTCCGCGTCCGCCCGGCCTTTCTGGCGCCCCTAACACTGCTGGCGATGGTATCCGGCCTCCTTGTGCGGGCTGTTGCCCAGCCCTTCGCCGACGAGGGACCGTTCGCCGCCCTGTTTGCGATATCGGCAGCGCTGGAGGCCGCCGGGGCCCTCATCTTCGCGACGGCTGTGCTGCGCTGCCTGGCCTCAGGACGCCGAGAGCAGTTCCTGTACTCGCCCTTTTTCGGCGCCGGCGCCGTGTGGCTGGCTGTGGCGGCCATGCTGAACTTCGTGTTCGTGATCGATGCCGCCTCGGATTCGCAGCCGGTCCTACCGGCGCTGCGTTCGATCTCCCTCACCTACATGCAGCTCTACGGTTTCGTTGCCATGTTCATCTTTGCGATCTCCCTGCGCACGTTCCCCATCTTCTTCCACAGACGGCCGGCCCCAGCCCAGGCGACCATCGCCGCTTGGGCCCTGGCTAACGGCGGCATTGCGGCCTACGCCGCCGCCGGCATCTGGCTGTCCTACGACTCTTCCGCCGATGTCCGAGTTCTGCAATCGCTGGGCTTCCTAGCGGCCGGCGTATCGCTGCTCGCCATGGTCGCCTTGCTGGGCATCTTCTGGGGAGAACCGCAGCGGCTCCGAACGTCCGCCCGCCGCAGCATGCGCTTCGTTCGCTCCGCCTACGCCTGGCTGTTCGTCAGCGCCGGGCTACAGACATTCTTCGCCAGCCGCTCCCTAATCGACCAGCGCTTCCCCGCCTACTACGAGATAGATGCCGTGCGGCATTTCCTGGCCCTGGGGTTCATCACGACCATGATCATCGGCATGTCCCTCCTGGTAATGCCCCGGCTGGCCATGCGACGGGCGTACGGCGCGGCCCCCCGCTTCCTCATACCGGCCCTTCTGGCGCTCCTCCACGGCGCAGCAGCCGCCCGCGGCGCCGGTTCGCTGTTGGTCAACGAAACGCGCATCGAAGAGGGGTTCTGGACGATGACCGCCGGCGGCCTGGCCGGGATCCTGGCCGTGGGCCTGTTCGCCGCTTACCTGATCCGCCAGCCAAGCCCGGCGGAGATCCCTCTGACCCCCCAGGCGTCATCGTCCGGGTGAGCAGAGGGCTTGTGCTATAATTCACAGAGCTATGCCTGGCCTGAGCCGCGTCGAAGGCCCCACCCTCGTCTTCCTGTCGCCGGAGCCTTTGGCCGGCAAGACCACCATCGCCGCCGGCCTCGCCCAGCGGCTCCAGGGAGAGGGACATAGCGTGGCCCTCCTCCGCCTGGTGGGCGACGACCACGCCGCGGCGGACGCCCGCCTGTTCGGCAGTCTCGCGTTCAACAGCCAGCCCACCCAGGAGCCCGTGGAAGCGGCCGACGCCCTCGATGCCGGCAAAGGGGCAGACGTGGCCCTCATCGAGGCGCCCGCAGGCGACCCCGGCGACGTGCTACGCGCCCTGGCCGGGGCCCGCGCCATCGTCGTGGCCAGCGCCGCCTCCGCCCCGGAAGACGTCGCCGCCTACTGCCGGCCCCTGGGCGATTCCCTGGCCGGCGTGGTGCTCAACCGCGTCCCGACGCGCCGCCGCCACGCCATCGCCACGGCCTTCGGGACGGCCGGAGTGCCGCTCCTGGCGCTGGCGCCGGAGGACCGCACCCTCGCCGCCCCTACTCTGGGCGAGGTCGCCGAGGCCCTCGGCGCGCGCACCAGCTTCCTCAACGCCAACCGCTCGCGCCTCCTGGACCGGCCTCTGATCGCCTCCATCAGCGCCGACCCCGGCCAGGGCTACTTCGCCCGCTACCAGCCCAGCGCCGTCATCGTCCGCGGCGACAAGCCCGACCTGCAACTGGCCGCCCTCAACGCCGGCGCCCCTTGCCTCATCATCACCGGCGGCCTGCCGATCCTGTCCTATGTGCTCGACCGCGCCGAGGAGGAAGAGCTGCCGCTCCTCCAGACGGAACTGGACACGGTGGCGACGGTCCAGTGCATCGAGGCGATGTTCGCGGCCACCCCCTTCGCGGGGGAAGCCAAGCTGCACCGCGCGGCCGAACTGCTAGGCGACCTGGATGTCTCCGCCCTGCTGGCGCCAAACTAATGTACACGGGCGGCGTCAGAAGCTGCCAGTTGCGACAAAGAGACGTGTCTGCCCGCGGGGGGTCAGAGGTGCCGTGAGCGTCCGGAAGCCACGTTGACAAGGCGGCCGAAAAGCGTAGGATTGGCGCGGGCTACCCAAAGAGGGGGGCGTGTTGCCGGGCGGTACGTCTACGGCCTCGATCTAATCTCGGCCACGGATAAGGACGGTAATCAGCGCTACTACTTCGCCGACGGCCTCGGGTCTACCGTGTTGACCATCGCCGGCCAGAGTCCCGTCCAGGCCCCCACGTACAGGTACGACGCGTTTGGAGCCCTGCGATCCGGCACTGCCTCACGAGAACCCTTCCTGTTCACTGGTGAACAGTACGACGCCAGAGCGAGAGGGACAAACCTGAACAACGGCCTCTACTACCTGCGGGCGCGCTACTATGATCAGTCGATAGGGCGGTTCCTGTCGCAAGACCCGCTGCCCTTCGGGAACCGATACCCGTACGTGGGCAACGACCCGGTTAACCGCGTGGACCCGCGGGGATTGAGTCCTGAGAGCACATCGAATGCCGGGCTTGTTAGTGATCTGTTTAAGACATATCAACCTGCCTCCTGCGTGAATAACCTCCTGTACGTCGGATTGGGACTCTTCCTGTTGCAAACGGCGCTTGTAACCGCAGAACCATTTTTCGCTTTCCCACTCGCCGTATACGCTTCGTCTCTGATTCTGATCAATTACAATAGCTACATAACGAACTGCACGTCCCTACATACGATCAGATGACATCAGTTACCCTCGCTACTCTGCCCATTCTCGCGATCTTGGTCATATTGGTGATTCGGAGCACGCTGAGACGCGCGGAGGACCATGGAGGCACTGTTCGCGTGGATCGGAAAGACGCGTTGTCATTAGGCCTGATTATGATTGTGGCTGCAGCTGCTGAGCTGGCTGTCTTCTTGATCGAGGGAGGTTCAGCCAATCTTCTGCTTCTCTTCATGGGCATCGCGTTTGCGGCGTGGTACCTTCAATTCGCGTTTCGCCATCGAGATTAGAGGCCCTTCGGCTTCGTCTGCCGAACCAGCCCTGCAGTTGACAAGGCGACAAGGTGCCCAAGCTCAAGCATTGTCCAGCGTGCGGATCGAATTCTTGGATAGACTACGAGCCGCCGCGGTGGCGTCGGGCGTTGACAGGCATCCTAGATTTTCTTGTGGCCTTGGCGACTTTCAGCTTTGGTGTTAGTTTCGCCGCCAGGTTCGTGCGGTGTCGAGTCTGTGGAAAGGTCGTCCGCGACAACTGAGCTGCCGTGACACGTCAGCGGTTGGCCGCCGAATTGCCTGTCTGCTTGACCGTGCTTGCGCCCAGCGCCCAGTTTCTTGCGTCGGGCAGCCACACGATACAGCTTGGAGAGGTCGGGTGGATCCGACGGGGCTTGATTCGGAACTAACTCCACGGCAAACTACACTCATGACAATACTGCCAGGCCTACTTACCGCCAGGTCGTGCACGGGGTCATTCCTCCAGGCTCTCACAGGAGCAATAGTTCTCTTCATCGCCCTAGCGGTCCTCACCAACCCATCTACGTCGGGATCCTTAGCCGTCCTCGCTCTCAACCTCCCTCCCGCGGCCGCGTGGCTTAGTGCTGGTGCCGGCGGTGTCTGGTTGTACCTCGGGATTACCGGCATCTTAGAGAACTGTGGGGATCACAACCGCTAGGGCCAAGTGGTCGAATCCGCGAGAGGGGTATTCAAGTGAGTTCTGGGGACACGCGAGTCAAGCAGACGTTCTTACGCTTCACGCTGCTCGCGCTGGCGATCCCCCCGGTGATCGATCTACTCCGGGGCGAAGTCAGACCCCTGCGCTGGCTGGTTGCGTACGCTGTATTCACAGCGGTGGGGCTCGCTACCTACGTGGCGTGGAAGCTCTGGCCTAGTCGCCTTCTCTTGAGAGCATCCGTAGGCGCAATCGTCGGAGTGGTAACGGTCACCCTGATATTCTTACTTGTCACGGTCTTTGGAAACTAAGTTCCACGGCCGTGCGCGCTCACACATCCCCGGCGAAGGGAGGACGGCCTTCACTGACACGTACTCCTACGATACCTTTGGTGCCGCGCGTTCTCCCACTGGCGGCTCGTCCGGAGAACCGTTCCTGTTCACCGGCGAACAGTTCGGCGCCAGAGCGAGAGCCAGTGCAGGCGGCCTGTACTACCTGCGCGCCCGCTACTACGACCCCAGCATCGGGCGGTTCCTCTCGCGCGACCCGCTGCGGGGGAGCGCGCTCGCAGGGGCTGTCCGTAGTGCGTGCCGGGCACACGACTCTCAGGGTAGAGATCTACCTGGATACCGCAGGGGTCAATTATGACATCGATGCCACGGAGGTGTACAGAAACTGACTAAGAAGCTCTTAGACCTCGGAGCCTGTCCCCAGAAGCGAGCGCTACTGCTCGCCCCCTGAGCTGTCGCCGATCTGGCACCTAGTGCTGGTAGGGGACTACCCTTTCCGTCGTCTCCTGCGATTCGCCGGCCTCCGGCTCGGCAGCACGCGCAGCTCGGGGCCGCCGCGTTGGCTCGCTCGTGGGAGGCGCCTCGATCGGGGGCTCCCAGGCCTGGGCCGGCGCCGCCCCCGCCCGGACCGTCCCGCAATGAGGGCAGGCCACCCAGCTAAAGCTCAGCAGCTGCTCACACTGTTTACAAACGTCCTTCAATTGAGTCTGGCAGAAGGGGCACACCCGCCAGCCGCGCTCCACGAAACGGCGACAGGACGGGCAGAGCCCTTCATCGCCGATCTCCCGCAGCAGCGCCTCTTCTTCCAGCGAGCGGGCATAGGCCTCCTCCAGCGTCTCGCGAGGCCGCATCATCAGGTATAGGGCCAGCCCCGGTATGTTGAACCCCGGGAAGAACATCAGCACCACGAAAACGGCCAGCACCTGAAGAGCGAGGTCACGCGTGCGGTCTCGGATGTCCCGGTACACCCAGACGACGATGCTCAACCACAACAGAAGGGCCCAGACCCCCCCCACCAGGCCACCAAGGACCGCATACTCCATCAGGTACCGCCCTCTGCTCTATCGAATAGGCTTTTGCGCATTATATCATGACCGCTCATGGCGGCACCATCTGGCCGCCGCCGGGCCCAGCGGCGGCTCTTGGCCTCCTTCGCGACCGGGCATACACTGGACTAGAGCTTATGTCTCGCCGCAAGCGCGAAGCGTTTACCGAACCTCCTACGCGCCTGAGGGTCGCGTTCATCGACATGGCGTTCGAGGGCGGCGCCCTGGCCCGCCACGACTCCCAGGTCATCTTCGCCGATTACGGCATTCCCGGCGAGGAGGCGATCGTGGAGATCGACCGCCAGCGCACCGGCTTCGCCCTGGGCCGTGTGGTGGAGGTTCTGTCCGCCTCGGCCGACCGCGTGGAGCCGCCCTGCCCTTACTTCGGTACGTGCGGAGGCTGCCAGTGGCAGCACATCTCCTACGGCCGGCAGCTGGAACTGAAGGCCCACATCGTGGGCGAGCAGCTCCGTCGCATCGGCAAGTTCGAGGACCCGCCCGTCTCTCCCACCGTCGGCGCCGACGACCCGTGGTCGTACCGCAACCACGCCCGCTTCACGGTCAACCGCGACGGCGAGATCGGCTTCGTACAGCGGAACAGTCACCGCTTTCTCCGCATCGACCGCTGCCTCATCGCCGACCCCTGGATCAACGAGGCGCTGCCCAAGCTCCAAGGCAAGTGCGCCGGCCTCCACCAGGTGGGCATCCGCCTGGGGGTCAACACCGGCGAGGTCCTCATCCACCCCGATCTGAGCGAGATCGAGCCCTCGCTGCCCTCCGGCAACCGCCACTATTGCGAGGATCTCCTGGGTCACCGCTTCCGTATCTCGGCCGCCTCCTTCTTCCAGACCAACACCCGCCAGGCCGAGAAGCTGGTCCAGTTGGTCCGCGACCGGCTCCAACTCTCGGCTGAAGGGACCCTCGTGGACGCCTACGCCGGCGTGGGCACCTTCGCCGTGCTCCTGGCCTCCGACGTGAAGCGCGTCATCGCCATCGAGGAGTCGGCGGCCGCCGTGGACGACGCCATGGTCAACATTGCGGACAGGCCCAACGTCCAGTACTACCGAGGCAAGGTGGAGGACATCCTGCCCGACCTGGCGGAGCGGTCGGACGCCCTGATCCTGGACCCGCCGCGCCAGGGCTGCCACCCCAGGGCCATCGAGGCCGTGCTCCGCCTCCGGCCAGGGCGCATCGTCTACGTCTCCTGCGATCCCTCCACGCTCTCGCGGGACCTCCGGCTGCTTGTCGATGGCGGATACGAACTCGCAGATGTCACGCCCATCGACATGTTCCCCCAGACGTATCACATCGAGTGCGTGGCGACCCTCACCTCCGCCGCCTCGCCCCAGAACCGAGAACCTAGAACCCAGAACCAAGGGGAAGGTTCTAGGTTCTCGGTTCTAGGTTCTGCAAAGCTCATCCTGGCCTCCGCGTCACCCCGCCGGCGCGAGCTGCTGTCGAGGCTAGGCATCCCCTTCGAGGTCGTTCCCGCTGACATCGACGAGGATGTCAGCGCCGGACGGCCGGAACGGATCGCCCGCCGGCTGGCTTCCGCCAAAACGCTTGCTGTTGCCACGCTGCGCCCCGAAGCCCTCGTCCTCGCGGCCGACACCGTCGTCGCTTGTCGGGGCCGTTTGCTCGCCAAGCCGCGAGACGCCGCGGAGGCGCAGGTCATGCTGCAGCTGCTGCGCGGCCGGGCCCACCGCGTCGTCACCGCTGTTGCTGTCGTGCCGCCGCTAGAGACGCCCCGCCGGGGCGTCTCTACGCTCGTCGACCACGTAGTCACGGTTGTCCGTATGCGCCACTACAGCGATGAGGAGATCGCGGCCTCCATCGCCCGCGGCGACCCCTTCGACAAAGCCGGCGCCTACGCCATCCAGGACGAGACCTTTCGCCCCGTCGCCTCCTACACCGGCTGCTATTGCAACGTGGTGGGGCTGCCACTCTGGACCACGGTTCGGCTTCTGGGCAGGGCAGGGCTCGACATAACGGGCTCGAATCTTCTGCCGCAGTGCCGGACTTGCCCGCTACGGCAATTCGGGTAAGGGCAGGGCTAGCCCTGCCCAGGCCGACCATGAAGGTCGCCCCTACTCCAACCTCTAACATCCAACATCCCTTACAATCGAGGCATGACCACCGCCTCCTCCCCTATCCTCGCCCATCTGAACCCCCGCCAGCGTGAGGCCGTCGAGTACACCGAGGGGCCCCTCCTCATCCTGGCCGGGCCCGGCTCCGGCAAGACCCGCGTCATCGCCCACCGCATCGCCTACCTCATCCGCGAGCGAGGCGTCCGCCCCAGGCGGATCCTGGCCGTCACCTTCACCAACAAAGCCGCCCGCGAGATGCGCGACCGCATCTACGCCCTGGTCGGCGAGGAGGCCGGCCGAGACCTGACCATGGGCACCTTCCACGCCGTCTGCGCGCGCACCCTGCGCATCGACGGCGAGCAGATCGGCATCCCGCGCACCTTCGCCATCTACGACGACGCCGACCAGATCGCCGCCGTCAAGCAGGCCCTGGAGGACCTGGGCCTGGAACCCAGGCGCGTCGCCCCCCGCGCCGTACTGGCCACCATCTCGCGCGCCAAGAGCGAGCTCCAGGGGCCGCGTCAGTTCGCCGCCCTGGTCGCCAACTACTTCCAGGAGGTGACCTCCCGCGTTTTCCTGCGCTATCAGGACCTGCTGGAGCAGAACGAGGCGCTGGACTTCGACGACCTCCTCCTCAAGACCGTGGAGCTCTTCCAGGAACGGGAGGATGTCTTGGAGAAGTACGCCGAGCGCTACCTTTACGTCCACATCGACGAGTTCCAGGACACCAACATCGCCCAGTACGTGCTGGCCAAGCAGTGGGCCTCCCGCCACCGCAACATCTGCGTGGTCGGCGACCCCGACCAGTCCATCTACACCTGGCGCGCCGCCGACATCCGCAACATCCTCAACTTCGAGCAGGACTTCGCGGACTCCCGCCTGGTCATCCTGGACCAGAACTACCGCTCCACCCAGACGATCCTGGACTCGGCCCACAGTGTCATCGCCCTCAACAAGCAGCGCAAAGAGAAGAACCTGTGGACGGAGAACGGCCCGGGCGAGCCTATCGTCGTCCACGAGGCGTACGACGAGGAGGACGAGGCGGCCTTCGTCGCCGAGGAGGTGCGGCGGCTGATAGGAGCCGTAGGGGCGCAGCATGCCGCGCCCCTATGCTGTCACGACGTGGCCGTGATGTACCGCACCAACGCCCAGTCGCGTCCCCTGGAGGAGGCCCTCGTCCGTCGCAACATCCCCTACCGGCTGGTGGGGGGCACTCGCTTCTACGAGCGGCGCGAGGTGAAGGACCTGCTGGCCTACCTGCGCCTCGTCCACAACCCCTTCGATGCCATCGCTCTCATGCGTGTCATTAACGTGCCCCACCGCGGCATCGGCGACCGCACCCTGGCCGAGCTCAACCGCTGGTCGCGGGAGCGCTCCATCCCGCCCTACGCCGCCCTCCAGCTCATGGCTGACGCGGAGCGGGACTCGCCCCATTGCCCCTC
>Ga0105164_10001104_pt1 | contig 17497 bp, 19 predicted proteins | sample VDWuncwatermetaG_FD_89674 | JGI IMG/M metagenome (GOLD analysis project Ga0105164, IMG submission 89674) | Wastewater microbial communities from Netherlands to study Microbial Dark Matter (Phase II) - VDW unchlorinated drinking water | ecosystem: Environmental > Aquatic > Freshwater > Drinking...
CAGAGGAACTGTGGCAGGAGCTGGCCGCCGGCGGCTACCTGGGGATGCTGGTACCCGAGGAATACGGCGGAAGCGGCCTGGGCATGCGGGAGATGGCCGTGCTCCTGGAGGAGATGGGCCACCAGGGCATTCCCCTGCTGTTGGTGGTGGTGAGCAGCGTCATGGACACCACCCTCATCGCCCGCTACGGCAGTCCGGACACGAAGCAGCGGTACCTGCCGGCCCTGGCCCGCGGCGAAATCAAGATCTGCTTCGCCCTCACCGAGCCCACCGCCGGCTCCAACAGCTTTCGCATCTCCACCCTGGCCCGGCGGGACGGCGACTCCTATCTCCTCAACGGCCAGAAGATGTTCATCACCGGCGCCGACCAGTCCGACTACATCCTCGTGGTGGCCCGCACCACCCCCTTCGAGCAGGTGCAGGACAAGCGCGAAGGCCTTTCCCTGCTCATCGTTGACAGGCGGGCGCCGGGCGTCACCCTTCAGCCCCTGGAGATGGGCGTCTTGCACCCGGAGACTCAGTTCGCTGTCTTCTTCGACGACGTCCGGGTGCCACGCGGCGACCTGTTAGGGGAGGAGGGGCAAGGCACCAGGTATCTCTTCGATGCCCTGAACCCGGAGCGCATCAGTGGGGCCGCCGTGGCCGTGGGGCTGGGGCAGTTCGCCCTGGAGAAGGCCGTGGCCTATGCCAGGGAGCGGGTAGTGTTCGATGTGCCCATCGGCGCCCACCAGGGATTGCAGCACCCCCTGGCCATAGCCAAGACCAACCTGGAGCTAGCGGCCCTCATGACCCGCTACTCCGCTCAGGTCTTCGACGGGGGCGACAAGGTCAAGGCCGCCGCCTACGCCAACATGGCCAAGCTGGCCGCCGCCGACGCCGCCACCGAGGCCTGTGACCTGGCCATCGAGGTCCACGGCGGCAGCGGCTTCAGCACCGACGTCGACCTCATCACCGTCTGGCCGCTGGTCCGGCTGTTGCGCACAGTGCCTATATCGCGTGAAATGGTCCTGAACTACATCGGGGAGCACGTCCTGGGCCTCCCTCGCTCCTACTGAAAGGGAGACGCTGAGTGACCGCCAGGGTAGCCATCGTCGGCATCGGCCAGACCGGCTTCAGCGGCGCGGCCGACGACCGCCTCTACCACGAGCACGACTTCGAGGCGGCCCGCATGGCCCTGGCCGACGCTGGCCTGGACCGGGGCGATGTCGATACCGTCATCTGCTCCGGCTGGGATGCCGTCGACGGACGCACCATCTCCGACATGCACACGGCGATGTCCGCCGGCGGCTACCTGAAGGACTCCAGCCATGTGGGCGAGGACGGCATCATGGCCCTGGCCTACGCCTACATGCGCATCGCCGCCGGCCTCTTCGATGTCGCCCTGGTCAGCGGCCACGGCCACGCCGAGTGCTCTTTCGAGACCGTCAGCAACGTCGTCTTCGACCCGCTATTCGTACGACCGCTGGGGCAGAGCCACCTGGTCAGCCTGGCCCTCCAGGCCAACGCGTACATGCAACGCTACGGCGTCAGCGAGGAGGCGCCGGCGAAGGTGGCGGTCAAGAACCGGAAAAACGGCGCCGCCAATCGCAGTGCGCACCTGCAATCCCCGGTCAGCCTAGCGGACGTGCTGGCCTCAGCCCCGGTCTGCTATCCCTTCAGGGCCCTTCACTGCCCGCCTCAGTCGGTAGGAGGCGTCGCCCTCATCCTGGCCGCCGAGGACACCGCCCGGCGCATCACCGAGCGGCCCGTCTGGATCACCGGCATCGGCTGGGCCATCGACAGCTACGACCTGGGGTCCAAGGACCTGACCCGCCTCGGCTCCCTGGCCGCGGCGGCGGACCGGGCCTACCGCATGGCCGGCATCGCCCGGCCCCTGGACGAGCTGGACGCGGCGGAGCTGCACGACATCACCCCCTTCCACGAGCTGATGGCCTACGAGGCCCTGGGCCTGGCCGCGGAGGGAGGCGGCGCTAAGTTGCTCGAGGACGGCATGACGGATGCTGGCGGCAAGCTGCCGGTTAACCCTTCCGGCGGGGTCCTCTGCACCAACCTCTACGGCGCCTCGGGGCTGGTCAGGGCGGCGGAAGGCGCTCTACAGCTGCGGGGCGAGGCCGGCGCGCACCAGGTGCCGGACGCGCGGCGAGCCCTGGCCCACGGCATGAGCGCCCCCAGCGGCGCCGCTGCCCGCACCGACTGCGTGCTGGTCCTGGAGGGAGGCTAGCCCATGCCTAGACGCGTCGCCATCGTCGCCGCCGGGCTGAGCCGCACCTCCAGCCACCGCGTCGACGTCACCTACCCAGAGCTGGTGCGCGAGGCGGTGAGCGCTGCCCTGGAACAGGCCGGCCTCCAGCACCACGATATCGATGCCGTGGCCTACGGCTCCATGGACCCCTTCGACGGCGTGTTCGCGCCGGAGCGCTGGAACGTGGAGGCCTGCGCCGGGGCCGGCGCCGCCAACCTGCCCCTCATGAAGATCACCACCGGCGGCACCACCGGCGGCTCCACGGCCCTGGCCGGCTACTACCACGTCGCTTCCGGCCTCTTCGACGTGGTGCTGGCCGTGGCCTCCCAGCGCGTCGGCGAGACCCTGGAGGCGCAACTGGTGCTCAACACGGCCATCGACCCCATCTACGAGCGCTGGCTGGGCGCCGGCGCCATCACCATCGCCGCCCTCCAGGGGGCGCGACACTTCTGGCGCTACGGCACCACCGAAGAGGACCTGGCCCTCATCTCCGTGAAGGACTATGAGAACGCCCGCCGAAACCCATACGCCCATCTCATGCGCATGTTGACCGTCCAGGACGCCCTCCAGACCCGCATGATCTCCTGGCCCCTGCGCCTCAGCGACTGCTGTCCCAGCTCTGACGGCGCGGCCGCCCTCATCTTCGCCTCGGAGGAGCGCGCCCGTGCCATCACCGACCGTCCGGCCTGGGTCATCGGCGCCGGCCAGATCACCGACAACTACTGGGTCGGCGACCGCACCTGGTACGAGGACTGGGACAGCCTTTCGATGCTGGCCCGCCGGGTCTACCGCCAGGCCAAGATCAGCGATCCCCTGCGGGAGTTGGACGTGGCGGAGCTGTACAACGCCTTCTCCATCCAGGAGATCATCGAGTACGAGGCCCTCGGCTTCTGCGACAAGGGCAAGGGGGCGGAGCTCATCCGCAAGGGCGTCACCACCATGGAAGGTGAGCTGCCGGTGTGCCCGTCCGGCGGCGTCCTCTGCACCAACCCCATCGGGGCTTCTGGGATGATCCGGGTGGCTGAGGCCGCGCTTCAGACCATGGGAAAGGCCGGCGATAGGCAGGTGCCCAACGTCAGAAAGGCGCTGGCCCACGCCTGGGGCGCCGCCATCGGCTTCCACACCCTAATGGTCCTCAGCAGCGAGGCGCCCTGACCGGCGGGAGGAGACATCATGACCCAAGAGGAAGAGATCATCATCGTCCCCGGGCGCTGGGACCTGCCCTTCCGTCATACCGCCGGCCGGGTGGCCAGCCACTTCTTCTACGGCCTGAAGGAGAAGCGCATCCTGGCCCTGCGCTGCCCCCGCTGCCGGCGGGTGCTGATGCCGCCCCGGCCCTTCTGCGAGCGCTGTTTCGTCCCCCTGGAGGACTGGGTGGAGGTGGGCCAGCAGGGCGTCCTGGAGGCCTTCACCACCTGCTACGCCCGCTTCACCGGCCTGCCCGATCCGCCCTACTGCCTGATCCTGGTCAAGCTGGACGGCACGGACTCCGCCCTCCAGCACCTGCTGGGTGAGGTGGAACTGGAGGACATCGACAGGATGAAGCAGGCCGTCCGCATCGGCATGCGGCTCGAGGCCGTATGGCGGGAAGAGCGGGAGGGTGGTATTCAAGACATCAGGTACTTCCGTCCTGTGGAGTGAGACACCAGGGATGGCCGTCAATAAGGTCGTGGGCAGCTTCGATGAGGCGGTGGCCGACATGTTCGACGGCGCCATCCTCCTCATCGGCGGCTTCGGCGGCCCCGGCGAGTGCCCCAGCTACCTGGTCGCCGCCGTGGCCCGCAAGGGGGCGAAGGACCTGACCATCGTCGGCAACTCCGGCGGCTGGGGCGCCGAGCTCATCTCCCAGTTGCGGACCCGCATGGCCAGCGTCCTGCGCATCCCGCCGGACTGGTACGATCCCGGTCTCCTGGTGGAGCGGGGCCAGGTGAGGAAGGGCATCCTCTCCTTCCCGGCCGCCCCCGGCCACATCTACACTCCCTTCGAGAAGGCGGTAATGGCAGGCAAGGCAGAGCTGGAGCTCATCGGCCAGGGCAGCCTGGCCGAGCGGATCCGTGCCGCTAAAGGCGGCATCGCCGCCTTCTACACGCCCGTGGGCGTCGGCACCGTCGTGGACAAGGGCAAGGAGGTGCGGGAGTTCGATGGTCGCAAGTACCTGCTGGAGCGGGCGCTGAAGGCCGACTTCTCCCTGGTCCGCGCCCACAAGGCCGACCGCTACGGCAACCTGGTCTACCGCGGCTCCTCCCGGACGATGAACGCGACCATGGCCGGCGCCTCCACCATCACCATCGCCGAGGTGGACGAGGTGGTGGAGCCGGGCGCCCTGGACCCCGAGTGCATCGTGACGCCGGGCGTGTACGTGCAGCGGGTCGTGGTGCGCCCCAGCCAGCCGCAGCGCTGGGACCAGCCGGCGTAGGAGGGAAACACCAATGTAGCGGCGACCTTCAGGCCTGCCCTGAGCGGAGCCGAAGGGTCGCCAGGGCGAGGTGGAGGCCTGAAGGCCTCCGCTACTTGTCGGAGGAGGACATCATGCCGGGAGAGCGACTGGACGAGCAGACGATGGCCCTGCGGGCCGCCCGGGAGTTCCAGGACGGGATGCTGGTGAACCTGGGCGTAGGCATCCCCACCCTGTGCAGCAACTTTGTGCCGCCGGACAAGGAGATCATCTTTCACTCGGAGAACGGGATCATCGGCTTCGGCCCCATCATCACCGACCCCGATGAGGCCGACGAGAACCTGATCAACGCCAGCGTCCAGCCCGTGCGCCCCCGGCCGGGGATGGCCATCGTCGACCACGCCGAGAGCTTCGTTATCATCCGCGGCGGCCACATCGACCTGACGGTCTTGGGAGCGCTCCAGGTGTCGGAACGGGGCGACCTGGCCAACTACACGCTGCCCGGCAAGGAGGTCGGCAGCTTCGGCGGCGGCCAGGACCTGGCCTTCTGCGCCAAGAGGGTCATCGCCCTCATGACCCACACCACCCGCGAGGGCGAGCCGAAGATCGTCAAAGAGCTGACGTCGCCCATAACCGCCCCCGCCTGCGTCGACCTGATCATCACCGACATCGCCGTCATTGATGTGACCGAGCGGGGCCTCGTGCTGAAGGAGAAGGCCCCCGGCTGGACGGCGGCGGAGGTCCAGGCCCTGACCGAACCGCGGCTCATCGCGAGTCCTGACCTGAGGGAGGTAGAGCTGCTGTGAGGCTGCCCAGCGCGACGGTACCCGCCCGCAGACCTGTCCCGACTAGGAGAGCCGGTACCAGCTGTCCATGTGCTTCCTGAGAAGGTCAGCGATTACACCCCGGTCGGGAATGGTGTTGGCCATCCCGTAGACGGGCGCCAGACCGCCCTCCGTGCTGGGGTTTGTGTTGACGTCGGCGATGGACGCCCTCAGGTCCTCAAGGAACCGCTCGGCCACGCCAGGCTGCGTATGTCGCAGCGTGATGCACAGATGGACGGCGGCGGGCCTCTGGAGGCCGTTCAGGCTCCATCCCCTGTCTGTCATCGCGTCCATGACCTTGTAAATGTCGAGCTCCTCTGAGCCGAAGGCGATGACGAACAGGGGATCGCCGATCACGTACAGTTCGGGAATGTCCGCTATCCCTCTCTTGATCTTGGCCGCCGTCTCCAGGATCTGTCTGGTGGCATCCAGATACCCCAGTTCGCCGATAGAGACCATGGCCGCCCAGCAGGCCGCGGCCAGTCCGCCGGGCCGGCTGCCTGCGAAGGATGGGGAGCAGTACAACCCGCCGGGCCAGTCGGTGGCTGTGAAGTACTGGTAGTGCCGCAGCTCATGGCCGCGGTAGAGCACCACCGATGTGCCTTTGGCCGCGTAGCCGTACTTGTGCGTGTCGGCTGAGATGGACGTGACGCCGGGCAGCCGGAAATCGAAGGGCGGCACGTCGTAGCCCAGCCTCTCGGCCCAGGGCAGGATGAACCCGCCCAGGCAGGCGTCGGTGTGGAAGCCGATGTCGCGAGCGCGGGCCAGCTCGGACAGCTCTTCGATGGGGTCGATCAGACCATGGGGGAACGGCGGCGCCGAGCCGGCGATGACGATGGTATCGTCAGTGATCGCTTTCTCCGTCGCCGCCACGTCCGCCCGGTAGTCGCCCCCCACCGGCACGTGGATGATCCTGATCCCGAAGTACTGCGCCGCCTTATCGAAGGCGGCGTGGGCGGTGGAGGGAACTACCATCTCGGGCTGGGTGATGCCCTTCTTGTCGCGGGCGTAATCGCGGTAGGCCTTCATGGCCAGGAGGATGCTCTCCGTGCCGCCCGAAGACACAGAGCCACAGATCTCCTCCGGCGTGCCCGGCTCCGCACCCGACAGGTCGGCGCCCAGCATCTTCGCGGTCATGGAGACGATCTCGGACTCGAACTTTATGGCGCTGGGCCACAGGTCGGTGTGCAGAGGATTGGACTGTGAGTTGACGGCGTAGACCTGGTTGAGAAACTCGATGTGCTCTTCGTCGCCGTTGTAGACGGACCCCGAAGCGTAGCCGGCGCTCCAGCGGACGGCCTCCAGGGCGCTCATCTCCCGCATCTCGGCCAGGACCTCATCGCGGTCTCGGCCGATCTCAGGGATGCGGGTGTAGGTCTTGAAGCGCTGTCGGTAGGACTTGATGGTCGCCTGTTGTGGCGTGCTCGACTTGCTGCTGGGCTCTGCTTCCTGGGTCATAGCTTCTACTCCTTCATGGGGTGACCAGCGACGGGCCGTTACCTGTGGGCGTTGAGGCGGGCATACATGCCCTTATTGTTTTTGTAGATGTTGAGGAACTCGGCGAAGAGCTCGTCGTAAATCTTCCGGTTGTCTGGGTTCGGCTCGTAGGTCTTGGCGATCTCGACGCGCTCGGGGATGTCGTCGAAGGTGGTGTAGCCCAGGGCCACCGAGGCGACAAAGGCGGCGCCGCGGGCGTTCGCCAGGCCGGGATTCTCAACCTGCCGTATCTTCCGATCCAGGATGTCGGCCAGGATCTGGCACCACAGCTCCGATTTGGCGCCGCCGCCGATGAAGTTGATGGCATGAAAGCGCCTCTTCACGAAGCGCTCGACGTGCTCGTTCATCCAGCGGGCGTTGTAGGCCACGCCCTCAAGGACGGCTCTGATAAGGTGGGCGCGCGTTGTGCTAAGCGACTGATTGAAGAACCCGCCGCGTATGAGGTGGTTCTCTACCGGCGTGCGCTCGCCGTTGAGCCAGGGGGTGAAGATCAGCTTGTCGCTGCCGGCCGGGACGCGCTCGGCGATACGGTCGAAGGTCTGGAGGGCGTCAGCAGGGGCGGCGCCATCGGTCAGCTCGTCATCGGCGAAGAAGAAGTTATCCCTCAGCGCCGTCAGGCAGGCGCCGGCGGTATCCTGCTCGGTGGCCACCAGGTAGCGACCCGGGATGCCGGACGGCAGCGTCGTGATGCTGTTGATGACGTCGGTCCTCTTGAACGGGACGTGGCAGGTCAGCCAGGACGACGTTCCGATGTACAGGTGCGGTTCGAAATCGCGGACAGCCCCCGAGCCGATGGCCGCGGACTCCGTATCGGGCGTGCCCATCACCACCTGAACGTCCTCGCGCAGCCCGAACTCCTCGGCGATCTCGTGGGTGATCGGTCCCAGTACGGCGCCAGTAGGCTTGAGGTCGGGAAGCTTCTCCCGGTCAACGCCCGACAGGGCGATCAGCTTATCGACGTACCTGACCCGGGACAGATCGCGATTGTCGGTCAACCAATGGCCGGTGATCGTGTCGAAGGATGCGGCCGCCTTCCCGGTCAGCCTCAGGTTCACGTAGTCCATCGGCTCCAGGAACTTGAAGGTCTGCCGGTACACCTCCGGCAGCTCGTTCTGGATGAAGAGGATGTGGCCGATGGAGTCCTTTCCCGTCCGCGAGGGCACCCCGCCCGTTAGCCGCAACCATCGCCACAGCTTCGCCAGGCCGTAGCCAGAGACGTTGGGGAACCCGGTGGTGATGCGCCTGGCATACCGCGCGCCTCGGGCGTCCATCCAGATCACGGCGTTCATCAGAGGATTGCCGCCACCGTCGACGGCGACGGTTCCCATCCACTGGGCCGTGCAGCTAATGGCTGCGATGCTGTCGGCCGGGACGAGGCTCCTGCCTAGGAGCCTCGTGGTGGCCGTGGTAATCGCGCGCCACCAATCGCCGGGGTCCTGTTCAGCGCCGCCGGCGGGCAGGAGCAGCAGCTCCGTCTTCTCGAACTCGTGGCCGGCGATTCCGCCATCCGTGGAGACCAGGGCGACCTTGGGTCCGCCGGTGCCGAGATCGATAGCGAGGATGTACTTGGTGCTCTGGCGTGCCATGCCTGCTTGGCTTCCCATTCCCGCGTTCGGGGCACAGCGAATCTCTCATTGGTCCGCTGCGCCTTCGTGTCCGCCTGTAAGAGTAGTCGCTCGCCTCACGGTCAGACAACCCATTCCAGCCGGCAGCGCCAACGTCGCCGAGCTTGACTAGGGCCGTGCGGCGAGCACATGCGATCGGGCGAGGCCTCTGTTGGTGTCCAAGTTTCTGCCGGGCGACGCCATTCAGATAGCCTTCGTCGCTCACAGCGCCGAAGCGCTGTTGGCCGTACTGTGGATATTCCTCGTCCACCTGTTCTTTGTTCACATTAACCCCCGCTTCTTCCCGCTCAACCGTGCGATCTTTACGGGCAAGATGGCGTGACGGGTCTAGGCCGAGGAGCACCCGTTGGAGCTGGACGAGATAGATCGGTGCCAGAGCGGCGGCAGGTAGCCGCTCCAGCCTGGCCGTGCCCTCAGGCTACCTGTCCCGTCTGCAAGTCACCGCCACAGCGCCAGAACCGTCCGCTCCAGCTCCTCCTTCTCCTGACGGAAGCGCTGGGAGGGCGGCTCCAGGCTTACGCTGGGCCCCGGTATGCCATAAAAGTTCCCCGAACCGTATGCGGCCATACCACCGCCGATCTCGATATAGCAGAAGCCATGTCCATCGAATTGCCTGGCCCTGCCTTTCCCGCCGATCTCGGCCGCTATGCTCTCAGCCACCACGCGGGCCTGCCCGTCGGCAAACACGCCGGCCTTGGGAAGGAACATGCCATTTGGCAGCCTGATCGCCGTCACGTCGCCGATGGCAAAGACTCCGCTGTAGCGGGTCTGGAGGGTTGTTGGGTCTACCGGGACCCAGCCCGAAGCGTCGGCGAGCCTGCTCTCCCGCACCGCCTGGGGCACCGTGTGCGCCGGTACGCCCACAAGCAGGTCGAAGGATGTCTCGTCTATCTCGAACAGAATCCTTCGCGAGGCAGCGTCTATCTTCAAGGCTATGTGCTCTCCGTGGAACTCGATACCCCTTTCCTCCAGCATCTTGACTAGAGCGGAGCCCACGGCGGGCCCTGCGACGGGCATCGGCTGGTCCTCGGGAGTGTAGACGGCTATCTCGGCCTGCTGCCGCACGCCCCGCTTGCGAAGGACCGAATCAATGAGGAAGGCCGCCTCGTAAGGAGCGGACGGGCAGGAAAATGGCGTCCTGCTGACGAGGACAACGATACGACCGCCGTTGAACCCATCGAGTGCGCTCCGGATGTCTTGAGCACCACGGCCTTCATACAAGTTGAGGGCGGATTCGGCGAAGCCGGGCACCGCCTGCGGATTTCGCTCGGCCCCCAGCGCCACAACCACGTAGTCGCCTTGTAGGGTGCCGACAGTGGTTCGCACACTCTTCGTATCGGGGTCGATCATCTCGATGTCTCCGTGAACAAAGTCAATGCCCAAGTCGGCCAGCCCTGACAGCTCGCGTTCTCCCTCCTCAGGGGACTCCCTCTCTCCCGTCATGATCCATAGGTTGGACATGCACAACGAGAAAGTCTGCTTCTTCTCGATGACCACCAGGCGGAGTTCCGGCGACGACAGCCTTCGCAGGTGGTTGGCCGCCATCAGTCCGCCGAGGCCACCGCCCAAGACCAGAACCGTTTTCCTACTCATGGCCGCCTCCCTAGCCGAAGGTGAGTACGCGATCCGACTCTTCTGTGAGGCGCACCAGGTCGTCCATCGTGGACATAGGACAGATTGCGCCCGCCTCCATCTGGCGGATGCGCAGGCACGTGCCACAGCTCAAGGCGACGCCCCCCAGCTCGTCGAAACGCAGTAACAGCCTCTGGACATCGAAGCGCTCGTCCCCGATGCTCCCTATTTCGACCGCCGCTCCCAGGAGGAAGATGTTCACCTCATGGCCCCGCGAGAGGGCGGCAGAACCGAAGCGGAGCGCATTCCAGACCGTCTCCGTTTCGGTCGTGTTGATGACCAGCAGGTACTTCAGGGCGCCTCTCCTTTCCCAGAGGCTGGTGCCCCGCCTTCGTGGGGTGACGCTGAAGGTTCATCGCCACGTCCATGCGGCGTAGACTCGACCTCTAGAGCTGCCAGCCGACTCCGGAGGGCTTCCACCTCCCGGCGCAACGAGGCCAGTTCCTCTTCGCTGGCGTTTTCGCTCGCAGGCTTTGGCGGCGCGTCAGCAGGCTCATGGGATGCGGCGTGACCGCCCATACCCATCATCATGCGCATCATAAGCCACATCATCAGGCCCATCCCGAGCATCATGAGCGGCATCATCAGGAATACCCACCAGGGCGCATCGCCGAAGGAGCCCGTGTCCAGGAGCATTATTGCGCTCCAACTTCCACAGGCAAGCCCTCAGCCCGCCACTCGGGAAAGCCGTCCTGAAGGCGGCGTGCCGTGTAGCCGTGCCGACGCAGGATCACCATGGCCTGAACTGCCAGTACGCAGTACGGACCCCGGCAATAGGCCACCACCTCTTGCTCGCGCGGGAGCTCCGCCAGTCGACGTTCCAGTTCTCCCACCGGGATGGAGACGGCACCGGGGACATGCCCGGCTCGGTACTCCTGTTGAGGTCTAACGTCCAGGACCGTAACCCTCCCTTCCCGGGCCAACGCCCAGAGGGTGGGTCTATCCAGCGATTCGAGCGCGTGTTCGCCCATCGACACCGCCCTCAGCAGCTGCTCGATCTCGGCCAGGCGCTCGGTGGCCAAGTCGCGCAGGGCGAACCAGAAGCGGCAGACCGCTTCGTCAGCGAGGCGGTAGTGCACATAGGGCGGCACGCGCCTGGACACCACCAGCCTTGCTTGCGCCAGCACTCGCAGGTGACGTGACGTGTTCGCGATGGATAGGCCGGTGGCTCCGGCAAGCTGCTCGACGCTCTGTTCACCCTGGCACAACTGGTCCAGGAGCTTGAGGCGGCTGGGGGCCGCCAGCGCACCAGTGATGCGGGCAAATTGTCCGAAGAGCTGATCGACAAGTTGTTCAGAGAACATGGCATTCAATCAATTGCTCAAATGGTAAACCACCACCTCAACACTCGTCAAGTGCGTGACCCTTCGATCAGGCTAAGCTGGGATAGTAAGCAATTTCGCTTACAGGGAGGTCAGCAATTCCTGGGCCCTGTCAGCGACCACATCAACCTTCGGGCGTGTGGCGTCCAACGCGTCTTCCAGGTCCAGTTTCAGGTCCGGCTCCGCCTCCTCCACGGAGTCGGAAAGGGCGGCCTCGCCCGGCTTCAGGGCATCGATGACCGCCTCCAAGGGCTCATCAGCTTCCTCGGACGCTTCGCTCGCACCTGCACAAGTGCGATTAGCGGTCGTGAATATACCTGTAGCGAAAAGTGACACACCCCGGCGAGCCATCGTCGCAGTAGTAGGACACGAACGTCAGCAGTACGACCTGGCCCGTGGCCGTGCGCAGCGCGTAAGAGTGCTTCTTGCTGGTGATGATGTGGCTGGTCCAGTCGTAGTTGTACCACTTGTGGAGGGCGGGGTTCTCAATGCCGCGCTCGTCGTGGGTTGCGTCTTGCAGATAGCCGCCGCCGGAGATCTCAGCTTGTCCAGCGCGGCACCGGCCAGCCTCCCTTGGCGCTCACGGCTTGATCTTGAACTCGGAGGCCACCCTGTCCAGCAATGTCAGGACGTCCTGCGCATCCTTGGCTATGACGGTGAGATCGGGATTATCTGAGTCCGCCTGGGCCTCGTAGTCCAGCTCCAGCTTCTCGATTGCGTCGGCAAGGGAGGGGTCGGTCGGCTTCACGGTCTTGATGATCGCCTCTATCGCCTCGTCACCCTTCCCTTCAGCGTCCCGCGTACCCTGCACGTCACCTGCCCGGGCCTTAGCAATCGTCTCCTGCATGACTGCCCTGAGAGTCGCCAGGTCACTGCTCAGCTTCGCCGTGTCCACACTGCTAGCCGTGATATCCAGTTTTGCCGCCGCCTGGTCCAGCAAAGGCAGGATGTCCTGCCCCACCTTGGCTATGGCGGCCAGATCGGGGCTGGCGGTCTTGAGCGGGTCCTCGAGCCCATCATGCTGCTTATTCTCTATCGAATCGGCCAGCGAATCGTCACCCTTCGACCGGAGGGCGTCTTCGATCATGTGCAGGGGATCGTCAGCTGGCGTGTAGGCGTCCCGGGCCCCCTTGAGATCGCCCGCCTGGGCCTTGCTGGTCACCTCTTGCAGCTGTGTCCTGGCCGTCTCAAAGGCCGTCTGCAGTTCCTCTTGGGTGGCTGGAGATGCCATGGCGTCGGGAGTTCCGTGGTCAGATGGCGTCGTCGTTGCCGCGGGGGTCTTGTCACCTCCGCCACCGCCGCCCCCGCAGGCGGCAGCCACCGCGATGACCATAGCCGCTACGCCGGTCGTGACGGCTGCCACGAGAAAGGACATCCTGGTCATGTTAGCCTCCTTTGGATCCACTGGGTGGGAGATGGATGGGGTACCCTTCTCATTCGTGAGCCTACTGCTTCAGGCTTGTCAGGAACGCGATGAGCTTCTGGAGATCGGAATCGGGAAGCACACTGGGGTCAAACGACGGCATCGTCTTGGGACCGGCCCGTACCTGTCGGGAGATCCTCAATTCGCTGGCCTCGCTGATGTCCTTGCCCACGGCCGCCCCCTGGCCTTTGAGCCCGTGACAACTGGCACAGCCGTAACGGAAGAACAAGGCGCGACCGTCCTGAGCGGGGTCACCGGTGTTGGCGAGACTGGGGTCGGCGAGGGCAAGCCCCCCAAAGGGCTGTTCCTGGCCAAGGTAGATGATCCCCGTCCGGTTGTAGCCTTCCGCCGACAGGTTGCCGTGCGTGTAGGGGCTGCGCGCGATGATGATGGCGATGAGCGTGAACGCCAGTCCGCTCATCATGATCGCCCCGAGGATGGGCCCGGGCGGGACGCGCAACCTGCGCAGCATTCGGATCACCTTCCCGTTGTGGCGCCCCCTTGGTAGGCCGACGCGTCCGCCCGTCTACCGCGGGGCGCCTCCGCCGCCTCGCCATCGTGGGCGATGGCGACGACCCGCAGCGCTACGCTCAGCAGAATCACCCACACGGTCGCGACGAGGGCCATGAGGAGCCAGACGTTGAGCCCCGGTATCTGGATCCCGGCCGAAGACTGGTAGAGCTGCGAGGTGATGCCGGGCATGGTGATGGATATGGTGGCGGCCTCGGGCTGGCTTTCACCGGAGGTCCGGTACTCGACGCGGATCTGGTGGTCACCGGCAGACAGGGGATGGAACCTGACAGTTGCCACACCGTCTTGGTCACTCAGGGTCTGCCCCAATTCGACCCGACCGGTGACGCCGCCAAAGGACTCATCGGCGTAGAGGGTGACAGTGGCGTTCGCAACTGGCAGACCCTCGTCGGCGGAGCGTAGCCTGACTTGAACGGCTGCAGGCCCCCCACCGGGGTCCTGGCTGCTTCCCAAAACCTCCACCTTCACGTGGGAAGCGCCGGCAGTGCCGGCCAGGGCGAAGACCGCCATTCCGATGGCCATCGAGGCGACGACCACCTTGACTAGGACCGATTTCATCGTCCTCCTCCTTCTGCCGGCTCGGGGGTGGCCCCAGGTGCGAACCGCCTCGCGGCCGGCGCTACTTCGACACTTTCCTGGTCTTCCGCCACCTCCCAGATTGCGATGATGGGAAAGACCTTCACAAACAGCGTGATCAAGAGGGCAAACAGGGCGAAGCCCGCGGCCATAACGGACAGCTCAACCCAGGTGGGCGCGTAGGTGGAAGGCTCGTAGGGCATGAGCGGGACGCGGAAACCGGACACCACGATGAAGTAGCGCTCGATCCACATGGCCGCAACGACCAGGACTGATGCCAGGACTACCCCCCAGATATTCCTGGTCCAGGGCAGCAAGATGAGTAGTCCCGGGACCACCAGGCCACCGATGAAGTAGAACCAGTAGAACCCCGCGAACTGTTCCAGGAAGAGCTGGCGGAAGTGGAACTCGGCCCCCTCCTCCAGCTTGTAGCCGGTGGTGAGGTACTCGGAGATGTTGCCGTACATCATGATCAGCGCGAGGGCGGCCAGCAGGTAGCCGAGGTAGACGAAATGCTTCTCCGTGATGTACTCCTCCAGGTGGTAGACCTTGCGCAAGACGGCCATCACGATGATCAGCGTGGCGACCCCGGAGAATATGGCCCCGGCGACGAAGAACGCCCCGAAGATCGTGCTATTCCAGGGCTCGCGCAGCGTCATGGCGAAGATCCAGGACACCACCGTGTGCACTGATACCGCGATAGGGATGATCAGGATCATCGCGGTAGTGATGGCTGCCCCTATGGAGCGCCACTGCGCCCTGGTACCCTGCCAGCGAACAGACAGCAGATCGTACAGCCAGATCCTCCAGCCCGACACACGGCCGGCCAGCCGGTCGCGGAACAGGGCCAGGTCTGGGATCATCGGCAAGAACAGGTAGGCGATGCTGGCCGTGAGGTACGTGGTAATGGCCAGGACATCCCAGATAATGGGCGACTGCCAGCGGCCGTAACGGATGACGTTCAGAACGCGGTCCGGACGGCCCAGGTCTATGATCACGAAGATCGCGCCACAGACGAGGGCCACCACGGTGATGAACTCCGCCATCCTTGTGATGGGCGTCCTCCAGCGGGCATGCGAGACCCGCAGGATCGCCGAAATGAGGGTGCCGGCGTGGCTGATGCCGATGAAGAACACGAAGGTTGTGATGTACAGCCCCCAGGAGATGCGGTCGCGCATCCCGGTGACAATAAGACCATCGCGGAGCTGGCGAGAGTAGGCGTAGGCGCCCCAGCCGATGACGGCCAGTAGGAAGGCGACCCAGACATAGTAGCCTCGGCTTGTCTTCGTGACGGGCGCCAGGGCCGTCCGCTCCAGCCGCTCGCGCCAGGTCCTTACCTCTTCCACGTGTCGGCCCCCTCTACCTGTTCCGTCCACGGCCACTTGGTGGGCAGACGTCCCTTGGTGAATGGGTCGCGGCCCACGGCCTCTCCGTGGCCGGAGATGTAGTACACGCGGGGCTTCGTCTTCATCGCCTCCTTCAGGCGGTAGGCTTGATTCTCGGCCAGAAAACGTGACGCCACGACGACTTCTTTGCCGTTGCTGGCAACGTCTTCCTCCATGTCCCCGTAGTAGATGGCTTGGTTGGGGCAGCCCTGCACGCAATAGGGAAGAACGTCGGCGCGCATCATGTCTGGGCAGAAGTCGCACTTCATGACGGTGCCCTTCCTGGCGGGCACCTGGTGCTCTATGTCGTAGCGTGCTAGTCGTGCCTCCGGCGGCACCGGCGCTGTGCCCCAGTTGAAGAACCGCCGGTCATAGGGACAGGCCGCCATGCAGATACGGCAGCCGATGCAGCGGTCCTGGTCAATGAGCACCGTTCCTTCGGGGGTGGAGAAGGTGGCACCCACCGGGCAGACGTTCACGCACGGCGGGTTCTGGCACTGCTGGCAGGGAGCGGGGATGAACTGAGTGCCGCCGCCCGGCAGCTCCCCCTCGTACACCTGAATCCACTCCATGGGCTCGGGGGCGAAGTGGCCTTGGATGCAGGCGGCGGTGCACTGGGGAGGCTTGCCGACGCTCTGGCAGCCGTCACAGCGGCGAAGGTCGATGATCATTGTCCATTGGCGGATGCGACCATTGGGAGCGCGCGCGACCTCGCCGCCTGACCGGACCAAAGCCCCGCCCAGCGCGCCTCGAATCAACGATGGCAGGATGGGTATGGGAGCAAATCCTAGAGCGCCCAGGCCGACGAGCCGGAGGAGGTTGCGACGGCCTATCTGGCCTCCGCCTAAGTGCTTCGGGGGCCGCCGACCTCGGATCTCAGAGTCCTGCTCGTCCATCTGCGTACGCTCGCGTCTTGCCACTCTCACCTTCTACCCCACGAGCGATAGAGGCATCGCGAGATACGGCAGATTTCCCCGCAGGCGGTTGCGTAATTCGCCTAGTCATAAAGTCGTAGGTAGCAACGGGCGACGGCTGTGCGAAATGCTTAAGCCTATGAGGAAGCCCTGGCCCAGGGCGGGGCGCTTATAATGGGACTGTGGCGACGGATAGGATGGAGTACGCGGAAAAGATTCGTGTCATCATAGCCGAAGACCATGCCATCGTCCGAGAGGGGACTCGCGAGCTTCTAGAGCGGGAGCAGGACATCGAGGTCGTTGGCGAAGCCGCCAACGGTGCTGAGGCGCTGGCCCTGGTCGAGCGGCTCGATCCCGATGTGGCGATCCTGGATATCTCGATGCCGGTGATGACCGGCATCGAGGCCACCGCGAAGATCAAGGCCGTCCGGCCGAGCACAGCGGTCCTGATCCTCACCCAGTATGACTACGACCAGTACGTGTTCGCTCTCCTGGCCGCGGGGGCTGCCGGATACCTGTTGAAGGATGTCCCCGCCACGGAGGTGGTAAGGGCGGTGCGCGCTGTCCATGCCGGCGAGCCCGTCCTGCACCCTGCCATCGCCAGGAAGGTGCTGGCCCGCTTTGCCGCTGAAGGTCCGCTCCAGCCGCAGCCCAGGAGCGCGGAAGCGCTCCTGACGGAACGCGAGCGGGATATCTTGCGGCTGGCTGCATGCGGGATGAGCAACGCCCGCATCGCCGCCCGCCTCAACGTCAGCATTCGCACCGTACAGGCGCATCTGACGAACATCTTCAACAAGCTCGGCGTGGGCTCACGCACCGAGGCCGTTATCGCCTGTCTGAGGCGCGGCATGCTCCGCCTGGAGGACCTCGATGAACACTGACGCCAGAGCTTCCTGGGCCGAGGCCACTCCGCCGGCGCGTGCCAGACGCCTGCTGGACCTGACGGGCCCCGTCCGCCGCCTACCCCAAAGGTTTCGCGAAAGGCGCTTCTGGGCAGTGCAGGCGCTGGTTCTGGGCATTACTGCGCTGCACTGGGAACTGGAGGCCACGGAAGTCCTGGGGGAGCATGAGGCCCTCTCCTTCGTACCCGTCTCCTTCTACTTCATCCCCATCATCTACGCCGGACTCAAC
>Ga0105164_10001105_pt1 | contig 17497 bp, 12 predicted proteins | sample VDWuncwatermetaG_FD_89674 | JGI IMG/M metagenome (GOLD analysis project Ga0105164, IMG submission 89674) | Wastewater microbial communities from Netherlands to study Microbial Dark Matter (Phase II) - VDW unchlorinated drinking water | ecosystem: Environmental > Aquatic > Freshwater > Drinking...
CTGGCTTACATGAACGCCAAACTCGCTTGAAATCTCCGCCGTTGTCTTCTGCCCTTTTAAGGCTTCAAGAGCAACCTTGGCCCTAAACTCATTGCTAAACTTCTTGCGTATTCCTGCCATATCCGGACCCTCCCTTTTAACCCCATTATACACCTTATTTTGTTTATTTTGTGGTCCAGATTTTGGGGATCATTATACCCATCAAGGCTGCCTCCACATTGGCAGTGCCACTACCACACATAGGATCTAGAATGGTTTCGCCTTTTCTAATACCAATGATATTAAGCAAAGCTTTTATTAATTGCGGATGAAATTTTCCACGATAAGGAAATAACCCATGCGTTGCATAGCCAGTTGAAAAAATACCATTTTCAAAATAATTTTTTGTAGCTATAGATCGATTGTCACTAAGAGCGGCTGCATAAAAATTATACATTAAAAAATGTTTTGTGGGTTCTTGTTCTATAGATTTAAAATATGCAAGCCTATTTAGTAATTCATTTTTAGGAAGAGTAGCATATTCTAAATGTGCTAATTCTAGTTCAAACAATTCATCAACTGAGGATAACAATTCAACATTTTGTCCAAATAAACTACTTAGAAAAGATGGCAACATATAAAATTCTGTATTTTCAAGCAATTTTGTCATATTTAAACTTTTAAAATTATAGTCATGTTTTTATTCCTAAACAAAAAACCCTCGCCTTTTAAGCGAAGGTTTTAATTATTTTTGGCTTTTAGCTAGTGGCGGATTTACCCCTTCAAACTGCACCACTTTTATGATTGTCTTTAAATGTAAGTTTATCATTACGCGCCGGGATTGTCAATTGTTTTTATTGGCCTTTTTGCTTTAATGCTTCATATTATATCACTAGTATATAAATAAGCAAGGAGAGATTCTTCGCCCCTTCGGGGCTCAGAATGACATTGGCGGGCAAGGAGATTGCTTCGCTCACTTCGTTCGCTCGCAATGACGGTTTAAAAGTACGCCTGGATTTACGATTTTAATAGCCGATAAAGCGTTCTGTTTTTATATTTTCTTTCCTGCATTCAAGCTCTAAGGACATACTGCACATCGTCTCAACCATGCCCGGCGGGCCGTAAATAAACCACATCCTGTCTTTTATGTCGCAGACTTTTTTTGTTAGCAGATTTTTGTCAATAATGCCGTAAAAACAGGTTTTATCTTTCGGCTGGCAGCCGGTAACGGCATAATATATTTTTATATTGTTATTTTTAGAACTGTAATAATCCAGTTCTTTTTTAAACGCTATGTCGCCATCTGTCCGGTTTGAATAAAATAAGTATACGTCTGTATCAAGTTTCATATCTACTATATATTCAATTATTGAAATAACGGGCGTAATGCCTATGCCTCCTATTAAGAATCCGATATTTTTATACTCTTCCTTAAATACGCAGTCGCCCATCGGCAACTTTGCCAATACCTCATCATTGACTTTCAGATCCAGCAGCCTCTTGGAAAATTGCGAATCGCTTATTTTTTTAGTCACTTCTATATATTCTTTTGTAGGGGAGTTGGATATGGACAAATATTTATTTAGTTCCTTGTTGCCCCTTTTTGCTTCATCAAAAATCACCTGAAGAAACTGGCCTGGCAGAAAATTTATTTTCCTGGCAGGCGTAAACCTAAAACTTTCCACTGTTTCAGTCCTCTTTATCCTTTTTATTAATTTTAATCTTATTTCTTCCATAAAGAACCTCTACGATGTTCAAGTTTGGAAAAAATCTCATAAGCGCACGGAACGACAAACAACGTTAGAACAGTTGAAAGCGCAACGCCTCCTATAACCGCGACAGCCATAGGCACCATTACCTCTGAACCAGGCCCTATTGCCAAGGCTTCAGGGATGGCAGCTGCTATCATCGCTATAGAAGTCATCAAAATAGGCCTAAGGCGTATAGGGCAGGCATCTAAAAGAGCCTCGCGGACACTCATTCCCTGGTTACGCCGCACGTTGGTAAAATCCACCAAAAGAATGGAATTTTTCTTAACAATGCCCATCAAAAGTATAAGGCCTATCATGCTGTATAGATTCATTGAATTGTGGGTCAATAATAATAAAATATAAGCGCCGGTGATGCTAAAAGGCAATGCCAGAAGCACGGTCAACGGATGGACAAAGCTGTTAAACTGCGTGCCCAGGACCATATAAGCTACAAAAATTCCAAGAATAAGCGCGAATATAAGGCTTTGAAACGACTCTTTGAACGCTTGGGAACCGCCTGAAAAAACCAGATGGTATTCATCAGGAAGCACGTCTTTTCCTATTTTTGCGACTGCGTCCAATGCCTGCTGCTGGGAATGCCCTTGCGCGGGATTGGCATAAATACTGATAGCGCGCTCGCGGTTTTTGCGCGTAATCGAAAACAGCGAAGGTTTAACCTCTGCTGTTACAATAGCCGACAATGGCACTACCTCGCCGAATTCATTGCGCACCCACATATTTTGAATGTCTTTCGGATTTGAACGATCTGCTTCAACCAACCGGACGCGCACATCATAACGTTTGCCATGGCTGGTAAATTTCCCCTGACGGACGCCGCCCACCATAGCATTTATCGTATCAGCTATGGACAGTATGCTTACTCCATGCTCGGCGGCCTTGTCGCGGTCAGGATAAATCTGCAGCTGGGGCATACCGAGCTGGTAATCGGTATCAACGTCTATCATCAACCCCGAATCCTTCATACGCTTTATTATTTCCCGGCTAAAATTACCGAGCTTATCCCAATCAGGCCCTCGAATAGTAAATTCGATTGGAAAACCGCGCTGCGCTGTAAAACCCGAAAGCGAAAGGTCTTGGATTACGGCACGGTCGACTCCCTGGATAGAATTAAATTTTTTCCGGACCGCCTGCATGAATTCCTGCTGCGTTTCATGATGCTTATCTATCAAAGGCCTGTCTTTCGGAGGCTTCATAGTAACAAATACAAATCCCTGATTAACCTGGCTTCCCGTAAAACTGCCGATCGCGCAGAAATAAGTTAATACCTCGGGCTGTTTCATCAGGTACGCCTCTGCTTCCTTAAAAATACTGTCTGTTTTTTCCAAAGAGGAGCCCAAAGGCAGTATTATGCGGGTAAGAAAACGGCTCTGATCCTGCGGCGGTATAAATTCTTTCTTCAAAGACTTAGACAGCATAAGTGAAGCGGCAAAAACCAGGATCGCAATAACGATTACGGTCTTAGGCTTATCCAATAAAAATGTGAGGGCCGACCGATAACCTTTTGCAAGCCATTTCATAAATCTCTCAACAACCTTTCCCAGTTTTGTAGTATGGCCTACCGCAAGAAACTGCGAACACCTCATAGGCGTTATAGTCAACGCCTCTAACAAAGAAAACATTACCGCTACGGAAATAGTAACGCCGAATTGAAAAAAGAACCTGCCGACTATTCCCTGCATAAAAATTACAGGTATAAATATGGCCAAAATCGCCACCGACGCGGCGATGGCCGCGAATGTTATCTCGCGGGCGCCGGTTAAAGCCGCTTCTACGCGGGCCAAGCCATGTTCCTGGTAACGCGATATATTCTCCAAAACCATTATCGCGTCATCAACAACAATACCTATAACTAACGAAAGCCCGAGCATTGTAAACGTATTAACGGTAAATCCGCAAAAATAAAGGACAAAGAATGCGCCCATAATGGAAAAAGGTATAGCAAGAAGGACATTAACATTAGCGCTCCAGGAGCCTAAAAATAAATAACAGACAAGCGAGGTCAGGATAACCGAAAGTAAAAGGTTAAATTTCAGCTCATTAACCGAATCTTTAATAAACTGCGTTGCGTCAAACACAAGATCCAGGCGCATGCCGCTGGGCAAAAGGCGCTGAACTTCGCCAATCCTTTTCTTCACCGCATTGGCTACTTCCACAGCGTTGGACCCGCGCTGTTTGATAATTCCGAGGCCCACAGCTGTCTTGCCCCAACTGCGCGAAATACGCCTTATATCCGCCAGGCCGTCTTCCACAGCGCCAACATCCCCTATGCGCAATTGTTTCCATATCGGGCCTCCGCGCACGCGCTGCGGTATGGTGATATTTTCGAATTGTTCGGGCGTTGAGGCCTCGCCGTAAACACGGACATTGATCTCCTTTAGCCCTGTATCTATATAACCGGCAGGCAGATCCGCGTGCTGGGAACCTATGGCGCCTAAAACATCCTCAACTGTAAGCTCCTTTTCCTTCATCTTTTCTGAATCCAGCCATACCCTTAGATTAGGGTCAACGTAACCTCCCAAAAACACATTGCCGACTCCGCTAACAGTGGTAAACTGATCTTTAAGCGTCTCGCTGACATAGCGGCACATCTCTTTAAGCGGACGGTCACCGGAAAGCGCTATCCACAATATCGGCTGGTCTTCAGGGTTGGTCTTGGTAACTACAGGAGGGTCAATATCGCGCGGCAGATTTTTTTGAGCTTGCGCGATTTTGGTCTGGACTTCCTGCAACGCGACGTCAATATTGCGGTTAAGATTGAATTCTATGCTAATTTGTGAAGTGCCTTGCATCGATACCGAAGTCACTTCTTTTACGCCTTCAACGCTCATTACAGCGTTTTCGATAATATCAGTCACGTCTGTTTCCATCACCTCGGGTGCAGCCCCTTCCCAGGTTATGGAAACAGATACAACCGGAAAATCAACATCAGGAAGCTGGCTTACGCCCATGCGGCTGAATCCGATTAGACCAAAAACAAGCACGCCTATCATAAGCATCCAGCCAAAAACAGGATTTTTAATCGATATATCAGAAAGCGTCATATTAATTTACCTCGATTTCTCCGGCAGCTGCCATTAACTGCCAGTAAAAACGCCGGCCTTCATACGTAGAGTGTATAAAACTCCTGCGCACATCCTCTAAATTCTGTATCGCTGCTATAACATCCAGATTATTCACTACATTTAAGTTATAATCCTGTATCTGCAGGTGGAAATTCAGCTCTGCTGACTTTAAAGCCTTTTCGAACACCTTGCTCCTTGAGATATTAAACTGCGTATTCGTAAAAGCGTCATGAACATCCTGAACCGCAACCCTTTCCGCCCTTTGAAATAATAATTCGTTTTGCTTTGCTATAGACCTGGCCTCTTTAACCTGGCCGAAAACCGTAGTGCCTTCAAAAATCGGCACATTAATCGAAAGCAAAGCATCCCACCTTGCGTCCTGTGGTGTAGAAAACCTATGCGCATAATAATCACTCGTTAGATTTAGTTCCGGATAATAACCGCTCTTGGCAACAGCTACCCCTTCCTGGCTTACCCGCCACGCGAGATTGGCCGCCTGCACATCAGCGCGTAAAATTGCTTTATGCGCATAATCCGACTCTTCTTTTAATGAAAGATTGAACCCTCCTTCAACGACATTCTCCGCCGGCCTGCCGATTAAAAATTCAAGCAGCTGGCGCGCTATTGCCTTCTGGCTTTTTACCAATTCAATTTCTGCGTCAATATTGTAAAGCTGCGTCTGGGTGCTTACAACCTCGCTGATTCTTGATTTTCCTATATTTTCACGGACCTTGAGCTCATTGATGCGCCCGGACAAGGCATTTCTGATCGACTGCAGCGCATTCAAATCTTCCTGCAGCTCTATAAATAGATAAAATGAATCCGATACATCGACAAAAAGAAGCTGTTCTGCGCGTATTTTCTCGTTTTCTCTTTGCTTCTTTTCGAATTTGCTTGCAGCTATGCCGGCAAACTCTTTAAAACCGCTGAAAAGCTGCTGCTGAAAAACAAATTTTTGATCAAACCTCTTATTGTATCCGGGCAAGCTGCTTGAATGCTGCCTTGTGTCTGTTCTTGAAAAAGAAACATGCGGCAGCAGCGCACCAAAAGCCTCAAGAAAATGGGCCTCTGCCTGGTTTATTTTTTCGGCGTCAACCGCGATAAGTTCGCTTTGTTTAAGCGCAAGTTTAAAACAATCATCAAGAGTCAAAGGCTGTGAGGCATTATCATTTCCAACGGCTCCCGCGCAAAAACCCGGTGCACAAAAAATGACTATAAAAAATAATGTTACGATTAATTTTTTCATTCCGCTGCTTTTATAACCTTATTGAGGATCTCCATGTACTTGGCCCTGTCATCGGAAGAGATCTTGCCGAAGATTTTGGTCAATGCCCGAATCTTCTGTTTTCTGATATTTTCTATCATACCTTTACCTTTTAAACTTAATTCTATTTCCACCACACGCCTGTCATTTGAATCGTATTTTCTAACTACAAGTTTTTGAGTTATGAGCCTATCAATCAGCCCTGTCGCGGACGCAGGTGAGACATCGAGGTACTGCGCAAGGCCGCTCATTTTGGCCGCGCCGGCGCGGTAAAGAAAATCCATTGCCCAAAACTGGGGCAGGGTTATGTTGCCGCTTGTAAAATCATTATGCTCATGCCTGGCAAATACACGCATAAACTGCGGAAATACTTCAATCATCCTTTGGCCGAATGTATCTATATCCATTTTGTTCTCCTAATAGTTAGTATTCCTAACTATTTGTTTATTAAAGTATATCTAAAAATTCCTTTATTGTCAACAGGAATTACCTTATTTTTGCTCTCTGCACAATTTCAGGAAAACTGTGAAGGCATTTCGATTTTTGATATTTTTTATCACTCGGAGGGTTTCAATCAGCGCCCATGCTGCGTAAATCCATGTAATCGGGCCTCTTGTGCCTGGGATTAAAAATTGAACCAGCCACAATACAAATAAAGCAACCGCTTCAAATAACACGAAATCCATGCTTACCAGAAATAGAAATCCCAGGTAGGATTGCATAATAGTCAGAAGTATCTCTACTTTCTGGCGTTCATCAAAAGACACGTAGGAAATCTTTCCCATGCCGAAAGAATATATTACCGGGATCACCGCGACAAGTATTGTCCACTGGTTTATGGAGGATGAAACAAAATTGGCCAAAGCCATAGGCGCCTTGTTGACTTTTCTAGCCCAGTAAAAGGCTGACAGCTTCTCCGGGAATTCGCTTAAAAACGGCGCCACCAATTGAACAAAAACAAACTGTGAAATCCCCATGGAGACGGCTATCGCGAGCATGGAATCAAGAAAAGGGTGCGCTGAAAAATATAAAATAATGCCGCCTGCGATAAAAAATGATGCTATGCCTATGATATTGACAGGATATTTAAGACGCATCACTTTTTTAGGAATTCTGCCGAGGTCTTCGATCTCTTCTTTGTCATGGACAGGCGTCTTTGATAAAAGGAAAAGGTAAGCAAGATAAATAACGGTCAACACCAATCCGTCAAAAATATTCAACGTACCTTTAAAATAAATTACCATGAAATAAAGAAGCGTGGGCAAAAGCGAAACAACAGCTATGGAATGTTCATCTTCTAATTTTATCGACCAAGCGGTTTTTTTAGCACCCCGGGCTTTAGCGAAAAACATGGCGACAAAATAAACCATTGGCCAACCCAGGCCTATAAACAACCTTAAAGAACCTGTATAATTGGCTGTGATAAGATGCATCTTGGAAGGGTCTTTTGCCGCAGTAAACGCGATAACGCCTTCTACTGCGAATTCAGGCAGGGTTTGTATCCAGGCAAGCACAGCCAGGGCAAGGCCCTGTGAGATAAAAAACTGGCCGCATTCAGCTGCCCATGCTATAAGCAAAGCAGCCAGGACAATCGCCGGAAACGTCCATAAAGCGCTAATGGCTTCCATTATGGGTTCGCGCCATTTTCTTTCTAAGCTCTTCCAGGAAAAATATTACAACCATAAAAACAACCAACAAACCCCAATCCTGCCATCCGATACCTATAGTATTGAACATTTTTTGGAAAAACGGCACATAGATAAGAATCGAGGCGAAAATCAATTCAAATACAATGCCCCATAAAATAAGTTTGTTGTTAAAAAATCCGATTTTAAAAATTGAATGTTTTTCGCTACGGCAGGCAAATACGTTGGCTATCTGCATTATTACTATGCCCATAAAAACAATGGTCATCGCTTTCAAGTGCAAAGGATTGGCAAACGTCGTATCGTTGGGTTCAAGCTGCATCCCGGGCCTCCAACCACCCTGATATAAAACAAAATAGTAAGCTGCGAGGACTGCCGCCGTGTTTAACAATCCGAGGTATATATAGCCTCTGAACAAAACAATTTTGTCTATAATACCTTTTTTCTTGGACCTGGGAGGCATATCCATGATGCCGGGTTCAGGCTTTTCAATGCCCAAAGCGAGCGCGGGAAGCGTTTCCGTGCCAAGATCGATTGCCAGAATCTGCATAGCTGTAATAGGAACGGGTATTTTCAGTAAGACGTAAAAAATGAACGGGATAGCCTCAGGGACTAAATGCGCAAAAATATAAGTGATAAATTTTCTGATGTTATCAAAAACTGCCCTGCCTTCTTCGATCGCCGCGACAATGCTGGCGAAATTATCGTCCACCAGAATCATCTCGGCGGATTCTTTTGCGACGTCTGTGCCGCGCAGCCCCATTGCCACGCCTATATCGGCGCGCTTTAACGCAGGCGCGTCATTTACACCGTCGCCTGTAACTGCCACTATATTGCCCAACTCCTTAAAAATATTTACAATCCTTAACTTATCCTGCGGGTTAACCCTGGCGAACACTACTTCTTTTTTAAGCAGCTTTTCCTTTAATTTCTCGTCTGATATATCGGCAAGCTCGGCCCCGGTAAGAACCTCGGCATCAGCTGAATCTACTATGCCTACCTGGCGCGCAATGGACATAGCAGTAACTTGATAATCGCCTGTAATCATAACTACCCGTATACCGGCCTTCTTGCACATAGACACTGCCTCTTTGGTTTTCGGCCGCGGCGGGTCATACATCGCGGTGATGCCTACAAAAATAAGGTCCTGTTCCACTGTTTGCGCCGTAGCGTCATCTAACGTCCCTTTCGGCAGATCACGAAAAGCAAAACCCAGGACACGTAATCCGTCCTGCGCGAAATTATCAGTAGCGTAAATTATTTCCGCTTTTTTTGACGGGGTTAATTCAACTACCTTGCCGCCGAGTGAAATCTTATTGCAAATTTCCAACAGCTCTTTAGGCGCTCCTTTGACATATGCGTGCAGAACGCCGCCGGACAGCTGCTGCACCGAACTCATTCTCTTACGCACTGATTCAAAAGGGAATCTTTTTACAAACGGGCATATCTGCCGCTCGCGCTCTATATCAATGCCGGCTTTTTGCGCTAAAACTAAAAGCGCGCCTTCGGTAGGGTCGCCGATTATATTCCAATATTTATGCTCTTCTGACGGCGCGACCAATTTGGCTGTATTGCAGAAAACACCTATACGCAGCAAAAAATCAAGCCCTTCACTTTTAAAATCTTCGGTTGCCAGATTCCTGCTTTTTAACGTAAATGAACCTACCGGCTCATAACCGCCGCCTGATACCTCCACTATATTATCATTAATCCAGACCTTTTTTACGCTCATCTGATTAGAGGTTATTGTGCCGGTTTTGTCAGTGCATATAACGTTTGTGCAGCCCAACGTCTCGACAGAAGACAATTTTTTAATCAGGGCATTGCGCTTGGCCATCCTTTGTACTGCCATGGCAAGCGCCAGGGTAACAGTGGGCATAAGGCCTTCGGGTACGTTAGCCAAAATAATTCCTATTGCGAACATTATCGCTGCTGCAAAACTCATTTTGGTAAAAACCGCGCCTACAAAAAAGAATACAAAACCCATGACAATTGCCAGAACGGCAATCAGTTTAGTCAGGCGGTTTATTTCTTTTTGTAAGGGGCTCAAATCCATTTTGACTGCTTGAGTAAGATACGCAATCTTTCCTATTTCGGTGCTCATGCCGGTTGCGATAACTACTGCTTTGCCAAATCCTGACGCCACGGTTGTACCGGCAAATATAAAATTAGGCATTTCAAGCCATAGAAAATCCTCGCCTGCCTGAAATCCTTCCGCTATCTTATGCGAAAGCTTTGATTCGCCTGAAAAAGCGCTGTTATTTACCCTTAGCTCCTGCGCCTCAACCAACCTGGCATCTGCCGGAATACTATCTCCTTCTTCAATAACTATAATGTCCCCGGGGACGATTTCAGAGGTCAGCACTTTCTTTTCTTCACCCGAGCGAATAACGCGGGTATAGGAAGGTATTAATTCTTTTAACGCGTCTATGGCCTTCTCCGCCTTAAACTCCTGCCAGAAGCTAAAAATAGCATTGATAAAAATAACTACTACGATAGCCCAGCCAACCTCCTGCATACCGGTAAGAAAAGCAAGCCCGCTGCCTACCCACATAAGCATAGCCAATAGATTGGTAAAATTACGAATAAACCGCATGATAAGCGGCGTCTTTTTTATCTTCTTCAGCCGGTTGGAACCGTATTCTTCCATGCGGCTTTTAATCTCTGCATCCGAAAGGCCTTTGTCTGAGGTCTGCAATTCAATATAGACCTGTTCTCTGTTTAAAGCGCGGAATCCTTCTTTCTCAAGGTCCCCTTGTTTTAAAATAAAATAAAGCTCCTCATTGCTTGGCGCGCTTCTTAGCTCACCCAAAAGCAAGACATCGCCTGATATTGAAGCGAGTTTAGCCAATATTTTTAGATGAGTAGACGTTTCAGAGGCAGGGGTGAGAAAAAATACTATTATATGCGCCGGTTTGCCGTCTAACGAAGAAAAATTTATGCCTTCCTTGGAAATACCGACAAAAATAACCGTTTCTTTTAAATGCTCTATCCTGGCGTGCGGGATAGCCAGTCCGCGGCCGATGCCTGTCACGCCTTCGGCCTCTCTTTTCATTACAGCGTCCAAAATCTCTTTTTTATCCTTTATCTTCTTGGACTTGTACAGCTGATCAACGATCTCGGAGATAACAGCTTCCCTGGTGCGCGATTTTAAATTACTATTGACCGAATCTTTTGTAACCAATTCTGCGATTTTCATATTATTTATCCTATATCCATTTAAAGGCTTTGGTAATAACTATAGGTAAGCAAAGCGATATCTGAAATCGCTCTCTTGGCGGGTTTTGCAAACCTGTCTGTGTGTTTGATTAAAACGCAGATCAGGAAATTGCCTTTTTTAGTGTACACTATCCCCACGTCGTGGCAAACCTGCCTTTCAAGGCCTGTTTTGTGGGCAATGAAGACTTCGCATTGCGGGAGCATCCTTGGGATGCGGTCATTGATCTTCTGCTCGCCCAGCAGTGTGAGACATTTTTCAGACACCTCTTTACTCAAAAACTGCCTGTTATACAACCCATCAAGTAAATATGCCATATCGCCTGCGGTAGTATAATTCTCTTCACCTTCTTTTCTTTCCGCGAAATCCATCATATTGCGCGCGATATTTGTGTTTTTTAGGCCCATTTTCTTAAAATAGGCGTTCAGATTGTCAAATCCCAATAAATCTATAATCGCGTTGGCAGCTGTATTATCGCTTTGCGTAATCATGGGATTAAAAAGTTCTTCTATTGTAAATTTAGAGCCTGCGGGGAAATTGCCCAGCACCTTTGACCCCGCTACTTTTTGAGAACCTTTAATGGTCAGAATATCTTTAAGATTTATCCTGCCATCGGCTTGGGCGTAAAAACATGAAAGCATGACAGGTATTTTCACTAAGCTCGCTGAAGGCATAAGCCTGTCTTTATTAAGCGATATCTCCCAGTTTGTATCCAAATCCTTTATTACTATGCCTAACGTGCCCTTGAAATGCCTTGCCTTATCGCTAACGGCCCTATCAAGCTCGCGCCATGCCTGTTTTCTTTTCTCCAGCACGGCCTGCCTGGCTTTGACTTCTGCGTTTTTTGTGTATGCGTTGTATAAAAAAAATACGCCTGCACAGACGAATATAAAAAAGATTGTAAAAAGTACTATTTTCTTTTTCAATGTTTATTGTTTCTTAGCTTTACCCTGGCTTGCGACTGCTGCCATTCTTTTTTTTATCTCTTCGGGATCGCCTAAATAATAATGTTTTATCGGTTTTAAATTTTTATCAAGTTCATATACCAGCGGCACACCTGTGGGTATATTTAAACTTACTATTTCCGCGTCAGAAATATTGTCAAGGTATTTTACCAATGCGCGCAGGCTGTTGCCGTGTGCAGCAATTATTACGCGTTTGCCTGATTTAACTATGGGTGCAATAACCTCGTGCCAATAAGGCAGAAACCTGGCAACCGTATCCTTAAGGCACTCTGTTAAAGGAATATCCTTAGGATCCATATCTTTATAGCGCGGGTCATTTTTAGGTGAGCGCGGATCGTTTGGTTTTAACGCAGGCGGCGGGACATCATAACTTCTCCTCCATATCAGCACCTGCTCCTCACCGAACTTGGCAGCCGTCTCTGATTTATTTAAACCCTGCAGCGAGCCATAATGGCGTTCATTAAGCCGCCAGGAATTGTAAACAGGTATCCACATCAAATCCATTTCTTCAAGCGTAATCCACAAAGTCCGAATTGCCCTTTTTAAAACAGAAGTAAAGGCAATATCAAAAACAAATCCCTCTTTTTTAAGGACAGCCCCGCCTTTTTTCGCCTCTTCTAAGCCCTTTTCGGAAAGATCGACATCTGTCCAGCCGGTAAACCTGTTTTCCTTGTTCCATACGCTCTCGCCGTGGCGAAGCAGCACTATCTTATACATATGCTATCCTTTATTTAATAAAAAGCATCTCCCTGTATTTCGGCAGATCCCAGTGCTCGTCGGATACGACGCATTCCAACGCGTCCACATGCTTGCGTATATGCTCCATAAGAGGCTTTAGCTCGTCAAAATACAGTTTTGCGCGCTTCTCGTTATCTATGTCCTTTGCTTTTTCCAAAAGCTCGGCCATCGCTTTTGCGTTCTTTCTGACGTAATATATTTTTTGCGTTACATCTATAAGATGCTCTCTTAGGTCATCTATAGCGGCATTTGCCTGCTTAAGGTTTACGTCTTTTTCAAGATTGGCAAAAGCTGCCAGGTCATCGGCAAGCAATTTCGCGTATTCATATCCGGCAGGGACAACGCTCGCATTCACCATTTCGTTAAGCGTATTTGCCTCAATCTCAAGAATAAGATTATAGGTGTGCACCCAGATATGGTACCTGGCAAGAAGTTCTTCCTTTGAGAAAACATTATATTTTCCAAAAAGTTTTATACTTTTTTCCTTCTCAAGCGTTTTCAGGGACTCATACGTAGACGCGACATTCGGCAACCCTCGTTTCTTTGCCTCTTTAACCCATTCCGGCGCATAATTATTGCCCTCAAAACGAATGTCTTTTGTTTCCTTTACTATCCCTGCAACCACCTGCATGACTTTTGTGTTAAAATCTTTGCCTTTTGAGGAAACGATTTTTTCCGCCACATAATCAAGGCTCTCTGCGATGATCGTATTAATAACAGTGATAGGCGTTGATATGTTCTGCGATGAGCCGACTGCGCGGAATTCGAATTTCGCTCCTGTAAACGCGAACGGCGAGGTGCGGTTGCGGTCAGTTGTATCTTTGTTAAATTTAGGCAGCCTGCCTACGCCCAGATCAATGATATCGCACTTTGACACGGCCTTCTTAGTGCCCTCCTCAATCATATCAAGGATTGTTGTCAGCTGGTCGCCCAGAAAAACGCTGATAATAGCAGGAGGGGCTTCATTTGCTCCGAGGCGGTGCTCATTTCCTGCCATTGCAACGCTTGCGCGCAGCAGGTCAGCATGAAGATAGACAGCCCTTAATACAGCTGCCAAAACCGCCAGAAACTGCAGGTTGCCTTCAGGCGTGTCTCCTGGATTCAGAAGGTTATTTCCGTTATTATCCGCCAAAGACCAGTTCAGATGCTTTCCGCTGCCGTTTATACCGGCAAAAGGTTTCTCGTGCAGAAGGCAGACCAGATTATGCCTTAACGCCACCTTTTTCATCAACTCCATCAGAAGCTGGTTATGATCAGCGGCTATGTTGGATTCCTCAAATACCGGAGCGAACTCATACTGATGAGGGGCAACCTCGTTATGGCGCGTCATCAGCGGGATGCCAAGTTTATAGGCCTCCTCGGCTACCTCATACATAAAATTCAACACGCGCTCTTTTATGGTACCGAAATACTGGTCTTCAAGCTGCTGGCCTTTAGGCGAGGCTGCGCCTATAAGGGTACGGCCTGTAAGCAAAAGGTCCTGCCTCAAATTGTAATAATTCTTGTCTATTAAAAAATACTCCTGTTCAGGCCCGCAGGTTGAAATTACCTTCTTTACGTCTTTGTGGCCGAAGAGTTTCAAAAGCTTTACCGCTGCGCGGCTAAGCGCCTCATCTGACCTTAAAAGAGGCAGCTTTTTGTCAAGCGATTCGCCGTGGTACGAAATAAATATTGTCGGGATACAAAGCGTTTTGCCTAGCGCGCTCTCGATAATGAATGCCGGACTCGAGGGGTCCCACGCCGTGTAGCCGCGCGCCTCGAATGTAGCGCGTATGCCGCCTGACGGAAAAGAACTTGCGTCAGGCTCGCCCTGAATAAGCTTCGATCCTGAAAATTTTTCTATCACTTTGCCGGGCCCTGTGAAGGAAATAAAACTGTCGTGTTTTTCCGCTGTCAGGCCTGTCATCGGCTGAAACCAATGCGTATAATAAGTGGCGCCTTTGGCAATGGCCCATTCTTTTATCGCATCGGCAATCTCATTTGCCTGCGCCAAGGTTATAGTCTTACCCTCATTCATCCAAATCTTAAAAGCCTCAAAGGTAGCTTTGGATATATGTTTCTGCATAGTCGATATGCTGAACGTATTTTCGCCGAAATAAGACGATACCCTTTCAGGCGTCTCATTCTTTTTTAAATCCACAGCCTTAATCCTGAATAAGGCCTCTTGTCTTACGCTCATAACTCCTCCAATTTACAGGGCATTATACACTAGTTACATTTATATATCAATGACTTTTAGGATAGCGCCTTCAAGAGATACATACTAAGTATCCCTAACGTAAAGGTTATCATTACAAGCGCGGAACGTTTACCGTCTTCTTCTTTGTGAAGTTCGGGGATGAGGTCGCATGAGGCGATATAAATAAACCCGCCTGCTGCCATAGGCAAAAGTACAGCGGAAAAATTACTGATCCTGCCTGCGAGATAAAAACCGGCAAGCGTGCCTGCTATCGCGAACAATGAAGACAGAAAATTGAACAACAACGCCTTTTTCTTGGAAAATCCGCCGTATATTAATACCGTAAAATTCCCGAGCTCATGCGGTATCTCATGAAGTATAATCGCCAGCGTGGCTGCGACAGCGACTTTTATGTTTACCATAAAAACCGCGCCTATTATCAAGCCGTCGCCGAAATTATGCGCTATATCGCCTATTATATTTATGTAAGTAAAACGGTGGACCTTGCATTCGGCGGCGTGGCAATGACGCCAATGAAGGTATTTTTCTATTGCAAAAAAAATCATGTACCCCAATACAACGAAAATAAACAATTGGCTTGTATCTTTTACGTATTCCGCGGCTTCCGGTATGATATCAAAAAAAGCGCCGCCTATTAGCCCGCCTGCGGCGAAAGCCACTAAAAATATAATGGCTTTATCCAGCAGTTTATCGTTTACGATAAGGGAAAAAACCCCTATCAAAGAAATAAGGCTTACTATTATACTCGCTATGATGGCATATAGTAGATTCATATTTAGGGTAATTATATACCAGTTATACGGATATATCAATGTTTTTTATTTTACAAATTAAGCTTTTCTGCTATAATATGTAACGTATGAAAAAATTTTCGCGCCAACTATTCCGCCTTAAAGACCTGAATATGATTCTGGCTGAAAGCCACCAGCCCGGGCACCGGCTGAAAAAGGTGCTTGGGCCCTTTGAGCTTATCCTGCTTGGTGTCGGCGTTATCATCGGCGCCGGAATTTTCGCCACAGTCGGGACAGCCGCGGCAGGAGATGCGCTTCGCCCAGGAGCAGGGCCTGCCTTGATAATTTCTTTCGCCATCACGGCAGTAGCCTGTTGTTTCGCTGCCCTTTGCTATGCCGAATTTGCGTCACTTGTCCCGATATCGGGCAGCGCTTATACCTATTCTTATGCCACATTCGGAGAACTGATTGCCTGGATTATCGGCTGGGACCTAATGCTTGAGTATTGCGTGGGAAGTATCGCGGTTGCCATAAGCTGGTCAGGATACTTTACAGCGCTATTGCGTGGTTTCGGATTAAACCTGCCGCCATGGGCTACAATCGACTACCGTTCGGCTATGCATGGCTTTCACAAAGATGTTATCAATAGCGCGCCCCATATCTTTGGATTTCCTATTATATGCAATATTCCTGCCTGCTTTATCGTTTTGGTTTTAACCATGATTCTGGTAACCGGCATAAAGCAAAGTTCAAGATTTAATATCGCTATGGTCACTGTAAAGCTTCTGGTGCTTGGTTTTTTTGTGGCGCTCGGCTCTTTATATGTAAAACCAGAAAACTGGGTTCCGTTTGCGCCCAATGGGTTCGCGGGAATTAAGGCAGGGGCTGCCATCGCGTTTTTTGCCTACATCGGATTTGACTGCGTTTCTACCGTAGCGGAAGAAACCCGCAATCCAAAACGCGATATGCCCATAGGAATCATAGGCTCGCTCGTTATCTGTACAATTATTTATATGCTGGTGGCCGCTGTCTTTACCGGCATCGTGCCCTTTCCGTTATTGAAAACATCCCTTGCTCACGAAAAGGCCGAGCCATTAACACTGGCCATGCAGCATATCAATCTTCCCTGGGCCGCGGTTATAGTGGCCTTCGGCTCTATTGTAGCCCATATCGCTGTGCTTTTGGTTCTGATACTGGGGCAATCAAGAATATTTTTTTCCATGTCCCGCGACGGCCTTCTCCCCAAAGTTTTCGCCCGCGTGCATGAAAAATTCAAAACGCCTCATGTTACAACGATTGTCGTCGGAATAGTCATTGCCTCTGTCGCGGCATTAACCAACATAGATGAAATGGTGGACCTGACCAATATCGGCACCCTCTTTGCCTTTGTCCTGGTCTGCTTCGGAATCATAATCCTGCGCATCAAAGAACCATTAAGGCATCGCACTTTCAAAGTTCCGCTTAGCCCGATTTTCCCGCTTCTGGGCGTAGCCAGCTGCGTTTTTCTGATGACCGGCCTACCCGGCGTCACATGGATAAGATTTGTCGTCTGGCTGGTTATCGGGCTGGTTGTTTATTTCACCTACAGCTTCAACCACAGTTTACTGCATCATACTGCTAAATCTTAAATGTCAGCGTAGCGACGTAGAGATTGGTAAATTCAGAGTATTGCCCATTGATAGTGGAGCCGCTTGACGCCCCTTTATTGTTATCAATATCTCTTTTATTAAAAAACATTGCGCCGTATGCAAGGTCAAGAGTGATATTCTTAGTAAAGTTATACCCAACCCCCAAAGTTGCCGAATTAGAGGTTGAATCAGGCAATGCTGTATCAAAAGTTCCCTGCGGTATAGGGGTCTGGTGATAGAAATACCCTGCGCGCAGTTTCCAATCATCATTAACCTTATATTCCGTGCCAAAAGC
>Ga0105164_10001106_pt1 | contig 17488 bp, 18 predicted proteins | sample VDWuncwatermetaG_FD_89674 | JGI IMG/M metagenome (GOLD analysis project Ga0105164, IMG submission 89674) | Wastewater microbial communities from Netherlands to study Microbial Dark Matter (Phase II) - VDW unchlorinated drinking water | ecosystem: Environmental > Aquatic > Freshwater > Drinking...
AGCCAGAACAGGTTGTTGTGATGGTGCATTGCGGCTCAAGAGGATTCGGACACCAGATTGGCACTGATTATTTAAGAATTTTTGAAGGAACAATGAAAAAATACAATATTGAAGTTTATGACAGGGAACTGGCATGCGCGCCTTTCCAGAGCAATGAAGGGCAGGACTATTACAAGGCAATGGCATGCGCTGCCAATATGGCATTTACTAACAGGCAGGTTATTTTGCACAGGATAAGGGAAGGATTCAAAAGAGTTTTTAATACGGATCCTGAAAAGCTTGAGATGCATATGGTTTATGATGTTGCGCACAACATCGCAAAGCTTGAGGAGCATGTTGTTGACGGCAAAAGAAAAAAACTTATTGTGCACAGGAAGGGAAGCACAAGAGCTTTCCCCCCAAATCATCCGGAGCTTGCAAAAATATTCAAGGAAACAGGGCAGCCTGTTATAATCGGCGGCTCAATGGAAACTGGAAGCTTTTTGCTTGTCGGAACCCAAAAAGCAATGGATGAGACTTTCGGCTCAACAGCCCATGGAAGCGGAAGGACAATGTCAAGGGCTGCTGCAAAGCACCAAGTGAGAGGCGAGCAGTTGCAGAAAGACATGGAAAAAAGGGGCATTTATGTCAAGGCAACCTCAATGTCCGGGCTGGCTGAAGAAGCGGGGTTTGCATATAAAAATATAAATGATGTCGTTGACGCTGTTTCACAAGCCGGGATTTCAAAGCCTGTTGTGCAATTGCGCCCCGTGGGGAATGTGAAAGGTTAAGATGGTTGCAGTACTATTCCAAATCCTCATTGCAGTTTTCATAGTCAGCTTTATATCCCTTGTCGGAATTTTTCTTTTCCTAAATGAGAGTATAATAAAAAAATACTTGTTTTATCTTGTAAGTTTCGCCGCTGGTTCATTATTGGGAGCTGCATTCCTGGACTTGCTTCCGGAGGCTTTCAAATCAGGTTTTAAAGAGTCAGTGCCTGTATTTATAATAATCGGCATTTTGTCTTTTTTTATACTTGAAAAGTTTTTGCACTGGCACCACCACCATACCGGCAAAAAAGAAGTTCACGTATTCAACTATTTAAACACCGTTGGCGACGGGCTGCACAACTTCCTTGATGGCGCTGTTATTGCAGTGAGCTTTTTGAACAGCACTAAGCTGGGAATTGTTGTAACTATTGCCGTCGTAGCCCACGAAATACCGCAGGAGATTGGTGATTTTGCAATATTGATTTACGGCGGCTGGTCAAAATTAAAAGCTTCAATAATTAATTTTTTGACTGCGCTGACCGCCGTGCTTGGCGCTTTGTTGGCATATTTTTACTCAAGCTTCATAGAAAACTCAAGCCTTTATTTAACTTCATTTGCAATCGGCGGATTTATCTACATAGCAGGAACGGATTTAATACCGGAAATACACAAGGAAAAGGATATCAAAAAATCTTCAATCCAATTTGTTTTGCTGATTTTTGGAGTTCTGGTGATATGGCTGGTAAGCAGGATATTTGAAGGCAGATGAATTATAAAATGCCAAAATACAAGTTTCTCGAAGACGTTGCAATCGCTGACATAGCCTATGAAGCTTACGGAAAGGACTTGAATGAGCTGTTCGAGAACGCTGCATTTGCGGTTTTTGAATTGAGCGCAAATCTTGAAACTGTTGAAGCGAAAAATAAAATTGAAGTTAAGCTTGAAAACGATAAAATTGACAATTTATTGTATGATTTCCTGTCAGAAATATTATTTTTGAAGGATTCAAAATACATGGTTTTCAAGAAAGTAAAAGTTGAAATAAAGGAAGATAAACAAAGCAAAAAATACAAACTTAAATCTGTTCTTGAAGGCGATACAATCAACCCGCAGAAGCAGCAGCTGGAGAATGACATAAAGGCAATAACAATGCACATGTTCAAAATGGAAAAAACAAAAAGCGGCTACAAAGCGACTGTTGTGGTGGATATTTAACAAAGTTAAAAATATATTCAGATTGCACCTTCCTTTATCAATTGTTCTGTAGTAATAAGTTTCGCCCCTTTCTTCCTGAACAATTCCAAATCCTTCTTTTCATTCTTCCTGAAAGCAGGCTTTATGGCGTCTTTTATAACATAAGTTTCAATGTTCATGCTCCTTAATCCAAGCACTGCCGCTTTCACGCAATAATCGGTTGCAACGCCATAAACACAGGCTCTTTTGGCATTTTTTATGATTTCTTTTGTGTTTGGATTGGAAAAAACATCATTTTTCTTCTTGAAAATCCAGAACCTGCTATGTTTTTCTAAAATATCCTTTAATTGCTCATTTTCTAACTCATAATCAGGTATTATTTTTGCATTCGGCAACGTAGTTTCAGGAATTTTTCTGTACCCGTTTGCTTGGGCAGCATAATTAGTCAGAATTTCTTCCCCGCTTTTCTGCAAGTCTATGGAAGCTACAATACTTATGTTGTTTTTCCTTGCAAAGCCCGTTATTCTCCCTAATTTCGGGATTATTTTTTCCGCGTCGGGCACATAGAACTTGCCGCCTTTGTGCATGAAATTATGCTGGGTGTCAATGTCAAAGAATATTGTGCTTTTCATGGAAAAAAAGAATGCATTTTGTTATTTAAAGATTTTGTTTAATTTTTAATTCTTCATAGTTTTTTCCAGATTGTTAATGACGTTCAGAGCTTTTAATAAGTCATCCTTTTTTATGAAAATCAATAATTCCGGCGCACAGCTTATAATCTCAACAATGTTAATGTCCTCTGAATTGAGGCTTGAGGAAATAAGGCTGATTATTCCCTTTGTCTTTGGTGCTTCGGATGAGAAATGCAGGTTAATCTCCACAAGATTCTTTTCTGTTGAAATGCAGTCGCTTTTTGAAAAATAATTAAAGAACTTGTCAAGATTTTTCTCGTCCAGAATTATCCTTATGCTTTCCTCTGCCTGTACTATCCTTATAACTTCCCCTTTCTCAACGTCCACAATTGAGTTAATTTTATTCAACTGCTCCAAAATTCTCCTGCTTTTTTTAAGGCAAATATCGGCAATATTGCTTCTTGTTTTAACGCCTATTTTTGAAAATAGTTTTCTTAGTTCTGTTTCTGATTTATGCTTTTCGTCTTTTTTATAGCGCCTTATTGCACTCATTACTGCGTCAAGATTTTTTCCCTCCAAATCCAGCATCCCTATTATATACCTTGAAAGGGCCCTAAAGCTTACTATGTTCCTGAACAGGCATTTCCTGATAACAAAATCATTGTCCAGAAATGCCTTAACCTGCCCCGCTATCTGTGTCATAAAAGACACAAATAAGTCTTTATTTATAAATTTTATGAATTTGTGACATAAACTTTAAGTACCCGCCATAAAGTGATGTATTTTGGGGTTTTTAACATGCATGACACATACAACCTGATTAAAAATGCAAAAATAGGAAGCATCGTGCCTGTTGTAGAAGTGCTTTCTTATGCGCTGGAGCCTGTGGAATATTTTGCAAAATTGTCCAGCTATGGGGCCAAGAAAAACGCTTTATTGTTTGAATCAGCAGACATCATGCCAAAATACGGCGAAAAAAGCCTGGGTAGCGCCGATCCATGCCTGAAAATAATAGGCAAAGGCGAAAATTTTGAAATAATCGCGTTAAACGAATTAGGGAAGGGATTTCTTGATTTCATAAAAGACGATTTTGGGTTTTGTGATGAAGTTGCCTACAAAAAGGACAGAATAATCGGCAAATTGAAGCCGAAGAGAAAATTTGCAAGCGAGGAAGAAAGGCTGAAGTTGGCAAATCATACCGATATAATAAGAAAAATAGCATTTAAATTTAGCCCGACATTAAAGCCCTTTATGCCTTATGCAGGGCTTTTTGGCTGCATTTCATATGATTTCATTGACCAGTTTGAGGATCTCCCAAAAAATCAGGAAGATGTAATGCAGGAGCCTGACTACGTTCTTTATTTTCTTGACAATCTGTTCCTGATTGACCACAAGGAGAACAAGACATTTTTTGTTGCAAATGCCATGATTACAGACGAAAAAAAGGATTTTTACGGGGAATGCAGGCTGAAAATCGAGGATTACAGGAAAGCAATAAACATGAGCAGCATCAAAACCAGCGGTAAAAATATACCTATCCAAAAGCTGGAAAGCGATACAAGCAAAGAGGAATTTGTGGAAATGGCTAAAAAAATAAAAGAGCACATCAAAGCCGGCGATGTTTACCAGGCTGTTATCTCGAGAACAATCAGCATGAATTTTAACAAGCAGCCGCTTGATGTTTATAAAAAATTGAAGGAACTAAACCCCAGCCCTTACATGTATTACATCAATTACGGAGACGGGATTCTGCTCGGCGCTTCTCCTGAAATGAGCCTTCGCATCCAGGGCGATGAGAAAAAAATCGTCGAGATTAGGCCGATTGCAGGCACAAAGCCAAGAGGCTTGGTAAACGGCAAGATAGATCCTGACCTCGACTCAAGATACGAAACAGAGCTGAAAATAGATGCAAAAGAAATTTCCGAGCATATAATGCTGGTTGACCTGGCAAGGAACGACGCAGCAAAAGTTTCAGAGCCCGGCACAAGGTTTGTGGACGAGCCATTTATTGTTGAGAAATATTCGCATGTGCAGCACCTTGTATCGAATGTAAGGGGGGTTTTGAAAAATAATCTTGATGCATTGCATGCTTACCTGGCTACTATGAACATGGGCACTTTGACAGGAGCGCCTAAAGTGGAAGCAATGAAACTAATCAGGCTTTATGAAAAAACAAAAAGGGGATTTTACGGCGGCTCTGTTTGCTATCTGACCCCAAACGGAGATTTTGACAGCGCAATCACGATAAGGTCCATAAATGTCAAGGGCAACAAGGCATATGTAAGGGCAGGCGCGGGCATTGTTTACGATAGTGATCCTGAATCTGAGTTTGCCGAAACGGAAAGGAAGGCACAGGCTTGCATGACCGCAATAGAACTGGCTGGCGGGTAAAATGAATGTAATGATGATTGACAACTTTGACTCATTCACTTACAATTTGGTTGATGAGTTTGAAAAGAGGAATTGCAGGGTTCTTGTTTACAGGAACAATATGGGCATGGAAACTTTTCGAAAATTAGCGTCCAAACTCAAGCCGAAATTAATAGTTATATCGCCCGGGCCATCCGCGCCGAAGGACGCTGGCATTTCAGTTGGCGTGATTAAGGAGTACTCGGGAAAGATTCCTATTTTTGGGGTGTGCCTTGGCCATCAGTGCATTATTGAAGCTTTTAATGGAGTTGTTGGCAGGGCACCTGAAGTGTACCACGGAAAGCCGTCCAGAGTGACGCATGACTCCCAGACAATTTATAAGAATCTGGAAAATCCAATGCAGGTCGGAAGGTACCATTCATTGGCTGGAATAAGAATTCCTGAAGAGCTTTCAGTCACGGCAAAAACCGACACAGGAATTGTAATGGGAGTGAGGCATAAAAAATTTCCTGTTGAAGGGGTGCAATTTCATCCCGAAAGCATTTTGACGCCGAGCGGCGGCTTAATTATTGAGAATTTATTGAGGCAAATAAGATGATACGGGAAGCAATCTCCAAATTGGTGCAAAGGCAAGATTTGACGGGGCATGAAATGGAATCAGTTATGAACGAAATCATGGAAGGCAAAGCCACAGATGCGCAGATTGCTGCGCTCCTGACTGCATTGCGGCTTAAAGGCGAAACAATAGACGAGATTACGGCATGCGCAAAAATAATGAGGCAGAAAGCTTTCAGCATAAACCCGAAAGCTGAGTTTCTTGTTGACACATGCGGCACAGGTGGAGACAAATCAAACACGTTTAACATTTCGACTGCATCTGCGTTTGTGGCAAGCGGCGCAGGCGCGTCAGTTGCGAAGCACGGCAACAGGTCGGTAAGCTCAAAGTGCGGCAGCGCTGATGTGTTAAAGGAAATGGGAGTTAATATAGAATTGCAGCCAAAGCAGGTGGAAAAATGCATTGAAGAAGTTGGCATCGGCTTTATGTTCGCTCCGGTATTCCATCCTGCAATGAAATTTGCCTTGGCCCCAAGAAGGGAGATTGGCATAAGAACTGTGTTTAACATCCTTGGCCCATTAACCAACCCGGCTAATGCAAAATCCCAGCTGATTGGAGTTTTTGACGAAAATCTTATGAATGACATGGTAAAAGTTCTGAAAAATCTCGGAAGCAGGCATGTTATTGCGGTGCACAGCGATGGAATGGACGAGATAAGCATATGCAATAAAACGAAAGTAGTAGAGCTTAAAAATAATAATATTGAACACTATGTGCTGAACCCTGCTGATTTTGGATTCAAGATGGCTTCGATGAATGATATTACCGGAGGATCGCCTCAGGATAATGCAAAGATAATAATGGATGTGCTCAATGGAACTAAAGGGCCCAAGCGCGACATTGTATTGCTGAACTCAGCTGCTGCCTTAATCGCTGCTGAATTGGCTAAGGATTACAAAGATGCCTTAGAGCTTGCTGCACATTCAATAGATTCCGGCAACGCCCTCAGGAAATTAAACGCGCTTGTAAAATTTACAAATGAAAATGCTGGCTAAAATAATTGAAAACAAAAGGAAGGAAGTTGAAATCAGCAAAAGAAGGCTTCCATTGTCCAGTTTTAAATCCAAACTAAAAATTTCCACCAGAGACTTTAAGAAGGCAATATCAAAAAACAAATTAAATATTATTGCAGAGATAAAAAGGGCTTCGCCTTCAAGCAATACAACTAAAAAAATTGACATGGGAAAAATAGCAGGAATGTACGGCAAATATGCTGATGCAATATCCGTGCTTACGGATAAAAAATTTTTTGGAGGGAGTTTAATGGATTTAAATGAGGTAAGCAAACTCTCAAAGCTTCCTTTGCTGCGGAAGGACTTTATTGTGGATGAGTATCAAATTTATGAATCAAGGCTTTTTAATGCGGATGCGATACTATTAATCGCTTCAGTGCTGACAATAGAAGAAATTAATTCTTTTATTGAAACCGCGGGCAAGTACGGGATGGATTGCTTGGTTGAAGTAAATACCGGGGAAGAGCTTGACAAGGCGCTGCGGACAAAATCATCAATAATCGGGATTAACAACAGGAACCTGAACACATTGAAAATTGACATGAGTGCAACTTTAAGGCTTGCCGTCAAAATACCAAAAGGCAAAATAATAGTCAGCGAAAGCGGGATAGTTTCAATGGATTATGTCAAACAGATTAAGGGAAAAGCAAATGCAATCCTTGTCGGGACCTTTTTTATTAATTAAAAAAATCTGGAACACGACATGCAGTCATTAACGGCATCAGCATGACAAAAACCAAAATCTGCGGCATAACAAATTATGGAGATGCAATAAGCGCGTCAAAGCTCGGCGCAGGCTACCTTGGCTTTAATTTTTACAGGAAAAGCCCGAGATATGTCAGTAAATCCAAAGCGAGAAGAATTATATCGAGGCTGCCAAAAAACATTAAAAAAGTCGGTGTTTTTGTGAACGAGAGCGCCATCAAAGTGAAAAATATTTCAGATTTTTGTCAACTTGACTTAATCCAGTTATCAGGAGACGAAAATTCCGCTTATGCAATCAAGCTGAAAAAATCACTCAGCAAAAAAATAATAAAGTCGTTCAGAGTTAAAAATGAGCATGCTTTGGCTGGTGTTAAAAAATACAAGGCAGATTACATCATGCTGGATTCCTTTAAAAAAGGAATTTATGGCGGGACAGGAACAGGATTTGACTGGAAGCTTGCAAAATCAATAAATAAAAACAGGCTTTTTTTATCAGGCGGCTTGAATCCCGCTAACGTCAGGATTGCTGTTAAAAATCTGCATCCGTATGCTGTTGATGTGTGCAGCGGCATTGAATTAAAGCCTGGAAAAAAAGACTTTGGGAAAATGAAAAAATTTATCAGGGCTGTAAAATGAAATCTTTGGGAAAATTTGGAAATTTTGGCGGCATTTTTGTGCCTGAAACGCTGATGCCTGCGCTTGAAGAGCTGGAGGAGGCTTTCCTGAAGCTGAGCAGGGACAAGAGATTTATTTCGGAATTTGAGGAGCTGCTGAAAAAATATGCAGGCAGGCCAACTCCACTGACTTATTGCGATAACTTGAGCAAAAAGCTCGGCTGCAGGATTTATTTGAAGCGTGAGGATTTGCTTCATACCGGCGCGCATAAGATTAACAATGCCCTGGGACAGGCTCTTCTGGCAAAACACATCGGGAAGAAAAGATTAATTGCAGAAACAGGTGCCGGGCAGCATGGAGTTGCAGTTGCCACAGCAGGAGCCAAGCTGAAATTTCAGACCGAGATTTATATGGGCACCAAAGACATCGAAAGGCAAAAGCTTAATGTTCTGAGAATGAAGTTGCTGGGGGCAAATGTAAAGCCTGTTGCAAGCGGCTCAAAAACATTGAAAGACGCAATTAATGAAGCGCTCAGGGACTGGACTGCAAATGTCCAGACAACGCATTATCTTCTCGGCTCTGTGCTTGGCCCGCATCCTTATCCAACAATGATTAAGTTTTTTCAAAGCGTTATTGGGCGAGAGGCAAAAAAACAAATTCTGGAAGCAGAAGGAAAGCTGCCGAACCTGATAATCGCATGTGTAGGCGGCGGAAGCAATGCAATAGGAATTTTTAACGAGTTCATCAATGATAAAAACGTGAAATTAATTGGCGTAGAGGCAGGCGGCTTAGGTGTTAAAAGCGGGAAGCATGCCACAAGGTTTAATGACACGCGCCTTGGAAGAATCGGAGTCATCCACGGCACAAAGACATTTGTTCTGCAGGATAAATACGGGCAGATTCACAACACATATTCCGTAGCTGCGGGCCTGGATTATTGCGCAGTCGGGCCTGAGCACAGCCTGCTGAGGCAGCAAAAAAGAGTGCAGTACACATACGCTACTGATAAAGAAGCAATTTCAGCGTTTAAGGCATTAAGCGAAGAAGAAGGAATAATCCCTGCTTTAGAATCAGCACATGCTGTGGCTTATGCCATGAAAGCTGCAAAACTCATGGAAAAAAATGAGATTGTTATGATAAACCTAAGCGGAAGGGGAGATAAGGATTTGGACCAGATTGAAGAAGTGATAAGATGAAATCCTACAATGAAGTTTTTCAGGGGCTAAGAAGCAAAAAGGAAGGGGCTTTAGTTTGTTTTATTGTCATTGGAGATCCTGATTATGAAACGAGCTTAGCGATAGCGAAGACAATGGTTGATGCAGGCGCTGACATTCTCGAGTTAGGCTTGCCGTTTTCAGATCCTATTGCAGACGGGCCTTCAATCCAGTCTGCTGACGTAAGGGCTTTGGGCAAGGGCATGAATACATACAGGGTTTTTGAATACATCAAAGAACTGAGAAATTATACAGATGCTCCAATTGGGCTTTTATCTTATTACAATCTTATTTACCAATATGGAGTGCAGAATTTTTACGAGAAGTCTTTTCTGGCCGGAGTCAACAGCATTCTTGTTGCAGACATGCCTATTGAGGAATATGATTTGGCAATGGTTAATTCGGAGAAAAACAAGATAGATTCTGTATTCATGATAAGTCCGATTACAGATAATAAAAGAATCAGGAAAATAGCAGGCAAAGTGACTGGTTTTATTTATGCTGTTTCCAGACTAGGCATAACAGGAGCGAGACGTGATTTGGAGAAATCCACTTTAAGTTTTATAAAAAGAATAAGGAAATTTACAAACAAGCCGATTTGCGTTGGCTTTGGAATAAGCAGGCCAGAGCATGTAAAAGGCGTCATTAAGGCAGGTGCAGACGGAGCAATAGTAGGAAGTGCAATTGTTGACCTTATTGCAAAAAATTTAGGAAATAAAAAAAGAATGCTGGAAGCTGTAGAGGGCTATGTCAGGGAATTAAAAACTGCAACAAGAATTTAATCAGCAAAAATAATTATTCATTCAGCATATTTTCGTATTCTTCCTCTTCGGCGACTTCCTCTGCAAGCAGGTCTTCTGCAAGCTCATGCGTTACCAAGTCCTTGCCGTGGGTTTTAGCTGCTAATTCATTATACAATGAAATCGCGTGCCTTTCCATCTCCAAAAATACCTTGACAAAGCCTGCAGTGTCGCTTCTCTTTTTCGGGAAAATAACCTTGCCAAAACCTGCAAGTTTTTCCATTTCGCTCAATGCGGCAGGCGGTTCTCCGCCAAGTTCTGCAATCCTCTTCGCAATCCTGTTTGCATGCCCAAGCTCGCCTTCAGAAGCTTTCTTGAAGATTTCTGAATAGACTATAGTTCTATGTCCTGACAAAATATTTGAAGCCAGAGAAGCATAATAATGCACAACCCATTCAAAGGAATAAGCCTTGCCCAATTCATTAAGCAGCCATTTGTGGTCAAGTTTTGAAATCTCTTTTCCTTTTTGCCCCATAAAAATCACTTAATACTCAAAACTCTGCCCGCAGCCGCAGGAGCTTTTTGCATTTGGATTGCTTATCTTAAACCCGCCGCCCTGCAAACTGTCAACATAATCAAGCTTTGCGCCTTTCAAGAAATTCATGTTTTCCTTGGTTATTATTATTTTGACTCCCTTTTCCTCAAAAACAAAATCCAAGTCTGTTGTATTGTCGTCTAATTCCAGGCCGTATTGAAAGCCTGAGCAGCCGCCCGGAACAAGCTCTACTCTTAATCCGGAGCCTTCCTTGCTGTTCTCTTTAAGCACTTCCTTAAGTTTTTGAGCAGCTTTATTTGTGATAACGAATTCCTTGCCTTCATCAACCTTTGACTCTTCAATTGCCTTGTTGATGTTTGAGATTACCGCATCCACTTCATCGTCGCTCATTCCATGCCCTTTGAAGCCCTGCTCAAGGGTTTCGTGATATGACACGTGGCAGCCAACGCAATGCACTCCTGCACTTTGCAGCACCTCAATTGCAGCAGGATATTTAGCAACAACATCCCCTATTGTCATTTCCTTTGTTACAATCTGCTTGAATTTAGCTTCCTGTTCCATTTTGTCTTAACTATTGTTAACTATAATACTATTTAAATGTTTTTATTGTTTATTGTTTTGTTGTTGTATTGCAGGTGTTATTTGACGCCATTTGTGAAGCACCTTAATTTTAAACACCAAATCAACAACATCTTTAAATATGGGCAGTGCCTAAAATGGTTTTATTGAGAACTTTGAATAACCCAGCATATTGCTATTTTACATTCAAAGTTCTCTTAGAGAATACTTGAAAATTTTGGAATTTTCAAGTTCCCAAAAATGCAGGTAGTTGTGAGCAAGTTCGCAACGAGCTCACTCGCATGCCACGCATTTTTTAGGATTTGACAATTATATGGATATTCAAAATTCTCTATTGTTTTCACATCAAAGCAAAATGACAAAAAGAGGGCAAGCTACAGTATTTTTTATAATAGGTCTGATTATAGCAGCCAGCTTTATCATACTAAGCACGGTAAAGAAAGAAGACACATCAAAATTAGAAGTAGGGACTGAAAATGTCAAAATTGACGATGCGAATATAGGGGCATTTGCCCAGTTTTGTGTCGATACTCTGGCAAAAAATGCCGTTTTCTACCTTGGCTTTGTCGGTGGCAATTTAAAAAATGACGTATTTCCCCAATTCTTCCATTACGACTCATTTTATAAAATCCCATACTATTATTACGAGAGGAACTCATTGATTCTGACAGAGGACGGGTTTAAGAACCTTGTATTGTCGAAGTACATGAATGAAAACTTAAGGAAATGCACCAACAACTTCAAGGCATTTGAAAATTTAAGAATAGTGGACAGCAGCGCAAGGACAACTGTTGAGATGAGCGATGATGAAGTTACTTTCAATGTCAATTATCCTGTGAGCATCAACAGGGGCTTTCAGGTCAAAAACATAGGGCCAAATTACAAAGCTGTTGTGAAAGTGAGATTAAAGGAGATAATCCAGATTGCGCAGAAAATAGTAGGGAATGAAGTGGTAAATGACAGGTACATACACTGGGATTACTTGACTGATGTAAGCAACAAGAACTATAACATCACAGCTTATACAGAAGACGACAATACAATTATTTATAGGGTTGTTGACCTGGAAAACGAGATAGAAAAAGAGCCGTATATATTCCAGTTTGCGAATAAGATAAAGTTGGCAAAATAGTATAAGGAAATGAAATGAAAAGGATAATTTTTGATACAAACACATATGGATTATTGGCAATAGATAATGAAAGGCTAAAAGTAGTAGAGAAAATAAAAATAAATAGCAGTTTAATAGTTTATGGGCTTAAAATCGTAAGAGACGAACTTAGAGATGTGCCAAAATCAATAAAAATCCGAGATAAAAGTCTAAGGATAGATTTGCTAAATCTTTACGATAGCATTACTGAAGAACATATGCTTAAATTTGATAAAAATACGCCTAAAATTGCAGAAAATTACTATAAAGCGTATAGGGAATTTGGAGGCAGCAAGCCAAAAGATGATATTCTTAATGATTTTGCCATTGTATCTGCCGCATCAATAAACAATCTTGATGTTGTGGTTAGCAATGATGAAAAGAGCATGCTGTCCCATAACGCGCTTAGGGCTTACAATTTAATAAATTCGGTCATTAATAGAAGAACCCCAGAATTTATTAGCTATAACAAGTTCAAGAACCTATTGAGAGGTGAATCTAATGAATTCCTTTAAAGCCTTTGCATACTTAGGGTCTTTCATATGCTCCTCGATATCATTGCATACTTTTTCCCATTTAGACTGCAATTTTAATTCCTGTTTCATAAATGAGTATGGGAAAAATGAACTATTTAAAACTTTCGTTCAAGAAATTAGCTAAAAAATGAGAACACGAAAAAATCTTCGATTTTTTGTGCCCAGAAAATTTAATAAATTTTCTCGGGAAATAATCTTTATTTTAATGCTGGTGATGGGATTTGCGGTTAGCGGTGTGATTGTTAATGGGCAAACAAATTGTAAAGATGCCTCTCCAGACCCTAAACCTTCTTTATGTGAAGATAGTAGTTACTGCGGAGCATCAAAATGTAGTTCCACCTATGATGCAAAACAACAAATTGCATCTACTTCTTGTGAGGAAGCACAGGAAAGTTGTAAATTAATTTGTCAATGCGAAACATTTTGCGATAGTGCCCAAACTATATTAAAAAATGGATTAAAAACTGCTGTATCTGCTGCAACAGCAGTATTCCAGAATATGCTCAATAGCGGAACTTTTGGTGACGCTCAATGTAATGAAATGAGTAGCTGTGTTACTGGAAGTCCTTCGTTAAATGATGCTCCAAAGATAACTGAATGTCAAGCCTCTTTATCATCAGCAGCAAGAGAAGAGGTAATCAAAAAGTATATAGGCAAAGAAGCACAAATTGTTACTGAAGAACTGGATATTATAAAATTTGCGCCTGAACTTAATAAACATCCAGAGTTTCAAATCCCTAATAATGTTGCAGGGCAATTAAAATTTGCTAATGGTTTATCTAGCGAATCATTTACAAATGAATTTTATCAAGCGCAAAGCTCAGCATTAAGGGCGTCAGAAGCAGCAAGACAGGCAGTAGCCTTTGCAAATCAATATGGTTTAAGATATCTTGCAGAAAAAAGCTTTATTGATTACCTTACTGGTTTTTTCGGCTTAAAAGATTTCAGTCCAGAAGAAATAGCCAAATCTCTTGCAAAACAAGGTCTTTCGTCTGTTGCAAGTAAATTAGCAGGAATCATATTTGGAGGAGGTGGTGGTGATGCAGCACAAGCTTCTCATCAAAATGGTGTTCAGAATGCTGCTCGATATGCCCTTGATACTGTACTAGGTAACCCAATAACTAACAATCTCGGGGTGGCAGTATGTCCCAATAAACCTGAATATGGCGGATCCATTGGGCAACCAGATTGCATATGGAATCCAAAAGATGGGTTCCAATGCTTTAAGTGTATTCCAAACTATGCTAGTATTTTTACCGGCTCAATTCACGTCATAGACAATAAATTAAACAACATGTTTACCATGACGGGAAAAGAAAATGAAGGAATTGTTTATCAAAAAGATGGTTTTGTCAACATTGACAAAGGAGGAACAACAAAACTATCAGTTGCAGGAGAAGGGGCATTCATAACAGATGCCAGCAACAACCAGCTTTATGTAGGCGCCGGAACAACAACCTATCTTGGCATTGGAAATGAAGACAAGGACACTTATCTGACAAATTCTGTAATCTATGATTTCAAGTCAAAAGTCGGTGTTGACAATGTCAACGAAATTGAGCAAAAGAGGCTTCAGAAATCTCCAACAGGAAGCCAAAAACAGGCATTTGAGCTCGCTGTGACATTCAACAAGCACGATTTAAAGCCGTACAAAAATTCGATTGACATAGGAAAGCTTCAGGAGCATTACCAGATACTTACAAGAGGCTTTTCAAACATCATACTGCTGGAAAACAGCAAAGTGTTTCCAATTGCAACAAGAAATTATGCAAAGGGAGATTCATTAATTGTGAAATACAAAAATGTCAGGATTTCAAATGATTACCTTGTGAATGATGAAAGTTATGAATACGCAATAAAATCCATTGATGATTCAACCAAAGTGATAGCAAAAAACGGGAAAGTCATACAGGACAGCGGACCTTTCAGCTACAAGCTGAGCAAAAGGCAGTCTTTGTTGGTTTATAATATTTAGAATTACCTGACTTTTGCATTGCCCTTAACTTTTTCAGCCTTTACGATTTCCTTATCTGTTTTAAGTTCCTTATTTTCAAAATATACTTTATTATCATCAATCCTCATATTAATTTTTAAAAATTCATCAAAGCTTATCTCCTTATTCGAATTTTCAAAGCCTTCAAAATAAACTTTGTCGCCGGGATTGCTATCGCTGACTGTTAAAACTCCTACATCTGTTCCATCGTCTCCTGCAAGCAGCATGCCCTGGCTTTCTATGCCACTTAACTTGGCATGCTTAAGATTTGTAATAACTATTATTTTTTTGTTTTTTAACTCATCAATTGTATAATGCCTTTTTAATCCTGCAACTAATTGCCGTTTTTCCCTGCCCAAGTCTATATCAACAACGTAAAGATTGTCAGCATTGGGATGGATTCTTGCATCAATTATCCTTGCTACCTTGAGGTTTAACGGGAATTCCTTTGCTTGTTTTTCCTCAATTTTCCTGACCAGAATCTCTTCTTTTCCTGTTTTGTGATTTTTAAGCCTGTAATTAATGTCCTGCCATTTCAGGCTTTTTAAATTCAGCTGGTGCTGCAGCTTTGATGCAAAATCCGGCAGAATCGGCCCGATTAAAATGCTCAAATCCTTTATTATGCTGGTACACAATCCAAGAATCCTGTGCACTTTTTCCCTGTTTTCATTGATGAGCTTCCACGGCTCATTTTCCTGAAAGTACTTGTTGCCGAGGGAAGAAATGTGAAGAATGCCTTTTACAGCCTCGTTAAAGTTCAGTTCCCTGTAACTTTTTTCAATATTTTTTATAGTTTTTTTTATTTCCTGCACCAATTCCTTATTATTGTCAATATCCTTAACCTCGCCTTCAAAATTCTTATTCAGGAAATTCAGCACCCTGTAGCAAAAGTTGCCAAGATTTGCAGCTAACTCATTATTTACTTTCTTGCTGAAATCATTAAAGCTTAAGTCAATGTCAGCCAGCCTTTTGCTTAGCATGCTGGCATAATAAAATCTCAGATACTCTGCATTGTAGCTTTGCAGAAATTCCCTTGCAGTGTAAAAAGTGCCTCTTGACTTTGACATCTTCTCGCCGTTGACAGTCAAGAAGCCGTGCACAACAATGTCATCGGGTAGGTTAAATCCTGAGCCAAGCAGCACTGCGGGCCAGAACAAGAAGTGGAAGTAAACAATGTCCTTGCCGATGAAATGGTAAATTTTTGAGTTTTTGCTGTTCCAGTAATCCTCTGTTTTCAGGCCGTGCTTTGTGCAATAGTTTTCAGTGCTTGCAATGTAGCCGATTGGCGCATCAAGCCAGACATAATAATACTTGTTTTCCTCGCCCGGAATCTTGAATCCGAAATAAGGGCCGTCCCTGCTTATGTTCCAGTCCTCCAATCCATTTTTTATCCAGTTAAGCACAAAATTTTTTATCTCCGGCTGCAAATTCCTGTTTTTATTAAGCCATGATTCGAGCTTTTTTGCGAACTTGCTGAGCTTGAAGAAATAATGCTTTGAGGTTTTTCTTACAGGCTTGTTTTTGCATATTGCGCAGTATGGCTCAATCAAGTCAATTGTCTTGTATGCAGCGTTGCAGTTTTCACATACATCGCCGTACTGGTCATTGGCATTGCATTTCGGGCATTTTCCCCTGACATAGCGGTCAGGCAAAGTTCTTTTGCAGTATTCGCAGTATGTAACTTCAATGTCTTTTGTATAAATCAAGTCCTTTTTCTTCAGCCTTTCAAAAATCAAGTCGCTGTAATGCCTGTTTTCCTCGCTGTTGGTAGTGTAGTAATTGTCAAAGCTTATCAGAAACTCCTGAAAATCCCGGACATGCTCTTTGTAGACATCTGCAACCAATCGCTCTGGCTTTATTTTCAGTTCTGCTGCTTTTATCTCAATCGGAGCGCCGTGCGCATCGTCAGCGCAGATGTAAATAACATCCTCTCCAATCAGCCTCAGAAACCTGACGAATATGTCTGTCTGTACGTATTCAACGAGATGGCCAAGATGCAGACTACCATTGGCGTAAGGGAGTGCTGACGTTACAAGGATTTTGTGCTTTAACTTTCTGAATTTTAACACCCATGATTTGTATAAAATGGTAATTTAAAAAGGTTGTTGTTTTCAGCAAGTTAAACCTGATTTTTAACCAATAAATAATAATAATTAAAATTCTCCAAAAACTTTATATACTATATAATATACAATCCATTTAAATGGAAAACAAGAAGCTGGGGTTTGTGATTCTGTCAATAAGCGCGGTAGCAAGCATTCTGGCGTTTGGGTTTATGGGAGTTATTGGAAAACAAACTACTGCACTGCGGTGCTACCCGACAAATGAGTGCCAGAGGGTTGAATCATTGCTTGGATTGAGCCATGTCGCAGTCGGCTTGATATCTTTTATCGGGGCTTTGGGGATATACCTTTTATTCTTCAGCACAAGCGAGGATGCAATTTTGAAAAGGCTTGAAGAGGAAAAGAGCATTAAGACAGGGCATGACAAGTTTGAGCTTGTTCTTAAGGCGATGGATGACAGCGAAAAAAAAGTGATTAAGGCGATAAAAGAGCAGGAAGGCATTACCCAGTCAACTCTTAAATACAGGACGGACCTGTCAAAGGCAAAAGTAAGCCAGATACTGACGGATTTTGAGAAGAAGAATTTAGTTAAAAGGGAAGCCAAAGGAAAGACTTATTCTGTTTACCTTGTTGAGAATTTTTAGCCAAGCCTTATTATCACGCTGCCGTTAATTTCTTGTATTCTTGTGAACGGCTGAACTTGCTGTATTACAGTTGCTGCTGTTCCTTCCCCAGTATCTTTCTCACTGCCTGCAACGGCAAG
>Ga0105164_10001108_pt1 | contig 17475 bp, 20 predicted proteins | sample VDWuncwatermetaG_FD_89674 | JGI IMG/M metagenome (GOLD analysis project Ga0105164, IMG submission 89674) | Wastewater microbial communities from Netherlands to study Microbial Dark Matter (Phase II) - VDW unchlorinated drinking water | ecosystem: Environmental > Aquatic > Freshwater > Drinking...
CAGATGTTATTTGAGAAGTTAAATGTAAGAATTACTGAAATAGGTGAAAAATACAAAGAGCCAAGTGAGAAAGAAACTCTAAGAGCCAAACAATATGATAGTGGCTATTCTAGAGGACAAAGGGGATTTGGTGGGGATCGTCCACAAGGTGGAAGAAGATTTGGTGGGGATCGTCCACAAGGTGGAAGAAGATTTGGTGGAGAGCAAGGTAAGCAAAGCGACGATTGGAAGAAAGGAAAAAAGAGAAAGTTTGGAAAACGAAGAAGATAATATTTTCTGGGTTAAAATAGATGGCGAAAAAAGACTCGCTACAATAAATCTAGTTCCAGGTAACCAAGTCTACAAAGAAAAGTTAGTAAAAATTAAAGACGAAGAGTTTAGAGCATGGGATCCCTTCCGAAGTAAGCTTGCAGCAGCAATCATGAATGGTCTTGGAAGTTTACCAATTGTTAGAAAATCAAGAGTTCTCTATCTTGGAGTTTCAACTGGAACTACTGCAAGTCATGTTTCAGATATTGTAGGACCAAACGGTATCGTCTTTTGTGTAGAGCATGCAAGCAGAGTTGCACGAGACTTTTTGGACAGAGTATCATCATTTAGATCAAATATTGTTCCCATTTTGCAAGATGCAAGACAACCAAAAGAATACTTTTCTGTTTACGGAACAGTAGATGTTGTCTATGTTGATATTGCACAACCAGATCAAACCGAGATAGCCATTCTTAATTGTAAAACTTATCTAAAAAAAGGTGGTTATTTGATGCTTGTAATTAAAACAAGAAGTATCGATGTAGTACAAGAACCTGCCCAAGTAATACGAAATGAAATTAAAAAACTAGGTCCCAATTTTGAGATGGTTCAGGAAATAAACCTAGATCCCTATGAAAAAGACCACGGAATGGCAATTGCAAGATACGTAGGCTAGATTTTATTCATCATTATTTTCACTGGCTTCCAGCTTTTACGCACAAATTCTGGCGTTTTATTATGTTCCAATATCCAGTCCTTGATGAATTGCATAGTTTTAGAATCAGATGGATATCCACTTCCTAGATCATATTTTTTTCGTAGTTTTTCAATTTCTCTGTCTCTATTTACTTTTGCTACAATAGAAGCCGCAGAAACTACAGCAAATCTACTATCTGCATGATGTCTTGAAAAAATTTTACCGGAATTAGCAAGCTTTGAAATTTCTTTACCAAACCTAGCTGGGTTCACATCACATGAATCAACATAAGAAGAATCTGGTTGCAATTTTGCAATTACTTTGGCCATGTATTTTGCTTCCAAGTGGTTTAGTTGGTTCTTGTGAACACTTTCATCTATTATTTTAGGAGAAATTCTTGCAACATAATAGTCGTCCACAATAGCAATGATTTTTTTATACAGTATTTCTCGTGTTTTAGGACTAAGCTGTTTTGAATCTTTAACTCCAATTTCTGACAAGTGTTTTATCTTTGCGCGTTCAATAGATACTCCTGCTATGACGAGTGGACCTAATACAGATCCCCTTCCTGCATCATCCACACCACAAATTATCATTTGTGTTTTTGTTGCGCTAGATGTATTAAATCATTTTAGAATAGCAATTGTGAAAGAAATTGGAAATTGATGATCTTGTGGAAACTGTAGAGGGAAAGACCAGACTTTTGGTTCCCAAAGATTCACTTTTAGTAAATGCACCACCTAAGCAACCGGCTTTTTTCAATCCCAGAGCAAGGATAAGCCGAGATTTTTCTATTATTGCATATTCAACATTTTTACAAAATTTTAAGGGTCCAAAAGTTTTTTTTGATTCTCTTGCGGGGATTGGTGCTCGAAGTATCCGAGTAGCAAATGAAATAGAATCTATTGAAAGAGTTTTTGTTAATGACGTTAATCCAAAGGCTATTGAAATTGTCATGAGAGCGTCAAAGTTAAACAATGTTACAAAATGCGATTTTTCAGAAAATGAAGCATGTAGATTTCTTAGCTTACATTCTAAAAGAGATACACGTGGAGCTATTGTAGATATCGATCCCTTTGGTTCTCCTACAAGATTCCTTGATTGTGGTATACGTGCCACATCTCATGGAGGTCTTCTTTCAGTCACTGCCACTGATCTACCAGTTTTACACGGATTATATCAAGAAGCATGTAAGAGAAAGTATTATGGAATTCCTGTAAGAACAGAATATGGAAACGAAATTGCAATACGGTTGATTCTAGGATGCGTTCATCTGGTAGCTGGAAGATTGGATGTTCAAATTGTTCCACTTTTTGTACAAACCAACATGCATTACTACAAGGTCTATGTCAAAGTGTTAGTAAGAACAGATTCTCAGGAAAATATTGGTTATATTGTACACTGTAAAGGATGCGGTCACAGAAAAGTACAAAATGAAAAAGGTAACTCTTGCGAAGTTTGTGGTACAAAAATAGAATCTGCCGGACCTCTTTGGATTGGTGAGCTATATGACAAAGTATTTGTTGATACAATGCTCAAAGAGCAAAGAAAATTCCTAATTGACAAGTCTTGTGAGAAAACATTACTCAAGTGCCAGAACGAAATAGGTATGCCAGCCACTTATTTTACTCTCGACGAGATTGCGCGAAAAAAACAATGTGCCCCTTCATCTCTATCAAAGATAATAGAAAAGCTTCAAAATGAGGGGTACAAGGTTAGTCAGACCTCTCTAAACCCTTCAGGGTTTAGGACAGACGCGAGAATAGACAAAATATTACAAATTTTTTAAAAATTAAGAAAGGTATCCAAGACAGATAAAGTATAGCTCACTGCTTGTTTTCCTGCTTGCTTTTGGTTTTCTTAGCTGCACTTTGGTAAATTTCTTTTTTACATAATCCCGAAATTCATTAGAATATTCTCCATCAAATACTTTAAACAAAGCATTTCCCCTGTAAGCCAACACATGATCCATTATTTTAGTCGCCGCATAGTTTAGTGCAATCTGTTTAGCATGATCAATTGACCATGTTCCACTTACTTGTGGAGATAAATCACAGATTACTGCGTTTACTTTTCTCCCAAAATATGAAAAAACTTCCTCAACAACTGATTCATCTTCAATACTTCCCCTTATGATATGGGCATTTGGAATTTCTTCCACAAAAGACGTATCAACACCCAATACTTTGCCTTTGTTTCCTGCAAGCTCGGTAGCAACTTGTGTCCATCCTCCAGGTGAACATCCAAGATCAAGAACATAAAAACCTGGACCGATTATTCTGTATGATTTATTTAATTCTTTTAGTTTGTATGCAGCTCTGCTTCTATATCCTTCTTGATGAGCTAATTTTCTGTAAAAATCTCGCCGTGCGTCTATTAATTTCATTTCTTTGGCTTTTTGACATTAGTAAATTCTGTTATAACCCATTGTTCAATTAATGGGCAAGTTCTTGGACTTATTTCTCCCTCCAAAGTACATTTCTGTTCCACTGGACAGATCAAACATGGTGCGGCCTCAATTGATTCTGTACTTACTGGTGCATGGGAAATTTTCAATTTGTATGTCCAACGACCATTTTCTAAAACCTTTTCTCGTTTTATCATATTTTGTCTCTCAAGCTTTAGAGCTAGTCTAGAACCATCTCTGCTAGTTAGTTTCATCTTTTTCCACAGATCACTTTGGAATATTCCTTCATCACCACTTTTTGTTACAATATTACGAACATTAGCAGTAAGCTTTTCCATGTCCAATCCTTCAATCTCAAAGTTTTCTAGTTCCTTATCTGATATTTCTTCAAATTCGTCTTCTTCAGGTTCTTTTTTAGCGACTATTTTCTTATTAGTTAATTTCTTCTTGTCTACCAATTTTTTCTTTTCAGTAGATTTCTTTTCAATAGGTTTCTTTTCAATAGTTTTCTTTTCAATGGGTTTTTTTTCAGTAGTTTTCTTTTCAGCAGGTTTCTTTTCAATAGGTTTCTTTTCTTCTATTTTTTTTGCAGATTTTTTCTCTTTCTTTTTAGCCATAAATATCAGTTAATGATGTAATACTCCCAAGAGTACTTTGGTTCAAAGCAATATAATAACATAGCATTTGTTTTATTGAACTTTAAATTGAGCGGTGGACTTTATCGCGTTTTGATTGTTTTTGTCTTTCATTTCTGTTACAATTTCATAATTGCCTGATTTTCCAATTATCTGTGAAAAGGTATCATGAATTGGCAAAGGCAAATTGTTTTCTGCAAAGCATTGTGAAAAGTAGCCATTTTGTGCCGCTACTTGATTTGGAGAGGTACTAAGATCATAGATTGTGATATAGAGATCCCCACAATCAAACGCAGTATTATTGACTGCTACAGTAATGCTTACTGGTGTAAAAGTGGAATAAGAATCCAAAAGGTTTTGAATTTTAATGCCAGTGTCTCCTGTTTGAATTGGTTGATGAACAACAAATTGCCACATGTTAAGATGTCTATCTGGTTGGCCCAATACATTCGATAGTACTGATGCGCCAAAAACTATTGAAATTACAACTGGAAAAAGAAAAACGAGCAAAGCTATCTTTTGCACAGCCATTTTGTTATCTAACCATTTTCATTCCCTTATATCTATTTAGTCAAAAAATTAGTTATGGCAACAGATAACTTTGACGAATAAGTTAAATCATAGACAAGCCCATAGGCGCTAGATGCGACTTCGAAAATTTAGAATACGTGCATTTCGTTGCATTCATGATTCTGGTGAAATAAAAGTTGGCGATTTGGCTGCTTTCATCGGAAGAAATGAGAGTGGAAAAACAACAATACTTGAAGCACTTACTTTATTCAACAAGGATTCCAAAGTTTCTGAATTAGATTTATGTGACGAGATGACAGATGAGCTAAAATCAGAAGTAAGGTTAGCAGAGGGGGATTTTGAACTAAATGAAAAAGAAATAAAGTTAATTCAGGAAAAGTTCCCAAATTTACAAGATATCAAAACCATAAAAATCTACAGAACTCAGACAAATTCAAGAGTACAATATGACTTTGGAGATGTAAAAATCAGCGGTGAGGCAAGCAAGAGGCTAAACTCTTGGGAAAACTTTGTGGAACGTATTGAAAACTTTGTATTCAATATCCCAAATCCCATTCGAATAAGAGTAGATATGAAGTTCTTGCACAGTCATCCTCCAAGAACACGAGATGCATTTACCAATATGATGGCAGAGTTCAACAATCAGATTTACTTATTAGCGTCAGAAGACAGGCAAGTAATTTCAGAGTGGGAAAAAATATACAAAGATCTAGATAGTATCTACGATAACCTACTTGTAGGGACAACTGAACGCTCAGCGCTTGAAAATTTTATCGAAGACAAATTACATCCAAGATTTGTTTATTTTTCAGATTACAAAAAGATCCTTGGAAATATCGATCTTAACGAGTTTTTAAAAGAAACAAAAGGCATACGCCCAAAGGGATTAGAATACATCGAGGAATTTGACAAGGCTGAAACAGTCAAGAATTTATTTTATCTAGCAGAACTTGATGCAAATAAACTGGAAGAAGTAGCAAACACTCCTTCAAGACTGATAAAACTTTTGCATACTACAAGTAGGAAGCTAAGTGAGAGATTAAATCCTGCATGGAAAGGTGATCCGATTCATGTTGAGCTGAGATATAATCCAGGAAACATATTGAGTGTTGTAATTTCTGATGTTCATAAAGATGGTACAGTGACAAACACTGGACTTTTGAACAGGAGAGCAGAAGGATTCAAGTGGACGTTTTCATTTATTGTGAACTTTGCTGCAGAAACACAGAGATCAGAATTAAAAGAAGCAATATTACTTCTTGACGAACCTGCAAGAAATTTGCATCCAACTCAACAGCGAGGAATTTCTGATTTGTTAAAGAATCTTGCAGGATCTAACCAGATTTTATATGCAACTCATTCTCCATTTATGATATTTGATTATACTCCAGGAAACTTGCTTGTTGTAGAACTTGATAAGAGAAAACATCTCAGTCATATTTATTACGATTATTGGAATGCAGATGACCAAACACTTACTCCGATTCTTTATGGCTTATCTAGAGGTCTTGTAGAGTCAATTATTGATAGAGAAATCGGATACAATTCAAGACCTGTCATTATTGTAGAAACAATGACTGATTCTATGTATCTAAATGCGTTTGATAGATTCTTAAAAGATCCTAACCTTTCAATGAACCCATTAAACATAGTTCCAGCATACAATAAAAATTCAGTTTTACCACTTGCCATATTTTACAGAAACCATGGTTACAACACATTTGTGCTTCTAGACAACACAGATCAGTCACGTCAAATTTCTACATTATTACAAACAAATGGTTTCAAAGCGGTTCAGATGATATTTTTTGAACTTGGCGGTCAGCCAAGGCAGGCAATAGAAGATCTCATAATAGATGAAGATTATCTACATGCTGTAAATCAAACATATGAAATCAAACTAAGAAAGGAAGGATATACCAATCTAACTCGGGAAGATCTTATTGCGAAAGGTAAAAAGAGCATAATAGAAAATCTAAATGAGATCTGGAGAGAAAATCAGCACCTTGGTTGGGAGAAATTTGACCGGGAGGATATTTGTAGATACATATGTGAAAAAATTGCGCTTGAAGAAACTGAATTTTTGTCTGATAAAACAAAGGACCAATTCAGGTCAATATACAGATTAATTGCTGAGAGAATAAGACAAAATCAGAATATTGTTTCTGAGACTATTATTCCACATAAAAGATAATTTTTCAGAATATAGCTAGAATTTGTACTTTACTCATCTATACTATTATTCCAAATGCAAAAAAAGTACTGATATGAATAAAAGCTGGTTAAGGTTTAATTTGGAGAAAGATTTTGTTTTGTTATGATATATACGTCAATTAGGGCAGTCCTTCTTTTAATTTTACTTGTATCTAGCTCATTTACTTCATTATTTTTCACAGAAGCACATGCTACAACTAATCTTGTTACAGTAACTGCTTCAAATAACGATATGATAACAACCTTGCAATTTACTAACAATGCTGGAGACATTTCGGATATTAGTTCTGTGATTTTGCAAATTGGTCAAGGGGGGAATTTCAAGTCGTTTAAGACAGACAGTGGTTGGTTTGGCATAAAAAGTTCTGTTGACACATTGACCTTTACTTCTACAAACCCAGTAAAAGCAGGGCAGTCTGTAAAGTTCATTATTAAAACGGATCAATCAAATCCCGGTATAACATGGAAGGCATTAGATATCAGAAGCAATGAGCTTGGTACAGGAGAAGTTGGCGCAGTATCATCTGGAACGCCATCTTCATCTGGAACGCCATCTTCATCTGGAACGCCATCTTCATCTGGAACGCCATCTTCATCTGGAACGCCATCTACAAATCATCCCGGAATATTAGATAGTTCAAGTTTTAGAATCATTCCTTCTACACCAAGTCCTGGCATCAATGTACGTGTTGTTGGTCAAAGCTTTTCATCTAACGCAAATCTTGATTTGTATATTGAGAATAACAAGATAGAATCCTTTACAACTAATAATGGTAATTTTATAGTAACTACAAAAATTCCAGATGATCAACCAACTGGTGGTGTAAGTTTTTTTGTCAAAGATCAAAATGGTAATTCAAAAACATTTAGCACTATAATTCAACCAGTACATCAAAGAGCCAATGCCATTAATCATAATATATCATTAACTCTTAATGCCGATTCAATATACCACCGAGGCGAATCAAAGACACTTTCTGGAACTGCAACTCCTGGGAGTACTGTAACTATAACAGTACTAGATTCAAAAGGCGATACGGCTACAACTTTGACAGTAATCACCGATAAAACTGGCCATTATTCTTACACTACTACAGTTCCCATAGATGCTCCTTTTGGAGAATATACTGTTGTAGTTTCTGATGGCAAAAACAAAGTGTCTAAAGCTCACAACATAGTGACAACTCATCAGATCATACTTTCAACATCACAACAAGAAGTTGACCCGGGTGGAATTATAATAATTAATGGTACATCTATTTCTAATCAGCCGGTATCATTTAGAATTGAGGATCCCACTGGGAATCAGGTCTTTGCAAAGGATGTCAATGTTACATCTAATGGACAGTTGGTAGTAGCATATCCTGTTGATGTTGGAGCAGTAAAAGGTACTTACAAAGCAATAGTTTCACAAGGAATCGATCAAGTTACTGTCTACTTTGGAGTTGGTGAAATGCCAGTGCCGCAGCTTACACTTACAATGGACAAACTAAACTATCAAAACTCAGAAAAGCCTACTATCAACATATCAGGTCCACCCACTTCAACTCTTAATTTGGTAATTATAGATCCATCTGGCAAACAAAAGTTTGCAGATGCTGTTTTGTTAGACCCTGGCGGATTTATTGCTTATTCATTTAATGTCACATCATACACACCTGGAATATATTCAGCCGTAATCACTAGAGGAAATGATAAGGAATCGGTAAGTTTTGCAATTGGTCTTCAAACTGGTTCTGGAGCAATAACAATGAAAACTGTAAAGGACACATATCTCTTAGGAGACAACATCATAATACTGGGCAAGTCCAATCCAAATACAATAATCAGAGTTACTCTTTCTGACCCTAACGGTGTCATTGTAAAGTCTCTGCAGACATTTACTGACAAAACAGGAATCTTTTCCTCAACAGATTTTAGAATTCCGGGAGATGGTACGGCAGGAATTTGGAAGCTTGAGGCTTCAAGTGGTATTAACCACACAGGTCTTTCTCTTACAATAAAATCAGGTCATGAAGGAATAAGTGTTAATCTTGATAGGGTTCCGCCAATTTATGTCAGGGGGGACCTTGTCACGATTTCCGGCACCGGAGCTGGTAATGATGCTAACGTAATCATGAAGGTTCTTGATACTAACAGCACCCAACTTGTATCTCTTAATATATCATCAACAAACACAGGAGACTTTAGTACAATATGGCCGATACCTCTAAGCTTCAATCCTGGGTCTTATACAATTCAGGTAAAATCTGCAATTGGTCAAACAACTACAAACATAAACATCCAATAACAGACTTTTAATTAGAAATATTTTTTACATCCACCTAGTTCCAGTCATGTTGTGAATCTTAAAGAAAAAATTGCAGAAATACCAGATTTTCCTAAAAAGGGAATTTTGTTTCGGGATATCAGTCCACTACTAAGAGATCCATCGGCTCTCTCGTTAGTCGTGGATGAATTTGCTAAACGTTACCATACAAATGAGATCGATTTAATTGCAGGAATTGAATCAAGAGGTTTTCCCCTAGCTTGTGCACTTGCATTAAGATATAACAAAGGAATGATAATGATACGCAAGCAAGGAAAATTACCAGGAGCCACTAAGAAAATTTCCTACAGCATAGAATATGGAAGTGCTACAATGGAAATTCAAAATGACTCTATAAAAAAAGGACAAAGAGTCCTCATTTGTGATGATCTACTAGCTACTGGCGGAACAGCAAAAGCTGCAGCTAAACTAGTTGAGAAAATCGGTGGCATAGTAACCGGATTTGCATTCATAATAGAATTAACAGATCTAAAAGGTTCAAAAGAAATTAAAAGCTATAGGCGTGAATCTCTAGTGAAATACTAATGGAGCAAGCAGAAATAGGCATATTTGGCGGAACCGGAATTTATGACTCTGGTCTTCTGACTGAAAGTAAAGAAATTACTATTGATACGCCATTTGGAAAGACGTCGGATTCTATAACAGTAGGAATTTTCAAAGGCAAAAAAGTTGCATTTATGCCACGACATGGAAGAAAACATACAATTCCACCTCATTTAATCAATTTCAGAGCTAACATTTGGGCTTTCAAAGAAATGAGCATAAAGAGAATAATAGCACCTTCCGCAGTTGGAAGTCTAAAACCAGATCTCAAACCAGGAGATTTTGTTTTACCATCACAATTTATCGATTTTACAAAATCAAGAAAGTATTCTTTTTTTGAGGGAGAAAAGGTAGTTCACATATCTGTTGCAGATCCTTTTTGCCCAGAACTTCAAAATGCATTAAGCAAAGCTGCAGACAGAATAAATCTAAAGATTCATAAAAATTGTACGTATGTTTGCATAGAAGGACCAAGATTTTCAACACGTGCTGAATCAAAATTCTATAAAGAAGTAATAGGAGCTGACATCATAGGCATGACTTTGGTACCAGAATGTCAGCTTGCAAGAGAAGCTCAAATATGCTATGCTTCAGTTTCAACTGTCACAGATTACGATGTATGGGCAGATAAACCAGTAACTGCAAAAGAAGTTTTGGAAACATTATCAAAAAATGTTGAAACTACAAAGAAGATTCTTACTCTTATTCCTGATTTAATACCACAACAAAGAAATTGTTCTTGTGAAAAGGCACTAACAGAAGCTCAGTTTTAACTGTCGGCAAAAGTTTCTTTTTTGAGCCCCTCTGGCAAAGTAATATCTCCATGAACCAATTTTTGTTGAAGTTCGTTAATCACTTCATCTACATTGTAACCTAATTTGGTAATTGCTTTCTGAGTAGATTTAGGAATTTTTGCTCCAATATTATGTCCTCCAATTCTTCCAAAAGCGATAGCGTTGAATCTAAATGAATAGAGTTCATCAAGGGTGAAAACTCCGGTAATTTTAGCAGCTATTTGACTTCCGTGAACATTGTTGATATGAACCCTAAGATTCATGAATAAACCCTAAATTTCAACTGCCTTGTTAACAGAGTTTTCTATAAGAAAGTTCCAGTGTTTTTCGTCTTGAATCTTAAAATCATTTACTTTGAGTTTGATAACTTTCTCATCCAGACATTCATGTTGTATCTCATCATCCTTTCTAATCTTTACAAGCTTCCATTTTTCTTTATGTTTTTTTAAATTACATAAAAGAACTGCCCATTTTTGATCTTTGTCTATTTTTGGCATTCCTACATAATCTACTATATTTTCAATTCCTAGTTGTTTTTCTTCACAGAATGTTTTTTTACATTTAACGCAGCGCCAAATATCAACTGAGCCAATTGTTCTTTTTTCATAATTTATGTTTGTAACACCAAAGTAAACTATTTCATGTTTACATGTCTCTTGATCTGCTGACATTGTTTCTTCTCCAGATATGGTTCTATTTAGTTCTTGCATCATCATATGGCTTTTCTAAAACAATTGATATGTTATCGACAAGTGTATTTTTTTTAAATTGAATGTTTTCTCTTTGACACATACGTCTGTACATATTTACAACAGCAAATCTTGGATGTGTTGATTCAAATTCTGTTGTTGTTATATCAATAAAACCACCAAGTTCTACTAGACTTTGTGCAATTTCTAGTGCTACTGAATCAGATATTTCTAATTTTTTTGCCATAGTTTCTGTTGACATTTTGCCATTTTTTATAATCAAAACAAATACCTTTGTTTGAATTGGTGAAAGCCTAAGCTCAGAGACAAGTTTTTCTTCAACATTATTCAAATTCACACTCATAACGTCTGAGAAAATCATGATGTAATTAAAGATGAGGCATGCATCGTATCGTTGGAATTAAATATTAAACTAAAGCAGTTCGAGTATGAGGTTAATCATAGGCATTACTGGTAGCTCAGGTATCCTTTATGGGATAAGAATGCTTGAAGTTTTAAAGAAATGCAATGTTGAAATTCATTTAATCATGACAGAGTGGGCAAAAAAATGTCTTGTTTTAGAGACAGAGTATGATTTCAAATATGTGAGATCTCTTGCAGATCACTATTCTGACGACTCTAACATGGCCGCAAGTGTTTCAAGTGGAACCCACAAAACAGATGGAATGATTGTAATTCCATGCAGTATGAAAACACTTTCAAGTATAGCAAACGGTTATGAAGAAACCTTGGTTGCAAGAGCAGCTGGAGTAACAATGAAAGAATCAAGAAAATTGATACTTGTTCCACGTGAAACACCAGTTACGAGTATCCATCTGGAAAATATGTTAAAACTTGCAAAGATAGGAGTGATCATTTTACCTGCAATGCCAGGATTCTACAATAGACCAAAAACAATAGATGATGTATTAAATCACATTGTTGGAAAATGTCTTGATCAATTCAATATCGATCATAGTTTGTTCAAGCGATGGGAAACTACCTAAAATATTTTATAAAATATTTCATAATTTAATTAGAAATTAAATCAGCAAAACAACCCAAGTCCAATAGGTTTACCAGATGTAAAAAATCAAAGATCCTTTATATTTGGTGTAATGGTGGAATATACAGAAAACCTTGGCAAGCTACAAAAATAGATATTCAAATGACAAATCTCTTGATTTTATAATACCATTAATGGTGTTGTTATTTCTTGGAGCAGTATACATTATGTCTTTAAGAGCTACACAGGGATATGTCAGCTTTATTTTGATAGGTATTACAGCTGCTATTATGATTTACTGGGTAAGAGTACTAAAGAAGATGACAAAGGATGCCCAGCCACAATATACTACAAAAGAGAGCGATACAAAGAATTGGGTATACGACTTGATAAAAGGAGATCAAGAATTAGTATTTGTAGCAGAAGTTCCAGGACCAGAAGATCAAGTTACAGTTAGATTGATTGATGGTATTTTATACATAAGGGGATCAAGCAAATTTTCCAAAGAAGTTCCTATAGAAGCCACACCAGACATGGGAATTCATGATTTTAAGTATAGGAATGGAGTTCTCACATTAAGAATTAAAAAATTAGAGGCTCTTTGATAACTCTAATTTTTCTGGTAGATACTTATCAGTAATATTGGTCAGCCCGTATTTCGAAAAGGCTTCAAGTTCAGCTTTTCGTTTTAGTTTTAAGAATACTTCTAGTTGTGTCTTCCAGTTTCCCTCTTGGTAGCGAGGATCCTTTTGTAAATCATATATTCTCTTAATGTCAGATTCAGTCATCGGTATTGTTGGGAGTTTGTATTTTTCAATATCTGTTGCCCATACACCAAGCCACTTTGCATCAGGAACTGTTAATTCTCTTAAATGGGCAGCGTTTGCAGATCCAGATTTTATTACCATAGCAATGTGTTCACCATATACATCGCCGTCTGCCAAGATAACAACTGGCAATCCCAGTTCTGTGTTAAGCCTTTTCAGAAGACCTCTGGTGGAACGTGGTGCTTGACCTGCAGTATCAACTATTATTGCTTTGAATTTTTTGTGAACTTTTTCTTCAACAAATCTTGTGAAAAGACCACCTTTTTCTATTGCAATCACAAGCTCGGCACTTGTATCTATTAATTCTGCACTACTAAGGCTTGGTCCTATTAGATATCCATCAGGGTGATCAGAAAGATTAACTTTCTTTCCCTCATATCCAGGTACAGTATATTCTATTGTTAGATCCCCAAAAACACTACTTCGTTCTTCAGGAAAGATGTGAAAGTCTTCTCTAGGAAATGAAAGTAAAGCCTCAAGATCAACTATAATATTATCAGATTCTGGCTGATCTTCAAAATCAATTTCAAAAGCTTGTGATGAATAATAAATATCTCTCAAGGTGGAAGATTTTCCTTCTTTTACTAGTCTGTTTACAAAAAATGCAAGCCATGAAAGTTGTGTGTATGAACGAAGTTGTGACATGTTTCTTGCACTTCGAACGGCACTAGAATTACCAAGAATGTATTGTCTTAATTTCTTATCATAGACTATATTGCTAACGGATCTGCTTGGAATTGAAAATTGTGGAAATTTACCATTCTCCAAATCATTATAAATTGTAAGACCCTGGTTTTTTAAAATAGAAAGTAATTTTCCCTTTCTCGCTTCCGCGGTTTTAGTTGTTTTAGATTTGTTGTTCTTCAAGTTCACTTCCCTTCTTTATTAGTTGTTTATAATTTGGTTCTTTTTTGTTTGCAGAAAGCTCCGTTACAAATTGTGCAATAAGTGGAATATATTTTGAATATAGGTTAGCTCTTTTTTTTGCCATGTCTGCCATTCCTTGTCTTGACATATGTACTGCCAATTTTCTTGCCAAATATTGTAATGCATTTTTAAGTTCACGTTCTATTTCAGGCCTGTCTGCAACGTTTTCCTTTCCCACTGTTTTGTATGGAATTCTTGTAGAACAGATATGTGATACAATTACAAAAGGCGGATCGCCCTTAATCTTATAACGACTCCAATCCATTTCATTGACAATCTTAAGAACGACGTCACTTCCTTCATCATAAAGAAGTGGAATACGGTTGGCAAAACGATATACCTTGAGTCCTGCCGGTGGAATATCTCCCCCATATGCAACACCCATCTCAACTACAAATGGAAATCCAGAGTAAGCAGAAGCACTTCGCTGAATAACAGACGCAAATTCTGGATTAAAAAATTTCATTATTCCTTTTGATAATGGTTCTTCTCCAAGAGGTGCAAGGCAACTTGGATCGGGAGATAGAAATTCTTCAAATTTTTGAAGTGCGTCAGCAAGTTTAACAAGTTCTTCATTGGTCATACTACCAATCCTTTTTTCAGACTTGAATTTGGCAAATTCACAGAATTTATCTGCAGTTGTCGGCCCAACTCGTTGGAATCTTTTTGTTAAAAAGGCATGTAAGGTATCGCCCTGTACGGTATTTGCTAATTGTTTGTAATACGGGCTCTCTGAATCTAATTCAACTACATGTGATTTAGATTCACCAAAATTCCAATATGTGAGTTTTTTATTTGCAACGTCAAGATCATCTATACGAATTTTGCTTAATCCATCAAAATCTAAATTGAGAAATGACATCATTGCAACAACTGTTCTTACAGGTCTAGAAAGATTGGACCATTTTTTTTGGGCTCGTTCCAAGATACCTTTTGAATTAAGATTTTTTTTCTGTAATCCAAGTTCACTTCGAACTTTTGTAATCGTATTATTATCAACAATCGGTATTTGATAGTGAGTGTCTACTATCATTCTTCTAATTGTCTCCACATCAATGCCATGTGGATGTGGTTTTATGATGGTAGGAGGAGATGGCATTTCTTTTACAATTCTGGGAAAATGAAACTTTTCTCCGGAAGGATCTTCAAATGTTATAGAAGCATATGGCGTGATCAGTGATGTTTGTGATACATAATCACGAATCTTAGTTCCTGCCTTTGAATAGTCGCCTTCTAGAACAATACTAACTGAAAGTCCAGTTTTTGAAGCTTCTTTTGTTGTATGTTTTTGTATAACAGGTTTATTTTTTTGTATATCAAGTAACATTACAAATTCATCTTGTGTTTTTCCATCGGCACAACTTTTTACAATAACTGGCTTGTTTGTTGTGATTTGACCATATAGTATAGCCATTGTTGCTCCAAGTCCAAACATACCTCTGGCTTGTTTTAGTCCAAATTTTGAACCATAGAGAACAGTTCCAAATGCGAGAGGTACATGTTTTGGTTCAATACCAGGACCATTGTCTTTTACTGAAAGTATGTATGGTTTTGGATCTGGTTGTTCTGGATCTACTGCTTTAATTGACAGATGAATATCCGGTAAAATTTTCTTTTGATCACATGCATCTAATGCATTTTCAACAAATTCTCTAACTGAGGTATATAGCGATCTTGTAGGATTACTAAAACCTGCAAGATCTCTATTTCTGTAAAAAAACTCACTTGGTGAGATCTGGCTAAAAGTTTCTTTAGTCAAAGACATTTCCGTTCTCCCATAGCTGTAATCTTTCTAGTTTTTCTCTACGCCTTGCTTCCTGTAAGTCGTTGTAAACTTTTCCATGTGTGCTTCCACTTGAAAGTGTAGTAATGGCATCTACTGCAGTTCTTAAGTGATTTCCTTCTCCAATTATTGCTACTGTACGTCCATAGACTGAGATACTTGCACCGCTAAGTTGTTCCATATTTTTTCTAACTCTGCCACCCTCTCCAATTATTCTTGCTTTTATCCTTTCAATCTGGGAAGAAGATTTACCACCAAATTCTCTTAAATCAATAACATGTAATGCATTTTCACCTTCTAAAAGTCGCATTGCTTTTTCAGGAGAAAATCCACGACCTATCGCCATGACAACTTCTTCAGCCTTGAAAGGAAGCATATCTTCTATTTTTCCTGTTCCTCTAATAGTTACTTCGCCTGTATTGCTATCTATAACAATTGTAACTGAGCATATTTTTTCTATTTTTAATTTTACTTTTCCTGATTTACCAATTAATGCACCAATCCTATCAAGTGGAATAAGAATAACTTTTTCAAAACTCAATTCATTATCCTCTCAAGTATATCAGATGGATTCTCTACTGTCAAGCCTCTTTTAACAAAGAAATTAGTTATATTTTTAATATCTCTTTCAAGGAATTCTTTTGCATTTTGATGTCTTATATCAACTGAGGAACCAAAATCAAGTACAATCAAACCTTTCTCAGTTTTAAAGACGTTATATTCAGAGAAATCAGCATGTACTAGTTTAGCCTTGGTATAAAGATCTGAAATAATCAAAATTGATTGCTTATAGTCATCATAAGTAACTTCGGTTTCTATCAAAGTAGGTGCAGGCACTCCTCCTTTTCCTACAAATTCTAAAGCTAATACATTTTTTATCAGGCTAACAGGTTTGACTGCTGGAATGCCAGCCTTGACACATTGATTCAAATTTCGAAATTCCTTTTTTGCCCAGAGCTCTACCATGTTTCGGGTTCCTTTTTTGATACTTGAGAATCTCGGATCCCCTATAAGATATGGAAGTCTTTTTTTAAAATTAGTAGCAGTTACAAGATATATCTTCAGAGCAATATCTCTTCCAGAAGGATCCACTGCCCAATATACCTTAGATTCTTTACCAGATCCAATTGTTCCGTTAACGTATGATATAATTCCAGAATTTATCATCTTTGATAAGATCATTATTGTGGTTTTGTCTAAAACGTCATCTACAACTTTATTTCTATCAAATACGCCTTTGTGTGATTTCCCTCTTCGCTCATTTGCAAGAACTTTAAGATCAATTCGTTCTGCTAGTTTCTTTTCAAGTTCGTCTGACAACATCATAAATTGAATTTACCGTGTAAAATTGGTTACGGATATGTTAGAAGTCTTTTGGCAAATGACCGTTATTTTTCAACCAGTCAACTTGAGATAGAGTATATCTCCAAGTAATATCACCTTTCTCATCTGCTTTGAAATCCCATGGTGCAATTGTAACAACATCATTATCACGTATCCAGATTTTTCTTTTTAGTTTTCCACGAATTCGACCCATTCGTGTTTTCTCATCAGTACATTTGACCAAAACATGATCACTACCTAAAAGTTTGATAACTCTACCAAGAAGTTCATATTCTTCTGGTAATTTCATTTCTTTAAGTTCACTTTCGTTTAGAACTTTACGTTTTCCCACTATGATCAAAAAATTTTCCTCTTGAACGTATATAATTGTGGTGTTTTGTTAGAATTTAAAAACTAAAAGAAACGGAATGCCTTCAATTTCTTTTACACCTTTTGAAGATCCTATTCCAATTTTGACAGATAAAGAAACAGTTTCTTTTCCTACCATGTTTATTATTGAA
>Ga0105164_10001109_pt1 | contig 17473 bp, 8 predicted proteins | sample VDWuncwatermetaG_FD_89674 | JGI IMG/M metagenome (GOLD analysis project Ga0105164, IMG submission 89674) | Wastewater microbial communities from Netherlands to study Microbial Dark Matter (Phase II) - VDW unchlorinated drinking water | ecosystem: Environmental > Aquatic > Freshwater > Drinking...
ATCGAGATACGGGCGCGGGCGCGTCTTTGTATGACGGTATCGACGTGGTGCGTTTACGGAGGAAAGCGTCGCATCCGCGCTGGAGCGCATGGCGCTGTTTGTATAGCCGCGCCATGGTGTCGCAAGTGCGGTCGCTTCTCAAGAATTTCAAGCCCGATGTCGTGCATGCGCACAACGTGCATCTGCATTTGTCGTACTTCACGTTGAAAGTCGCGCGTGCGCATTCGCGCGCGGTGTTTTTCACCGCGCACGACGCGATGACGTACCACTACGGCAAGCATGACGATTTTTTGCGCAAGACAGATACGCCGAATCCTTACCGCGTGACGGCATGGGATATACTTCTCGTGTATCGGTTGCGTTACAATCCGTTTCGCAATATGGTGATCCGATGGTGTCTGCGAGGGGTACAGATCATTGCCGTGAGTGAGGCGCTCAAAGTCGGACTCGATGCCAACGGGATTCGTCATGTCCGCGTCATTCACAACGGCGTGGATGCGGCGCGATGGCGGCTCGGGAAAGCGTCGTCCGTCGAACGGTTTCGCCGCACGCATGGCGTCGAAGGCAAGAAGTGCTTGCTCTTTGGCGGGCGTTTGAGCGGCGGTAAAGGTGCCGAAGCTATTGTGCGAGCGCTGTCCGCCATAGTGGCGGCAGAGCCGCGCGCGACCTTGCTCATTATCGGGAAAGAAAACGCATATGCGGCGCGCATGCGCACGCTTGCCAGAGAGCTCGGGATCGAAGACAAGCTCGTGTTTGTGGGATGGGTCTCGGGCGAGGATCTAAAGATGGCCTACTATGCTTCCGAGATGGTCGTGGTTCCGTCAATCTATCTCGATCCATTTCCGACCGTCATACTCGAGGGAATGGCATGCGGCAAGCCGGTAGTGGCGACGCGCTACGGGGGAGCACGCGAGATGGTCGTTGACGGGGTAACCGGCCGAGTGATCGATCCTCTCGCTATCGATGCCTTGGCAGGGGCGATTGCCGATGTACTCGGGAATGATGCAAAAATGAGCGCGATGGGTCGCGCGGGGTATGAGCGGGTGCGTGCGCATTTTACGCTCACTGCGCAGGCAGGCGCGTACGAACGGCTCTTTGCGGCAGTCTTCAAATCTCCGTGCGGCCCCGGATCAATGTCAGATAAATAAGAATGGTGACAAGCCCGGTGGCGAAACTGGATGCGACACGCGCGACGACAAGCCCCCAGAGCCCCCAGCCGAGGATGCCGACAAAGATAGCGGCTATTTGTATGATAGAAGGAATGACGATGAGGAGATACTGGTCGCGGAGGCGCCTGTTTGACTCGATGCTTTTTGCGACGATGTATGACGCGATGGGGTAAAAGGTGATCCCAAGCAACGAGAACGCATACACGCGCGCATACGGAACGGCCTCCAGGTAAGCGGGGAATAAGAGCCGGTAGAGCACGGGCGCCACCGCGATAAACGCAAGAACAGTTATGATACTGAAGAGAAACATCCACAACATCTTGGAAGGTATGCCGCTCTGGAGGTCGGCATCCGTGCGCGTCGCGAAACGAGCTTGCATCATTGTGTCGAGGGTTTTTATCGGCCCCTTGAGCTGGTCGAGTATGCCGGTCGCAAACGCGTAGACGGCGAGTTCCGACGCCGCCACATAGTGGAAGAGCAGAAGCTTGTCGACATTGCCCGCGATGCCCGCGAGCACGCCGATCACGCTGATGTGTTTGCCGTATGCGATCATGTGAGGATCGGTTGCCGCGTCTTTTTTCACCCCGTATACGCGTCTTGTCCTGAAATAGAAATACAGAGCGACGGCGGCGTTGCCGATGAAATACGCCGCCACGAGCGATACCACGCGGGGGGATACATACGCCGTCGCGATGAGCAGTGCGACGGGAATCGCGTTGCCCCACACGTCCATGTAGAGCGTTTGCCGGGCGAAATCTTTTTTCGCGCCGAGATATGCGCCAAAGATATTGGCGCTTGTGATAAAAGGCGAGATGCATCCGCCGATGAGAATCGCAAATGCAAGCGTGAGATTATGCGCAAAGAAATAATACGCGCCTGCGGCAACGGCACCTGCAAAGATCGCAATGCTCCAGTGCAGGTTTACTCGGAATCCTTCTTTGAGCGCTCCGTCAAAACCGCGCGCAACCGATTGAAATACGGCTCCTCCGACGTTATTGAGCGAGAGCACCGACAAAATCGCGACAAACGAAAGGACGTATTTGTACGTCCCGTAAATCTCTTTTGACACGGCGTGGCTGAGGACGACCGACAACGCGAGCGACGAAAGCACGGCGGCCGTCTGCCCGACGATCGACCACGACATACCGTGAAAGATGTATCGCAGATCGGTTCGGAGAACGATCTCGGCCCGAGCGATGATGCGGGAAAGGAAATCGGGCGTCTTATCCATAATACATGCAATAGTACCTCGAATGCGTATCTTCACGAAGGTACGGGAGTAGAATGATGGACGCACATCTGTTAGACTCCTCTGTATGAAGAAAAAGATGGCCACAGAGTCGTCCAAGCGCGAGGGTGTCAAATGGGTCGCCGTCTCCGGCGGATTTGATCCACTCCATGTCGGGCATGTGCGCTTGTTTGAGGAGGCGCGCAAGCTCGGCGACAAGCTCGTCGTCATCATCAACAACGACAACTGGCTGCGCCTCAAAAAGGGTTTCGTGTTCATGCCGCAGAAAGAGCGTGCGGAACTTATCAGGGTCTTTCCGTTCGTCGATAAGGTGGTCTTCACCGATCATGGCAAAGACGACGCCGATATGAGCATCTCCCGCACGTTGCGCGCTTTGAAGCCCGCGATCTTCGCCAACGGCGGCGATCGCGTCGCGACGAACACGCCGGAGGGCCGCGTGTGCTCCGAGCTTGGCATCAAAATGACATTCAACGTGGGACGCGGCGGGAAAGTGCAATCGTCGTCGTGGATGGTGCAGGATGCCATTCGTGCGAGCGCGCGCAGTGTGCGCCCGTGGGGCGAATTTTACGGATGGAACAAAGGCTCGGGTTGGTACCTCAAGACGATTCACATCAAGCCGAAGAAGCGCTTGAGCTTGCAATATCATACGCGGCGCAGTGAATACTGGGTGCTTGTCGAGGGGGACGCGACTGCGACCGTGCGCGCCGACCTCGGTTCGCTCGCGCAGAAGAAGCTCGTCAAGAACGAACTGTTCCATGTGCCGCTGGGAATGCATCACCGCCTCGAATCAAAAAAGGGAGGAGTTGTCGTTGAAATTGCGATGGGGGATTTTGACGAGAACGACATCGTCCGGCTTCACGACGATCACGGGCGCGTCGATGCCTAGCGCCCCGGTCAGTCGTCTGTTAGGATACTCACCATGACACCGCTCGAAAAGACTTTGCGCTGGATCGTCCTTATCGGCATCTTCGCGTTGCCCGTTGTTCCGTTTTATGTCGCCAACCCGCTCTTCTTTCCTTACATCACGGGCAAGAATTTCGCGTTCCGCATCATCGTCGAGATCATGGCTGGCGCGTGGCTCGCGCTTGCGCTCATATCCGACAAATACCGTCCGCGGCGGGATTGGGTGCTCGCCGCGCTCGCGCTCTTCGTGCTGGTGATCGCGATCGCCGATGCGCAGGGCGCGCATCCGTTCAAAAGTTTCTGGAGCAATTACGAGCGCATGGACGGCTGGGTTACTATCGCGCATCTGCTCGTATACACGGTCGTCGCATCAGTGATGATGAATAGCGAGCGGCTCTGGCGATGGCTCTTCCAATTTTCGCTCGCGATCTCGGTGCTCTTGAGCGTGTACGGTCTTCTGCAAGTCACGGGTTTCTTCGCGCTCGGCGAAGGCGGCGTCGCGGGTCTTGCGGCGCGCGTCGATGCGACGTTTGGCAATCCCATTTACATGGCCGTCTACATGCTCTTCCATATATTCATCGCGGCCATGCTCGGGGCGCAAATGTGGATCGAACGTCGGCAGGGGGCGCGCATGCCGCTCTCGGTCTTTTACGGTCTCGTCATGATCTTCGATACGGTCGCGCTTTTGCTCACCGGCACGCGCGGCACGATGGTCGGCCTCGCCGCGGGCGTCTTGATCGTCGATCTTTTGGTGATCTTCTTGGCGCCTCGCTCGCGCAACGCGTGGCGCGCGGCGGTGGCGTCTCTAGTCGCGATGATCATCCTCGCCGGCGGTTTCTGGGCGATTCGCGATGCCGCATGGGTGCAGAAAGTCGGTTTCTTGCAGAGGCTCGCCACGATCTCGACCTCGGACAACACCACCAAGGCGCGCTTCCTCAACTGGGGCATGGCATGGCAGGGGATCAAAGAGCGGCCGATCCTCGGCTGGGGGCAGGAGAATTATGCGATCGTGTTCGACAAATATTACGATCCGCGCATGTACGCGCAGGAGCCGTGGTTTGATCGCGTGCACAACATCGTCTTCGACTGGCTCGTGGCGGGAGGTTTCGTCGGGCTCTTCGCGTATCTCTCGATTTTTGCCGCCGTCTTGATGGCCGTGTGGAGGAAAGCGCGAGCGGGCGGGCACGTCTTCACCATTCCCGAGCGTAGCCTCCTCACCGGACTCCTCGCGGCGTACTTCATCCACAATTTCTTCGTCTTCGACAACGTAACGAGCTACATACTCTTCGGCACTATTCTTGCATACATCGTCTGGCGCACGAGCTCAGCGCGGGAGCCGGCCACTCTGTTCAAGGCGCAACTATTGCCGCGCGCGACTCTGCCGGTCGTTGTCGTCGTGATGGCGGTCGCCGTGTGGGGCGCCGCATACGAGATCAACGGCAAAGCGCTCGCGGCGAATCGCGCGCTCATCGTGGGTATCAGCCCTACGCCGGCCGGCAACGTACTCAACAATCTCGCAAGTATCCGGACCGCGATCGATTACGATACCTACGGCACGCAAGAGGCGCGCGAACAGCTCTCGCAGATCGCCGCGCAGATCGCGTCGTCGGACATGCCCGTGGATGTGAAGCAGAAATTCTTCACCGCCGCAACGACCGAGATGGCACTGCAGGAAAAAGCGTCGCCGCAGGACGCGCGATTCCCGCTCTTCATCGGCGTGACCGAGAATGCCTACGGAGATTATGCGGATGCGGCATCCGCTTTGCGCACTGCTCACGAGCTTTCGCCCAAGAAGCAGTCGATTCTTTTTGAAATGGGATCCAACGCGATCGCTCGCAACGATGCGGCGGCCGCGCTCGCGGCGTTTAAGGAAGCATATGAGCTTGAGCCGAAATTCGATCAGGCGCGCATCCTCTATGCGGCCATACTCATCCGCACCGGCAACGACGCGCTCGCGGATACCATCCTCGCGCCGGCGATCCCGACGGGCGCCGCCGCCGACGCGCGCATCGCCGCCGCGTATGCCGCGCGCAACGAATACGCCAAGATCGTGCCGATCTGGAGCGCGCGTATCAAGGCCGATCCGACCGACATGCAAGCATACTTCACGCTCGCGGCCGCGCTCTATGCGGCCGGCGGCCGCGATCAAGCCGTTGCGGTCTTGGAAGCCGCCAAGAAACAATCCCCGTCGTCCGCGTCGCAGATCGACACCTTCATACGGCAAGTAAAAGATGGCACCGCAAATGTGCGATAGTTTCAGAAAGGGAAAAGCTGGTCGAAAAGTTGCATTTATGAAACCACATGATATACTCATGAAGTGAGTGCTACGCACACGCGTAATCGTGCCGTGGCTTCAATGAAAGTCCCAATTACCGCCGAAAGGCGGTTTTTGGTTGTTGCAGTGTCCGGAATTGTGGTAAGCTGATGAGTGTAGGAAAAAAGGATGCAATGCGGAGGGCGGCGGCACTCACAATGACTTTCACTTTGGAGCTCGCACCCGTCCTCCGCCCTGCATCTTTTTGCTTTTTCCATCTCTTCCTGATTTGATGTATACGATGGCCCGGGTGTACTTATCCTGTCCTATAAGACAGGATAAGTACGGGTCGCACCATGCCGCATGCGATGAGATATATATGAATAGACGTTCATATATGACATTTTTCGCGCGCGCGAAGTTATCCACACATGTGTGCACGATGCGAATGCGTTGCGCACAGCGAGTGCGATAATAATGGTAAGACGCATTGATACATCGTTGTCGCCGATGTACGCGTGCGGGTCGAATTACCAACCCACAAAATATTCATACTCGTATGGTAGCAAAAAAGAAGGCCGTGAAGAAGGCCAAGAAGGTTGCGAAGAAGAAGGCGACGAAAAAGCGCCGCTAACGCTTCCGAAAAACGGCCCCGCAAGGGGCTGTTTTCATTTTACGCAAATAAAAAGACATATGTGCCGCAAGTCCGTGCTTGCGGCGCTTTGCGTCGTAATCATTATTACTCAGAACGATCGGGATATATGTCGTGTACGCGCGATTCCGCATACCCCGCACCTGTGATCTGTACGGCGCGAGCGCCACGCATCGCATTGATGGTCTTTGCGCCCAAATATCCCATTCCGCTTCGCATGCCGCCCTGAAGTTCGTTGATTACTCCTTCGACGGGGCCGCGATAAGGGACACGCCCCTCGACACCCTCCGGAGTATACTTACCGCTCGACATGCCTTGTTGACCATACCGTTTGCGTGAAGCCGCATGTTCTCTCATGGCTCGCTTGGAGCCCATACCGAAATATTCTTTCATCGGCTGTCCGCCGACGTACACCTTCTCTCCCGGCGCCTCATCGGTGCCGGCAAGGAGTCCGCCGAGCATCACCGCTTGCGCTCCCAGCGCCAATGCTTTGACGATATCGCCCGAATTCGTGATGCCACCATCGGCAATGACGGGGACGCCGCTTCCTTCGAGCGCTTGCGCGCATTCGAACACCGCCGAGGCTTGCGGTATCCCGATGCCCGCGACGATCCGCGTGGTGCAGATCGATCCGGGCCCTTGTCCGACCAGTATGCCGTCGGCGCCCGCAGTAGCAAGTCTCCGTGCGCCTTCGCCGTAGGAAGTATTGCCTGCGACGACATCGATGTTTGGATAGGTATGTTTGAGAGTGCGTACGGTTTCCAATACGCCTTCGGTGTCGGCATGCGCCGTACCCACTACGAATGAATCGCATCCGACGGGGGCAAGCATCTCGGCGCGAGCGTATGCATCATTCAGCGTGCCGATCGACGCGGCCACCCGCAAGTGCCCGTGCGCATCGAGTGTGAAATTTTTGCGGGGGCCGAGTACGCGCTCGACATCGGATGAGACGTAGAGTCCGACGAGTTTGCGGTCCTTGTCTACCAAGGGAAGCACGCGCACGCGATGTTTGCGCATCAACATGCGCGCCTCTTCCGGAGTCGTCGACCTCCTTCCGTGCACGATTTGTTCGAACGGCGTCATGGCTTCGCTCACAAGGGTAGATAGCTCCGGCCAAAATTTGAAGTCATTGGAGGTGATGATGCCGACGAGCCGACTTTTTTCGTCCACGACCGGAAACGTCTCAAAGCCGTAGCCCTTCTCCTCGCGAAGTTTGCGCACGTCTTCGATGGTCATCCGTGCGTGTATCGTGACGGGCATATCAATGAGCCCGTTCAATCGCAGTTTGACCTTGCGCACCATTCGGCGCTGTTCCTCGGGGTCCATGGCGGGATGGATTACGCCGATGCCGCCGCCCGTGGCCATGGCGATCGCCATGGTCGCGGTTGTGACGGTCGACATTGCCGCGGAGGCGAATGGGATCGCGAGCGGTATACGACGCGAGAAGCGGCCGCTCGGGTCCGCTTCCCGAGGCAGGACGGCGGAGTGGGCTGGTTCAAGCAAGATGTCCGCGTAGGCGAGCGCAAATCCATCGTCCGCGCGTTTTTGCATGAGTTCTTTTAGAATCAATGACATATGCCAGTCTATAACACGTGTGTGAAAATCGCCAGTAGTAGCGCATATGTGTAGCGGTATAACTTCGTGCGCTTTTGATGACCGGTGGTATAGTGCAAAAATGATTCAGAAGAAAAAGATCCGCGTCGCCGTGCTCTTCGGCGGCAAGTCCGCAGAGCATCAGGTGTCACTTCAGTCGGCACAGAGCGTTATAAACGCGCTCGATAAAAAGAAATACGAGATCGTGCCGATCGGCATTGATAAATCGGGCACATGGCTACTCGGCGAGACGCCACGATATCTGCTCAATGCCCACGATCCGAAGCTCATTCAACTCAGTAAATCGCACACAGAGGTCGGTCTGATCCTGCAAAGTGCGGGGACACTTGCGGATATGCGGAGTCGACGAAATCACGGCAAGATCGACGTCGTCTTCCCGGTGCTTCATGGACCCTATGGCGAGGACGGAAGCATTCAGGGTCTCCTCAAGCTCGCGGGCGTGCCGTTTGTCGGATCCGGTGTGCTCGGCTCCGCGGTGGGGATGGACAAGGATGTGATGAAGCGCCTGCTCCGAGAAGCCGGTATTCCGACGCCGAAATTCATCGCGACGCATTCGCACGAGAAATTGTCATTCAATGCGGTGAAAAAGACGCTCGGTGTGCCGGTCTTTGTCAAACCGGCGAATCTCGGCTCGTCGGTCGGCGTGAGCAAGGCGAAAGACGAGAGGGGTTTTAAGCGGGCGCTCAGAGAAGCGTTTCAATACGACGCCAAGGCGCTCATAGAAGAAGCGATCGACGGGCGCGAGATTGAATGCGCGGTGCTCGGCAACGAACATCCCGTTGCGTCTCTTCCCGGCGAAGTTATTCCATCGCACGAGTTTTATTCATATGAAGCGAAATATGTCGATGAAAACGGAGCGGCGTTGCAAATCCCCGCGAAGCTCGACCGCGCGACGATCAAAAAAGTGCAAACACTCGCGATCAAAACATTTCAGGCGTTGGCCTGCGAGGGTATGGGGCGCGTCGATTTCTTCCTCAAGAAAGATGGACAGGTGCTGGTGAACGAGATCAACACGATTCCCGGCTTTACCGCGATCAGCATGTATCCCAAGCTCTGGGAGGCGAGCGGCATTTCCTATACCGACCTTCTCGACAAACTCATTCACCTGGCAATCGAACGATTTGAACGAGATCAGAAATTACGGACGGAGAGGTAATGGCGAACAAAACATTCTTGTAATGCCTATGAAGATTCTTTCGCGCTTCACTCAAGTTGGCGTCTAGTGGGGAGTGGTAGATTCAAAGCCCCTGCGGTGATAGGATACCTCAATGGCATTTTGGAATCGTTGGATGGGGGATGACAATGCCGCCGCTCTCAAGCGCGCGGAGCCTATTATCACGCGGGTCAATGCACTGGAGCCTGATTTCCAGGCGCTTTCTGATGATGCTCTCAGGGCAAAAACCGCAGAATTCAAAAAGCGTTTGGCCGAGGGTACGTCGCTCGACGACCTGGTACCCGAAGCCTTTGCGTCAGTCCGCGAGGCGTCGCGTCGCACGCTCGGCCAGCGGCATTATGACGTACAGCTCCTCGGCGGCATGATCTTGCACCAGGGCGACATCGCCGAGATGCGCACCGGCGAAGGGAAGACCTTGGTCGCCACCCTGCCGGCGTATCTCAACGCGCTTATGGGCGAGGGCGTCCACATCATCACGGTCAACGACTACCTCTCGCGCCGCGACGCCGCGTGGATGGGGCAAGTGTACTGGGCTCTCGGAATCTCGGTCGCCGTTATCAATCACGAATCTTCTTACATCTACGATCCCTCCTTCGCCAAGGCTTCGGAGGGCACGGCCATCGATCAAGAACGAGACAAGCTCGGAGCGTTCAAGGTTGCCAATGATTTCTTGCGGCCATGCACCCGCCGCGAAGCGTATGCGGCCGACATCACCTACGGCACCAACAACGAATTCGGTTTCGACTACCTGCGCGACAATCTCGAATATGATCCCGCGATCCTGCGGCAACGCGGGTATCACTTCGCGATCGTCGACGAGATCGATTCGATCCTCATCGACGAGGCGCGCACGCCACTCATCATCTCGGCGCCCATCGCCGACGCCGATTCTTTTTACACGCGCTTCGCGCAGATCGCCGACACGTTGACCCTCGAAGAAGATTACACGGTCGACGAGAAGCACAAGCAGATCGCGCTCTCCGACGCCGGCATCGAAAAGGCGGAAAAAGCGCTTGAGATAGACAATATCTATACCGACGCCGGCATCAAATACGTGCATCATCTGGAGACCGCTGTGCGCGCCAAAGCGCTGTTCAATCGCGACAAAGAATACGTCATCCGCGGCGGCGAGATCGTCATCGTCGACGAATTCACCGGTCGCCTCCAGCCGGGACGCCGGTGGTCGGAAGGCCTGCACCAGGCGATCGAAGCCAAAGAAGATGTCGCCATCCAGCAGGAATCGCGTACGTTCGCTTCGATCACGTTCCAAAATTATTTTCGCCTCTACGGCAAGCTCGCCGGCATGACGGGCACCGCCGCCACCTCGTCCGAAGAGTTTTACAAAGTATACGGATTGAACACCGTCATCGTGCCGACCAACAAATCGCCCAAGCGTATCGACCGCGAGGATCTTATTTTCCAGACGGAGCAAGGCAAGTATCGGGCGATCGCGAAGCGCGTCAAAGAATTGCATGAAAAAGGCCAGCCGGTCCTGGTGGGCACCGCCTCCGTCGAGAAGAACGAAATCTTGAGCGCGCACTTCAAACAAGAAGGCATCCCGCACGAAGTGCTCAACGCCAAGAATCACGAGCGGGAAGGGGAGATCATCGCGCAGGCGGGGCGTGCGGGCGGCGTCGTGATCGCCACCAACATGGCGGGTCGCGGCGTCGACATCAAGCTCGGCGGCAATCCGGCAAGCGAGGAAGAGTATGCGCGCGTCCGAGACGCCGGCGGGCTTTTCGTCTTGGGCACCGAGCGGCACGAAGCGCGCCGCATCGACAATCAGCTGCGCGGCCGGTCAGGCCGGCAGGGTGATCCGGGCGAGACGCAATTCTTCGTCTCGCTCGAAGATTCGCTCATGCGCGTATTCGCGTCCGACATGATCAAGCGCGTGATGGGCACGTTCAAGATTCCCGAAGACGAGCCGATTTTCAATTCGATGATTACGCGCTCGCTCGAAAAAGCGCAGACGCGCATCGAAGAAATTAATTTTGACGCGCGCAAGCACGTGCTTTCGTACGATGATGTCTTAAACATCCAACGCCGGAGTATATATGCTCGCCGACGCATACTTCTCACCGGAAGCGATACGGCGATCGACGAAGAACTGGCGCGGCTTGCGCAGACACGCGATTCGTTTACCGCGACGATACAAGAAAAGAAAAGTGATCTCGGCGATGCATTTTATGCTCAGGCGCGCCGTATCCTCTTGCAGGCGATCGACTACCTCTGGGTGGAGCACCTGGAGGCCATGGAGTACCTGCGCTCAAGCGTCAATCTCCGAGCCTACGGCCAGCGCGATCCGCTCGTCGAATACAAGCGAGAAGGCCTCGAAATGTATCAGACCATGGAAGGGGTCTACGCCGAGCAAGTCATCAACCAGCTCACAGCCCTCGCTTCGACAGGGATGCCGGTCACAGCTCCAGCGCCGGCATCGAATGTATCAACCGCCAAAGAGTCCGAGGTTATCCACAAAGCGGTTTTGTCGATTATCGGGACGGGTAGGGGAGGCACGCACAAAGAGTATGGCCGCAACGATCATGTCGTCATCACCAACGGCACCGAAGAGCGCGAGATGAAATACAAAAAAGCTGAGCCGCTCATCGCATCCGGCGAATGGAAGATCAAAGACTAAAAGCCCGATAAAGGGCTTTTTTCTTGAGCCGAGATTCCCATCTCGGCATCCGAGATAATAATCAATGTAAGGATATCTCGGACAAGCGAGCGGCCTCATGAGTACTCGGGATTGAATTCCTGTTCTGCAGGAGTTTCCCCACTTCCGCATATAGAGTAAGTATTCAGCAATTCTCAATAACTGGTCTTCGCGAGTGCAACGAAGCGATCCAGAGGTTCACGATAAGACTCTGGATTGCTTCACTTCGTTCGCAAAGACGGGACACTGGGAATGGGTGATGGTTACCTGATGGGAGTTTGTACGAATCTTTAATGATTGCTACAGTAGACCGTATCAATATGGCAAAAGAGGAATACAAGACTACGATAGGCATGGAGATTCATGCGGAGTTGCGGACACAGACCAAGATGTTTTGCAACTCCAAGAACGACCCCGACGAGACGCGGCCGAATGTAAACATTTGTCCCATTTGTCTCGCTCACCCGGGTACGCTGCCGGTAATCAATAGGGAGGCCGTGAGGCATGTACTGCGCGTCGGTCTTGCACTGGGGGCACAGCTCGCGGATTATACGGAGTTTGACCGTAAAAATTATTTCTATCCCGACTTGCCCAAGGGCTATCAGATCAGTCAGTATGAATTTCCCCTCGTCTCGGGCGGCGAGCTTGTCGGTGTCGCCATTACGCGCGTGCACCTCGAAGAAGACACGGCGAGCTCGATCCACGACGAGAGCACGGATGCCACGCTCATCGACTACAATCGCTCCGGAGTGCCTCTGATGGAGCTGGTGACGGAACCGGTCATAACAAGCGCCGCGCAAGCGGGATCGTTTGCCCGAGAATTACAGCTCCTCTTGCGCTATCTGGGTGCCTCCAATGCCAATATGGAAAAGGGCGAGATGCGCGTCGAAGCGAATATCTCGGTATCAAAAACCCCAATACTTGGCACCAAAGTCGAGGTCAAAAATCTCAATTCATTTCGCGCCATGGAGCGCGCCGTCGCATACGAGATTGATCGGCAGATTGCCCTTCTGGAGAGCGGCGGGCAAGTCGCGCAAGAGACCAGGGGATGGGACGAGAATAAGCAAGCGACCTTTCCTCAGCGGATAAAGGAAGGAAGCGCCGATTACCGCTATTTTCCTGATCCCGATCTGCCTTCGCTCAAGATATCCGAAGTCCCTGATTTTTCGTCCGGTGTTCTTGAATCAAGCCTTCCTGAATTGCCCTGGGATCGTAGAGCGCGCTATACGGGGTTAGGTGTCAAACAGGAGGACGCTGACTCGTATGTCCGCACTGTGCATCTGGGGGATTTCTTCGAGGAGGTTGTCAGTACCTATCCGGTCGGTGATCCGAAGGTGGTACTTGCCTCGAATTACATCGCAAACGATCTTGTAAAGATAATCCGAGATACCGGAAACCAAGATTCAGAACTACAACACGAGATTCCGATATCGGCACGTAATTTCAAGAAGATAATCGACATGCTCGGAGACAATAAGATTTCATCAAGATCGGCAAAAGATTTGATCATGCTCTGCATAAACGAAAAGAAAGATCCGGAAGAAATAGCAAAAGAAAGGAATCTGTTGAAAGCCAATGTTTCCAATGAACAAATTGAAGCGGTTGTGCGCGAAATAATCTCAAATAATCAAGAGGTTGTTGCAGAGTATAGAGCAGGAAAGCTTTCTACACTTGAGTATCTCGTGGGGCAGAGCATGAAGAGCCTGCGAGGTTCCGGTGATCCTGAGACGATCCGATCAATGATAAAAGACGTGTTAAGTGCGTGATGATGAATCTCGGGTATCTCGTTATCCACAAGGCGTAGTCAGGATTGATAGCGAAGGACCAGTATTAAGATATACTGCATGGCATGTCCACCGATCTTGTACTCGATCCAGAGAAATTCATCTCGTCGAAGCGAGCTTCGGAGATCACAGGTTATGCACAAGACTATATCGGCCAATTATCTCGTGGCGCTCTGATTGAAGCTCGTCGGATCGGGGGTCTCTGGTACGTTTCCATGGATTCTCTCTTGGCTTACAAGAATAAGTCGGATGATTTCAAACCAAGACCTCCCGAGCATGAAAATACTTTCCCTGATGCGGATGCATTCGTGAATCTCGATGGCAGAGAATATATCTCGGCAAACAGAGCATCGAAGATTACAGGATATAATCAGGATTATGTAGGGCAATTGGCTCGTGGTGGCAAGATCATGTCGCGGCAGGTTGGGAATCGCTGGTATGTCGATAAGGATGCACTTGTTGCTCACAAGGAAGAGAAAGATGCACTCTTGGCGGCTGTGCAAACTGAATCTGTGGGTATTGCCCAGAATATAAGCCATGATATTCCGGTAGATAAGCAAGTGCCACACGAACCTCTCTTTATATACAGCAATGGCGAAGGTGATTTGTTGCCTGAGATAGCCAAAAAAGATGCGCAGGAAACTCCAGACGATGATAGTCACATCGTCCCAATACGTGTAGTAAGCAGATTTTATCCTACTCGGGAAGACACAGTCACAAGCCTGAATAAGATCGATCGATATGCCCAACGGAAAAGGATCGAGGTGCCGGAGAGATCCCTGCACGGAGCCGTATTTCCGGCCGTGGCGCTCACGGTCGTGATAGTGCTCTCTTTTGGCCTGATCTCGCTCAAGAAAAGCGCCGTTTACACGCTCGGCAATGATTCAAAGACGATTTCCAGCTCGGTCATGGGTCGTTTTGAGCGCTCGTCATTGGTTGCAAGCGCTACAACGGGTTTTGATAGCCTCACTGACTTCTTTGAGAGCATTCTCACGACGGAATTATCTTACCAAAGGGTCCGGTAGTCGAGGCGGTGTACGCAAACATTCAGACGTCCCCGGATTGTAATCTTTACGATTGGTTATTCCGCATCGAGGCGGAATTTTCTGTAGACTCATTCATCCACCGTGTCAATTTTTCAGCCTTGCGCGCCTTATCCACAGACGTGTTTTTCATCTTGTCCGTGTAGACGATTTACCTAGTATAATTATAGTTAAATCGGCTCTTCAGAAAAACATGGGAAAAGAACATACATGAGCGACCAAATATTTTTTGACGGCGTTCGTTTTGTGTCCGCAAATGAAGCGGCGAATCTGTCAGACTTCACACGCGATTATGTAGGGCGTCTCTGTCGAGAAGAAAAAATCCGCGGCAAGCGCGTCGGTAAAAATTGGTACGTCGATCAAAAGTCTTTGCAAGAATTTCTCATCCGGCAAGAATATGCAAAAAGTACGTTTCGGCAGTCGCTCACCAGACAGCGTATCCTCGAATATCGAGGCACATCGGCGCCGCATGCGTTGCCAAAAGATATTCCGGCTCCAAACCGGCAAATGATTGCATTTAAGGTCGTTTCGGAAGAGCATATATCCCCGCAACCGCCGATAGTGCATCGAGAGACAGCGATCACTTTCTCCGCCGGGGCGCGGGGCGCAGATCGGCGCGACATGGCGGGTGTTGCGAGCCCATACGTGCCGACATACATCCTCACTCCGCTTGCGGAGTTTTTCAATAAAGCGATTGCGCTGGTGCTGGCATTCATGCTTACGTTTGGCACCTATGCGGTTGTTGATCCGCACATTGCAGTGATCGCGGAGCGATCGACTCGTCGCGAGATCGCATCGATACGCGATTCATATCAAACGGTTGCGGTGGGCGGCCTCCCCGCATTTCACGCGCATGCGGCGGCGCTCGTCGCCGCGGTCGCGTCTCCGGCGCATCTGCTCGCATCCATTACGAACACAGCTTCAGACATCGCGCGCAATCTCAACGCGGGTATTGATCGGCTCGTATATGCGATCGCTTTCCCGGCGGACATCGTGCATTCGCTCGCGTTCGTCGTCGGGCAACCGTCGGAGAGTTCCGTGTATGTGCAAATTTCCCCGTATCAACGATCGCTTCGTACGGCGACGGCAAAAGTCGTGCAACAAAAAAATCCAACCATCGCAAACGGGAGTGTCGCCGTGCGCACGCCCGCCACCGTGCATCAAACGATCATCAACAACCCCGTGCGCACCGAGCGTGTCATTGAGCGCGTCGTTAACACGCAAACGCTTGCGTCCGCCGGCGGTATCACCGAGGATATTTTGAATCAAAGACTGCAACAACTCGACGACAAATTAAGCGCGCGCATTCTTGGCATTGCAAACGCCAACTCGACGGCGCCGCAATACATCCCGCAAGTAGTCGGTTCTTCCGGCGTCTTCAATTTTCCTCCATCTTCTCAGCGTATAGATCAACTCAACGGCGCCGCGATCTCGGGCGGATCGATCTCCAATACGACCATCACCGGCAGTTCCTTCTCGGGCGGCACGATCAGTGGAACCTCTATTACGGCTTCAAACCTATCAATTTCAGGAACCGCGACCTCCACCGCATTTACCGCGACCACGCTTTGTCTCATCGGCGATACCTGCCGCACTACATGGCCTACCGGCGGATCAGGCGCATGGGCTTGGAACATCGCGACGAATTACGGCACCTCGACGAACGCGACTACGACCCCCACGTGGTATCAGACAGGCCTCTTTGCATCTTCGACTTCGCAATTCGTGAACGCATCATCAAGCCAGCAGACGATCGGCAATGCGCTCTGGTTTCCGTCTATCACCTCCGCTCTCTTGAGCACTGATGTGAATGGCAAAGTCGTCGCCACTTCATCCATCGGCGTCAACCTCCTCACCGGCACGCTCGGTGTCGCCAACGGCGGCACCGCTTCCACCACGCTCACCGGCATCCTCAAGGGCAACGGCACGAGCACGGTGCAAACGGCGATCGCCGGCATTGATTACCAAGTGCCGCTTTCAGTCTCGTATCCGCTACTCTTCTCGTCCAATAATCTTTCGCTCGCATTCGGCACCACCACCGCCAATACATGGAGCAATATCCAAACCTTCACCAACGGTCTCATATCAAACGCATCCTCCACCATCACCTCCGGCCTCTTCTCCGCAAACGGCGGCGCAAGCACGACCGCCTTCACCAACGCTGGCATCTCATGGTTCACCTCGCTCGGCATCCCCGCCGGCACTTTCCTCGCAGTCGACCCCGCCGGCAAGCTCATCGCCACCAGTACGCCCGCCGTAGGCGGCGGCACCGTCACCAATGTCGCCACGAATGCGACGCTCACCGGCGGCCCCATTACGACGACCGGTACCCTCTCCCTCAACCTCGCCAACGCCAACTGGTGGACGGCGACGCAAAACTTCACCAACGCATCCACCTCGCAATTCACCGCCACCAGCAGTGTCTGGTTCACCGGCACCGCCGCCTCCTCACTGCTCGCGCTCGACTCCAACCAGAAGCTCGTCGCCACCACGAGTATCGGTACCAATCTCCTCACCGGCACCCTCGGCACCATCAACGCCACCACCTTCAACAGGGGAGATTCGATCACCATCACCGCGGCATCTTCAACCCTACTCGCCAACAACAACACATGGAGCGGCCTCAATACGTTCTCCAATTCCTCAACGACGCTCGCCACGTTCTCCGGCACCGCATGGTTCACCAACAGTCTCTCAAACGCGCTCCTCTCGACGGATCAAAACGGCAAGCTGGTATCGACCACCACGATCGGCAACAGCCTGCTCACCAACAACGGCGCGCTCACCGTCTCGGCGGGCGCCGGCCTCTCCGGCGGCGGTGCCGTCGCGCTCGGCGGTTCGACATCCCTCTCCCTCAACCTCGGCAACGCCAACACATGGACGGCACTCCAGCAATTCTCAAACGCAAGCACCTCGCAGTTCTCCGTCTTCACCAAAGCCTACTTCGGCGGCACCGCCACCACCACGATCGACAGCGC